>Ga0184637_10002332_pt1 | contig 12229 bp, 15 predicted proteins | sample PLM3_127_b2_FD_133143 | JGI IMG/M metagenome (GOLD analysis project Ga0184637, IMG submission 133143) | Groundwater sediment microbial communities from an aquifer in East River, Colorado, USA - PLM3_127_b2 | ecosystem: Environmental > Terrestrial > Soil > Riparian zone | place: USA: East River...
GCTTCAGCATCTCGCCCGACGGCAGCATCGCGTCGGGCACCGCGAGCCCCTGGTCGAAGCGCTGGAGCCGGACGCACTGCGCGAACTCGCCCTCGCACCACTGGGAGCGCCAGAAGTGCAGCGTGCTCTCGAGCACGAAGTGCCGGTCCAGGCGGCAGCGGTCGACGAGCTTGCAGGCCATGAGAGCTCCGGGGCGGGGCGAGCGTCCGATGCTACGGCCCGGGTCGAGCCGCCGCGAATAATCGGCCCGCGCCCGACCGTCACGGGGGTGACGCGCCGCGCCCCGCCAGCGCGCTGACGGCCCGCAACCGCCCGCAGCGACGCGCCTTTCGCAGGGCACGCGCCTTGCTCCCGGTCCGCCGCGGGAGAGACGAAACCATGGCCGAAGGCGCTGAGGGCGGAGCGGCATCGAAGGGCGGAGGCGGCTCGAAGCTCGTCCCGATCCTGCTGATCGTGAACCTGTTGCTCGTGGCGGCGGTGCTCGGGCTCTTCCTCATGAAGGGCCGCGCGGGCGCCGGCGGCGGCGGCGGGCACGCAGAGGGGGACGAGAAGCACGTCGAGGGCAAGCCGGGCGAGCATGGCAAGGAGGCCTCCCTGGCCCCCGGCCCGACCACGCGGCTCGCCGACTTCGTGGTCCACCTGCGCAACCCCGACTCCGACCGGTACGCGCGCCTCTCCTTCGAGATCGAGGTCGCGACCGAGGAGGACAAGAACCGGCTCGCGGGCTTCACCCCTCGCGTGCGCGACGGCTTCATCGCCTACCTCTCCGACCGGACGTTCGAGGAGCTGCGCGGGAGCGAGGCGATCACGCGCACCAAGCAGGCCCTCGAGCAGCGGCTCGCGGAGATGGCGCCGGGCGTGGCGGTGCGCGGCGTCTACGTGACCGACCTCGTCATCCAGTGAGGGGACCATGCCCGCGACCCTGACCCCGGAGGAGATCAAGGCGCTCATGAGCGCCATCCAGGACGGGCGGGTCTCCACGGAGGCCGCGCGCGCCCCCCGCTCGCAGGTGGTCCCGTACGACCTCACCAGCCAGGACCGGATCATCCGCGGGCAGATGCCGACGCTCGACGCCATCAACGAGCAGGTGGCGTCCATGCTCGGCATCGGCCTCGCCGGCCGCACCCGGCTCGCCCTGCGCGTCACCTCCTCCCCGGCGACGCTGCTCAAGTTCGCGGACCTCGTCCCGCTGCTCGCGCCGCCCGCCTCGGTCTGCATCCTCGGCCTCGGCTCGTCGCACGGCTTCGCGCTCGCGGTGCTCGAGCCCGGGCTCGCCGAGGCGCTCCTCGCCGCGGCGCTCGGCGACAAGCGCGCCCGCACCCCCGAGAGCGCGAACGAGAGCCGCCGCGAGCTCACCAGCGTCGAGCAGCTCGTCCTGATGCGGCTGCTCCTCATCCTCAGCGAGGGCATGGCGCAGGCCTGGCAGCCGGTCATCCCGTTCCGCCCCGAGGTGCTCCGCTTCGAGCTCGACCCGCGCATGGCCAACATCGCGCCGCCCACCGACGTGGGCATCGTCTCCGGGTTCGAGCTGAAGGGCGGCATCGAGGGGCGGCTGCAGCTCGTCATCCCCTACGCCGCGGTCGAGTCGGCGAAGCAGAAGCTCTCCTCGCCGCGCCGCCTCTCGCAGCGCGCCGACGAGCGGTTCGCCGACGCGCTCGCGCGCGAGGTGGAGCAGGTCGCGGTGGAGGTGCGCGGCATCTACGGCCGCGCCCGGATCCCCTTCTCCCGGCTGCTCGACCTCAAGGAAGGCGACGTCGTCCTCCTCGACACGGACGAGGGCAAGCCGGTGCCGATCATCGTCCAGGGGCGCGAGAAGCTCCGCGGGACGCCCACCGTCTCCGGCGGCAGCCTCGCGATGCTCGTGGACCAGCCCCTCCGGTCGCCGTCGCAGACGCCGGCCGACATCATGCACTAGGAGCGAACGCGCCATGGAACCCCAGACCCCCAAGAGCGGCGACAGCTCCCGGCGGCTCGACATGCTCCTCGACGTGCCGCTCGAGGTGAACGTCGAGCTCGGCCGTACGCGGATGACGATCCAGGACCTGCTCCAGCTCGGCCCCGGCTCGGTGATCGAGCTCGACAAGGTGGCCGGCGAGGCGCTCGACATCCTCGTGAACGGCCGGCTCGTGGCGCGCGGCGAGGCGGTCGTCGTGAACGACAAGTTCGGCATCCGGATCACCGACATCGTGTCGCCGCAGGAGCGGATCCAGCGGCTCCGCTGAGGACTGCGATGGAGACCTCGAGCCCCACGCCTGCGGCGAGCACCCCGGCCTCGATCGAGGGCGCGACCCCGACCGCGACCGCGGCCGCGACCCCGACCGCGACCGCGGCCGCGACCCCGACCGCGACCCCGGCCCTGACCGCGACCCCGGCCCTGGCCGCGACCGCGACCTCCGCTGCTGCCGCTCCGCCGAGCTTCGCGCCCGCCGGCCCCTCGCTCGGCACGCTCGCCCTCCCCGGCCTCGCGCTCCTCGCGCTCGCCGTCGCGGCGCTCCTGCTCACCCGCCGCCGCAAGGCGCTCCCGCGCCGCGTGCAGGTGCTCGAGACCACCTCGCTCGGGCCGAGGCGCGCCCTCGTCCTCGCTCGGCTCGGCGACGAGCTCCTGCTCCTCGGCTCGTCCGAGGCCGGGATCGCGCTCCTCCGCTCGCAGCCGGCCGCGGAGCTGCCCGCCCCTGCCCTGCCGCCGCTCCCCGCCGCGGCCCCCGCGCGCTCCGTCCCCACGCCGATCGCCGACCTCGCCGCGAAGCTCGCCGCGCTCGGGCGCCGGCCCGCCGCGAAGGCCGCGCCGGCGCCCGCCTTCGACGCCCTCCTCGCCGAGAGCGCCGAGGACCAGGAGCTGCGCCGCAAGCTGGCCCGCGGGCAGGCCGGGAGCGTCCGGTGATCCCGCTCGCCGTGGCCGGCGCGCCCCTCGGCGACGCGGCCATCCAGATCGCGGTGAACGGCGGCGGCTCCGCGCCGCTCAAGCTCTTCCTCCTCCTCACCGCGCTCAGCTTCGCGACCGCGCTCCTCGTGTCGGTCACGTCGTTCACGCGGATCGTGATCGTGCTCTCCTTCCTCCGCCAGGCGCTCGGCACGCCGCAGCTCCCGCCCAACCAGGTGGTGGTGGGGCTCGCCCTCGTCCTCTCGTTCTTCGTGATGTCGCCGACCGCAAACGCGGTCTACGCGGACGCGCTCGGCCCGTACCTCGAGGACCGGATCGGCCACGTCGAGGCGCTCGAGCGGGGCAGCGGCCCGCTCCGCACGTTCATGCTGCGGCAGACCCGGGAGCAGGACCTCGCCCTCTTCTACGAGATCTCCGGGCGCGAGCGGCCCGCCTCCGGCGAGGCGATGCCGATGTCGGTGGTGATGCCGGCCTTCATGATCTCCGAGCTCACCACCGCCTTCCGCATGGGGCTCTTCCTTTACGTGCCCCTGCTGCTCGTCGACCTGCTCGTCTCCGCGCTGCTCATGGCGATGGGCATGATGATGGTGCCGCCCACGCTCATCGCGCTGCCCGTGAAGGTCGCCCTCTTCGTGATGGCCGACGGCTGGCGCCTCATCGTCTCCTCGCTGGTCCGGAGCTTCGGATGACCGTGGAGCTCCCCGGCATGCTCGTGAAGGAGGCGCTCGTCGTGCTCGCCACGGTGGGCGGCCCGGTGTTCGGCGCGATGCTGCTCGTCGGGCTCGTCGTCGGCGTGCTGCAGGCCGCCACCCAGGTGAACGACGCCGCCGTGGGCTTCCTGCCCCGCGCCGCCGCAGCGCTCGCGGTGATCTGGATGTTCGGCGGCTGGATGATGGAGCGGCTCTCCGGCTTCCTCGGCCAGGCCATCCTCCGGATGGCGGGGCGCTAGCGCGCGTGGACGCCCCGCTCGCCAGCGCCTACGCCTTCGGGCTCGTCCTCCTCCGGACGGCCGGGCTCTGCATGACCGCGCCCATCCTCGCCGCGCGCGTGGTGCCCGCCCGCATCCGGCTCGCCCTCTCGCTCGCTATCGCCTTCGCGGTCTACACCGGCGCGGGCGCCCCCGCGGTGCCGCCGCCGGACGGCCTCCTCGGCCTCGCCGGGGCGTCGGCGGCGGAGACCGCGACCGGCATCCTGGCCGGCCTCGCCGCCCGGTTCGTGCTCGACGCCGCGCTCGCGGCGGGCCAGCTCGCCGGGCTGTCGGCCGGTCTGGGCTTCTCCGCGCTGGTGGACCCGGTGACGGGCGCCGAGTCCACCGCCGTCTCGCAGACCCTCTTCATCACGGCGCAGGGGACGGCGGTCGCGCTCGGCGCCCACACCGAGGCCGTCGCCTGGCTCGCGCGGTCGGTCATGCGCTGGCCCCCGGGCGCCGCCGCCGGAGTCGGCGAGCTCGCCTCCCGCCTCGTCGGCCAGGCCGCGGTCTCGGCGGCGCTGGCGGTCCGGCTCGCCTTCCCGGTGATGGCCGCGGTGATGCTCGGCCACGTGCTCATGGGGCTCATCGGGCGGCTCGCCCCGCAGCTCAACCTCGGCAACATCGGCTTCTCGATCGCCATCCTCGCCGGCGGCCTCGCGCTCTACCTCGTCGCCCCCGCCGCCGCCGAGCTCGCGGCGCGGGCGGCCGTCGCCGCCTTCCAGGGCTGACCCCGTGTCCGACGAGACCGACCCCGAGAGCCGCACCGAGGCCGCGAGCGCGCAGCGGCTCCAGCGTGCGTTCGAAGAGGGGCAGGTGCCCGTCGGCCACGACGCGGTGCTCGTCGCCGGGCTCGCGGCGGCCACGCTCGTCACCATCTCGCTCGCCGGCGCGATCCGGAACGGCCTCGGCGCGCTCGTGGCGGAGGCGGCGGGCCGCCTCGACCAGCTCCCCTTCGGCGATCTGCCCGGCCTCGCCGCCCGGCCGGTGGCGGCCGTCGCGGCGGTCTGCGCGGCGGCGGCGGCGGCCACCACGCTCGCGACCTTTGCGCAGACGGGCGGCGGCTTCTGGGGGCACCTCCCCGCCCCCGACCTGACGCGCCTGTTCAACCTGCAGAAGGTCCTCCAGCTCTTCTCGAAGGAGTTCCTCGGCAACCTGGGGCTCGCGACCCTCAAGGTGACGGGGGTCGGCGCCGCGGCCTGGTGGGCGCTCCGGGACGAGCTCTCGGCGCTGCCTTCGCTCCTCACCGCCGCGCCGCAGGACCAGCTCGACGCGACCTTCGGCCTGCTCGCGCGCGCGGCGAAGCCGATCCTCGTGGCGATCGCGACGGTGGCGGCGGCCGACTACGGCCTCTCCCGCTGGCGCTTCGCCAAGAAGCTGCGGATGACGAAGGAGGAGGCGAAGCGCGAGTACAAGGAGGAGGAGGGCGATCCGCTCCTCAAGGGCCAGCGCAAGCGGCGCCACCGCGAGATGACGCGGAACCGCGCGAAGCGGGAGGTGCCGCGCGCCGACGCGCTCCTCGTGAACCCGACCCACATCGCCATCGCGCTGCGCTACCGCAAGGGCGAGGGGCGCGCGCCGCGCGTCACCGCGAAGGGCAAGGGCGTGCTCGCCGAGTACATGCGCGAGCTGGCGCGCGAGAACGGGATCCCGATCGTCGAGGACATCCCGCTCGCGCGGCTGCTGTACCGGAAGGTGAAGGTGGGCCGCGAGATCCCGGCCCAGACCTACAAGGCGGTCGCCGCGATCCTCGCGTTCGTCTACCGCGTGACCGGCCGCAAGGACGCCGGGGTGCGCGCGTAGCCCGCGCGCCGGGAGGCACGTCACGTCATGAGCACGGCACCAGGCACCCCGAGCACCGGCCGCGGCGAGCTGCTCGTCGCCTTCTCGGTCCTCGGCATCCTCGCGATCCTCATCGTCCCCATCCCGGCGGCGCTGCTCGACGTCTTCCTCGCGCTCTCCATCGGCATCGCGGTGCTGATGCTCCTCATCGCGCTCGGCCTCACCCGCGCGATGGACTTCTCGGTCTTCCCGTCCCTCCTCCTCATCATCACGCTCTTCCGGCTGTCGCTGAACGTCGCGACGACCCGGCTCATCCTCCTGAACGGCGGCCAGGGCCCGGGCGCGGCGGGCCACCTCATCGAGACCTTCGGCCGCTTCGCGGTCGGCGGCAGCCTGGTGGTCGGGCTCGTCGTCTTCCTCATCCTCCTCATCGTGAACTTCGCGGTGATCACGAAGGGCTCGGGGCGCGTCTCCGAGGTCGCGGCGCGCTTCACCCTCGACGCCCTGCCCGGCAAGCAGATGGCCATCGACGCCGACCTCGCCTCGGGCGCGATCGACGACCGCGACGCGCGGGCCCGCCGCCAGAACCTCGAGCGCGAGACCGAGTTCTTCGGGGCGATGGACGGCGCCTCCAAGTTCGTACGCGGCGACGCCATGGCCGGCCTCGCCATCACCGCCGTCAACATCGTCGGCGGCCTCCTCGCGGGCCTGCTGCGCGATCACATGTCCCTCTCGGCCGCGGCCGAGACCTACACGCTCCTCACCATCGGCGACGGCCTCGTCTCGCAGATGCCGGCGCTGCTCGTCTCCACCGCGGCCGGCATCGTGGTCACCCGCGCCGCGGGCCAGGACCTCGGGACGCAGATGGGGACGCAGCTCTTCGGGAAGCCGAGCGTCCTCAAGATGGCCGCCGGCGTGCTCGCCGCGATCGGCCTCCTGCCCGGGATGCCGCTCCTCGCCTTCGGGGCGATCGCGGGCACGCTCGTGCTGCTCTCGCGCAAGGCCACCGAGGCGGCCGCCGCGGCGGCGGCGTCGCCGGCGCGCCCGCAGACGGAGGAGAAGGGGCCCGAGCGGATCCAGGACCTGCTCGCGCTCGACGCGCTCGAGCTCGAGGTGGGCTTCGGGCTCGTGCCGCTCATCGACCTCGAGAAGAGCGGCGAGCTGCCCGGCCGCGTGACCGCGCTCCGCCGCCAGCTCGCGACCGACCTCGGCATCGTGCTGCCCTCGGTGCACCTGCGCGACAACCTCCGGCTCGACGGCACCTCCTACCGCGTGCTCCTGCGCGGCCTGGAGATCGGCAAGGGCGTCGCCCACCCGGACCGGCTCATGGCGCTCGACCCGGGCGGCAGCGCGCCGGGGCTCGAGGGGCTCGCCGGCGTGGACCCGGCCTTCGGCCTGCCCGCGGTCTGGATCTCGCTCGCCGACCGCGCCCGCGCGGAGGCGATGGGCTACACGCTCGTGGACGCCGCCTCGGTCGTCACCACCCACGTTGCCGAGCTGCTCCGCCGCACGGCCCACGAGCTGGTCGGCCGGCAGGAGGTGCAGGAGCTGCTCGCCGCGGTGGGGCGCGACGCGCCGAAGCTCGTCGAGGACGTGGTCCCCGGCACGCTCACGCTCGGCGAGCTCGTCCGCGTGGTGCGGGGGCTCCTGCGCGAGGGCGTCTCCGTGCGCGATCTCCGCACCGTGCTCGAGGCGGTCGCCGACGCGGCGCCGCGCTCCAAGGACACCGGCTTCCTCGTCGAGGCCGCGCGCCGCCGGCTGGCGCGCCAGATCACCGGGCGCGCCGCGGGCCAGGACGGCGTCGTGCGCGCCCTCACGCTCGACCGCGGCACCGAGGAGATCCTCCGCGCGACCATGGGCGCCGCCGACGGCGAGGCGGCGCTCGCCCCCGACGTCGAGACGGCGCGCCGGCTGGTGGCCTCGCTCGAGCAGCACGCGACGCGGCTCACCACCGAGGGGAACCCGGTGGTCGTGCTCGCGCCGCCCGACCTGCGCCGCCCGCTCTTCGAGTTCGCCTCGCGCTTCGTGCCGGACGTGCTGGTCGTCTCGGCGCGCGAGCTCGTACCGGGGACCACCGTGGAGCCGGCGGGCACACTCCAGACCCCCCCGGCGCTCGCGGCGTAGCGCGAGGTACGCGCGATGCAGTCGCCTCCCCCGGGAGCCACGACGATGACGCAGCCGATGGTCCGTACCTTCCGCGCCCCAGATTCCGCCGCCGCGCTCGCCGCCGTGAAGGCGGCGCTCGGGGCCGACGCCGTCATCCTCGCGACGCGCCAGGTGGACGGCGGCCTCTTCCGCAAGCCGGAGGTGGAGATCACCGCGGCCCTCGAGCCCCCCCGGCTCGAGCCGGTCGCTCCGGTGTCGCCGATCCGCGGGTACGCCGCGAGCGCGAAGGCGAGCGCGGGCGGCGCCCCGGCGACCCCGGCCGCTCCCACGCCGCCGCCCCTCCCCCGCCCGCACGACGACCCGCTCCAGGACGAGATCCGCCTGCTGCGCCGCTCGGTCGAGGAGACCCGCCGCGCGCTCGCCTCGGTCACCCGCGAGGCCAAGGCCGGCCGCGAGCTGCAGCTCCCGCCCGCGGGCGCCGAGGTGCACGCCCGGCTCATCGGCCGCGGCGTCGAGCCGGCGCTCGCCGAGAGCCTGGTCCGCTCCGCCCTCGAGGTCGCGACGCCCGAGGCCGCGCGCGTCCTCGCCGCTGTGAAGGACCTGCTCGGCGAGCGGCTCGTCCCGTGCCGCGCGCCCTGGCTCCACGACGGGCGGCACGTCATCGCGGTGGTCGGCCCGACCGGCGTCGGCAAGACGACCACGATCGCCAAGCTGGCGGCGCGCGCGCTGCTCGAGACGCGCAAGCGCGTCGCCTTCGTGACCCTCGACACCTACCGGATCGGCGCCACCGAGCAGCTCGCCCGCTACGGCGAGATCATGGGCGCGCCGGTGCTGGTCGCCCGCGACCGCGGCGAGCTCGCCACCGCGCTCGAGCGCGTCTCGGACGCCGAGCTCGTCCTGGTGGATACCGCCGGCCGCTCCTCGCCGGACGACGTGGCGCGCCAGGCCGCGCTCGTCCGGACCATCCCGCGCGTGCAGCTCTACCTCGCCGTCTCGGCCGCGACCGGAGCCTACGAGCTCGCCGCCGTGGCCGACCGCTACCGCGAGCTCGCCCCCGACCGGCTGGTCGTCACCAAGCTCGACGAGGCCGCGGGGCCCGGCGGCATCCTCTCGGCGGCGGTCCGCGTCCAGCGCCCGATCGCCTGCGTCACCGACGGGCAGCGCGTGCCGGAGGATCTGCACGCGCTCACCGGCCCGGAGCTCGTGGACCTCGTCGCGGGCAAGGACCGCGACCCCGCCTAGCGCGGAGCAAGGAGAACGACGTGGACCAGGCCCAGAGCCTTCGCGATCGGGTGGGGCGCGCCGCCGGCGCCCCGCTGCGGGTGATCGCCGTGACGAGCGGCAAGGGCGGCGTCGGCAAGACGCACGTCGCCGCGAACCTCGCCGTGCTCGCGGCCAAGGCCGGGCGGCGCGTGCTCCTCGTGGACGCCGACCTCGGCCTCGCCAACGCCGACATCGTGCTCGGCATCTGCCCGACCCGCCACCTCGGGCACCTGCTCGACGGCAGCGCCAGCGCCGAGGAGGTGCTCACCGAGGGGCCGCACGGGATCCGCGTGCTGGGCGCCTCGTCCGGCATCCAGGAGCTGACCCAGCTCTCCGACGAGCAGAAGCTCCGGCTCGTCTCGGCGTTCGAGCCGCTCGACCAGCGCTTCGACCTCGTGCTCGTCGATTGCGGCGCGGGCATCGGCGACAACGTGATCTTCTTCGCCGGCGCCTCGCAGGAGGCGCTGCTCGTGGTCTCGCCCGAGCCGACCTCGCTCTCCGACGCCTACGCGACGGTGAAGGTCCTCTCGCAGCGGGCCGGCGTTCCCCAGTTCTCGGTGATCGCGAACCAGGCCGCCGACTTCCAGGGTCGCGACGTCTTCCGGCGGCTCACGCAGGTGACGGAGCGGTTCCTCTCCGCGAAGGTCGTCTACCTCGGCCACGTCCCGCGCGACGAGAACCTGCAGCGCGCGCTCCAGGTGCAGCAGCCCGTGGTGGACCTCTACCCGCGCGCCCCCTCCTCGCGCGCGCTCGCCCAGCTCGCCGAGACGCTGCTCGCCGCCGAGCCGCCCCGCGCCCTGCACGGCGGCGTGAAGCTCTTCTGGCAGCAGCTCCTGCGCGAGCGGGAGCACGCGGCTTGAGCCCGATGACCTCCCGCGCGTACGCCCGATACGGCGCGCCGTCCGCCGACCCCGAGCGCGAGCTCCTCGCCCGCCACGCAGGGATGCTCGATCGCTGCGCGCGCCGCCTCGCGGCGCGGACGGGCGGGGCGGTGCAGGCCGACGACCTCTGGTCCGCGGGCGCGCTCGGGCTCCTCGAGGCGGCGCGCCGCTTCGACGCCCAGCGGGACGTGAAGTTCGAGACGTTCGCCGAGCACCGGATCCGCGGCGCGATGCTCGACGAGATGCGCCGCATGGACCACCTGCCCCGCCGGCTCCGCGCCGAGACGGACCGGGTGGACCGCGAGCGCGCCCGCCTCGCCCAGCAGCTCGGGCGCGAGCCCGGCGCCGAGGAGATCGCCGAGTCGCTCGGCGCCGCGCCGGAGGAGGTGGCCGAGATCCTCCAGCTCCTCCAGCCCGCGAAGCCGCTCCCCGAGGAGCTCGCCGACGAGCGGCCCGACGCGGACGCCCTGCTCGACCGCGCGCGCTCGCACGGCGCCCTCACCGCCGCCATCGGCGCCCTGCCCGAGCGGCTCCAGATCCTCCTCGCGCTCTACTACGACGAGGGGCTCACCTACCGCGAGATCGCCAAGATCCTCTCCGTCTCCGAGCCGCGCGTCTGCCAGCTCCACGCCGACGCGGTGAAGCGGCTCCGGGGCGCGCTGGCGGGCGACGGAAGCTGAGGCGCGCAGACGAGCGGGACGTGCCTCAGCTACGGTCGCGTTTGGGGCCGTTTGATGAGTGCGGCGAATCCCCTGAATGGAAGAGCTGCGCCTGGTCACGCAGTATCAGTCGCTCGGAATCCGACCGGAACGCATCCGTGGGAAGACGCAGCAACAGCTCGTCCGCGAACTCCGGCCACCCATCGAGCCATCTATTCCAAATGCGAAGGGGCTTCCCGCTTCGCGGCAAGAGCACGACTTCGCCCTTGTGAACACGTACGCTTTCGACCTCGGCCCAGAGAACACGTCGCTTAGGGTGACCTGACGTCCGGGCAACACCGTGAACGTCAAAGCGAATGACGCTTCCGCTCAGTAGGGCGAACACCGTTGCCGCTGCCGTGAGCAGAAGAATAGCCAGGATAGGCTCTTCCCTGTGCGCAGGGCTTGTGAACGCGGCGACCAGGGGGACTGCGAATACTGACAGAGCCGCTTTCCGGACGGGGGAGACTCGAAGCACTCTTCCGCCGTTGTGCCTCGCTGCGGATGCGCGCGGACGCCACCAGAAGACCATCAAGGTGGCGGCGCACCACCCCAGGTATACCGTCAAGAGAATGAGAGCCTCGCCAAGCGACACCGCGGCGCGTCCGTAGCGCCTGGCCACTGCGTAAGGCAGCAACAAGAGAACGCCCATCGCGGCGATCCCCAACGCGAAGGCCAGCGGGCGCGGCCTACCGTAGGGATCGCGACTTCCACGGATGGTTCCTCCGCTGTTCATGGGGCGATGCCCGCTAGGGAGACGCTCGACGCGATTGTGGGCTTCCTGGGATCGGGACTCAAAGCGATCTCCGGCACACTCGCAGGCGTCCGAGCGACCTGACCAAATGGCCGCGTCCGTGCCAAATCTCCTACCAACCGTACGACTGCCCAGGGATCTCGAGAAGTGAGGGGATCGGTCAGGGTTGACCAGCTCGGTTACGAGTCTTCTCCAGGAACTCCTCGACCCGGACCTCGCCAATCGTAGCCTCCCTGGCGATCGCTTCCATCTCGGAGGGTTTCAGGCGCTTCGCCCGCGTCGCCATGCTTCTCATCCTCGCGTACCGATCTAGGGCAACTCGTGACGAACGATACCCCACCAGTCGTCGCCGAAGACCGGAGTCCAAGACGCGGTTGCCCGGGCGGTTACCTAGAAATGTCCCACGATCTGCTTCAGATAGACCTCTTGAGCCTTGAACCGCCTTGTCAGGTCCATCGCCTCGACTGCCAGGAGGAACTGCTCCGGCGGCAGATAGCTGTGATCCCGTAGGTAGTGAAACACCATGGATGGTGCCGCCCAATAGCCTGCCTCGTTACGTGCTGGTATCCACATCACCGACGCGCCCAGGTGAACGAGTGCCTTCCCACTGCCTATTAACATCTCGCGATCGCAAGACGCCGAGAGCGCACACGGACGGGAACTCCGCAAGCGGTTGATGTGCACGTCAACGGGGTCGCGAGAAAGCATCACCGCCTCGAGCCGCTGCAGCAGGTGATCGCTGACCATGTGTGATCGCCTTGCGAGGCCCATCCACGTGATCCGGCGAGCGTTTCATGCCGCGGCGGCCATGGGGTGAAGACGGTGAGTGCGCTGCTCGACCGAGGCGAGAAGCCCGTGGCGCGCAGCGTTGGGATCGACGGCCTCGTGCAGGAGCAC
>Ga0184637_10002333_pt1 | contig 12227 bp, 24 predicted proteins | sample PLM3_127_b2_FD_133143 | JGI IMG/M metagenome (GOLD analysis project Ga0184637, IMG submission 133143) | Groundwater sediment microbial communities from an aquifer in East River, Colorado, USA - PLM3_127_b2 | ecosystem: Environmental > Terrestrial > Soil > Riparian zone | place: USA: East River...
GCGCGAGCGGCGGCCCGTCGCGGTGCGGCTGGTCGTCTTCTGCCCGGAGTGCCAGCGCGAGCACCAGGGACACCCGCTGGTCGAGGCGCCGGAGCTGGTCCAGTGACCCGCGCCGCGTTGTACCTCCGCGTCAGCACGGAGGACCAAACCAAAGAGAACCAAGCGCCCGAGCTGCGCCAGCTCGCCGAGCGGCGCGGGTGGGAGCCGGTGGAGTACCGCGAGACGGGCAGCGCGGCGAAGGTGCGGCCCGTGCTTGACCGGCTCATGCTCGACGCGCGCGCCGGCCGGCTCGGCGCGCTCGTGGTGTGGGCGCTGGACCGGCTCGACCGCTCCCACCTCGGTTGCATGGCTCGCGTCGCCGAGCTGGACCGGCTCGGCGTGCTCGTGGTCTCCGTGCGTGAGACCTGGCTCGACACGTCCGGGCCGGCGCGGTCGCTCCTCGTGTCGGTGTTCGCGTGGGCGGCCGAGCAGGAACGCGCGCGCCTCATCGAGCGCACGCGCGCCGGCCTCGACCGCGCGCGGCGCGAAGGGAAGCGGCTCGGGCGCCCCCGTGCGTCACCCATCGCGCTCGCGGGCGCGGCGCACGCCATCGCTCAGGACGGGGTGTCCATCCGTGAGGCTGCGCGGGTGTTCGACGTCGGCGATGGCACCCTGCGCCGCTACCTGGCTCGCGAGCGCGCGCCGGGGTAGGGCGTCGCGGCGCGGCCGGGCGGTGGGAACGGACCCCGCCCGGCCGCGCGCAGCCTCCCGGCCGCGCCAAAATCCCCCCTCGCCGGACCACCCCTGAAACGACCGCGGGCGCCTCATCGGGCGCCCGCGTCTTTATCGGTCGATTCTGGCGCGGGCTATCCGTCGCAGTAGGGGCAGCCGGGCTCTTCCCGGCCATCGTCGATCGCGCGCAGTTCGGCGCGGAGCTGGCGCGCCGCGAGCGTCCACGCGAGCGCGACTTCCGAGTCCCCCTCCAGCTCGGCGGTGGCGTCCCAGCGGTCCGCGAGGCGGAGGAGCGACCCGACGCCGCCCCACGGGTAGTTCTCCGGGTTCGTGTAGCGGTCATCGTTGAGGCTCATCGCGCAGCCCTCGCCCGGCGAGCCGGCGCGGTGGTGAACACCGGGAGCCCGTCCACGTCCACGGCGACGAGCAGGCGGCCGCGTCGGCCCGGCGTGCGGCGGTGCATCACGACGCCGGAGCGTGCCCAGCGCCACACGGTCCGGACGGTCCAGCGGTCCCCAGCGGCTGCTTTCGCATCGGTCCAGGTCACTCGGGCGCCCTCCGCGCTGCTCAACGGCACTCTGGGCACCTACCACGCTCGAGCGACACGCGGCAACGTCGCGCCTCGTGATGCACGCTCGACTCCGCGCCCTGTTCGCCCCCGAAGACGCCCCCGCTGGCGGGCCTCCCGCGCCCGCCACCCCGCCCGCCCCCGCCGCGGCGGCGACCGACGCTGACGCCGCGTCGGCCGCCGCCGCGGTGCTCGCGAAGCGGAAGGCGGAAGCGGAAGCCGAGCGGCGCGATGACGGGCCGGTCCGGATGGTGGACCTCCACGACCTGGACACCGGCCTGCGGGGCGAGCTGCGCGAGCTGCGCGCCCGGCTCGACGGCGCCCGCTCGAGCGCGGCGCCGGTCGCGGCCGTGCCGAGCGCCGCGCCGGCACGGCGCAGCGGCGGCGGCGGACTCCTCGTGGTGCTCCTGGCGGTGCTCGGCGTGCTGGCGTTCCTCGGCACGCGGAAGGGCACGCCGTGACCGCCGCGAGCCGGGACCGTGCGCAGGACGGCATCGCAAAACCGCTCTCCCGCAAGGAGGAGCGCGCCGCGCGCGAGGCCGCCCGGCGGTTGGTCGTCGCGAAAGAGGCCGCCCGAATCGAGGCGGACCGTGCCGCAAAGGCCGCCGGCACGCCGGGCGGCACGCCCGCCGCGGCGGCGGCGCCCGGGCCGGTCGCGCCGCTGCGCACGGACGCGGACCGCGCCCGCGACGCGGCGGCGTTCCTCCGCGCCGTGCTCATGCCCATGGTCGCGCTCCTCGCGCTCCCCTTCGGCTACCGGCTCGACCTCGCGGCGTTCACCGACGCGCAGGCCGCGGAGGACGCCCGCGCGTGGGTGCCGCTCCTCGCGAAGTACGGGTGGCTGGACCGGCTGTGCACCTGGGCCGGCGCGCCCGCTCGCATCGTCGCGCGGGTTCGCGAGCTGGCGCGGAAGCGCGAGCCGGAAGCGCCGGCCGCCCGCGTCGTGCCGCTCCGGGAGGGTCAACAGGCGTGAGCCTCGGGCCCCTCCACCCTCGGTCGCATGAGCTGTTCTTGGGCGTGCCCGGTTCCGGCAAGACGACGCACGCCCGCGGGCGGCTCGGCTCGGTCCGGCGCGCCGTTTTTTTCGACCCGACCGGCCACGACTACGAGGGCGAGGGCGAGCAGGTGAGCCCCGGCGACATCACGCCGGAGCTGCTCGCGGGCTCCTTCCGTCGCTTCGTAGTCATGCCGGGCGATGACGTCGCCTGGGACTTCGTCGCCACCGTCGAGCGGGTCCGCGCCGCCGCGGCCGAGACCGGGCCGCTCGTCTTCCTGGCCGACGAGGTGGGCGATTACTCGGCGAGCGCGGCGGACACGCTCACGCGCCTACACCGGAACGGCCATCACGACGGCGTGGCGAGTGTGCTCGTCAGCCAGTGCGCGGTGGACATCCCGAAGACCTGCCGGCGCACGGCGACGCGCGTGTGCTCGCTCCTCCAGACCGCGAGCGCAGACCTGGACGCGCTCGAGACGGAATACGGCCGGGACTTCGCGGAGCGGGTCCGGTCGTGGCGGCCCGGCGACGCGCCGGCCGTGTGGACGCTCCCGACGCTGTACCCACCGTCACACCCACCGCAGGCCAAGGAGTAGCTCCCGTGTTCAACTTCCGCGGCGCGTTCGGCGCCATCAAGCAGTACCCCGTCCCGTTCGCCATCATCGTGCTCGGCGTCGTCGTCTTCGCCGGGTCCGCCATCGTCGGCGCCTACAACAAGCTGCGCGCGAAGGTCCCGCAGCTCCCCGCCGCGAAGTAAGGAGCCGCCCCAACCCCATGAGCTACTCCGGCCTCCGCCTCATCCCGCTCGAGCGCAAGAGCATCGCCTCGAGCCTGACCCCCATCGTCCAGCTCTCGGTCATCACGCAGAAGGTCCGCGTGCGTGGCTACCTCCTCCGCGCCGCGCTCACCATCACCCAGGGCGCGGGCGCCGTGCTCCTCCGCGGCTCGCTCCTCTCGCGCATGTTCGCGTCCGTCGTGCTCGGCAAGCGCATCCGCGCGACCGGCCGCCTCCTGGACGTGCTCGGCTGGATGATGCGGGGCGCGGACTTCAACCTCCCCGCGGACGTGCCCGCCGCGGCCGGCGTCTACAAGCGCACGGTCGAGCTGCTCATCCCGCTCAGTGACATGCAGGCGGCCGAGCCGGGCGACACGGCCGCGCACGCGCGCATGTTCTCGGACGAGACCATCGACCTGGCGTTCAGCGAGTTCGCCACGGTCTTCGGCGCCAACACGACCATCGTCGGCACGCTCAAGAGCTTCGCGGTCGCCGAGCCGGGTGACCTCACCGTCGTCGCGACCCCCACGCGCATCAACTACGCGGACTTCGCGGGCGGCACCGTGCTCCTCCCGCGCGGCACCTTCTCGCACGCCGTGCTCTACCGCGAGGATGGCTCCGCCATCACGAGCGCCGAGCTGTCCGCGCTGACCATCAGCATCGACGGCGAGGTCGTCGCGAACCGGCTCACCATCGATGACCTCACGAACCTGTGGAACCTCGTCCGCGCCCGCGGCGCCGGTCAGCAGGTGGAGAGCACGACCGTCCCCGACGCGGGTGAGGAGCTGACGAGCGAGCCGGGTGTCGCGGCCGCGGCGTCCGACCTCGTGTCCGTGGAGTTCCTGCCGCTCGTCTTCCCGACCGACAGGTACAAGCACACGCGGCTCGCGCACGCGGAGGCCCAGCTCCAGGTCGACTACGAGGGCACGGCGACAAACGTGCGCATCGGCTACCGGCAGGTCGAGGAGCAGGGCCCGGTGGAGGTCGCGAAGGCGGCCGCGAAGCTCGGCGTCCCGCACCTGACCGGCGTCCGGACCAAGAGCATCGGGAAGACCGCCCCGAGCGACAGCCGCGCGCAGCGGCTCCTCCCGAAGCGTCTCGGCAACGAGTAAGGGGCGGCCGTGAGCCTCTTCTCGTCTATCCGGGATTTCGGCCGGGCCATCGACCCGACGAACGCGAACAGCGCGCTCGGCGGCTACGTGAAGCAGGCCATTTCCGCGGTGCCGGGTGTCGGTGCCGCGGCGGCGGCGGGCCTGACCGCCGCCGGCCAGGCGAACGCGGCCAGGGCCGCGGCCGCGCGAGCTGGCGTCCCCACGACGACGGGCGGTCCGCTGCCCGCGTCGTCGGGGTCGCCTACCGCGGCGCCGTCGCCGTGGTGGGCGAGCCCCGTCGTGCTCGGGCTCGGCGCCGTCCTGGCGGTGGTGGCGTTCGTCTTCATGCGGAAGCGGTGACCCCGTGGGCTGGTTCTCGAAAGTGACCAAGCCGCTCAAGAAGGCGGCGAAGTTCACCACCGCCCCGGTTCGAGCGTTGGCCCTCGCGCCGGTCAAGGCGGTCACGCACGTGGCCGCTAAGACCGGGTTCAAGCCTCTCCAGAAGCTCAACAGCGCCGTCGCGGGTCAGTACCGGCCCGCGGCGCGCGCTACCCTCTCCCAGCTCAAGACAGGTGCCGCCGTGGGCGCTGCCATCGCGACCGGCGGCGGGCTCGCCGCGGCGGCCGCGGCGGCGGCGCGTTCGTTCGCGCCGGCCGTGACGCTCACGCCCGGTACGTCGCCCGTCTTCTCGGTCACGCCCGCCATCGTCAACGCGCCGCTCGGCCCTTCGCCGGGCGCGGCCACGGGCTCGAGCCCCGCTGCGCCGCCGTGGGGCGGTCTCCCGCTCCCCGACGCGCCGCTCGCGCCCGCCGCCGCGGCGCCGTCGCGCTCGGCGCCCGCTGCCGCCGGCACGGTGCCGCTCTGGAAGCAGCCCGCGGTCGCCATCGGCGCCGCGCTCCTCCTCCTCCTCTTCCTCCTCATGAACCGGAAGTGACCATGCTCCGCTCGCGCCTCGCACGCCTCACCCCGGAGCCGGCCTCTCTCCAGCTCGGCGGCGCAACCGGGTTCGTCCTGTGGCCCGCCATCGGCGCGGTCGGTCACACGTGGCCGGTGACCGTGCAGCTCGTCACCAAGCGCGGGGACGTGCTCGAGCTGCTCGCCCGGCCGGGCGTGTGGTACGGGCTCGGCTCGGGCTCGAGCCGCCTCGACTCCGCGCGGGCGTTCCTCCCGGCCGCCGCGGCCGCCGCGCTGTACCAGCTCGACCTCGCGGACGGCGATGCCATCGTGACGCCGGGTCCCACGCCGTGATTCGCTCGCAGGTCGTCGCGCTCAGCTCGACGCCTACGGCGTTGCCGCTCGGCGAGGCGCGAGGCTTCGCGCTCGCCGCCTACGGAGCGTCGCCCACCTGGCCGGTAGCGGTGACGCTCACTCTCGCGTCCGGCGAGCGAGTGGGCCTCCTGGCGCGCAACAGCGTGTGGTACGCGCTCGGCGACCGCGTGGTGAGTGCGGAGGCCGTGCTACTCGCGGCAGGCGCCCCGGCGACCACGTACCAGCTCGACGCGGGGCGGACGCGGGAGGACGCTGCGCTGCCCGCGCTGGCGCAGCCCCCGTCACCCGGCGGAAAGCTCGTCGCGTCGTGGCGCGACATCGCGCTCGGGGGCGCCATCGGGTGGCAGTCCGTGACGCTGCCCGCCGGCACGCTTGGGTTGCTCTGGGTCAGCAAGTGCACCGCGTTCCTCAGCGCCACGGTACTGACCGGGCTCCTCGAGTGGAGCCCGCCAGGCTCCCCCTACAGCCCCCGCGTCGCGGGGAATATCAACGCCGCGAACGGGCTGCCGCTGGAAATTGCGGTGTGGGGCGGCGGCATCATGGCCGGTGACCAGCCTGCAGCCGTGAACCCCGCGTGGGGAAATCAGCTTCCGAGGCGCCTGAACCTCCTGCCGCCAGGGTGCCCGTTTCCCACGTACCCGATGCGGCTCGGCGTCACGGATGCGGCGGTCGCCAACCAGTGGAACGTGGACGTATTCGCGATTTGAAAGGCGGCGCCATGCCACTCTCCGTGGCTCTCTCTCCGAAGGTCCAGGCGGCCGTGCTCGCCGCGCTCGCCCAGCTCGACGCCGCCGCGGTGCGAGCGCGCGCGGCCGCGAACAGCGCGGGCGGGTTCCTCTCGTCCGCGTGGCAGCGCGCCGTCGGCGCCGGCTCGACCGGCGAGGCAGCACAGGCGGTGGCGCGCGCGCAAGAGAACGTCGCGCGCGACTACCGCGCCGCGGCCGAGCGGCTCTCCTCCGACGCCGCGGCGCTCGCGTGGCTGCGCGAGCTGGCGGGCAAGAGGCTCGCGGACACGTCCGCGGTGGAGGCGCTCGCGCGTAGCCTCACGGTGACGGGCGCCGCGCGTGAGGTGGCGGTCGAGACCGCGAAGGACGTGGCCAAGGTCGCCGCCTGGACCGCCGGCTGGCTCGTACCGGTCGCGCTCGCCGCGCTGTTCGTGGTCGCCACCGCGTGGTCCCCGCGGAGGAGCTGACCGTGCGTCGCGGCTGGCTCCTCGTCGTCCTGCTCCTCGTTCTGCTCCTCGTCGTCCCCGGAGGCGTCGTGCTCACTGCCGTCACCCTCAAGCTGGCGCGAGACCGCGCCGCGACCCGTCGCGCGCTCCGCGACGCCGCGACGCGCTACGGGCTCCGGCCCGACTACGTGGACGCCATCGGCTGGGTCGAAAGCCGGTGGGACGTCGCCGCGGTGAACATGGCCGGCACGGACGGCGCCCGCGGCGGCGCGCACGGCGTGACGCAAATCACCGAGCGGACCGCGCGCGACCACGGCTACACGGGGACGATGGAGGCGCTCCGCAAGGATGCCGTGCTCGCCGCGGACTGGACCGGCCGCATTCTCTCCGCTGCGCACAAGCGGAGGCCCCTCACGACGCTCGCGGACTACGCGGCCGCCTGGAACGCCGGGCGCGACAACGCGGACAAGAACGACAACGGCCAGCTCGAGGAGCTGCCCGTCACGCACTCGACGCGCGCGCACTACCTCCCGCGCGCGACCGCCGCGCTCGCCATCGTGGCGGCCATCCCCGTCTGACCCGGAGCCCCCTCTTGAACCTCGCCGAGCTGGTCCCCACCGACCCAACCGCGTTCGTCGCCGCGCTGCCCGCGTTCCTCGGCGCCGCGGTCGGCTCGTTCACCGCGAGCCTCGCCGCCATCCGCAAGCGCTGGCGCAAGGAAGCGCGGGAGGTCGCCCGCGAGGTGGCGCGCGACACGGTGAAAGAGCACGTGAAGGACTGCCCGCTGCGCCAGGCGGCGGGCACGTGACCGCCCGTGGCGTGCTCGCCCGGCTCGCGCCGAATCTGTTCCCTCTCTTCCTCCTCGCAGCCGGGGTCGCCATCGCGCTCGGCGGCCGCTGCCACGCGGACAGGGCCGCGGTGCGCGAGGAGGACCGGCGCGGGGTGTCCGCGCAAGTCGAGGCTGCGAGCCACGACGCGGCCGCAGTCGAGGCGCGCGCGGTCGAGGAGCGCCGGACCGTGACGCGCACCGACGAGCGGCCGGACGGCTCGCGGTCCGTGACGGTCGAGGCGGTGGAGCGCGTGGAGCGCGCCGAGCTGGCGAGCTACGACGCGGGCTCGACGGTGCGCGCCGCCGCGACCGAGTCGAGCGCGCGCGTCCGTGAGGAGCGGCCCGCCGCGCGCTGGCGGGTCGCCGGCGCGGCCGGCTGGGACGTGACCCGGCCGACGCTGCGCCCGTCGCTCTATCGCGTCGAGCTGGCGCGGCGCGTGGCCGGGCCGGTGTGGCTCGGCGCGTGGGCCGCGACGGACCGCGCCGCGGGCCTCTCGCTCGCGGTCGAGTGGTGACGCGATGGACGTGACCGTTCTGCTCGACTCGCGGCACCTCCCGCCGATGTCGTTCACGACCTCGGGTCCGGCGAGCGCGGGCGGCGGTGTCGCCGATGCGGTCGCGCGGTTCCTCCGGCCGCGTGTGCGTGCGCAGCTCGGCGGCGCGACGGTCGTGGACGTGGCGCCGTTCGGCGCACCCGGCCCGTCCACGTGGCCGCTGCTCGGCATCGTCGCCGCGGCCGGCGTGCTCGTCCTGGTGGTGCTCGTCGTGCGCGGAGCGGCTGCGTTCCTGCGGCGTTGACGCGTGTGGTACGACGTGCGCGGCCGTTCGGCGGGCGACCTCAACGCGCGCGCCGAGCGCCCGGGTCGGCGCCGACTCGCTTGACGCCTTCACCGTCCGGGGCGTAGGACACTCAGTCATCAGGCGTGCTCGTTGCTAGCGGCAGCGGGCGTGCTACAAGGAATCCGGTTCGCTGACGTTGAGGCAGCGAGCTGCGCAGGCCCGGGGAGCGTGCCGCTAGCTCGCACTCCCGGGCCCGCGCCTTTTCGGGACCGGACTCTTCGTGTCGAGACCCGCAACCGTCGTCCCTCTCCTCCCTCGCGTCCCGGCCGCCGCTGAGACGCGCCCCGCCGGCGAGCCGCTCCAACGGCTCCTTGAGCTGTGCGCCGCCAACATCTGGCCGCAGCTCGCCGCCTCCACTCAGTCGAGCTACCGGCAGACGCGCGCGCTTGTCGAGGGGCTCGGCCCGTACCCCGCGCCGGGCGACGTGGCGCTGTGGGTGACGTGGCTGCGCCGCCGCTACCCGCCGCCCGAGGGCTGCACCGATTCGTGGACGGTCCACCTCCACTGGCACAACCTCGCCGCGGTCTACTCGGTGTCGAAGGAATGGGGCTGGGCGGCCGGCGTGAACCCCGCTGCGGTGCTCAAGCTCCCGAAGCCCACGCCGCGCGCTCGCGCCATCGTGAACGTGGACGAGCTGTGGCCGCTCATCCTCGGTGCCTGCCACGACCTCCGGGAGCGCACGCTCCTCCAGGCGGCGCGAGACTTCGGCACCCGGCGGTCGGAGCTGCTCGGGCTCATGCCGCGTGACCTCGTGACGCTCGGCGAGCCGTGGCGGATGCGCATCGAGCGCCAGAGGCTGCCGCGCTCGTGGACGACCGGGAAGCTCAAGACCAAGCGCGGCAACCGGGCGCTGCCGGTGACGCCGGAGCTGCGCGCGATGCTCACGGAGCTGCTCGCGCTCGGGGCGCCGCAGGTGTGGGAAGGCAAGGGCGGCCAGACGCTGCGCGAGGTGCCGTTCCTATTTCCGTACCGGCCTCACGAGCTGCAAGACCTCCGCGAGCGCTGCGCCGCGGTCGCGCCGGCCGCGTTCCCGCGGGGCGACTGGCTGCACGCGCTCCGTCACACCTTCGCGGGCGAACTCGAACGCAGCGGGGCGAGCCTCGAAGAGGTGTCAAAGCAGCTCGGCCACACGAGCACGCAGTCGACGGACCTCGTCTACGTGAACATGTTCGCGCGGCCGGTGGACGCGGGCCCCGTCGAGCGGATGCTCGCGGCGCGTCGCGCCGGTGTGACAGCCTGGGGGGCGCCACCCGGGAAAGAGCCGAGCCCGCCCGGTGCCATTGACGCGGCGTCGAGCGGGCGAAAGAGGACGGCCGCCGTTGACGCGGCGGCCGTCCAAGAGTGCAGCGCGGAGAGCGGTCCCACGTTCAGGAAGGAGAGCACACCATGCAGCACCCCAAGTCAGAACGAATCGGCAAGTTCACGGAGCACGAAAGTAACGCCCGAGCGGAAGCGGCCCGGCTTGAGCACGACGCCGCAGCGCGCGCTGCCCGGGCTCGCGGTGCAGCGGGTGACGACGCGCCCGCGGCGACGGTGAGCCTGGCGGTCGTCGCCGAGCGGATGGCGGGCTGGTACGAGGCGGACCCGTCGCCTCTCGGCCGCGGCTGGAAGCGCTGCACGGTCCACGGGATGACGTTCGCGAGCCACTGCGCCGGCTGCGCGCACGAGTTCAACTTCCCGGCCGCGCTCGCGGCGGCGGTGAAGTTCGACTCCTCCCTCGGGGAGGAGCAGGACCTCGTCGCAAGTGGTGGTGTTCCGGTCACTTCGTCGCTCCCGAAAAGAACTGCTATGCCCACGGGGCAGAGCACTTCTTCTGCCCCTGTAGGCGCTGATTCGAACCTCCCCCCTCCTACCTCCCCCGCGGCCTGCCACCTCTTCCACGGCGGCGAGGACTCCATGTGCCCCGTCTGCGTCGCGCTCGACTTCGCGACGACGGGGTTGCGCCATGCGTAGGGCGCTCGACCTCGCGACCGGCGCTCTCGTCGCGCTCGCGTACTTCATCGGCCGCGGCGTGCGCGCGGTGCGGCGGCTGCTCGCGCGGCTCCGGCCGGCGCGGTTCGCGGTGGGCCGGTTCCTCTGCCGCTCGTTCGGCCACCCCGACCCGGCGAGGGTCGGCACGGTGACGCTGCGCGGGTGGAGGCCGTGCCCTCTCTTCGTCTGCCCGCGATGCGGCGCGGCGTGGCGCGGGGTGCGGTCATGACCACGGCCCAGACCCGAAGCTGCGCGCTCCCGATGGACGGCCTCAACGCGTGCCCGCCGGGCGCGTCGTGCTTCACGTGCTCGCACTACCGCGAGGGCGAACGAGGCTCCCCGGAGGAACAGCGCGCGGCGCGTCTCGAGGAGCGCGCGCACGTCCGGGCGCGCATCGTGGACGCGCTCGCGACGCTGCCGGGCGGGCTTACCTCGGCCGAAGTCGCGTCCGCGGCCGGACTGAACGAGGCCACCGCGCGCGGCCGGCTCTCCGAGCTCGAACGCGAGGGCGTGGTGCGGCGTCTGAACCGGCGCCGACGCAACCCGGAGACCGGTCGGCGTGCGTCGCTCTACGTCGTCACCGAGCCGCGGCCGGTGGCGCCATGAGCCGCGGCCGAGTGGTGACGGTCGGCGCGGCGCACCCGTCGTTGCTCGACGCGGAGGCGTACCGCGGCCGAATGCAGGCAGCGGCCGTGCTCGACGCCTACGAGGAGCGCGCCGGCATCATGGAGCACGACGGGAGGACCTCGCGCGCGACCGCCGAGCGGTGGGCGCGCGCGTGCGTCGAGCGGGTCCGCGGCGCGGTGGCCGGGCTCGAGCCGGAAGAGGTGCGGCGGCTCGTGGCCGGCGGCGCGCTCGGGCGGGCGCCGTGAGGGTGGCTGCGCTCTACGTTCACCGGGGCGGGGCCTACTACGGCCTGCCTGACGTGGACCCCTGGGACGTGAGTCGCGACGCCCGCCGGTACGCGGGGCCTGACCCCGTGGTCGCGCACCCGCCGTGTCAGCGGTGGGGCCGGTACTGGTACGGCGGGCCGTCCGCACGTCCGCGTCTCAACCTCGACCTATTCGGCCCCGTCTCGCACGCCGCGCGCCGCGAGAAGGGCGATGACGGCGGCTGTTTCGCGGCGGCGCTCGAGGCGGTCGAGCGGTGGAGTGGCGTGCTCGAGCATCCCGAGGCGTCCGCGGCGTGGGCGCGGTTCGAGCTCGCCGCGCCTCCGCGCGCGGGGTCGTGGGTGCGGACGCGGGTCGGCTGGGCGTGCTGTGTCGAGCAAGGGCACTACGGGCACCGCGCGCGAAAGGCGACGTGGCTGTACGCGGTGACGGCGCGGCCGCCTGGCCTGGTGTGGGGTCCGTCGAGTGGCGTCCGGCTAGACGAGGGGTTTCATTCCGCTGCCGAGCGTCGCGCCGCGCGCGCCGCGGGGCGGTCCGCGGTGGAGCGCCTGAGCAAACCGGAGCGCGCGGCCACGCCGCCCGCGTTTCGGGACGTGCTTCTCGCTATCGCGCGCTCGGCGCGCAGAGGGGATGACCCGTGATTCCGGAGGACCCGAGGAACGTGCGCCGCGCGGCGGAGCGCGAGGAGTTGACGGGCGAGCTGTTGCGGATTCTCGCCGCCATCGAATCGAAGGAGGAGGCGTTGCGCGAGCACGCGAAGGTCGAGCGAGCGGCTATCGCGGACCTGCGCGCGATGGCGAAGGAGCGGAGGGCCCTGCTCGACGGCGAGCGGGGGGCGCAGGGCATCCTCGTAGGCGTGTTGCAGCAAGCGCGCGACGTGCGCGACCGAAAGGGCGACTCATGAACGTGTGGACCTATCTCGACGGAAACCCCGGGTGGGCGGTCGTGCTCCTGGTCGTGCTCGGCTGGACGCTCGCCCGCATCATGCGCGCGTGGCGCGAGCGGCGGCCCGTCGCGGTGCGGCTGGTCGTCTTCTGCCCGGAGTGCCAGCGCGAGCACCAGGGACACCCGCTGGTCGAGGCGCCGGAGCTGGTCCAGTGACCCGCGCCGCGTTGTAC
>Ga0184637_10002334_pt1 | contig 12227 bp, 11 predicted proteins | sample PLM3_127_b2_FD_133143 | JGI IMG/M metagenome (GOLD analysis project Ga0184637, IMG submission 133143) | Groundwater sediment microbial communities from an aquifer in East River, Colorado, USA - PLM3_127_b2 | ecosystem: Environmental > Terrestrial > Soil > Riparian zone | place: USA: East River...
AACTTTGACGAGATCCGCCTCTGGGCAGACTACATTCTCCCATCCCGGAGCGGATATATCTATGATGATCAGGGCACGTTTGGCGGACTGGAGCCTGGTGCAATGTTTGTGATTGCCGGTGATCAGAATTCCGATCCGGTCGATGGCGACAGCATCCCTGGCTCGATCCAGCAACTGTTGGATCATCCACTCGTCAACACCAGGGTGACGCCGACCAGCCCTGGCGGCCCTCAACAGGCTGCATTGCAGGGCGGCGCGAACACCACGCACCGCGGTGACCCGGCATTCGACACTGCGGACTTCGCAGACGGTGCGCCAGGTAATCTCAGAGCGGATTATGTGTTGCCCAGAAAGAACATTACCATTCTCGACGCGGCTGTCTTCTGGCCATTGAATACGGATCCCCTGTTCCCATTGGTGGGCCTCTTCCCCTTCCCAAGCTCCGATCATCGCCTGGTGTGGATAGATGTCCACATCCCTGGCACCTTTTCAAAGTAATGAAGGTGCTTAAAAAGCAATGACTTTTCCAGACTAAGGCATGGGTGGTATAGTGGTGTATATGTAAACGGGGCAGGCCTTATAAAGCTTGTCCCGTTTTGATCTTATAGCCATACCTGTCGCCTTTATTCTAATACTTTTCTCACTATTGGCTCCTATACTAACTTCGTGGAAATCCACATACACGGTCGTAGGCTTTCGCGCCCATTAATTTGGCTAATTCTGCTGGTAGTACTTGGAGCCGTACTTTTTAGCATAGTACCGCTTACTGTTTCGCTATGGTTGTGGCAAAAACTTGCCATCTTTGCCACCGTTTTTCTGGGGATTTTCATTGAAGCTGTGCCCTTTCTTTTGATGGGGACTCTGGCTTCTGGGCTTGTTGAAGTTTTCCTTTCACAGGAGTGGATCACCCGTATCTCTCCACAGCGTACATTGCCCGCTGCTGTGCTCGGCTCGTTACTGGGTCTTGTATTCCCTGTTTGCGAGTGTGGCGTTATTCCGCTCACGCGCCGCCTATTTCGGAAGGGATTGCCAGTATCAACAGGCATTGCATTTCTTCTGGCAGCGCCTGTTATCAACCCAATCGTGATCTTTAGCACTGCGGCAGCCTTTGGACGGGGCAGAATGCTGGCCTGGCGTTTAGGGTTGACTTTGATCATAGCGATCACAATCGGTATTGTTTTTTCAGCACAGAGGAATGCATCTGACATTCTTCGACAGCCATTGTTTGAGGTTGAGTTGCCTGTTGTAAATGCCCAGCCTAAAGGTGAAGCCTTTGGTGAGAAACTCAGTCGCGCTCTGATTGTGAGCACCGATGAGTTCTTTGAGATGGGGCGTTATTTGATTATGGGCGCATCCCTGGCAGCGATTATGCAGACGTTTATTCCTCAAACCTCTCTGTTAGCTGTAGGGAGTGGCCCGCTTCTTTCTGTAATAGCCATGATGACGTTGGCAGTTGTGCTCTCGATTTGTTCAACAGTGGATGCATTCGTTGCCCTGGGCTTTGTGGGAACCTTCAGCTTTGGTTCAATACTTTCCTTCCTTGTCTTCGGCCCCATGGTGGACATCAAAAGCATGTTAATGTATTTGCAAGTGTTCCGCCGCCGGCCTGTGTTTTATCTTGTGCTTTTGCCTCTTCTGATCAGCCTGCTGGCTGGTATTACATTCAATTATCTTAGCCCATAGGATTATCCATGTCCAACAAACTTTATCGTTCCTTGCAGGCTTTCGTTCTTTTAACAATTGCTTTGTTTCTTGCAGTGAAATTGATGAGCGGCAAACTGGATTTGTATATTAATCTGCGCTTTGCACCTCTGACTGTTTTTGCGATCATCGTTTTGGCATTGATGATCTATGCACTGGTACGACGTCCAAAGGATAAGTTCCATCAGGACGAACATCATGATCACCAACATGAGCATATTCACTCCATGTCTTTTTCTGCGCTGGTGTTTTTGCTCATACCCATCCTGATTGGTGTTCTGATTCCGGCGCGGCCGTTGGATGCGGCTGCCGCGTCAACGCGCGGCGTGAATGTGTCTGCTCCAATCGTGAGTTCAGCCTCTCAGACTCTTTCATTCGAGAGTGCTGCAGATCAGCGCAATGTTCTGGATTGGATCCGCATCTTCAAAAGTGGAACAGATGTGACCACCTATCTGGGTGAGACAGCCAACGTGATTGGCTTCGTTTATAAAGATCAACGCCTTGCCGAAAACCAGTTCCTCGTCAGCCGTTTTGTCATCACATGTTGCGCCGCAGATGGGTTCGCTATTGGCATTGTTGTTAACTGGGACCAGGCCAGTACACTAGATGAGAATACGTGGGTTAACGTGAAAGGCGCTGTGAAATCTTATCAGTTGGAGGATCAGCCTGTTCCGTTGATCGAAGCGGACTCAGTTGAGATCGTTGAAGAGCCTCCACAGCCTTATCTTTTCCCATGAGCTTTCGCAGATTTCAGCCTCTTGATTTGAGCGCAGGTGGTCTCGCCGTTGTGCTAACGATGGCTATTGGCGCGGTCCTTATGTTGGGGAGCTGGATCGGTGTGAGCGCCCACGCTAACAACCTGGATCAGGAAGTTGGGCCGTATGGCCCGCTGATTCTGACTTTCTCTGGGCCTGTTGATCAATCGGCCGTTCAAACACTTTTTTCCCTGGAACCTGCGGCACCTGGGCGATTTGACTGGACGGATCAGAAGACGCTTCATTTTATTCCTGCTTCGCCTCTGCATCCGGGTGCGATTTATCAATTGACTTTGGCTTCCGGGCGAATTGGAGCAAATGGGGAGGTTTTGCGCAAGGAGCAGGTATGGCATGTGCGCGTACGTACACCCAAGATCGTTTATTTTACTTTTAATGAGCAGCAGGGACAAATATGGATGGTAGACGTGCAGGGAAAATCTTCAAAACGATTGGATAATGTTGAAAAAAAGATTTTTGATTACACTGCCGCACCGAATGGGGATTACGTCATTTTTTCCGCGTTGAACGATACAAATGGTATTGACCTTTGGTATTTGGATCGAAGTGGCAGTTCACATATCCTGCTGGACTGCGGTGCTGACCGTTGCATCACGCCCTCCATTTCGCCGGATAGCCTTCAGGTTGCGTACACCCGCCAGACTGCGCCGATCTCCGCGTCCATGCCAATTGGTGCGCCGCGCCCCTGGGTGTTGAACATTGATAGTGGAGATAATAGTCCCCTATATGCTGATTCACAAATTATAGGTTATAGCCCGGGCTGGTCACCTGATGGCAAATACATCACATCCTATGACGGGATAAAAAATCTCATTCAAGTTGTCCCGCTGGATGCCTCAGGGCAGCAATTTGCTTTGCCCTGTAATACTGGTAACCAGCCATCCTGGTCGCCAGACAGCAAATATTTCATTGCTACAAATGTGGCAGAAACCCTCAATGGCTTTCGGACTCAAATACAAATGGCAAACATTGAAACCGGCGAAGTGTCCATATGGATGGGCGCACATGATGTTGAAGATTACCAATACAGTGAACTTGCCTGGTGGCCAAAGGAGGATAATATTCTTGTCGGTATGCGCTCCGACCCTGCTTTACCGTCGCGTATTTTATTGTTGATGAATCCTGATGGCTTATCTGGTTTCACAGTGGCTGATGAAATTGACCACATTTATCAGTTCCCTCAATGGGACCCGTCTGGCGAAATGCTTGTTTTCTCGCAATTCACCCTCAAGGGGAAATACGAACCTGAAATTGCGGTTTGGTATGCGGGTTTACAGGAACCTTTGGTAATTGCGAACGGCACAAATCCTCACTGGCTTCCATAGTAATAATTTACTTAAACCAACCGTCATATCTAAACAGTTTTTCAAAATCAAGAAGGAGAGACCCATGTGTATATTTTGTGCTGCCATCCCTGCCACCGCCGCAGTCGGGGCGAAGCTCAATGCAGATCAGCTTCATAAGGAAGAATCTCGCCGCCTGCCTGTCCCAAAGATCACAGCGCTGCTCATTGGGTTGCTGGTGATTGGCTCGGCGATCTATCACACACTTGCCTGGCGGAATTGAGCTAAGATGCAATATGATGTGATACAGAATTGCTTAATCACGTATTCACAATAATAAAAAGAGCGAGACAATCATTGTCTCGCTCTTTTGGTTCTTACTCCACCAGGTCTGTGGGGTTGTCAGCGTTCCACATGCTCACCAACTCTTCGCCAGTTTTGCCGATGTGTTCGCGATTGAGGATCGTGCCTATGAAGATGCCCGGGATATTGAAGCCGATTAGGATTGTCGAGGTGAACAGAAAATAATGCTCAATTAAGTTGCTAACAGAAAGTGCAGTAAAATTCCTGTATATATCCCCCATAGTGAACTCTTAAGAACCATATCTTATTTCTGAAATCGATTTCTAAATATCAAGAAGGTATTCAATTTGAAAGTTCAGTTTGCGCCCCTGTGGTTTCTCATTTTTAGTGTCGCTGTTTCCTCTTGCTCCATCGATCTCAGTCAATCTTCAGCAATCACTCCAGCTTCACAAGTCGAAATCATCCCTTCGGCTATACCACCCACTGCCTTGCCCGAAGGCCTGGCCACTCAGCAATCTACAAATATCATCCCTGTCTTTCCGACAACAACCATACCTGTTACCTGGGGCGCTCTTAATTTATCCGGGAAGCTGATCTACACCAGCGCCGTCTTTCAAGGTCAATCAATATTAATTAATATTCAATCTCTTGATCTTACAACAGGCGTTGTGACAACAATTTATCAAGCCCCTGATGGTGGCTGGATTGATGCGGTAGCTGTTTCACCGGATAGTAAACAGTTGATCATCTCGTATGCAACACCACTCAGTATTTCGGGTGGAGGCAAGAAAGCTCTGTATCGTATGCCCATGGATGGGTCTGAGTTCCCACAGTTGCTATTTACTCCAGCTTCTCCTCATGATCAGTATTCTCAACCTGAGTGGTCACCTGATGGAAAGTATGTTTATTTTACGCACATCAGTGATCTAACAGCAATTTTTGATATTTGGCGGGTGCCTTATCCGAATGGAAAGCTTGAAAAGCTGGCTGACAATGCTTCCTGGCCGAGAGTTTCAGAAGATGGCGCACATCTTGTTTATGTTTGGATCGACTCTGGGACGGGTGTAGACAGACTATATCTTGCCAATGCTGATGTGTCAGATGCCCATAATATCAGTCTAACAGGTCCCTCCGCTCCAAAGATCATCGACGCACCCATGTTTTCAGCGGATGGTCAATCCATCATTTTTAGCGCGCCCAATCTTGGGCAATCTTCTGTCCCTGGCTTCTTCCTCATGGGGCTGGATATTAAACGGGTTTTGAAAAATGGTTCTATTCCATCTGATTGGTGGTCAGTTCCGTTGGCTGGAGGTGAACCCAACCAATTAACTAATATACACGCCTTGGCATTATTCGGAAATTTTTCGCTGGATAAGAAACATATCGCAATTTTCAGCGCAGATGGGATTTTTGTGATGACGCCTGATGGAAGTGGACTGACCGTATTGATTGATGATGTAGGACAAATATTCGGCACGGTCAGTTGGATACCTTGATGCTTACTTAGATAGTAGGTATCAAAGCAACGCTTTCAAATCTTCTCTCTCAAAAAGGATTCTCAATGATTAAGACCTATTTTTTATATAAGGTAGCCACCTTATATACAGCCCCTATCAATGCCTGGGTTTATTACGTCTCTGTCTCTCCGGATGGCAAGCAACTGATTATGTCCTACTCCCCGCCGCCTCAGGAGGATCCTGACATAGTGCAGGCTCTCTACATTATGCCTTTGGATGGCTCCGAGCGTCCGCAGTTATTATTTACGCCACCGACCCGCGAGGATCAATATACCCAGGCGGAATGGTTGCCGGATGGAAAGTATATTTACTACACCCATGTCAATTATCGGATCCCTAATGACCCCAATCGAATTTATCCTCTTTACAATATCTTTCGTATGGCATACCCCGCAGGCCAGCCGGAAAGTATTGCTGAAGGAGCCTATTGGCCCAGGCTATCGCTCGATTCATCGCGCCTGGTTTACGTCTCAATAGACCCCTTATCCATTCAGCACCAACTAAAAATAGCCGATGCAGATGGAGGAAATGTGCAGGAAGTGGTTTTGTCTGGTTCCTATATCCCGGATATAAAGGATGCTCCGATTTTTTCTCCTGATAGACAAACCCTTATATTCAGTGCACCGGTCCCGCCGCAGGCGTATCCGCTGAACTGGTTTGAAAAATTGATGGGAATTCATGTTGTCAAGGCGAATGGTAGTATTCCATCAGATTGGTGGTCAGTGCCTGTAAGTGGGGGTTCACTTACCCGATTAACGCACATTCAAGCTTCAAGCTTGTATGCCAGTGTCTCGCCTGATGGCAGGCATATCGTGAGTTTTAGCGGATCTGGAATATTCGTCATGAATCCGGATGGTTCAGAGTTGACGATATTGGTTCCAAATCTGGATGGATTCACCGGTACGGTCAGTTGGATACCCTGATCGTCATGTCAAATTTGCTCTTTCGGATAAGGAATATAAAGCCAAAGTCCAGCGGAGTGACACGCTGGACTTTGGCTTTATTTATTGGCAGGACAATGATTTTACGGTGTATGAGTAACCGCGTTCAACGCGTTCACCTGGCCATGGCCGTAGAACCCATTGTAACCGGCGCCACCATCACAAGTAGCCTGGAAATCAAATGGCGGACCGGGATTGAACGGATTTGGCGGACAGGCTAGCGGGTCAGCAGTGCTCGTGATCATGGCCTGTACTGCGCCCGAAGGCATCTTGCCAAACTGACTGAGGACTAATGCCGCCACACCTGCTACATGCGGCGAAGCCATTGAGGTACCTTGCAAAAAGGCGTAACCACCCGGGACGGTAGAGAGGACACGTCCGTTCGAGATTGGGGCTGGCGGGATTTGGAAGCGGCGGTCGCCGCCTGGTGCAGTTACTTGAACCACCCCAACGCCGTAGGTCGAGTAGTAAGCTTTCTGCAGATTGTAGCCATCGGCGGTAACGCCAATAACGCCTGGGATCTCAACCGGGATTACGACACAGGCATTGGTCACCTCGCGCTCGATGGCTGAGCCAGGTGGGAAATCGGGGCTGATGGTATCCACATTCCGCTTAGACAGGTCAATGTTTTCATTGCCCTGAGCCGCAACAACCACAACCCCCTTTGACATTGCATAACGAATGGCGCGCTGTTCGGCTTTCCAAATGGCGCGTTGCTCGGCATCATTACGGCAGTTGAACAACCAGGGATCTGCAAAATAGGAGTTGTTGGTTACGTCAATGCCATGTTCAGCCACCCACATGAAGGCACAGACCACTGCCTCTGGGAAGAAGTAACCCTCATCGGTGCTGGTTTTGATGCCAGCGATCTTGATATTGGGCGCTACACCTATGATACCAATACCGTTATCCGCCGCGGCAATTGTGCCAGCAGTATGTGTGCCATGCCCATTATGATCCATCCAGGCATTCGGATCCTGATTGGGAATACCCCCCTCGCAGGAGACACTTTTGGCGAAGTCGACATTCGCTGCCAGGTCCGGATGGGTCCAGTCCAGGCCTGTATCAAGATCTCCAACGACAACCGATGGGCTGCCAGTTGTAACTGCATGTGCCTCAGGCACGTGGATCTGGCGCATATCCCATTGCAAAAAACCAAGCGGTTCATCATCAATGGGAGAGGCGTTCAACTGATCTGCCGTGAATACCTCAAGGGCCTCATTTTCTGCCAAGCCGCTATCAACCATGACACCGAAGCCAGCTGTGGAGGAAACTCCTTCGATACGTTTATCCGCAATCAGATTGGCCCGAAAGGCAGTATTGTCGGAACGGGCAATTACAACACCGATCTTGTTGTAGCTGTAGACGAGCGTGCCACCCGCTTTCGCGATCACAGCCGCCGCATCAGACGATACAGATTGTGTCTTATACAAGACGATATAAGTTTGCGCAGTCCCTGCGTTGTAGGGTTGTTGCGGGGGAGCCGCACCTACTCCAGGTACAAGCGCAATCAGGAGCATAGCCAGAACTAAAAACGTGCTGAACCATTTTGCTTTCATAAAATTCTCCTCAGAGTTTAGATTTGAAATGGGATTCATTGGTGCAAATTCTTGCCGTGTTCCTATTGTTGATCGATTGCTTTTACCTCCTTTCTATCGAAACAAAAATCGTCGGTAAAACTTGGCAGTCTGGCGATCTGTCAATCTGTACGCATCAGCCTGACAGACCCATGACTTTGCGCCCCCACCTCACGATGGGTTTGCCTTTTCGAAGCACAGGTAGCATCTATTTATCCCCCAAATTGTCCGAATTATAGCAATTTGCGAGCGAGATTTCAAGTAAGAATATGTTACACATCCTGCATCGCGATAAAGATGTTCTTTTGATTTTTCATTCGTTTCACCGGCTGTGCTGACCGAGAAACTCGCGTACAACTTTCAAATATTTTTCGTTTTCCTCCACATACGTCATGTGTCCGCTGTTTTCAAAGACAATTAATTCCGCATGTGGCAATCCTTTTGCCATTGCTTCTGCACCCTCAACAACACAGGTACGGTCACCACGGCCTGCCAGTACAAGTACAGGTTGAGTGACATTCGATAGCTTGTCTTCGACCTCAATTCCCCCATAATCTGCATTTGCAAAGAAGCGCAACACCTCCGGGGAGTTGATGCCGCCAGCTGTCCTTTGCTCGAATTCTCCGATGCGCTTATCGAGTGGGTTGCCGAACTGAAATGGCAGTTGATTGTGTCCCAGTTGATCAACCTCTTCACGGGTTTGGACTATCTTCTCGCGCTCCCAGGATTTAGTGACCTGTTCGCGCAATTCGATTGGTTCAAACTTTTCAAGGTTCTTCCATACTGCCTCAAGATATTTTGCTGAAGGCAGGCCGCTGGAAACGATTGTTTGTGAGGCATGACCGGGATAATCTACCGCATTTTGCAGAACGACGAAAGCGCCATAAGAGTGCCCGAGCACGGCATATTTTTTCAACCCCATGGCTTCTGCCAATAAAACAAGGTCCTTTGCCATCTGCTGAAGCGTCCATGTTTCAGTCGGACACATGTCAGAAAGCCCGTTTGCGCGCAGGTCAACCAATATCAATCGAAATTGATCGGCGAGCGGGTCGAGATAATCACCGAACATATGATGATCCAAGCCGGGTCCTCCGTGCACGACAAAAAGGGGATAACCCTCTCCGCGCTCAACGACATGTAAACGTGTATCCCCGATGTTTATGTGATGTGATGTAGATGTGACCATCAATTCTCCTCAGGGTAGTTTCTTGTGCGCACGCCCGCCAACACGAAAATATTGCAACTTTCCTTTATCGTTGCGAATGAAATCGCCAAGCACATCTTTCAGCCGCTCATCTAATCCGATGACTTGGTCTTTGTCATAAAATGCAATTCGCATGGGCGGCATGGCGGGGCCGGGAGGAGTATCTGGCGTGGGGAATCCGCCCAGAGGAATGTGGTGATAGATAAGATAGCCATTCTTTATCTTTAGATCGAACGCTTCAGTGCCAATGCGATAAGAACCTACATATTCTTTCAACTCACTCACAGATGTTTTGATCGTTTTGGGCATTGTTGATTTAATATTGCAGTACAGATCAAGAGCATACATTAATGCATTGTTATTTAAGACGCCGCCGTTATCGCTGTTGGTGAGAATGGCAATCGCGAAATCTTTCTTTGGTATGAACATAAAAATAGCTTTCTGACCGTTGGTCGCGCCGCCATGCCTATAGTGCGTTATGCCTTTTGCCTCGCGGATGAACCAGGTGATGCCCATTTGATCTCGTCCACCTGCATCTGCTTGTGGGACGCGCATAGCTTCCAGTGTTTTGCGTTTGATAATGCGATTGCCATTTCCCATGTGGAAGCGTGCGTAGGCAAGTAAGTCTTTCACAGTGCTGACCACACCTCCAATGCCATTGCCTGCGCGCCCGATTGCCCAGGGACGGGAAACCAGAACATCTTTATTCTTTTCGTAATGCCCTACAACAAAACGGTGAGTGATAAGAATATCGCTTGGAAAGAAGAAGGTCATTTTTAAACCAAGCGGATCAAGAAGCATTTCCTGTGCGACTTGTTCATAAGGTTTATGAGTGACTACCTCGATAATCCGTGATGCGATGTTAAATCCCGTATTGTTGTATGACCATATTTTCCCCAAAGGTTGAATTTGTGGGAGTTTGGCGATGTCCTTTACCATTTTCGCAAGCGCATCATCGCCATTGCCGAAATCGTTGAAGTAATCTCCAACCCAGCCGCCGGTATGCGTGAGCAGATGACGAACGGTAACTTGCTTTGCCACGTTTTCGTCACGCAGTTTGAAATCTTTGATGTATTTGCGAACAGGCGCGTCAAGATCAATTTTGCCTTGCTCAGCCAATTGCATCAGCATTGTCCCTGTGAAAGTCTTGCTGATGGAGCCGATCTGAAAGAGCGTATCTGGCGTAACTGGGAGTGGATTCTCGATACTCGTCACGCCAAAGCCTGCGCTGTATTCTCTGCCTTTGTGCCAAATTCCCACCGACACGCCAGGAATGGAAAGCCGTTTCATTTCCGAAACTATTTTTTGCGATAGCTTTTTAAATTTTGCATCTTTGATATTTGCTGTTGACATATTCATTTTTATTCCCCGTCGCCCTCCATCCACGTGGACATGTATTCGGGCTTTTCATATTCCAGCGCGTGATTGGTGAGACTCAATGGATAGAAAGTATCTACCATCACAGCCAACTCTTTTGTCTCTTTTGCGCCGATGGAGGCTTCGGTCATGCCGGGTTGGGGACCATGCGGCAATCCGTATGGGTGCATGCTGATGTCGCTGCGGTCAATGCCTTTGCGCGACATAAAATTACCTTCCGCATAATAGATCACTTCATCTGAGTTTACGTTCGAGTGATTATAGGGCGCGGGGATCGAGAGGGGGTGATAGTCAAACATACGCGGCACGAACGAGCAAACAACGAAGTTGTGGCCCTGAAACGTCTGATGCGCGGGGGGCGGCTGATGGACGCGGCCCGTGATGGGCTCAAAGTCCTCGATGTTGAAAATCCACGGGTAGAGATAGCCATCCCAGCCAACGACATCAAAGGGATGGTAATCCAAAATGTGCTTACTCAATCTATCCCGCACTTTGATGCGCACTTCAAACTCGCCGCGCTCGGTGTGAGTCTCCAGGTCTTCAGGCAGGCGAACGTCGCGCTCTGAATACGGCGCGTGTTCGAGCATCTGACCAAATTCATTCCGATAACGCTTTGGCGGTTCGATCTGTGATGGATTCTCAATCGTAAAGAAGCGCGCTTCATCACTGTCAATATGCATTTGCCATGTCGTCCCAAACGGGATCACAATGTAATCACCTGTGCGGAATTTGAGATTGCCGAATTGCGATTTCAATGTGCCGCTGCCTTCATGCACCCACCAGGTCTCGTAGGCCTGCGCGTTGCGATAGAAATAATCCATGCTTTTGGAGACGCGTGCAACACCCAGAATAACATCCCGGTTTGCAAGCAACGGAATGCGCGCCGAGACGGCATCGCCCCCAAGTGGGGCATCCGCAGTCTTAAAAGCGCGGTGACGGATAGGGCCGAAATCAACAGTTTCGGGCAGGCGTGAGCCGAGATCTTCCGTGTGTTTTACACGTGGCGGGATAAAATTGTGATAGAGGATGGATTGAATGGATGAGAATCCTTCCAGTCCCATTAATTCTTCGCGGTATAGTTCGCCGTTTGCTTTTCTAAATTGTGTGTGGCGTTTGTGGGGGAGTTGTCCGAGTTTGTGATAGAAGGGCATGACTGCTCCTATTATGTAATTTCAGAAAATAATACAGCATTCGACAGCCGATTGACGCGGGCGTGTTGCATGGCTGTGGAAGCCTGTTGCCTCAGTGTATTGCCCGAGAGCGATGAGTCCCCAGGGCTGGAAGCCATTCCGATAAAAACCGCCATATTAAAAGACACGCGGTCGTAGGTTTGAGGTTGTACATTAAATAAACTTTCCAGCCGTTGGCAAACCATGCGCCCACCCTGCTCGTCTGTAGATGGAATCAAGATGATGAACTCATCGTCTCTTTTGCAGGGAATATCTGTCTCTCGTAATTGCAGGTTGATGGCGTTGATGGCGAACACCTCTGCGCTATGTTGAGTAGACGGCTCGTTGGGTTCCGCTTCGATGGCAAGGTGAATCAGCGTCA
>Ga0184637_10002335_pt1 | contig 12225 bp, 8 predicted proteins | sample PLM3_127_b2_FD_133143 | JGI IMG/M metagenome (GOLD analysis project Ga0184637, IMG submission 133143) | Groundwater sediment microbial communities from an aquifer in East River, Colorado, USA - PLM3_127_b2 | ecosystem: Environmental > Terrestrial > Soil > Riparian zone | place: USA: East River...
CCGAAAGGTTGACCGTCGTCGTCGTCTTGCCAACCCCTCCCTTTTGGTTCGCCACAGCGATGATGCGTCCCAAGCCTGCCTTCCCCAGGAACCTTAATGATTCATGCCGGAGGTCCAAGTGCCAAATTGGCCGAAAACTACCACGGTCTCCGTCGTCTTCCAAAGAAAAAGGGCCTTAAGCCGTTATGTTTCACGTGAAACATCCCGGGCTCTAAGGATGGCGATTGTCTCCTCAGGGAGGAGTGGAGTTGCTAGCAGACGCTTAAATTCCAATAGTTGACCATCTGGAGGGCTAAAGGACTGGCTGTGCCCCTCCCCCCTCCCCTGGGGAATAAGGAGGGTGCCTCCGGGGGCGATGAGGTTGGCCAGGAGAGCGAGGGCCTTCGGCAGCGGTGCCAAGGCCCTGGCCGTGACCACGTCAAAACTGCCCCGAAGTGATGGGTGCTCATCGAGGGCCTCAACCCTGGCTCTTAGGCAGGAGATCCCATCGAGCCCGAGCAGGCGAATAGCATGGATGAGGAAGGAGGCCCTCCGCCTGGATGCCTCGATCAGGGTAACCCGCAGGCCGGGCCTGGCCACCTTCAGGGGAATCCCGGGGAAACCCGCTCCACTCCCCACATCCGCAAGCGCGAGCCGGTCCCCCTCCGGCAGGAAGGGCAGGAGACGGAGGGAGCGGAGGATCCCGTCTCTGACAATCCGCTCGGGGTCCTTGAACCCGGTGAGGTTCACCTGCCGGGTCCAGCGGGCCACCTCAGCGGCATAGGCGAGAAGCAATTCGGCGGGGGCCGGCCCCAGGGGCAGGGCAATCTCCCGGAGGCCCTGCGCAAGCAGGGCTGCCAGGGCGGAACCGCTTACCGCCGATCCCACAGCAGCCGCCCCTTCTCCAACAGGAACCCCCCCGGTCCGAGAGGGGGACGGGCCGGCCGGCCATCGGCCGCGCTACGCCTCCACCGGCGCCGGCTTTCTGGGGAACCGGTTCATGTAGTACTGGTGGCCGATCTGAAGGAGGTTGCTCCCGAGCCAGTAGAGGACGAGCCCGGACGGGAAGCCCCAGAAGAGGAAGGTGAAGAGGGTGGGCATCATGTAAAGCATCATCTGGGCCTGGCGGGGGTCGCCCGCGGTGGGGGTCATCTTCTGCTGGATGAACATGCTGGCCCCCATGAGGAGGGGCAGCACCCGGAACGCGAGGCCCTCCCCCAAGAATGGGACGGCGAACGGGAGGACAAAGAGGGTGTCCGGCGCGGACAGGTCATTGATCCACAGGGCAAAGGGGGCCCGCCAGAGCTCCACCGAGCTGCTCAGCGCGTTGTAGAGCGCAATAAAGATGGGGATCTGGATGACCATGGGGAGGCACCCCCCGAGCGGATTCACCCCGTGGCGCTTGTATAATTCCATGGTCTCCTGGTTCATCTTCTGGCGGTTGTTCTTGTGCCGCTCCCGGATGGCGGCCACCTTGGGTTGCAGCATCTGCATCGCCTGCATGGACTTTAGGCTCTTCTGGGTGAGCGGGAGGAAGACCACCTTCTGGAGCAGGGTAATGATGAGGATGACGACGCCGTAGTTCCCCGTGAAGCGATACAGGAACTTCAAGAAATAGAGGGCGGGGCGGGCCACGAAGTCGAACCAGCCCAAATCCACGAGCTGCTCCAGGTCCTGCCCGAGGTCCCGCAGCCGCTCCACCTCCTTCGGTCCGCCGAAGAAGTACAACGCCACGCGCCGGTCAGCCCCCGCCGGCAGGGCCGTTCCGGCGAAGCGCAGCGCCGCCACTGGCCGGTCCCCGGCCCCCTTGCTGAAGACCGCCGCCGAGCCCCCCCCCACCGGGACCAGCGCCGCCGCGAAGTAGGTGTCCTGGACGGCAACCCAGGCCACTTCCCCCCTGTGGACGGCTTCCTCCTTCAGCTTGGCGACATCCTCCGCCACCCGCTTGCCCCCCACGAGAGCGACTGCCTGGCCGGCCTGCGCCGCCCCCTCCCTTGCAGCTCCCCGGAAGCCGGGTCCCCATGCCACCCGCAGATTCGGGGTCGTGGCCCCGGTGCCCCCGTTGAGGAGGCGCACCTCCACGTCCGCGTGATACTGCCCCGGGTGAAGGGTAAGCCGCTTCTCGAGGACGAGTCCGCCCTCCTCAACAGTCCGGAAGAGGACCGTCTGGGGCTCCCCGGACGCCCTGCTCGGATGCCTCACGACCTCGAGAAGCCGGTCGGGGCCCCGCCCCCCCTCCACCCATGCCGCAAGGGAGAGTGGCGGCTCCCCGGGCGCGCGGACGGGCGCCAGGTCCAGGGGCTCCCCGGTCTCGTCGGTGTACCGCTTGATCCGCCAACTGAGCACGGTCCCCCCGCGGTTGGTGAGCGTGACCCCTAGCAGGTCGGTCTCGAGGAGGATCTGCTCCTCCCGCTCAGGCTGCCGCACGGGCTTCGGGGGGCGAGGAGGGGTGAGGGGGGGCAGCGACTTGGGCGCCACGGCTTGCGGGGCGGCCGGAGCCTCCGGTGGCTTCTCCGCCCTCGGGCGCGGGGCCGAGGGGACGAAGAAGAGCTGGTAGGCGAGCAGGATCAGGAGCGCCAGCGCGGTCGCCAGGAGGGTGCGCTTCTCCATCTCGCCCACGCAAAGCCTCCTTCCGGAACGCTCGGCGCCGCGCTAGGGGACGGGATCGAGCCCGGAGGCACCGAGGGGGTGGCAGCGCAGGAGCCGCCGCACGGCCAGCCACGCCCCGCGGCAGAGCCCGTGCCGCTCGATCGCTTCGCGGGCGTACACCGAGCACGTGGGCAGGAACCGGCACGCCGGGAGCAGCGTCGGCGAGACCCAGGCCTGGTAAAGGGCAATGAGCCCCGCGGCGGCTCTAGCGGGGAGGTGGCTCAGATGCACCATGCCTCGCTCCCCCGGCCGGGCGCGCTGCAGCGGCGGCCCGGAAGGCCTCCGCAACGGCCCGGCGAAGGGCAACCCCGCTTACGGAGCTGAGGTCACGGGTGACCACGATGACTAGGTCGGTCCCGGGGGGGAAAGTGTTGCGGTGTCGGCGGAAGTGCTCGCGGAGCGACCGCTTGACGCGATTGCGAACGACGGCGGCACCAGCCCGCCGGCCGACGGTCAGACCCAGGCGCACCCCGCCCCCTTCGGTGTGTGCGACGTGGAGGGCGAAGGGGCCTGACGTCAGCCGCCGCCCAACCTTCAGCGCTCGACCGAAGTCTGCCGCCTTGCGGAGCCGGGCGGCCCGGGCAAGGCGGTTCTGTCCCCCGCTCCTGGGCCTCAGACCGTCAGGCGCCGCCGTCCCTTGGCCCGCCGCCGCTTGAGCACGTTTCTGCCGGCGGAGGTCCTCATCCGCTCCCGAAACCCGTGCGTGCGTTTCCGCTTGCTCCGGTTGGGCTGATACGTTCGTTTCATTGGGTCCCCGCGAAGGTCGGCCGGGGGCGCTTGCGCAGCAGGAGGTTACGTTAGCGAGGGCGTGCGGCACTGTCAAGCGGAAAGCCCCGCGCAGAGCGAAAAATCCTTTTGCCAGCACCTCGCTCTGTGTGCTATCTTGCATAATTAACGTAGGGTGTCAAAGTATGTGAAATTCCTGGCGTGAGCGCCCACGCCTCGCGCCGAGCGGCTGGGGGGGCAGCCCAAGCATAACACCACGATGCTGGGGCGAAACACTCTTTATCCACAAGTGTGGATAAGGATGTGCGTAAGTGGCGGTCCTGCCCGGCTTGATTTGTCGCTGAGTTGCAGCATGCGTCCCGCGCTGTCCACACCGGCGGCTCGGGGACTCGCCCAGCAGCCCCGGCCCCCGTGGACAACCGCGTGGAATGGTTGTGGGCCCCTGGGAGATCCCTCGCGCCAATCCGGGGGCCCGATGAATCCCCACTCATGGACCAGACTTCCTGGCGCGGATGCACAGGTTGTCACGAGCTGGACAGTGAGTCGTGGTGCGCTTGCCCATCTGTTCTGAACAGAGCCAACAGGTCTCCTAATCCTATGACTAGACTTCTGAGTTATATAGAATCGGGGTAGTAGGAACAAGGGGAAGTGTGGATGAGGGAGGCGAGGGCCTAACGATGCATATTCGGGTTCAGCGAGGGGACTTTCTCTCGACCCTCGCCCAGCTTCAGGGGGTGGTGGAGACGCGAAAGACGCTCCCGATCCTCTCCCATCTCCTGCTCGAAGCGGGGGAGACCGGGCTGAGCGTGTTCGGCACCGATCTGGATGTGGGGATCCGGAGCAGGACGCCAGCCGAGATCCTCGCGCCCGGAGCCATCGCACTGTCGGCCAAGAAGCTTTACGAAATCATCCGGGAACTCCCAGAGGCCCCCGTGGAGCTGCGGGTCCAGGAGGAACTCAACGCGGAGGTCACCTGCCAGCGATCCCGCTTCAAGATCAAGGGCCTCCCGAAGGATGAATTCCCCGCGAGGCCCGAGATTGCGCCGGAGGGGGGCCTCCAGATGTCTCCCGACACGCTCCGGAGCATGATCCAGCGGACCGCCTTCGCCATCTCTACCGACCAGACACGCTACACCCTGACCGGCGCGCTCCTCCAAGTTACGGCGGCGGAGGCGCGGATGGTCGCCACCGATGGCCACCGGCTCGCCATGGCGCGCGTCCCGCGCGAGCAGGTGGCGGGCGACGGACTGACGGAGGCTCTCCTGCCCCGGAAGGCGCTCCTCGAGGCGGCGAAGGCCCTGCGCGATGACCGGGAGAGCATCCGCCTCGTCCCGCTGGGGAACCAGGTGGCCTTTGACCTGCGAACCACCCTGCTGGTCTGCCGGCTCATCGATGGGCAGTTCCCCAACTACCAGCAGGTTCTCCCGGCGGTGCACGGGCGGGGGCTGACCGTCAAGAAGGAAGAGCTCATAGGGGCGCTGAAGCGAACCTCCACCATTATCGGGGACCGGACAGCGCCGACCGGGTTCGACTTCAAGCGGGGGCGGCTCACGGTCTCGTGCGTCAATCTGGACCTGGGGGAGGCGCGGGAGGAGGTGGAGGTTCAGCACGCGGAGAAAGACCTGACCGTGGGCTTCAACGCCCGCTACATCTTGGACTTTCTGGCGGTGGTGGACGAGCCGGAGGTCAGCATCCACCTGAATGACCCGCTGAGCCCCGCCCTCTTCCGCCCGCTCCAGGGGCAGGACTACAGCTGCGTCATTATGCCGATGCGCATCTGAGGCGCAGACGGACTGTGGCCGCGTGGGGATCGAGGCAGTCGTCATCCGGGACTTCCGAAACTATGCCCAGGCCGCGGTGGAGTTCCCGCGACGGGTGACCGCGCTGGTCGGGAGGAATGCGCAGGGCAAGACGAATCTGCTGGAGGCTCTCTACGTCGCGGCCACCCTCCAGTCCTTCCGGACCTCCAGGGCCGAGGACCTGGTGCGGACGGGGGCGGGGGGGTTTTTTGTGCGTGCGTTGCTCGGCGGCCCTGCCGGCCCGCGGGCAGCAACGGTGGAGGGGAGAGCGGGACGGCTGGCGGCCGCCCTGGATGGGCGGCGGCTGCGGGGCGCCGGGGAGCTCCGCAGCCTGGTCCCCGCGGTGGTCTTCTCCCCTGAGGATCTGATCCTCGCGGGGTCGGGGAGCGAGCCACGGCGCCGCTACCTCGACCGGCTCGTCGCACTGACGCGGCGGGCCAGCCACGCGGATGACCTGCGACGGGCGCGGCGGATCGCGGAGCAGCGCAACCGGCTTCTGCGGGGCCGGTCGGCCGACGGGCTGGAGGCGTGGGACCAGCAACTGGCGGCCACCTACGCCCGGATCGCGGGCCGGCGGCGGCAGGCGGTGGCCGCGGTGGCCGCGCGCCTGCCCGACGCCTACGAGGGGCTGGGGGGGCCGGGGGCGGCGGGCTGCGCCTACCGCCCGGCCTTCGGTGCGGATCCGGAGGCGGACCCGGGAGCGCTGGAGGAGCAGATCCTGAAGGCGCTGGCGCGGCGGCGCGGTGAGGAGGTCCGGGCAGGCGTGAGCCTGGTCGTCCCCCAGCGGGACGAGGTGGTGCTTGACCTGGACCAGCGCCCGGTTCCCCACCAGGCCTCCCGGGGGGAGGCACGGCTGCTGGCGCTCGCGCTCAGGGGGGTGGAGCTGGAGTTGACCCGGGCCGCCACCGGCGAGCCGCCGATCCTGCTCCTGGACGATGTCCTCTCCGAGCTGGACGGGAGCCGGGTCGGGCGGGTGCTGGACTTCATCCGCGGCACAGATCAGGTGGTGTTCACCGCCCTGGAGACCGCCGCCCTCGGGGAGTTGGGGGTTGGGGCGACGGTGTACCGGGTCGAGGACGGGAGCGTGGGGCCCGGTGGTGGCCGATAGGAGCGGAGCGGACCTGAGGAGCGAATGACGACAGAGCAGATCGCGGAAGGGGACGGAGCGACCCCGGACTACATGGCGGAGCAGATCCGCGTGCTGGAGGGGCTCGAGGCGGTCCGGACCCGACCGGCCATGTACATCGGCGGAACGGGGGCCGAGGGCCTCCACCACCTGGTCTACGAGGTGGTGGACAACAGCGTGGACGAGGCGCTGGCCGGCCACTGCACCCAGATCGAGGTCACGGTCCACCTGGACAACAGTGTGACCGTGGTGGACGACGGCCGGGGAATCCCCGTGGACGTGCACCGCGAGACGGGGCTGCCGGCCCTGGAAGTGGTCCTGACGAAGCTCCACGCAGGCGGGAAGTTCGACGACAAGGCCTACAAGGTGGCCGGGGGCCTGCACGGGGTGGGGGTGTCGGTGGTGAACGCCCTCTCCGAGTGGCTGGAGGTGGAGGTCCACCGGGAGGGAAAGGTCTACCGCCAGCGCTACGAGCGGGGCAAGCCGGCGACGGCCCTGGAGGTCACGGGAAAGACCCGGCGGCACGGCACGCGCATCCGCTTCATGCCCGACGGAGAGATCCTCGAGGAGCGGACCTTTAACCTGGACACACTGGCCAACCGACTCCGGGAACTCTCGTTCCTCACCAAGGGCCTGCGCATCACCCTCACGGACGAGCGGGCCGACGAGAAGCGGGAGTTCTTCTACAAGGGGGGGATCGTCTCCTTCGTGGAGCACCTGAACAAGAACAAGACGGTGCTCCACGGGAAGCCCATCTACATCGTCCAGGAGCGGAACGGCACCCTGGTCGAGGTGGCGATCCAGTACAACGACGGCTACGCGGAGAACGTCTTCGCCTACGCCAACAGCATTAACACGCACGACGGGGGGAGCCATCTCATCGGGTTCAAGGCGGCCCTGACCCGCACCCTGAACACCTACGCGGCCGCGCATGACCTCCTGAAGACCCACAAGACGGGGCTTACGGGGGATGATGTCCGGGAGGGGCTGACGGCGGTCATCTCGGTAAAGCTCCGCAACCCGCAGTTCGAGGGGCAGACGAAGGCCCGGCTGGTCAACACCGAGGTGAAGGGGATCGTAGAGCAGGCCGTCAACGAGAAACTGGGGGAGCACCTGGAGGAGAACCCCCCCGTCGCCCGGAAGATCATTGAGAAGGCGGTGGACGCGGCGCGGGCCCGGGACGCGGCGCGGAAGGCCCGGGAGCTGGCTCGCCGCAAGGGGGCGCTGGACGGCGACTCGCTCCCCGGCAAGCTGGCGGACTGCGCCGAGCGGGACCCGGCCCTCTCGGAGCTGTTCATCGTGGAGGGCGACTCGGCCGGAGGCTCGGCCAAGCAGGGGCGGGACCGGCGCTTCCAGGCGGTCCTCCCTCTGAAGGGGAAGATCCTGAACGTGGAGAAGGCCCGCTTCGACAAGATGCTCTCGAGTGCCGAGATCCGGACCCTCATCACGGCCCTGGGGACCGGTGTGGGGAGCGAGGACTTCAACCTGAAGCGGGCCCGGTACCACCGGATCATCATCATGACCGACGCGGACGTGGACGGCGCTCACATCCGCACCCTGCTCCTGACCCTCTTCTTCCGGCAGATGAAGGAGCTGGTGGAGACGGGGTACCTCTACATCGCCCAGCCGCCCCTCTTTAAGGTGAAGAAGGGAAAGGTGGAGCGGTACCTGAAGGACGAGCGGGCGCTGGAGGAGTTCCTGCTGGACCTGGCTGTGGAGGGGTTCCGGGTGGCCGGGGCCGGGATGGGGCAGGCACTGGCCGGCCAGCGCCTGCAGGTCCTGCTGCGGAAAGCGATCGCCTTCGAGGGGTTGGTCAGGCGCCTGGAGCGGCGGGGGAAGCAGCCCGACCTCGTCCGGGCCCTGGTGGCAGCCCGGGGGAGCGCCACGGAGCCGCTCAGGACGAAGGCGGCCGCCACCGGCTACCTCCAGGAGGTCCAGCGACTCCTGAAACCGGCGATGGCCCGGCTCGGGGGGGTGGTCGAAGCCCGGCTGGAGGAGGACGAGGAGCGCGCCTCCCACCGGTTCGTCTTCCTCCTGGGCCGCGAGGGGGCGGGGGGCCAGATGGTCGCTGACGAGACCCTCCTGGCGAGCCCCGAGTTCAAGGAGCTGGTCCGCCTGTATCCGGCCCTGGAGCCGCTCGGGCAGCCCCCGTACCGGATCGAGGGGGGGGAGGGGGGAGCCGAGGCGGGCTCGCTCCGGGAACTGATCGAGCGGATCATGGCCGAGGTGAAGAAGGGGATCATCATCCAGCGCTACAAGGGCCTGGGGGAGATGAACCCGGAGCAGCTCTGGCAGACCACCATGAACCCCGAGAGCCGGACGCTGCTCCAGGTCAAGATCGAGGATGCCGTGCAGGCCGACGAGATCTTCACCGTCCTGATGGGGGAGGCGGTGGAGCCCCGCCGGGACTTCATCACCACCCACGCCCACGACGTCCGGAACCTGGACATCTAACCCCGCGGGGACGATCCGATGCCTGAGGAGACCCAGGGCCAGGGCGTGACGCCGCCGGCGCAGCCGCTGCGCCAGATCGGCGAGGTCCGCCCCATCGACATCCACGAGGAGATGCGCCGCTCCTACCTCGATTACGCAATGAGCGTGATCATCGGGCGGGCGCTCCCGGATGTTCGGGACGGGCTGAAGCCGGTCCAGCGGCGCATCCTGTACGCCATGTGGGAGAGCGGGCTCCGACCCGGCGCCCGGTTCCGGAAGTCGGCGGCAGTGGTCGGGGAGGTGCTGAAGAGCTTCCACCCCCACGGGGACGTGGCCGTCTACGACACCATCGTCCGGCTGGTCCAGGACTTCTCCCTCCGGTATCCCCCGATCGAGGGGCAGGGGAACTTCGGCTCCGTGGACGGGGACGCGGCGGCCGCCTACCGGTACACGGAGGTCCGGCTGGCGCGGATCGCCCAGGAGATGCTGGCGGACATCGAGAAGGAGACCGCGGACTTCGTCCCGAACTTCGACGAGACCCTCCTGGAGCCCACCGTGCTCCCGGCGCGCCTCCCGAACCTCCTGGCGAACGGGGCCACGGGGATCGCGGTGGGGATGGCGACCAACATCCCCCCGCACAACCTGGGGGAGATCGTGGACGGGGCCCTCCTCCTCCTGGAGGACCCGGAGGCCCCGCTCGACGCGCTGATGGAGAAGGTCCAGGGGCCGGACTTCCCCACGGGCGCCTTCATCCACGGGCGGGCCGGCATCCTGGAGGCCTACCGGACTGGCCGGGGCCTCATCCAGATGCGGGCCCGGGCGGGCATCGAGAAGATCCGCGGCGGCAAGGAGAACATCATCGTCTCCGAGCTCCCGTTCCAGGTGAACAAGGCGAAGCTCATCGAGCGGATCGCCGAGTTGGTCCGGGACCGGAGGATCGAGGGGATCGCGGACCTCCGGGACGAGTCGGACCGGGAGGGGATGCGGATCGTCGTCGAGCTGAAGCGGGACGAAGACGCGCGCCCGATCCTGAACCAGCTCTACCGGTACACGGCCATGCAGTCCACCTTCGGGGTCATCATGCTGGCCCTGGTGGACAACCAGCCCAAGGTCTGTACGCTGCGGGAGCTGCTGCAGCACTTCCTCCAGCACCGCCGGGACGTGCTGGTACGCCGGACCCGCTTCGAGCTCCGGAAGGCGGAGGAGCGGGCCCACATCCTGGAGGGGTACCGGCTCGCCCTGGACCGTCTGGACGAGGTCATCGCCCTCATCCGGAGTGCCCCGACCGTCGAGGCGGCCCGCGCCGGTCTCGTTGAGCGCTTCGCCATGAGCGTCCCGCAGGCCCAGGCCATCCTGGATCTCAGGCTGCAGCGCCTGACGGGCCTGGAGCGGCAGAAGATCCAGGAGGAGTACCGGGAGGTGCTCCAGAGCATCGAGCGGCTGCGGGCCATCCTCCAGAGCGAGGGACTGGTCCGGCAGCTCATCCGGGAGGAGCTACTGGCCCTGAAGGCGCAGTACGGGGACGCCCGCCGGACCGAAATCCTCGAGGAGCAGCCCGAGCTCCAGTTCGAGGACCTGGTGGCGGACGAGGAGATGGTCATCACGGTCTCCCACCAGGGCTACATCAAGCGCAGCCCCCTGAGCATCTACCGGGCGCAGCGGCGGGGCGGGAAGGGCTCCACTGGCATGGTGACCAAGGAGGAGGACTATGTGGAGCACCTCTTCGTGGCCTCCACCCACTCCTCCCTCCTCTTCTTCACCGACCGGGGGAAGGTCCTCTGGGTGAAGGTCCACGAGGTTCCCCAGGCGGGCCGGGCGGCCAAGGGGAAGGCGGCGGTGAACCTGTTGCAACTGGAGCCGGGGGAGAAGATCACCACCATGATCCCCATCCGGCAGTTCGAGGTGGACCGCTACCTCATGATGGCCACGCGGCGGGGGATCGTGAAGAAGACGGAGCTGTCCGCGTACGGGAACCCCCGGGCCGGCGGCATCATTGCGCTGACCCTGGACGAGGGGGACGCGCTCATCGCGGTCGAGCTGACCCGGGGGACGGACGAGGTCTTCCTGGGGACCCGCCAGGGGCAGGCCATCCGGTTCAAGGAGGAGGAGGCCCGGCCCATGGGGCGGACGGCCCGCGGGGTCATCGGGATCTCCCTCGAGGAGGGGGACCAGGTGGTGGGGATGGAGATCGTTTCCGAGGGGGCCACCATCCTCACCGTGACGGAGCGGGGCTACGGCAAGCGGACCGACCTCAGCGAGCACCGGCTCCAGGCGCGGGGGGGGAAGGGGATCATCAACATCCGGGTGACGGAGAAGAACGGGCCGGTGGTCAGCCTAAAGAAGGTCACCGACGAGGATGGCCTGATGATGATCTCCCAGGAGGGGAAGGTCACCCGCCTCAACGTGCGGGACGTGAGCGTCATCGGTCGGGCCACGCAGGGGGTCCGGCTGCAGGGGCTGGAGGCCGGCGACCAGGTGGCCGCCATCACCCGCCTCGTCACGGAGGAGGGAGAGGAGAACGGTGGCGGGCCGACCGCGCCGGAGGGGCCGGGGGAGGCTCCGGAGGCACCGGCGGGGGGCGGGGAGCAGGCGGGGGCGACCGGGGCCTGACCTTGACCCCCCCCGAGCCCGGTGCTACGGTATTCCCCCTTTGGGGGTGGGGCAGGCGTGCTCGATCCACGCATCATCCGGGAGAAGCCGGAGCTGCTCCGGCAGAAGCTCAAGGATCGCGGCGCCGCCTTCGACGTGGACGGGCTTCTCAACCTGGAGGCGGAGCGGCGGAGGCTGCTCGGTGAGTTGGAGCGCCTGCGGGCGCGCAAGAACGCCCTCTCCGAGGAGGTCGGGAGGCGGAAGCGGGCCGGAGAGGACGCGGCAGCGCTCGTGGCGGAAGCGGCCGGCATTGACCCGGCCCTCAAGGGGCTGACCGAGCAGCACCAGAAGGCCCAGGAGCAGTTCGACGCGCTCCTCCTCACGGTCCCCAACCTCCCCCACGAGTCGGTGCCGGTGGGGCCCGACGCGACGGCAAACCGGGAGGTCCGGCGATGGGGGGAGCCGCGGCGCTTCGCCTTCACGCCGAAGCCGCACTGGGAGGTGGGGGAGGCGCTCGGGATCCTGGACTTCGAGCGGGGGGCGCGCCTGGCCCAGGCCCGCTTCGCCGTCCTCACGGGATCGGGCGCGAGGCTCGAGCGGGCGCTGATCAACTTCATGCTGGACCTGCACACCCGGGAGCACGGCTACACGGAGGTCTTCCCTCCGCTCCTGGTGAACGCGGCCGCCATGACGGGGACCGGGCAGCTCCCCAAGTTCGAGGAGGAGCTGTTCAAGACCAGGGAGGAGGGCCTCTACCTGATCCCGACAGCCGAGGTCCCGCTCACGAACCTGCACCGGGGCGAGATCCTCCCGCCGGGCACGCTGCCCAGGAAGTACACGGCGGCCACCCCCTGCTTCCGGCGGGAGGCCGGCTCCTACGGGAAGGATGTCCGGGGCCTGATCCGCCAGCACCAGTTCAACAAG
>Ga0184637_10002336_pt1 | contig 12222 bp, 14 predicted proteins | sample PLM3_127_b2_FD_133143 | JGI IMG/M metagenome (GOLD analysis project Ga0184637, IMG submission 133143) | Groundwater sediment microbial communities from an aquifer in East River, Colorado, USA - PLM3_127_b2 | ecosystem: Environmental > Terrestrial > Soil > Riparian zone | place: USA: East River...
CAGGCCCATCACGGCAGCATCCCCGCCTGGCTGCTCGTCGTCTATGCGATCCTGTTCGTGTTCGCGTTCTATTACATGGTCACCTATTGGGGCGGCCTTGGACCAGGGCTGGGCTATTAGCGGGTCGCGATTTGGGAAGGGAGCGGACCGATGCTGGCAGCGCGAATCATCCTGTGGGTCGCGGCGATCAATCTGATCTTTCTGCTGAGCGAGCTCGCGCTCAACGTTTTTGGCATGTTGCTGTCCTGACGAGGTGAAGGCATGGACGAACGAACCTTCATGCTGCTCGATGTCAGCGTCCCGCAATGGATCGCGTTTATCGGATTCGCGATCGCCACCGTCGGCTTCTTCGTCTGGGTGGCGGTGCTGGCGCGCAAGAAGCATTAGCGCGGGATCGAGTCACGCCCTCTCGTAACCCCGGACAGCCGTCATCGCGACAGCGATGGCGGCGTGATCCGGGGCCCATGCGCCCTCGACAGAGTCACAATGGGCCCCGGCTCAAGGCCGGGGTTGCAATTGAGTTTGCTGACTTCATTCGAAGCCGCGATGCTCTAAGACGAGCCGCGCGATGCCGAAGCAACGCGCAATGAATCAATGACCTACTACCTTCTGGTCTTCCTTGCCGGGCTGGCCGGCAGCTTCCATTGCGTCGGTATGTGCGGCGGCTTCGCCTGCGCGCTCGGCACGGATGCACATGGCCGGGTCGCCAGCGTCGCGCGCCATCTGCTCTACAATGCGGGCCGCGCCGCGACCTACATGTTCCTCGGAATCCTGGCGGGCAGTTTCGGCGGCGTGATCTGCGCCGCCGACGGCAACATCCTGCCCGCGCTGGATGGACCGTTGGGCAGCGGCCAGCGCGTGCTGACGATTCTGGCCGGCGGGCTGATGATCGTGATGGCGCTGCAGATCCTGGGTCTGCTGCAACGGTTCCATGGCGCGATGATCGGCTTCGGCGGACAGGCCCTGGTCGGCGCCATGCGCAATCTGCTGGCCGCGCGGGGCGCGGCGGCGCCGGTCGCGCTCGGCGTGGTCAACGGCTTCCTGCCGTGTCCGCTGGTCTATGCCTTCGTCGCGCAGGCCGCCGGCACCGCCCATCCGCTGACCGGGTTGCTGACCATGGCGGCCTTCGCGCTCGGCACATTTCCGGCGATGCTGCTGATGGGCGGCATCGGCCGGATGCTGCAACCGATGTGGCGGCGGCGCGGCGTCCGTTTCGCGGGCGGGCTGATCCTGCTGCTGGGCCTCATCACCATCGCGCGCGGAATCGTGCCGATCGATGTGCATGGCCTGCATCTGGCGCAGCAGGACGCACCCGCGCTGGCGCCCGAGCTTGCCCAATGACCGCGCCGGCCACTGAGCGCGCGCTGTGCCGCCACTGCCTGCTGCCGGTCGGCGGGCGCGGCATGCGGCGGACGATCGACGGCGCGGCAGAGCTCTTCTGCTGCTACGGCTGCTGCCTCGCCTATCAGGTGCGCCAGGGCCATGGCGAGGAATCGGAGGCGACCTGGCTGTTGATCCGGCTCGGCGTCAGCGCCTTTCTCGCCATGAATGTGATGACCGTGAGCCTGCTGGTCTATTCCGGCGGCTTCGAAGGCGCCGATGCCGGCCTGCTGCCTTGGGTCCATCTGCTGCTCTGGGTTCTGGCGACGCCGGTTCTGTTCCTGCTCGGCGGTCCGTTCCTCGGCGATGCGTGGCGCCAGGTGCGGCAAGGGCGCCTCGGTTCCGCGTCGCTGATCACGCTCGCCGCCGGCGCCGCCTATCTCTATTCCTGCGTCAGCCTGCTGGCCGGCGGCGATCACCTTTACTTCGACACCGCGACCATGCTGCTGGTTCTGTTCACCCTTGGCCGCTATCTGGAGGCGATCGCGCGCGCCCGCGCCATGCGCAATCTGGCGCCGCTGCTGGAGGCCGAGGGACAATGGGCGACCATCGTCGAGGGCGCTGTGGAATCGCGCCGGGCCGCGTGCGAGCTGTCTCCCGGCGCGCTGGTGCGGGTGCGCCCCGGCGAGCGCTTCCCGGTCGACGGATTGGTGGTGGAGGGCGAGTCCCAGGCGGATGAGGCTTTGGTCACCGGAGAAAGCCGGCCGCTCGCCAAGTCCGTCGGCGCGCCGGTCATCGCCGGCAGCATCAACCTGGACGGACCGCTGCTGGTGCGGGTGACCTGTGCCGGCGCGGCCACGCGCTGGGCGCGGATCTCGCGCGCCGTGCGCGACGCCCTGGGCCGCAAGAGCCCGATCCAGAACGCGGTCGACCGCGTTGCCGGCGCCGCGGTCCCGGTCGTGGTTCTGCTCGCGGCGGCGACGGTGCTGTTCTGGTGGCGGGTGGTGCCGCTGGACCAAGCGATGATGGTGGGCCTGGCCGTGCTGGTCGTCGCCTGCCCCTGCGGCCTCGGTTTCGCCGCCGGGCTTGCGGGCTCACTGGGCATCGCCAAGCTCGCGCGGCGCGGCTGCCTGGTGCGCGATGGCGGCGTCCTGGAATCGCTGGCGGCCATCCGCGCCATCGCCTTCGACAAGACCGGGACCATCACGTTGGGGCGTATGCGCCTTGCCGGGATCGAAACCGATGGCGTCGCGACCGATGAGGCGCTGGTCCGCGCGGCCGGTCTGGAGCTCCACGCGGAGCATCGACTTGCCGAAGGCATCGTCGCCGCGGCTAGCAGCCGGGGCCTCACGCCGATGCCGGCCGATCAGGTGCGCGCCGTGCCGGGCAGAGGCATTCACGGCATCTGCGGCGGCGCGCCGGTCGCGGCCGGGACCGGCGTTTGGATGCGCGCGCGCGGCTGGCAGATTCCGCCGCGTCTGGCGGCGCGGGCCGAGGCGCTCGAGGCCAGCGGCTGCTCGGTCGTCCATCTCGGCTGGGACGGGCAGGTGCGGGCGCTGCTGTGGTTCGACGATGCGCTGCGGCCGGATTCCGGCCCGACGATCGAGGCGCTACGCCGGCGCGGAATCATGATCACGCTGCTGACCGGCGATCTTCCGGCGGCGGCGCGCCGCATGGCCGCGGCGGCGGGGATCGACGATTGGCACGCCGCGCTGTCGCCCGAGGCCAAGCAGGATCAGCTTGCGCAATTGCGGCGCGCGCATGGCGCCATCGCCATGGTCGGCGACGGCTTGAATGACGGGCCGGTGCTGACCGCCGCCGATGTCGGGATCGCGGTCGGTGGCGCCACCGATTTGGCGCGCGAAGCCGCCGATCTGGTGCTGCCGGAGGATGGGCTGAGCTTGCTGCCCTGGGTCCTGACGATCGCGCGCGATGCGCGCCGCACCATCCTGACCAGCCTGGCCTGGGCCTTCGGCTACAATCTCTTCGCCCTGGGGCTCGCCATGTCCGGGCTGCTGCAGCCGCTGGTCGCCGCCGGCATGATGGCGGCGTCGAGCCTGATCGTCGTGCTCAATTCCCTGCGCATGGAACACGGCCCCGAACCCGAAGCCATGGTGGGGACGGCGGCCTCGCAAAACGCGAGGCCGCCGGTTTCATCGGGCGCTTCGGCATCCGCGCCGATCTAGCAGCGAACGACAACAGCTCGCTCTGCTCCTTCCCCCCTTGCGGGGGAAGGGTGGGAAGGGGGGTGTTGCAGCGCCGGGTGTTTGCAAAAATCGCCTGCGGCGATGCGCGCCTATCGGCGCACTACCCCCCTTCTAGCTACGGCTAAGCTCACTACGTTCGCTAAGCCTCCGCAACCTTCCCCCGCAAGGGGGGAAGGGGAGTTTGTTATGGCGCGGTTCATCATCGCCGACTGGGTTGGAATCGGCCGACGCGTGATCCCTACCCAAACGCATCCGCGCCGATGGCGGCGTACCAGGCCTCGGCTTGGCGCGCGGCGCGTTCGCGGGCCTCGGCGGTTTCGCCGACCTTGCTGATGAATTTCTCCACCGCCGTGATCTTGCCCTCGACGATGCGGTAGCTGGCGCCGATCTTCACCGCGTCGTCGGGGCCGAGGAAGCTCCAGCAGGTGTTGAAAAAGCGCGCCTCGAACGGATCTCGGCCGTCGAGCAAAGCGGCCACTGCCATGGCGCAGACCTTGGCCTGGCTGTTGGCGGCGAAAGCCGACTTCGGCATCTCGCCGGGGATGATCGCGTCGCCGACCACATGAACGCCGGGAACCAGCTTGGATTCGAGCGTCGCCGGATCGACAGGGCACCAGCCCTTGTCATTAGCCAGGCCCGTCGCCAGCGCGATGCTGCCGGCGCTCTGCGGCGGAATGATGTTCGCCACCGCGCATTTGAAGGTGTCGTTGGCGATCGTCACGGTCCGCGCGCCGGGATCGACCGATTTGACCCCGCCGTGGAAATCGAGCGGCAGCCATTCGACCATGCCGGGATAGAGCCGGTTCCAGGCATCCTGGAACAGCTCCTGTTTCGGGAAGCTGTTCTTGGAATCCAGCACCAGGATCTTGGATTTCGGCTTTTCGCGCTTGAAATAGCAGGCGACGAGCGACACGCGTTCATAAGGCCCGGGTGGGCAGCGCAGCGGATCCGGCGGGACCGACATCAGGAACAGCCCGCCATCCGCCATGGCTTCGAGTTGTTGCCGCAGCAACTGCATCTGCGCACCGCCGCGCCAGGCATGCGGCAGCATTTCCGACGCCACCTCGTCGAGGCCCTCGATGGCGTCCCAGCGGAATGCGATTCCCGGCGCCACCACCAACCGGTCGTAGGCGAGGCTGCCGCCGCCGGCCAGCCGCACTTGCTTCGCCGTTGAATCGATCGCGGCGACGGTGTCGTGCACGATCGTGACGCCGTGTTTCCCCTGCAAGGTCTCGTAGCCATGCCCCAGCGAGTCGAACGACCGCAATCCGCTGAGATAGAGATTGCCGAAGAAACACGTATGGTATCGGGACTCCGCTTCCACCAGCGTCACTTGCAGCCGCGACGGCGCCTGCGCCAGATAACGCGCCACCGTGGCGCCCGCCGGCCCGCCGCCGATGACGACGACCCGGGCCGATGCGGCCGCGATAGCAGGGGCGGCGATGCCCGCGAAGGCGGCGGCGCCAGCCAGCTTGCCAAGATCGCGGCGCGTCCAGCGCGTCATGGTGCCGGCTCCTGATGCGCGAGATAGGCGGCCACGTCCGATGTTTCCGCGTCGCTCAGCGACGTCGCGACCGCGTGCATGATCGAATCCTGCCGCGCGCCGGTGCGATAAGCCTGTAGCGCGGCAATCAGCTCCGCCGCGTCCCGCCCGGCCAAGGCCGGGATCGCCGTGCCCGCAGCGCCGGCGTGATGGCAGGTGTTGCAGGTGCCGGCGATATAGCCGGCCGACGCCTCATCCGCTTCGGCCTGAGTGGCCAGGAGCATGAGTGCCGCGATTGCGGCGCCGATGTGTGAAAGTCGAACGGCCACCACTCCCCCCACAGGTTTCAACTCACGGTCAAGCTGCTTTGCAGCGAGTAGACGGCGCCGCCATCCTCTTCCCAGACATAGTCCAGCGTGCCGCTGTCGCGGGCGCGGACATAGAACTCGATATAGGGATTGGCGGCGACGGCCTCGTAGAGCTCGGCCTTGAACACCATCTCGCCGTTATAGCGGCAGGCAAAGGAATTGATGATCTTGCGCGGGATGACCTCGCCTTGCGCGTCCTTGCGCAGGCCGGTTTCCATCGCGTGGGTGATCAGCGCCCGCACCTGAAATATCTCGTCCCGAACCGCCATGTTTGGCACGTTGATGCGTGGTTGCGGTGTGCTCATCACCTTCCTCCCTGCCGCGGCTCAAGCGCAGCCGTCGATCTCGACCTCGACCCAGGTCTTGGCCATCAGGATCGCGCCGTCGCTCATCTCCGCGACCGCGATGACGTTCTGCGGCATGGCCAGGCGGATGCGCGTCGAGATCTGGGCCTTGCCGCTGCCCGGCGTGAAATGAAACGTGGCGACGCGCAGGAACGGATTGCGCGGCGCCAGGATATGGACCGCGCGCGGGTGATCCGCTGCCGTCATCGGACTCTCGACCTGCAGCGCCAGCGGGACGGTATAGCCGTTGACGAAGTGCGGCGGCATCTCAAGGCGCAGCTTGTCGGATTGGATCGGCGGGCCGAACAGCCCGGCGACGAGTTCCGCCTCGATATCCTCGGCGATGGCGATCGGCGGCGCCAGCAGCGCCACGCCAGCCGCCGCGGCGCCGCGCAGCACGGCGCGTCGGGCGAGGGTGCCGCTCATGCGGCGCACCGCAGGCGCAAGCTGGCCCAGACATCGACCAGCGCGTGAACCAGATGGTCGATGTCGGAATCGCCGTGCAGCGGCGAGGGGGTCAGGCGCAAACGTTCGGTGCCGCGCGGCACGGTCGGGAAGTTGATCGGCTGCACATAGATCCCATGCCGGTCCAGCAATTCATCGCTGGCCTGCTTGCACAAGGCGGCGTCGCCCACCAGCACCGGCACGATGTGGCTTTGCGTCGGCATGACCGGCAGGCCAGCCGCGATCAGGTGGCGCGTCACCGTGGCCGCGCGTTCCTGGTGCCGCGCGCGCTCCGCTTCGCTGGCCATCAGATGGCGCACGCTGGCCAAGGCGCCGGCGGCGACATGCGGCGGCAAGGCGGTGGTGAAAATGAAGCCGGAGGCGAAGCTGCGCACGAAATCGACCAGCGCGGCGGACCCGGCGATATAGCCGCCGAGGCAGCCATAGGCCTTCGCCAGCGTTCCCTCGATCACGTCGATGCGGTCCAACAGGCCGTCGCGCTCGGCGATGCCGCCGCCGCGCGGCCCGTAGAGCCCGACCGCGTGCACTTCGTCGAGATAGGTGAGGGCGCCGTATCGCTTTGCCACGTCGCAGATCTCGGCGATCGGCGCCACGTCGCCATCCATCGAATAAACCGATTCAAAGGCGACCAGCTTGGCGCGCTCGGGCGGTACGCCGCGCAACTGCCGCTCCAGATCGGCCGGGTCGTTGTGTTTGAAGATGCGCTTTTCCGCCCGGCTGTGGCGGATGCCCTCGATCATCGAGGCGTGGTTGCGTTCGTCGGAAAAGACGATGCAGTCCGGCAGGCGCGAAGCGAGGGTGGAAAGCGCGGCCAGGTTGGCGACATAGGCGGAGGTGAAGAGCAGCGCCGCCGGCTTGCAATGCAGTTCCGCCAGTTGCCGCTCCAGCAGCACGTGCCAATGGCTGGTGCCCGAGATGTTGCGCGTGCCGCCCGCGCCGGCGCCGCAGCGTTCGATCGCCTTGCGCATGGCGGCCAGCACCACGGCATGCTGGCCCATGCCGAGATAGTCGTTGGAGCACCAGATGGTGACGTCCCGCGATCGCTCGCCGTCGCGCCAGGTGGCGCGCGGAAAGGCGCCAGCATGGCGCTCCAGATCGGCGAACACGCGATAGCGCCCCTCGGCGCGCAGGCCGGACAGGGCGGACTGGAACAGGCGCTCATAGTCCACGCGGGCTAGCCCTCCCTGCCTGATCGGTGTCTTGGGCGTTTGCAATGCGCGGAAATTCGGCTGACAGCTTAGCTTGCCATAGATTATAATTAAAGTAATTCCATTGTAGCCAGCTAAATGTTGGCGGTACAAGCAAAGACTTGCTGCAATGCAACACGAATTTCGGCGTGACCGTCTCCGGTTTCGCGGCGAAGGCCGATCATGAATACGCGCCTGCGATCGCTGGTGGTGGCCGCGCTGTCTCTTTATCTATGGGGCGCCGTTGCGGCGGGTGCGGCGGGCGAGGTGACTCTCGGCGGATCCTTCCACCTGATCGACCAGGACGGCAAGCCGCGCACGGACGCGGATTTCCGCGGCGCCTACCCGCTGATCTATTTCGGCTTCACCCGCTGTCCCGATCTCTGCCCGCGCTCGCTCGGCACCATGACCGCAGCACTCGACGAACTGGAACAACGCGCGCCGGATAAGGCGGGTCGGGTCACCCCCATCTTCATCACCGTTGACCCGGAACGTGACGATGCGGCGACGATAAAATCCTACATCGCGGCCTTTCATCCGCGCCTGGTCGGCCTGACCGGAGCGGCGGAGGAGATCGATCGGGTGACACGGGACTATGGCGCCTTCTACGCGCCGGTCCCGCAGCAGGGCGGCGACTACGCCATGGACCATTCCGGCTTCATCCTGCTCATGGGGCCGGCCGGCGAGTATCTCACGCATTTCGAATCCAGCGTCGGCGCCGAAGAACTTGCCAGGGAGCTGGAGCAACGCGTCGCGCCATAGTCGGCGCTCGGATGCTAGCCCGCCGCGCCGTGGTCCAGCGCCGCGATCAGCTTCGACTGCAAGGCCCGAAATTTAAAAGGTTTCTGGATGGCGGGCCGCGACGCCCAATCGCCCAGGATGGTGCGGCGTCCATAGCCCTTGGCGAACACGAAGGGGATTTTCTCGGAATCGAGCCACCGCGCGATCGGATAGGCCATTTCGCCGGCCAGATACAGATCCAGCACCGCGCAGTCCGGCCGGTGGTCGCGCATCATCGCCAGGGCTTCGGTCACGCCGCTGGCGTGCCAGACGACGGAGCAGCCGATGGCGCGCAACATCTCTTCAAGCTTCATGGCAAGGACGGGCTCGTCCTCGACGACCAGCACCTTCACGCCCTTGAGGCGCGCGCTTGCCGCGACATGTCGGGACTTGTTCATGCGCGCCTCAGGTTCCCCAAACCAACGACGCTCGGAGCGCCGTTCAGCGCGTGACATCGGATCGACCGCAACGAACTCACTATCATTCAGCTCAGCCCTCAGGCCCCACCGTCCTTGGCCGCACCTCCTCCGGCAAAGCGCGCCACCTTATACGGACGTGGCGACGTATCGGTTTCTCCCAACCAGACCTAATTGTATCACCATTGGCTACAAGGTGTGAATAGGAAGAGCCTCTTGGCCGTCAACGCAACTTTGGCCGCACTGCTTTATCCGGGCATTTCAGCCGGCTGCTTTAGAATGACTGTAATTCTCGTATTGCGATGGCCGGGAATGGTCCGGACGGCGGACTTCGGCTACAACCCGTCGGCTGCCTGATTCGACCCCATCCGGGGAAACTGCGGACTCCCATCAGATGAGCTCTGCCTCGCCATTTCCCCTGGCCGTTTGCGCTGAAATGGTCTTTCGCGACCTGCCGATCGTCGAGCGCGTGCGGCGCATCTCCGGCATGGGCTTCATGGTCGAGATCTGGGACTGGACCCGGCACGACATCGGCGCCTTGGCGGCGACGGGGGCGACCTTCTCCTCCATGACCGGCTATGTCGCCGGCACGCTGGCCGACGATGCCGGGGCGGACGAATTGCTCCGCACCGCGAAACAATCCATTCCGGTGGCGAAGCAACTCGGCATTCCGCGACTCAATCTGCACGGCACCGGACTGGGCGAGGGCGGGTTGCCGGTGAAGCCGGCCTTTTTCGTCACCGGCGATATGTGGGCGAAGGCGGTCGATACGCTGAAGCGCCTCGCCGATCTGGGCGAGCGCGACGGCGTCACCTTCGTGCTGGAGAATCTCAACGCCACGGTGGATCATCCCGGCGTGCCGTTCGGGCGGGCGGAGGATTGCCTGGCCCTGGTCGCCGCAATCAATCGCCCATCGCTGAAACTGATGCTCGACCTCTATCACGCGCAGATCGGCGAGGGGAATCTGATCGACCTGTTGAAGCGCGCGCTGCCCCATATCGGCGAGATCCAGGTGGCCGACGTGCCCGGCCGTTGCGAGCCCGGCACCGGCGAGATCAATTACCCGGCCATCGCCCGCGCGTTGCTCGACATGGGCTATCGCGGCCCGATCGGCATGGAGGCCTTTGCCTCCGGCGATGACGTTGTGGCGCTGGAGCGGTTTCGCGCGGCGTTCTCTCCGGCCTGAAGGTGCGTGTCAGGTGGCCGATCTTGGGGCGCCGTCGCTGGTTGACTTGCCGGCGTCCTACTCGGCCGGATGACCGGCTATGCGATCTTGGCTGATCGCGCGCAAACCGTCGCGCATCACATCCGGACGCGCCGGTGCCGCCAACTCGGCCCGGATAATTCTGGCCGGTGGAAAGAGCATTGTTGCGACGGTGCCGATTCCTAGCCTACTGGTCAGCGAAAGCGAGCCGTCATGGAGTTCCATGAGCTTGCGGCTGATGGGAAGGCCCAAACCGGCTCCCTCGGTCTTGCGCGCCACCATCGAATCGCCGCGCCGGAACGGTTCGAAGATCGTTCGCAGCGCCTGCTCGGAAACGCCGACGCCCGTGTCGGTGACCGAGATCGCGAGGCCGGAAGGGGTCTCCGCCGAGGAAACCATCACACTGCCGCCGGCAGGCGTGTATTTGATGGCGTTGGTCAGCAGGTTGAGCAGCACCTGCTTCGTCGCCCGCGCATCCGCCTGCAGGGCGACAGGACGCGGCGGAGCTGACACCATCAGCTTGACGCCCGCCGCCTGCGCCCGGTCGCCGACCATGCTGAGGCACGCTTCGATGGCCGTCGACAGGTCGAGCGTCTCTTCGTAGAGCTCGTGCTTTCCCGATTCGACGCGCGACAGATCGAGCACATCGTTGATGAGATCGTGAAGATGGGTACCGCTGAGGTGGATCTTCTCGACATAGTCAAGATAGCGCGGCGACAGTTCGCCGAACATCTGCCCCTTCATCGCATCCGAGAAGCCGATGATCGCGTTGAGCGGCGTGCGCAGCTCATGGCTCATGTGGGCGAGGAAGCGCGATTTGGATGTGCTCGCCTCGCGCACCATCCCCAGGGTCTTTTCCAGCGCTCCCTCCAGCTCCTCCGCCTTCATCAGCATGCGCTTGATCAGGAAGACGAAGACGCACAGCACCGAGATCTGCATGATGACGACCGCACCGTGAAGGACGACGCGCCATAGATTGGCGCCGTCGGGAAACACCCATATGGGGAAAACAAATGCGAGCACGAAGTGATGCAGAACGCCGAGCGTTCCGCTGATCAGAAGCGAACGCCAGCACAACAGTCCCAAGGCGTGCGACCACACGGCGAAAGCCCACATATGGCCGCCATCCATCTGCCATGATCCGGTGCCGGCGAGCGCGTAGATGAGAAGCAAGACGTCGATCAGCAATCCGTTTGCGATCATGCAGCGGGTGGTCAGGCCGATCGGGTCGATGCGTCGGGCGATGGTGGTCAGGCCGTGGAACGCGACGCCGGCGATCAATAATCCGACCCAGGAATTTCCCGTGAAATAGGCGGTTATGGCGACGGGCGCCAGCAGCACCCATTGCTCGATCAGCAGGAGCCGCGTCGCCTTGAGCCGGAACTTGGCGACGCGGTTCGGCACCACGTCCTCGTCGCGCCAGATGTGCGCCAGGCTGCTCGCCAGCGCCGCGCCGTTGGGTCCCAGGAATTTCAACAGGGCGTCGGTCATTGCGGGTCCGCCAACATGCAACCGCCGAAGGCAAAAGGATTGATCACGGCCAGCGCCCCGGCATCGATGACGTTGGAGAAGAATGACGGGTCTTCGGCGGCGGCGATCCAGACGACGCCTTCGCCGAACACGAACCTCGTCGCGCGCACGGGTAGGCCGCCGGCGGCGACAACGGCCGCAAAAGCCTGGGCTTCCGATTGCCCGGAGGGGAAAAAGATGGCGCCGGGTTGGCCGAGCTTGACGCTGAACAGCTCAAGCGCCAAGACGCCAAAGACCGCGAGCACGGAAAGTATGGCCGCGGGCGCCAGCCCGCTCCTTCTCCGGGCATTCCGGTTACCCGTCGCGTTGACCGGTTCGACGTGACGCCTAGTTGTCGGCATCTCGCACCCCGACAGGGACAAGGCCAGTCGTTCGGCTCGGGTCAATTGATCGCAGTAGCGCACCATGAGACCAGCACCACCGGATACATAAGTTGAAACATCGTGGTCTAATCCTGCCACGCTTGGATGAATTTATTCTTAGCAATTGGCCGCAATTTGAAACAAATAGTGGCAATTTGCCTTCAGGCTTGGGTCTGTTGAGACGGGCTGCGGTGTGGCCGTCGACCTCCCCGCCATGGTGGAAAATCGCCATTACCAGGCGAAATGGGCCTTCAATCGGCCCCGTGCCGTGCACGCCGAACCGCTATGCGATCCTCGGCTTCGGCGGTAATGGCGATGCGGAGCTGTTCTCCTTCACCCGCAAGTTTTAGCCGGGTTGCGGCTTGCGGCCCCTTGAAATCGCCTCGACCACGCGGCCGGCATGCCCGTCGTCGAAGATCTCGGGAACGCTGCGGGTTAGGCGGTGGCGCCAGTTCGGCCGCTCCACCGTGGTGCCGGGGATGTTGATCTGAGTCTCCTCCCCCGCGAGGTCGTCAAGCTGCGCCAGCGCCAGCTTGGCGTTGCTGGCGCCGAGGAA
>Ga0184637_10002337_pt1 | contig 12221 bp, 7 predicted proteins | sample PLM3_127_b2_FD_133143 | JGI IMG/M metagenome (GOLD analysis project Ga0184637, IMG submission 133143) | Groundwater sediment microbial communities from an aquifer in East River, Colorado, USA - PLM3_127_b2 | ecosystem: Environmental > Terrestrial > Soil > Riparian zone | place: USA: East River...
GGGGCTCACATAGTTGATGAGCCCGACGCGCGTCACCCCGGCGTCGTTCATGAGCCGCAGCAGGCGCTCGGGGTCGCGCATGACCGCGCGGATCTCGTCCAGGTTGGGCCGCCCAGTGGACATGCGCTCGGCCGCTTCCGGCAGGAGCTCCTCCCATGGTTGAACGTGGATATGGATGTCGGTAACAAGTTCACGCGCCATCCCCCGCAAGGTATCATAGGCCCCGTCACCAGCCGGGAGAAAACCGAACACAGAAGACGGGACACGATGAGCACCCTGATCAATCCAGATGACATTCTGCCGCTGCAAGCCTACGAACATGTGCGAGAGGAGCGCCGCCGGGCCATCATCGAAGCCAAGCGCCACCGCCGGGTAGGGGTGGGCGAGTTCATCACCTTCGTGTTCGAGAACCGCGCTACCGCCCTGTTCCAGATCCAGGAGATCTTGCGCGCCGAAAGGGTGACCGATCCGGCGGCGGTCCGCGAAGAGATCGAAGCCTACGACGTCATGGTGCCGCGGCCGGGAGAGTTGCGGGCCACCATGTTGATCGAGATCGACGATCGGGATCGGCGGCGCCGGGAGCTCGAGCGGTTGGTCGGAATCGAGCAGAGCGTGGCCATCGAGGTGGGTGCCGACGAGATTGGCGGCAGCCGCATCCCGGCCGAGTTCCACTTCTGGCGCGAGACCGAGACCGCAGCCAGCCCGGTCAACTTCGCCGTCTTTCGGTTCGATTCCACCGCCGCCGGTCGATTCGCTGACGCCGGCCTGCCGGCGCGCCTGGTGATCGACCATCCCCATTATCGGGCGGAAACAGCTTTCGACCGCGAGGGGCGCGCCGTGCTGGCGCGGGAGCTCCGAGGGGAGCTCGGGGTGGCGGGAGAGGAGAGCGCCACCCGGTGAGCCCGAGGCCGCTTTCCACTCACCCTCTCCTTTCCGACGCAGACGAGCGCCGGTCCAAGCTCGTCACCATGCGAGAAGCCATCTCGCGCCACGTGCCCGACGGAGCGAAGGTTGTCCTCGGCACGTTCATGGATCAGAAGGTGCCGTTCGCGGCTGCGCACGAGATCATGCGGCAGCAGCGAAGCGACCTCGAGCTTATCGGTCCCGCCTCCGATATCCTCTTCGATCAGATGATCGGGGCCGGCGTGGTCGCCCGGGTGCGCGCCGCCTGGGCCGGGAGCGTGACGCTGGGTCCGACCCACTGCATCCAGCGCGCGCTTGAACAGAAGATTCCCCGCCCGATCGAGGTGTTGACCTACTCCAGCCTGACTCTGTCGCTTGCCCTCACCGCAGGCGCGCTCGGCGTTCCCTATCTGCCCACCCGTTCAACCCTGGGCACGACTTTCCAGGCGGGGAACTCCGCCCTGCGCACCTACACCCCGCCGGTCGGGGAGGGGCCGCTGGTGGCGGTCGAAGCCCTGCGTCCCGATGTCGCCATTCTGGCGGTGCAGCGCTCGGACATCCATGGCAATACCCACAATTGGGGGAGCCTAGGAGTGACCGTGGAGGCGGCACACGCGTCGCGGGCGGTAATCGTGGTGGCGGAGGAGGTCGTGCCCGAGGAGACGATTCTCTCTGATCCCAACCGGGTGATCTTTCCCGGTCTCTTGGTGACGGCGGTGGTGCACGAGCCGTGGGGGTCGCACCCGTCGCCGGTGCAGGGACACTACAATCGGGATCACGACCACTATTCGGAGTACGCGCAAGCCGCCGCTGCGGCGGAAAGTTTCGACGCCTGGCTCTATCAGTGGGTGACCGGGGTGCCCGACCGCCGGGCCTATCTGGGTCGCCTGGGCGAGCAGCGCCTCGAGGCGCTGCGGGTGCACGAGCATTCCTTCGCCACTCCGGTCGACTACGGCTATTGAGGGCGAGGAGGTTCGTCCGGCGCCGAGCAGCGGACGAGGAGCACCCAATCGGTGCGCGGTTCTGGGGGAGTAAAGGCGCGGCCTTCACCGCCGCCGGTGACGAAAGTCGGGGCGGTGAACGATCCGTTGCGTGGGTCGTACCATTCAACCGACAGTTGTCCCGGGAACTCTCGGAGATCGAGTCGGAGCTCGCCGCCGCTCCGAAGGTAGGCGACGATCTCCTCGCCCTGGCGGGCAAGGAGGGTCGTCGTCGCCGAAGCGGCGCCCCCGTCCATGAGGCGTTGCCAGGGCGTCATGTCCCAGGGTTTCACGCTCCGGAGAGCGAGGAACCGGGCAAGGTAGGTCAAGTACCGGCCGGGGTCCGGGAGGGGCGAGTCGGTCCACGGCGGCCCGAAGATGTTTTCGAGCACGAGGTACATGCCACCGCCGCCGGTGAGAACAGTCCAGGCCACCTTCCGCTGATAATCCTGATAGTCCGGCTGGTTGTACGGCCCGCCGACGTCGTAGTCGTAGCCGACAAACGCTTTCCACGGATTGAACGACCGCAAGTCGCTCATCAGCCGGTCGAATCCGTAGGGACCGGACACCGGGCCGTTGCTTTCGTAAGGCGCGTGCACGGTGATCCCGTCATATCCGGCGACATGGATGCCGTACGAAGGATAGAGGGTGGTGTTGTGGAGGACGACTGCGCCTGGTTTGCGACGCCGGATCTGGTCACGGACCCAGTTCGCCCACGAGCGCGCATTCTCGTTGTCCAGTCCATCATAGGCAAACAACTCGTTCACCGGCTGGTAGACGATGTTCGTGTGCCGAGTGGTGATATCGAGGTATTGGTCCATGATGCGCTCCTGGATCGCACGCATCGAGCCCTTGGGATTGAAGAAGTCCTGTCGTGCTTGGGTCTTCGTCCGCCAGTCATTCCCGTGGTCTTCCGGTCCGTTGATGCTGTTGCCCTTGTGCCAGAGGTTGTGCTTGAAACAACCGTAGACCGGCGGGGTGCGGTTGCAGCTGCGGTTGTTCCCGCCAAACGGTCCCGACACGCCAAAGGGCTCCGAGACGACGACCAAGCCCCGCGACTCGGCCTCGGTGAGGAATGCGTCGAAATTGGCCCAATAGCGCTGGTCGAGCTCGATCAGGTTGAACCGCTGGCCGCAGTCGGCGGAGATCTGTCCGCCGCCGTTTCTCTCGAACGGATAGATGCCGGGGGAGGGCGGATCCGGCTGCCGGGCGCAGTTGTCCGGCACGTCCCCGATCAACCCGTCGCTGATCGCCAGCACGCGGACGGCGTTGAGGCCGTTGGCCGTCGCATAGTCGAGCATCGGCAACCATTCGCTCCGCGTGTCGGGCAGAAACCGGTACGCTCCGACCAGGAAGATCGGGTCGCCCTTCGGATCGGTCAGGTAGCGTGGGTTGCCCTCATAAGGTCCGACATCACGTCCACTCGGCGCCGGAATCGGAACGCGCAGCGCGGATGCAAGCATGAGAACCGCTGCCACTGCGAGGCCGAGCACCACGAGACCAAGCATCGCGATGCCGCGGGCACGGGGGCCGTGCATGTTCGCCGGCTACGGGTTGGTCCCGTAGATGTCCATGTCCCGGATCATCGTGCGTCCGGGCAAGCAGGCGAGGTGAACGATGGTCGCGCCGAGATCGGCGGCGTGCAAGTGGAGTCCTTTGCCGAACGCCGGCCCCCGATCCTCGCCGGTGTCCACGCTGCTCGGGTTGAGCACCATCACCCGGACATTCTGTTTCCGCACCTCGTACATGAGCGCCTGGGCAAACCCCTGCAGGCCGAATTTGCTCGCCGCGTACGCGGAGGCTCCGGGATCGCCTTTCTTTCCGCTCATCGAGCTGATCATGAAGATGTCCGCTCGTTCCTTGCTGAGCATGGCGGGAAGAAAAGCCCGAGTGGTCAGAAAGACCCCGGTCAGGTTGGTCTCGATCACCTTGTTCCATAGATCGAGCGACATCTCCGCCACCGGGGTCCCCAGCTTCACCGCCGCGGCGTTGTTGACCAGGATGTCGGGCGCTCCCATCTCGCGGAGGACCGCCTGCGCCATGGCGTCGATCGCCTGCGGGTCGCGCTGATCGCAGACGTAAGGCCGGCAGCGCTCGCCCACCGCGCGAGCCGCGGCGCGCAGGGCGTCCTCTCGCCGGCCGGTGATCCCCACCCGCGCTCCCGCCCGGTGCAGGGCCGCGGCGATGTGCCGTCCGATCCCCCGGCTGCCGCCGGTGACCACGGCGATCTGGTTGGAGAGGTCTTCGTGGATCATGGGTGGCGCGGGCTCAACGGACGCGGGCGATTCGGGCTCGGGACCCGGGGAGACCGGCGATCGATGCACGCGCGAAGTAGATTCCCGATGTGAGCCGCGAGGCATCCCACCAGACCTCATGGGAGCCGCGAGTCCAGCTTCCATCGACGGGAGTGGCGGCGGCCCGCCCCGAGACGTCATAGAGACGGAGGGTGAAGCGGCCGCTCGCGGCCAGAATGAAGCTCACCCGGAGGCGATCGCGCACCGGGTTCGGGCCGATCGTCCACAGGGACCCGCCTGGGGCCGCCTCGGGGTCGGCGAGAGCCGCGGAGCCCGGCGTGTAGGGCGCCGCTGTCGTCGCCAGCGGGTTCATCGCCTCTTGGGCGCGCTCCTCGGCAAAGTCCGCCGTCTGGCCGGGCGCGGCGTAGGCCATCACCCGGGTCGCTTCAAGAATTCGGAACGCCCCGAGCGCCGGATCGGTGTTGGGGATGAAGTCGGTCTCCCAGAACCCGCTCGCGCCGTATTCGAATGCGTCGCCGGTGCATTGAGTCGCCGAAGGTGTCGTGTCGTCGGAGTAGTAGCTCGTGTAGTCGAAGTTGGGGATGTCGGTGTGGATGAGATGGGTCATGGCGACCGTGCCCTGACCGCCGGTCGCCATCTCCCAGCGGATCTGCCCGGGTGTCACCGGATCGGGACTTCCGTCCACCACCACGCCTCCGGGGTTCAAGTCGTTGCGATAGAGCATTCCGCTCGCCGCCGGCGAGTAGTCGAAGAAGTCGATGACCCCGGGAATGGCGTGCACCCGCAGCGCGGTGAAGACATCCTCGCGCGCTTCGTAGAACGTATGAATCCGGTAGGTGGTCGGGCCGCTGTTGGCGCCGACATAGCCGCGAAGAGCGCGTATCGGTCCCTGGCGGTTGACGATGAACGCGCCCTCGCCGTTCGAGAAGGTCTGTTCGCTGCGCGTGCAGACGCCGGGAGCGAAGAGCGCCTTGTGGCGGTCGAGGATGTCGGCCCCGCTGGCGCCGCCCGCGGTCACCTCGATCTCGTTCCGGATCCAGCGGTCGGAGAAATGTACCGAGTAGTTGGCGGTCGTGGCTCGGGAATTCTCCGGATTCGGACCCTGCTGGGTGTTGTAGGTCGAAAGGTAGTCCCCGGACAGGAGGACGAACGAATACTGGACCAGGCTGACTCCGGCTCCCGGATCGAGGCTGCCGTCGCTCGCAAAGAGGTAGGCATAGGCGACGTCTCCGCTGAGCGGGTCGGTGATGGTCAGCTCGACGCCGCTCCCCGGAATGACGCCGGGGGGCTCGGCGTTCGCCGTCGAGCGAGCGGCGGCGTCTCTCGCCATCAAGACCAGCTCGTCGTTGGCGTCGAAGCTCGAATCGGGGTCAGGGCCGGTGAACGTCGAGGGATCGGTGTAAGTGAGGATGGTGAAGCCGGAGGGCGCGACGCCGTAGATCGTGCCGAAGTCCACCACCGCCCTTTCGTCCACCTGAACTGGAATCTGGACCCAGCCGCCGGCGTGGCCAAAGGCGACGATGAGCGAAGGCGAGACGCCAAGGAGATCCGGGAGCGCGGATCCGGTGAGCACGACCGGATCGCGATCGCGTCCCAGCGCGTGAGCGGGAGGTGGAGCGAGCGCGGCGGTGGTGAATGCGGCGCCGGTGAATGCGGCGGTGGCGAGTGCCGTAGCGCAAGACAGGGGAGTCATCGCGCGGTTTCCTCCGGCTAGGCGCGGTTGCGGGTCGTCACCAGCTCGCCGGCGGGCTGCGGCAAATGAACGGCGCCCACGCCGCCCCCGAGCGAGCCGGCGGCCACCGGGACTTCGGCGCCGGTGGCTTCCGCCTCGCTCTTCGTGAACCGCGCGAGCATGGAGTAGGCCACGGGGACCAGGACGAGAGTCAGGAAGGTCGAGAAGAAGAGTCCGCCGACCACCGCTACCCCGAGCGGACGGCGAGCCTCGCCGCCGGGGCCCAGCCCCAGCGCGATCGTCAACACCCCGAAGATGGTGGTGAAGGAGGTCATGAGGATCGGCCGCAGCCGGATCCGCGCCGCGTCGGCCACCGCCTCGAGGACGCTTTGTCCGCGCGCCCGCAGCTGGTTGGCAAACTCCACGATCAGGATGGCGTTCTTGGTTACCAGTCCGACGAGCATGATGAGACCGATCTGGGAATAGATGTTCAGGCTTTGGCGCAAGACAAAGAGCGAGATCAGCGCTCCAACCACCGCCAGCGGGACGGAGAGCAGGATGGTGAATGGATGGACGAAGCTCTCGAATTGGGCGGCCAGCACCAGATAGATGAAGACGACGGCGAAGATGAAGAGGAAGTAGAGGCTACCGGACGACTCCCGGAACTCCCGCGATTGCCCGGCGAACTCCCGCCTGACCCCGGCTGGCAGATCGTTCTTGACGATTCGATCGAGGTCATCGAGCGCGCGACCGAGACTCACCCCCGGGATCAGGTTGGCGCTGATCGTAGCCGAGCGAATCCGGTTGAAGTGGTTGAGCTCCTTGGGGGCGACCGTCTCTCGCACCTTCACCAGGTTGGCCAGTTGAACCAGGCCGCCCTTTCCTCGTAGATAAATGCCGTCGATCGCCTCAGGAGTGGCGCGAGCTCCGGGACGGAGCTGGGCGATGACATCGTACTGCTTGGTCCCGCGCTTGAAATCCGACACGACCCGTCCGCCCAGCAGAGTCTCGAGGGTAGTCCCGATGGCGGTCACCGAGACTCCCAGGCCCGCCGCTCGGTCGCGGTCGATGGTGATGTCGAGCTGGGGCTTGTTGAGCCGCAGATCGGTGTCGAGATTGATCAGATAGCCCAGTTGCGAGCCTTTGGCCATCATCGTGTTGACCGCCTGCTGGAGCTCCTCGTAGCTCTCGGCTTGCAGAACGTATTCGACCTGGGAGGAAGAGAACTGGCCTCCGAGACTCGGGGGGTTGATGACGAACGCGAGGACCCCGGGAATCGCCATCAGCGGCGGGAAGAGCTCGGCGACGATCTGCTGTTGCGACCGCTTGCGCTCATTGCGGGGCTTCAGGTTCACAAACACGAATCCGTCGGTGACCCGGCCGGGTCCGCCGAAGCCGAGGCCGACGGCGGTGAACACCACCTGGCGCTCCGGTAGGTTCAGGACCAGGGCTTCGACCTCCCGCATGTAGCGGTCGGTGTATTTGAGCGTCGATCCTTCGGGTGCGAGGACGATTCCGAAGGCGAACCCCCGGTCCTCGACCGGGACCAGCTCGCGCGGCAAGAGCCGGAAGAGCACCACCCCCAGTCCCATCAGAGCCACGGCTCCCCCAACAATCCAGGCGCGACGGTGGAGCGCACCGTGGAGGATGCGGCCGTAAACCCGGTCGAGGCCGTCAAAGAAGGCGTCGAAGGCCCGCGCCACCCGGCTCGTCCCGGTTCCGTGCAGCGGCCGCAGCATCCGCGAGCAGAGCATCGGCGTCAGGGTGAGGGCGACAAAGCCCGAGATCAACACCGCGACCGCCACCGACAGGCCGAACTCGTTGAAGAGACGCCCGACGCTTCCACGCAGAAATGCCACCGGGACGAACACGGCCACCAGCGCGATGGTCGTCGCCAGCACCGCGAAGCCGATCTCATTCGCGCCGTCGAACGCCGCTTGGCGCCTCGACTTCCCCATTTCGATGTGCCGGAAGATGTTCTCGAGCACGACTATCGCGTCGTCCACGACCAAGCCGATCGCCAGCACCAGGGCGAGGAGGGTCAGAATGTTGATGGTGAAACCCAGGAAGTACGCCACCGCGAAGGTGCCGATGATCGAGATCGGGATGGCCAGCGCCGGGATGATCGTGGCCCGGAAACTCTTTAGAAATGCGAAAATCACCAGCAGCACCAGGAACATGGAGGTCAAGAGCGTCTGGGAGACCTCATCGATCGACTCACGAATAAAGGTCGACGAATCGTAGGCCACCTCGAGACGCATTCCATCGGGAAGCAGACTCGAAAGCTCCGGCAGTGACTTCCTGACCTCCGCCGCGACCTCGAGCGTGCTGGCCTTCGATTGCTTGACGATCCCCAGCCCGACACAAGGCTCGCCGTTGTAGCGAGCCAGGCTCCGATCGTCTTCGGCCCCGAGCTCCACTTCGGCGACATCGCCGAGCCGCACCAGGTTGTCGCCCTCCTGGGAGACGATGACGGCGGCGAACTCCTCCGGAGTCGTGAGATTGCCTCGCGTCCGCACCGCAAACTCGCGGCCCAGTCCTTCCACGCGCCCGGCGGGTATCTCGGCATTCTCGCGCCGGACGGCATCCTCGACCTCCTGGGTGGTCAGGCCGCGCGCGGCCATCCGCTGTGGATCGAGCCACACTCGCATCGCGTGGCGGCGCTCGGCGCCGATGAACACCGACCCCACCCCCGGCAGCCGCTGGAGCTTCTCCTTGAGCACCAGGTCCGAGATTTCGGTCAGCTCCAGGCCGGAGTGGCGGGCGCTCGATAGTGCGAGCCAGAAGATCGGTTGGGCGTTGGTGTCGACCTTGGCGATGATCGGGTCCTCGGCCTCGGCGGGGAGCTGACCGCGGATGCGCGAGATGCGGTCGCGCACATCGTTCGCCGCCTGGTCCACATCGCGGTTCAGCTCGAACTCGACGGTGATGATCGAGCCTTGCTCCCGGCTCGAGGAGGTGAGTGTTTTCACTCCTTCAAGTGTCGCCAGCTGCTCCTCGATGATGTCGGTGATCTCGGTCTCCACGACGTTGGAGCTGGCGCCGCGATAAAAGGTGGTGATGGAGACGATCGGCGGGTCGATGTCCGGATACTCGCGTACCGGCATCCTGGTGAAGGAGATCACGCCAAAGAGCAAGATGGCGAGGCTCATCACCGTGGCGAGGACGGGCCGCTGAATCGATACCTCGCTCAGTTTCATTGGCCGGCTGCCTGGCTGGTGTCGGGCGCGACCTGACTGGCGACCGGGATGACCTTGGCGCCGTCGAAGAGCTTCTGATGCCCGGCCCGCACGATTCGCATCCCGGGAGCGAGACCTTCCACCACCTCCACGACGTCGGGGAGGCGGGTTCCGAGCGTGAGCGGCTTGCGGGCCACTGTGCTGTCCGGCCCGACGACGTACACCAGCGATTGGTTGCCCTCGGCAAAGACCGCTTCGTTCGGGATGGTGACCGCGTGCGGCCGCTGGCTCAACACCGCCGAGATATTGGTGGACATTCCGGGGCGGAAGCGACCCTCAGGGTTGTCAACCCGAGCGATGACCTTGGCGGTGCGAGTGGTCGGATCGAGGACCGGATCGACAAAGTCGATCTTGCCTTCGAGCTGGAGCCCGGGAAATGCCGGGGTCGAGATGGTCACGGCGGTGCCGCGGGCGAGTTGCGACAAGTAGCGTTCCGGAGCCGAGAAGGTCACCTTGATTTTCCGGATCTGAGCGAGCTCCGTGATCGGGTCACCCGAGCGGAGGTAGGCGCCGGGGCTGACTCGCCGCGCGCCCAGGACGCCTTCGAAGGGTGCGACGATGCGGGCCTTGGCGAATCGCGCCTTGGCCAGGGCGAGATCGGCCACGGCGACCTTGAGCGCGGCGGCGGCATTGTCGAGATCCTGGGGCGCCCCGGCACCCCGTTCCACGATCGTCTTCACCCGATCGAAGGTGATCTTCCGCTGGTCGCGGATCGCCTCGGTCCGTGCAACCTCGGCCTTGAGCTGAGTGTCGTCGAGCTGGGCGATGAGCCCGCCCTTTGCAATCTGTTTTCCCTCTTGGAAGGGAAGCCTGACTGCTTGGGCGTCGATCTCCGAGACCACCGTGATCGCTTCTCCGCCCTCGATCGTTCCCACCGCTTCGAAGCGATCGGAGACCGTTTGCTCGACGGCGACCGCGATCTCGACCGGCATGGGAGGAGGCGAGAATCCGCCCTGGCCCTCCCGGCTGCATCCCGGAAGAGCCCCCACCGCGAGCAAGGAAGCACCGATGAGTGCCCCGGCCAGGGAGCACCGGCCGAGAGACCGGAGTGTGAGAGCAGGGGGCATGGCTGTGGTTCTCATCTCGAAAGATCGCGGCGGCCGGTGAAGGACGTGAGCCGCCGGGCTCGGCGGGCGACTCGACCTTCTGGCTCTGACATTGTTTGGGGAAGAAGTGAATCGGGGGGACTGGTCCCTATGAGGACTGGTCCCTATAAGGAGAACACGGCGAGTTGGTGGAGGTCAATACCGCACTCGCCGCTTGCTGGCGGGGTGGAGGTGAGCGGCCTCGCTGGAATGAATGCGCGTGCGTTCGCTAGCGGTATCGGGCCTTGATGCTTCCCCAGGTGGACACCTCGACCGGAGTCGGAGCGGCGGGGTTGTAGCCACTGCCGCCTACCGCGACTCGCCCGGTCATTCCTGGCTCGATCGTGTATTCGATGCTATGGCTCAGATAGCAGATCCCGCCCGAAGCGCAATACCTGGTGCCTTGAAGCTTCGCCTCGCCGCGATCGCCGGTGGTGAACGAAGCGAACCCGAGCGGAGCCAGTCCTCCGCCGGTCACCGCGTCGAACACGGTGGCGATATGGATGGTGTTTCCGGTGAAATCGGTGATGGTGGCCTGACGCCCAAGGCAATCCCCGCTCCATCCGTAATAGGTCCAGTCGGCGGGCCACACGAAGTGGAAGCCGGCACCCTCCGCCTGCTCATATCCCGTCAAATAGACGAAGACATCGATGTCGGAGTCGGCGGTCACTGAGGTCACTGTCTGGGTGGCGGGATTCGCATAGCCCTGGTCGTCGGGTGTGTAGCAGTGGACTCGATCGTCGTGATCGATCGCATGCAGGACAATCATCGTCGCGGAGGCCGGCGTGGAGAGGGCGAAAAGCATTGCGCCGGCAAGGTATAGAGTCCTGGGATCCATGGATATCTCTCTCCTTCCGGGGGACATTCCTCTTCGTTCGGACCCAAAACAGGATGGACTCCACTCAGACCAGTAGCAAGACCTAACCTACGGAAATCAGGAGGAGGTTTCGTCGTCGCGAATCAAGCCTCGCTTACGAGCACGAGGCCCACGGGCAGGGAGTCGCCGAAAGATTGGCTCGCCTCCTCGTGCTCGAGCTCCCCGCCGGCCAGGACCAGCTCGCGGGCGCGGGCAAAGGGCCCGGCGCGCTCGAGTCGTTCGGCGACCTCGACCCTGAGTCCCTCGTCAATGTCGCGCTCGCGGTCGCCGGTGCGGCGCGCGAGCAGAGCTACGGCTTGTGCGGTGGCCTCGGGCAATTTCCATTCGCCCGCGAGCAACCGGCGAATCCAGCCTTCAACCGCCCGGCGGTTCACCACTTGATTCACCGGCCCGTGGAACGGCACTCGTGCTCCCAGCCGCCCCAGGGCCCATAGATCGGCGGCGTTCGGCGCCCGCTGAACGCGCTCGACCAGTGCCTCACCGAAGGCCACCTTGCGGGCGCGGTCCAAGGCCTCGAGGCTCGCCGCACAGCGCCACATCTCCACCTGTTCCTGCTTGCCGAGTCGCTTTCCCTCTTTCGAGCGCATGGCCGGGCCGGCGATGAGCGATGGGGCGAGCTGACCGTGGATCTGCTCTTGTTGCCCGCGGCTAAGTCCGGCCGTCACCCGTCGCCAGAGGATCCACCATTCGGTGCGACACTGTTCGTCACCGGGATGGAGGACGCCGGTGTGCCAGATCTTCCACAGCTCCTTCACCCGCCAGTCGTCCATCGGATAACCGAAACCCGGGCGCAGGCAGAAGCCGATGAGGTTGAGCCAGCGAGCCTCATGCGCCGCGCTCCGGCGCCGAGATTCGCGTACGGCGAGGAGGAGCTCGGTCAGCTTGCGGAGGACCGGCAGGGGCCACTCGTCCTTGTCGAGGTCGAGCCGAGCGCGGAGAACACGCATGATGGCGGCCGGCCCTTCCGCCGCGGTCGCCGCCGCCGTCGCTGCGCCGCCGGCATGAGGCTCGAAGCAGCCGCGCACCGCCTGCTCGAGTGCTTCGACGACCGACTCCTCGATCGTCACTCCGCGATCGACCGCCGCCCCCGGGGCGGGCTCGCCGTCCGGCGGCACGGCTGGCGCCGGGGTTCCGGCATCGCGCACCTGGAACTCGAGCCGCCAGCGGTGATCGGTCTCGCGGGAGAAGCAATAGAGGTCGAGAGTCCCCA
>Ga0184637_10002338_pt1 | contig 12217 bp, 11 predicted proteins | sample PLM3_127_b2_FD_133143 | JGI IMG/M metagenome (GOLD analysis project Ga0184637, IMG submission 133143) | Groundwater sediment microbial communities from an aquifer in East River, Colorado, USA - PLM3_127_b2 | ecosystem: Environmental > Terrestrial > Soil > Riparian zone | place: USA: East River...
AACAACAAGGCTCGGATTATGGCATTTCTTATTAAAGCAATCGGCGGCATCGCCGCATTAATTCTCCTCGTAATAACCTTGCTTGGTTCTCTCATCACGCTCGGCGGCTTTTTGCTCGGCGCCATCAAAGTCCTGATTGTCGTCATATTCGTCGCGGTGATAGTGATGATTGTTTTTTCTATCCTGCGAGACCGCTCCCGCCGCCACCACGAAGTTCGGGACATCTAGTCAAATCAAGCCACCCGCGCCGGTTGCAATGACCTAACGCGTGTGATAGGGTCACCCTTCTTTTGCAGCGTCGGCCGGATGGGTTTTCACCTCAACTATCTGAGGTTTCATCCATCCGCTGCAATCTTCAAGCAGGTCAAAAAATAACCTCGTAGATCCAAGAAGCTCCGCACAAGTCGCCTTTTGGAGGCTGTGCTTTTCAGTTGCTTTCAGTTGCCCCCCTGCTTTTGCTGATGCAACGGGAGAGACAACAAAATGGCTAGAGACGACCGTTTTTACGCTTTCATAATTGCCCATACCCCGCGTTCCAGTTCAAGCATCCGTCGCTTTTGCGTCGAAAAGAGATCTCTCAGACTTCTTGCGTTCTTCGCGATTACGCTGTGCTGTGGTTCGCTTTACGGCTTTTATGGCTTGACTCAACAAGCCGCACACTTCCGCACGGAGATTGAAAATCAACGTCTCCGGGCCGAAAACGAGCGACAACGCCAGGAACTCAATGCGTTGAGCAATCGAGTCGAGGCGGTTGAAGATACTTCCCGAAAACTCGCTGAAAAGTCCGGAGTGATAAGTGAAGAGGTTACTTTGCCCGGTACGGGTGGTCCCGCGCTGCCCCTGGATGCCAACAGCCTGGCCGCGCTGGAAGGTAAGATGAGTCAGCTCGAACGGAACATGCATGCTTATGAGAGTGTTTTGCGCGAACGTGGTTACACGCCGTCGGTTTGGCCCGTGGTCGGAAAGCTGGAAAGCGGCTTTGGCGGTCGCCGGAATCCCTTTGGCGGGAATTCCTATGAATTCCACTCGGGCCAGGATATTGACGCTGCGGCGGGCGATCCCGTGGTGGCAGGCGCTAGCGGTAAAGTAACCTTTGTAGGCTGGCAGAATGGCTATGGCCAGTTGGTGGTAATCGATCACGGCGGTGGCCTTACGACGCGCTACGGACACTTGTCTCACATCGATGTCGCTCAGGGTCAAACGGTCGAGAGAAGCCAATCCATCGGCCGCGTGGGTTCTTCGGGCCGGTCTACAGGTCCGCATCTTCATTACGAGATCCGAATCAACGACGAGCCCGTGAATCCGTTGCAGTATCTATTGACCAGCGCAGTTAAGTGACCTTTTTCTCTTGACAGCCGAAATTGCTTTCGCTTAGTATGCGCCCTCGTTTAGAGTGAAGCCTCGAAGTTGATCGTAAGTTTTTCGCTTTACAAGCTTTACAGCAATGTCTTCTGTAGTTTTCCCCCCGTAAGCATGCATGATGGAACGCGCCACCAGCGCTTTTCGCCATGCATTTTTTCTTGATTGTGTTTCCGTGTTGCGCCCCTTAAGAAGCGCGTCCGGCCCACAAGCTTTAACCCAGGTCGCGCGAAAGCTCTGCAAGCTCTCGCCCCCGTTTCTACCGAATCGTTAGGAGGATTCGTTGTTATGTCTAGAATATCCGGTAAGGTCAAGTGGTTTAACAATTCGAAGGGTTATGGTTTCATCGAACAACCAGGCTCTTCGGACATCTTTGTTCACTATAGCGCCATCCAGGGCGACGGCTTCAAGACTCTCGAAGAGGGCCAGGAAGTTGAGTTTGAGGTGACGCAGGGCCCGAAAGGACCGCAGGCTGAAAACGTGATGAAGGTGTAGGTCTCCCCGGCTTGCTTTTGCAACGCCACTGACCGCTTCCGGTCTTTCGGTCCGGTAAGCGCAAAAAGAAAAAGGCAACCAATCAGGTTGCCTTTTTTGTTTCCAGGATGTTTCTGGTTCCTAAGGCCTTTCGCCTTTAGCTTTGAAGCTAACGTGCCCGCCTTCCACGTCAATGGAAAAAGAAACTCTCTCGCAACCGAGGCGTTCTTTGAGGCCGTCGGCCCGCGACGCAATCAGCCGATGAAACCGGGGAAAGGAAAAGTTTTCGACTGACTCCCCGCAGACTTTTTTTGCCTCTACCAACGCGCTATACAGGTTCTTCACCAACTCTACGTCTTTATGAGCATCTTCGCATACGAAGTCTGCTCTCTTGAACTCCGCCACTGCTTGCTGCTTTGCACTGGCCCGCGCTGTAGCTCCCGGGTCCCGACCCTCTTCCCGACCTTTCATTGTTCGCCGCCAAAGGTCGCGGAAAGCGTTGTAACGGGCACCTAATGCGTTATAGCGATAGCGTTGGGCATAACTGAGCGAGCGATCATCGCCCAACCTTTTCATCATTGTGTCAACCCGCCCTTTTGTGTCGTAGGGTGGTTTCTTTGAAGCGCCGTTAAAGAATACGTCAAATTCAATTTTCAGCCGCCGAATGTCTTCTTCGAGTCGCGACAACTGGTCATCGACTGTAGGCTCAGTTGGCCCCACAGTAAACTTGCTCTTATTCCTGGCTCTCAATTGTGATCGGACGAAGCTATTATCGCTGTTTGACTTTCGCAATGATGATTCTCCTTACAAGGCGGGAACAGGGGCGGGATGCGTCGCGCGGCGCGACGCAGCTAAACTGAGTCTAGTGGTTTCAAAAGCTTTATGTCAACAATTAGTGTCCGAAGGCTCGGTATTTCGCTCCACCATCGCACGAAACAGCGGTTTGCCCCGTTCGCAAGGAGCGGCTATTCTACGGAGGTGAAAGAAATCCTTTGAATATTATGGCTAATCCCGCTGCCTCCAAAGATCTTAACTTACGCGCGATCCCATCGGTCGATCAGCTACTTCGCACGGAAGCAGTAGTACCACTGCGAAGCTCAGTTGGTATGCCGCGCCTCACGACAATTGCTAGAGAAGTTACTGAAGAGATGCGTAGAGAAATTCAGTCGGAGGGTTTTCCGGAAAAGACAAAGGACACACTACTGAATGAAGCCGTGCGAAGAATCCATTCTCTCTGCCAGCGCGAGGCGCTTTCCGTGCTTCGTCGCGTCATCAATGCTACCGGCGTGATTCTTCACACCAATTTAGGACGTGCCCCTTTGTCGGAGATTGCACGCAAGTCTATTGCAAAGGAAGCTGCGGGATACTGCACTCTTGAGTACGATCCAACAACCGGTTCGCGCGGTAAGCGCGGAGGCCATGCGGAAGAACTTCTAACTCAATTAACGGGAGCCGAGGCGGCTTTGGTTGTCAACAATTGCGCCTCAGCGGCTTTGTTAATTCTAACGGTGCTGGCGCGCGACGGAGAGACGATCGTATCTCGGGGCGAGCTGGTAGAAATTGGTGGCGATTTTCGTGTGCCCGACGTCATGTCCAACTCCGGCACGCGCATGGTCGAAGTTGGCTCCACCAACCGCACGCGCCTCGATGATTACAGACGGGCAATGAACGACAACACCTGTCTTATCATGCGCGTCCATCCTTCAAACTACCGCATTATTGGATTCACTGATTCACCAGAGCTGCCACAACTCGCGTCGCTCGTGCATGAGTCCGGATTGCCGCTGTACGAAGATGCTGGTTCGGGAGTGCTAAACGATCTGAGTAGATACGGCATAAACGATGAGCCAATCATAAGTGAATCGATTGCCGCGGGCGCGGACGTCGTTTCCTTCAGCGGCGATAAACTATTAGGTGCAACTCAGGCGGGATTGATTGTTGGGCGGCGCGAGATTATTGATCGGCTTCGCAAGCACTCTCTCTATCGCGCTCTGCGTGTAGACAAGTTATGTTTGACGGCGCTCGAAGCTACTCTCGATGCGCATCGGCGCGGCGCCATCGAGGAAATACCGGCCTTGCGAATGCTGGCGCTAACGAAGGACGCGATCGAAGAAAGAGCGAAGAATTTTATAGCTAAACTTGCAAGGAGCAGCGAGCCAAATGCGTTAACGGCGACAATCGTCGCGGGTCAATCAGCCGTCGGCGGCGGCTCGGGGCCTAATGTCCACCCGCCAACCGCCCTCATTGCACTCAAACATGAACATCTAAATGAGGGGGAAATTGAAAAGAAACTCCGGCTTTTCTCACCCTCCGTGATTGCCCGGATTGCCGATGACCAGGTTTTACTCGACCTTCGAACTGTTGACGATAGTGAAGAACCCGAGCTACTGGCGGCACTAAGGTCGCTGGGCGTTTAGGTTTTTCAGCAACTCTTCACTGGAATCCCACCGATTCATGGGTTTTTCAGTGGAATAAATAAAGCCTGACAGTGTATAATCTCACTGCTTTTGTGATCCCAGCAAAAGCGCTTCGCATCGACCTCTTCGGTTTTTTCAAATACCACTCTTAACCTTGGCACGTTCTTCCTCCTTCAGGTCCGTATTGACTCATGCGCTTGTCGCTTCGGTGGCTGGCTCGCTCAGCCTTGCTTTGTGGTGGGCCGGACTCCTGACGTCGTTTCAAAATGCTTTTGTGCTGATCCCGAAGGACCCACGAGTTGGGCTTACAGCTCCGAGCTTTTGGCTTGCCGCTGCACTGATCCTGACGGTCTCTCTCGCGGTTGCCGTTGACGTCGGCCGGTTTGGAGGACGCCGTGCTTTCGTCTATCTCGGCGGCGGTTTTCTCGGCCTCGCTGCGGTGAGCCTCCTTGCCTCCTGGCTTTTTTCCGTTGATATCCTCTTCGTTCCCGTAGCCCTCGCCGGTTCAATCTCTGCAGTCACAATACAAATCAAACGGCTCCGAGCGCGGGACATTGAACTAACTGAAAAGCTGATTGCATCCTCATCGAAATTTGAATCACTTGCTGATGATGCGGAACAGGGTTTACACAGCGGCTTGAAACTTCTTGATACCGTCCTCTCACCAAGTGAGGCAATCGTTTTTCGCCAGGGCGGCGATGGTCGCCTGGTTTCCGCGGCACGACTGCGTGCGGCCCAGGGCGCATCTCCCGACACGAGCAGAAACTCGGTCTGGCGCGATGGCGTCAGTTTGTGTGAGCGCTCGATGGCAGCAGGTGAGATCATCGTGGAGAAGCTCGAGTCGGATGATTCTGCCGCAAATGTTGCCTTACCCTTGCGGCATGAAGATCGCACAGTTGGTGCGCTCCTCGTTCGCGTTACTAAGGGATTCGATGAAGACGACCGAGCGCTACTGATGGCGGTTGGGGGCCAGATGGCGCGCAATCTGCAACGGGAAGAGACTCACAAAGCGACTCGGAAGCGCAGCTCGCTCGCATTCTTCTCTACAAGGAAGTCTGAGCACAAGCTTCAGTCGCTGTATGTTCTTAACGGAGCTTTGTTGGAGCAGAGTGTAGGCGTCAACGCGCTCTCAGAAATAGGCGATGGCATAGCGCTCGGATACCTCGACGGCAGAATCGCGTACACCAACGCGGCGCTGGCAGAGTTGTCCGGGCTCGCGCAGGACTATACGCGCAACATAAGCTTTTTCGATCTTCTGGACCGGTTTCGTACCGATGTTTTCGATGAGCCGGCCATTGCCGTACGCAGAGTTTTGCAGACCGGTGAAGCCTATGAACGCGAACTTCATTTTCCCGACCGAAATGCGACCTACGGGCTTCGCATCTGGCTTGTGCTGGAGAATTCGAACGGGGCATTGAGCGAAGCTTCAAGCCTCACGACCACCCAAACAGGCAACCAAACGGAAGGGGCATCCCAACCGCTCTGCCTGGCGCTGGTTGTCAAAGACCTCACGCTTCTAAAAGAATACGAGCGATTGAAAAGCGACATGATTTCATTGATGTCGCATGAGCTGCGCACACCTATCACGAGCATAAACGGCTTCGCAGAATTACTAAGCGCTGACGACGGGCTTCCGGAACAGGCCAGGGAGTTTGTAACGATCATTGCGAATGAATCGCAGCGGCTTTCACGCATGATTAATACCTTCCTGACCGTCACTAAACTGCAAAGAAAGGATCGGCAGGAGGTTTTGAAGATTCCTCTTCGGTTGGACGAGCTCGTAAAAGAGACAGTAGCCAGTCTGCAAAAGGTCGCTAAGAAAAGACGAATCCGTTTGGTCGAGGAACCTACACAGCGCCTTCCTCCCGTTGCGGCTGACAAGAGCATGATTACGCAGGCAGTTAAGAACCTGGTTAGTAACGCGATCAAGTATAGCCCGGAGCGCACGACGGTCACCGTATCGACCGCACTTGAAGCTGAAGCCGTCAGGCTTTGCGTTGAGGACCGGGGCTACGGGATTCCGGCTGAAGCCAGGGACCGTGTTTGGGAAAAGTTTTACCGCGTCGTACGAGACGATCAAGAAAAGGATGAAGAGTCTACGGGTCTCGGTCTGTCCTTTGTTCGCGAGGTGGTCGAACAGCACGGCGGAACGGTGGACCTGGAGTCAGAGGTAGGGCGCGGATCAAAATTTAGTTTTACTTTGCCGCGGCTCTAGAACACATGAGTCTCAACGACACCACGACAATTCATGTTGATTTTGAAATCAACCGCCGTGATCTTTTTCGAGTGAACCTCGATCTGGCGAAATGGCGGCTCATTGCCGGTCTCCTTGTGGCCGCGATTCCTATTGTCGTTCTAAGCTACCTCTTCATGCTCATTGACGAAGGGAAACTACTTCTACAACTATCACCGCTATTCATCGGGGCGCCGCTTGTGGCGGTCGGAGGACAGGTTTTGCGCTTACATGCTGCCTGCAGAAAATTTGTGTCACGACTGCCTGACTCCAAACGGCGATTCCAGTACCTATTTCAAGCGGAAACGGATGGTTACGACCTGACCAACGGAGAAAGCTTCAGCCATGTAGCGTGGAACGACGTGTTAAAGGCAATTGAAAAACCCGCTTACTTTGTCCTTTACCTGAATAGCTTGGAGGCCAGCATTGTGCCGAAGGGAGGATTTCACCTGCCTGCTGATATTCCCATGTTACGCAGTCTTCTGCGCGCCAAATTAGGCGTAAGGGCGAAGTTCTCTAGTCAGTAGATTATTTTTTCGATTCTGTTAATAGTCCCGCGGCAGGATGGTGCTCCACAGATGCACCTTTTTTTGTTTGAGTGGAGCGTTGATTCATAGTCGATTGTAATCTCCTCGCCAGGCTCGATATCGCGCGAGGCAATGAAGAGGATATGGCCGTAAAGGATCTTCATGTAGGCGTTGGGCTCGCATGAATGATTTATGTAGTGTGTACCGTTTCCTCCGAGGCTGCCGTCCAGGCTCCAGCTATTATTGATCGCGCAGATGCGCAACCTCCGCCGGCTGGCCCTGCAAGTGGCCTCAGCGTTTGTGATCTTCTCGCCCGCGTACTCCGCTATTTTCCGACCGCGCTTGAAGTGGGCAACTGAAAAACAGCCCTTGCCTTCGATTGGAGATTTCTTGATTGCTAAACCCGGTGCGAGCATCAGTCTCATTCTCGTGATTGTAACGCAAACTATTAGTCTGTGACGCAAGCCGACAATCCCGGTCAAAGACAAAAAACTTTGGCCGCCGACGCCTTGTTGTGCGTGGCGGCCAGGATAAGCTATTGCAAAACTGCCTACTTGAGTTTAAAGCTGCGGGCGATCAGATCTGTTTGATTGCGAATACGCGCGAGCTTGTCGCGCAAGCCCGTGAAGCGCAAAGCGTAGATAGTGCGGTTGTCCGCCTGAAGATAATAAATGCGTCCCATCATCGGCTTGGCTGTCCTTACAAACTCGTAGGATACGGTCACTCCATTCAGACGACCCTTGAACGGTTCCTCTTTTCCTTCGACAAAGCCGGGAAGAAATCTCAGCTTTTGATCCATGTCACGACGAGCAAGGTCCGAGGGCGTTGTGCCGGCGTCAACCACTTCCTTGCGAATCTGTAAGTAACCGTCGAGCCGATCTCCGTAAACGAACTCCGCGTGCTCATGGGCTGCGTCAGGTTCAGAGATCACGCGCCACAAGGTCGACGGAAGCTCGATCGTATAGTCAATCTGGTCGCTGGTGTAAGACTCTTGCGCCGCGGCCAGGGAACAGGTTCCGGTAATCAGCAGCAAAACCGCTATCAGGTGTTTCATCTTATTAACTCAACTCCTCGTGATCCGCGTAGGTTTATGACGATGTTTAGTTTGGCGTGTCTCAGGAAGCGCTTTTCCGGTTTATTTTACCTGTGTTCGATGCGCCGTGTGGGAGAGCCCGTTGTCTGGAACCCCAGCGCCCGCAGTGAACTTAACGCGCGGCGGCGCACAAATCAACGTGCGGCCCGCCTGCCAGTGTATGCGGGCTAAGTGTTCGCCTTGGCGATAGCTTCCCTTTGAATTGCTGCCAACGACTGAATTCCCTGTGCTGCCAAACCGAGTAAGCTTTCCATTTGATCGCGCGTGAATGGCTCGCGTTCTGCTGTGCCCTGCACTTCGATGAATCGGCCGTCGCCCGTGCAGACCACGTTCATGTCAACTTCCGCCTTGAAATCCTCGTCGTATTTCAAGTCTAACAGCGGCGTGTTTCCCACAATGCCTACACTGATCGCCGCCACTTCGTTGGTAATAATACTCCGTTGAATTTTGCCCGTCTTGAGGAGGCGGTTAGCGGCCACCGCAAACGCAACGTAAGCGCCCGTGATCGCCGCCGTGCGAGTGCCGCCGTCGGCCTGTAGAACATCGCAGTCGAGGGTTATTGTGCGTTCGCCAAGCAGCCGCATATCTGCCGCCGCTCGCAGGCTCCGGCCAATCAAGCGCTGAATCTCGTGCGTCCGACCCGACGGCCCGCCGCGTCTAACCTCTCGCGGCGTTCTTTGTTGAGTAGCGCGCGGCAGCATCGAATACTCGGCAGTGATCCAACCCTGGCCACTGTTACGAAGAAACGAGGGCACCCGCTCATCAACCGAAGCCGCACACACCACCCGTGTTTGGCCCATCTCAATGAGAACAGAACCCTCTGCGTAAGGAAGGTAACCAGGTGTTATTTTAACCGGGCGCAGTTCGTCGAAGGCCCGCCCGTCAGTGCGTTCTAAGCTCATCGTGTCCCCAAACTTCCACCGCTTCCAGCACTGAGGGTGCCGTTCCTAAAAATCGCTCCGCCACTTTTGCGAAACGCTCAGCCGCATCTGTCACGTAGAAATGATCCAGGTCATCACATAGCTGGCGTTCCAGTCTTTCTTGGGTATCGCGGTCCCTTTCCGGAGACAAAAGCCGGCTGGATTGCAAAAGCGCCTGGACCTCACGCGCAGCAGCCTCTCCCGAGTCGATCAGCGGAACCTCACTTCCAATAACTTCGCTGATCAGATTGCGCAGGATCGGATAATGGGTACAACCCAGTACGAGCGCGCCGACATCCTTCTTTCTCAAATCGTTCAAGTACTGCTCGGCCACTGCTCGCGCCACGTCGGTCTCCGCCCAACCTTCTTCAGCAAGCGGCACAAACAACGGACAGGCGCGCTCGATGACGTCAATGACTGGATTGATCATGCCGATCGCTCTTGCGTAAGCGCCACTCTGGACTGTTGCCTCCGTTGCAATTACGCCGATCTTTTTTTCCGCAACAACTTCAACGGCGGCCCGCGCACCCGGCTCGATGACCCCGACGACCGGCACACTCACCGCTTCGCGTATGGCAGGTAATGCCAGCGCCGACGCCGTATTACAGGCCACTACCAGCAGCTTGATGCCGTGTGCTTCAAGAAATTTCGCGTTTTCAATCGCGTAGCGTTCGACAGTGGAAAGCGATTTTGTGCCGTACGGCACGCGGGCGGTGTCGCCCAGATAAACGAAGTGCTCGTCGGGAAGACGTTCATGCAGCGCGCGATAGACAGTCAGTCCGCCAACGCCGCTGTCAAAGATTCCAATAGGAAGGTCAGAATTTCGAATTGCGGATTGCGGATTGCGGATTTCAGATTTCACGATCTCGATGGTTTCCAACGTCGGTGTTCAAATCCGCATTTCGAAATCCGAAATTCAAAGAATGGTGGAGGCGCCGAGAATTGAACTCGGATCCAAGAGAAGCCGCCGAAAGACTCTACATGCTTAGTCGCTTCTCATTCCTGGCCGACAAGCGACCAGATTTTCGCTTTGCACCGAGTAAGTGAAGCGACAAGACCTCGGTGAAAGCTAGTCCGACTTTAGTCTCGCCCAACCTCACGGACCGAAAGGTTGGGCCAGCTTATCTGCGTGACATCTCCCTCCGCGCGCATAAGCAACTTGCGGTGAGACGCTCGTGCCTAATTAGGCAGCGAGAGCCAATTCATTGTTATTGGCAATTGTTTTTTCCCTACGCGTTTTAACGAGCTGCATAGAGTAGCCCGACATGGCATCCGTCGGTCGTCCAAACCCCTGTCGAAGCCTGTCGCCCCCGTTTGCATGTAGATTATAAAGCCTTATACGCAGAATAGGAAAAGCTGCCACATCCAGCGAGGGCCGCAGGTAGCCTTCGACTGGCGCTCCGCATCGAGTTCAAGACAATCCTGATCTATAATTCCGGCGTTGCGCCGAGCGCGGAATGAACACACTGTGGCTACCCACGTTGTCCTTTACCGCCGGTCTGAAGCAACGTTTGTTTTAGAGAGGGTTGAAATTCTATGGCTGCAAAATCCCCGGGCTCGAAGTTGAAGTCATATTCTCCCAAAGCCATTGTCACTGCACCGCCCGAACAACGCCGGCATCTTCTGCGCAGATTCTGGCTTCCGGCAGTCTTGCTGTTGGCCCTGGCTGCCGGCGGCTTGACAGGCATTATTGCCTCCTACAAACTCAACTACTCCCGCGCCGCTAACGAGGTTGCCGCACTGGCAACTTACCGGCCGAGCGTAGTCACGCGAGTTTACGCTGACGACGGCGAAACTGTAATTGGCGAGTTTGCGCTCGAGAAACGAATCCCGCTTAAGTATGAAGAGATTCCGCCAGTAATGAAGAACGCAATCCTCGCCGTTGAGGACGCGCGCTTCTACGACCACGTGGGTATCGACCCTATCCGCATCATTGGTGCGATCTGGAAAAACCTGACCAGCGACAAGGTCGAAGGTGGCTCGACGCTCACGCAACAGCTTGCCAAGAATCTGTTTCTCTCCAAAGAGCAGACTATCAAACGAAAGATGAACGAGTGGGCGTTGGCGCTTCAGATCGAACGCTACTACACCAAGAATCAGATCATGGAGCTCTATGCAAACCACATCTTTCTTGGCGCAAATGCCTACGGCGTGGAAGCCGGCGCTGAAACCTATTTCGGGAAACAGGCGAAAGACCTGACGATTGGCGAAGCCGCACTACTCGCCGGTGTTCCTAAAGCGCCAAGCGAATATTCGCCGACATCCAATCCGGTGCGGGCGAAAGAGCGTCGGGATCTTGTTCTCGATTTGATGGCGAAGAATGGTTTCGCGACTCAGGCGGAAGTGGATGCGGCCAAAGCAAAACCGATTCAACTTGCCGATACCGCCTACTATCAAGCGCAGCCGAAATCGAGCGCTTTTGATTACCCGGTCGAACAGATCAGGCAAGAGCTTGAGGATAAATACACCACTCGCGTGGCGCAGGGTGGTCTTTCCGTTTACACCACTATTAACGTCGAAGCGCAGAAGAAAGCGTATGAAGTTTTGCGCGCCGGCTTGCGGAATTACGACAAGACTCATAGTGGCTGGCGCTCAAGCTACAAAATGATCCCCACCAGCGCAAACAACGGACAGGGCCCGCCGACTACACAGGAGCTCAATAGCTACAAAGACCCGGACTGGTATGGAAACGACTATAAGGAAGGTCGTTTCTTGTCGGGACTAATAACGAAAGTGGACCGCGCCAAAAACGAAGCCACTATCCGATTCGGCAATTACACAGCCACTGTTGGTGCTGCAGAAATGGGCTGGTCCAGGCGTCAGCCGAAAGACGAGTTGAAGCCTGGATATCTTTCGGAGTTTGAAATCAAAGAAGTTGACCAGAAGAGCCGGCGGTTGAAAGTTGTACTATCGCAGGTGCCGGCGGTGGCCGGGGCCATGATGACGCTCAACGCGAAGACGGGCGAAGTCGTCACCATGATCGGTGGTTACGATTTCTACAGCGCCAGCAAGTTTAATAATGCTACGCAGGCTTACCGCCAAACCGGCTCAGCATTCAAGCCTTTCGTCTACACGGCCGCGGTGGAGTGGGGCATGACGCCGGACACAACTGTAAGCGGCGCGCCCATTAGTATTGGCAACTGGAATCCCAAGAACTATGACGGATCCCCGGGCAACGGCGATATGCCCCTAAA
>Ga0184637_10002339_pt1 | contig 12204 bp, 16 predicted proteins | sample PLM3_127_b2_FD_133143 | JGI IMG/M metagenome (GOLD analysis project Ga0184637, IMG submission 133143) | Groundwater sediment microbial communities from an aquifer in East River, Colorado, USA - PLM3_127_b2 | ecosystem: Environmental > Terrestrial > Soil > Riparian zone | place: USA: East River...
CGACGTAGTCGTCGCCCTTGACCATCACGCGCCAAAACCACGCGGCGAGTTTTCGCGCCAGGGCCTTGGTGGCTCGCAGCGCCGCCCCCACGCGTGCGCTGCGTCTCGAACGCCAACCGACTCAGCCGAGGGCGGGGTCCCCGGGCGGAGTGAATAAGAATTGGCTGAACGTAGCCCGGGGACCCCGTCCTCGGCGTGCGCGTCGCGCTGGAGCGCGCGCACTGACGACGCCAGCGCTCTTCAGGCCGCGCTGCGCGGCGCGAGCGTCGTGCTCCAGAGCGACTTGCCTTCGAGGTCGCGCAGGTGCACCGTCATCGCCGAGGTCTTGCCGTCGATCTGCACCTCGCCGAAGAACTGCAGGCCCGCGGTGGGCGGCAGGTTCACCTGGCCGGCAGCCGGAGCTTTCACATACTTCACCTCGGGACCGAAGGTGTTGTCGAGATCGTTCGGGCCGAAGCTGCCGGCATTCAGCGGGCCGCTGATGAACTCCCAGAACGGGTCGAAGTCCTGGAACTGCGCGCGGTTCGGGTGGTAGTGGTGCGCGGCGGTGTAGTGCACGTCGGCGGTGAGCCACACCGTGTTGCGAATGCGCTCGCGCTTGATGGTCGACAGCAGTTGCGCGATCTCGAGCTCGCGGCCGAGCGCCGGCCCGTCGCCGTTGGCCACCGCCTCCCAGCGCGGACGGCCTTCGGCATCCTTCGCATCGCCGACGTTCAGGCCGATCGGCATGTCGCTCGCGATCACCTTCCACACCGCCTTGCTCTTCTTCAGCTCGGCGCGCAGCCACGCGACCTGCTTCGACCCGAGGATGCGCGACGCATCGTCGAGTGTGTCCTGGCGGTTGTGACTGTTCGCGCCGCGATAGCTGCGCATGTCGATCATGAACACGTCGAGCAGCGGGCCCCACGCGATCTTGCGGTACACACGCTCCTCTTCCTCCTGCGCATGCCACCTCATCGGCGCGTTTTCCAGAAACGCACGCGTGCCGCGCGCGATCAGCAGCGGCACGTTCTTCTCGGCATAACGCTTGTCGGCCGAGAGGTCCTTGCTGTCCGACCAGTTGTTGGTCACTTCGTGGTCGTCCCACTGCCACAGTTGCATCACTTCGCTGCTGAAGCGGCGCACATGGGTGTCGAGCATGTTGTAGCGGTAGTTGCCGCGAAACTCCTTCAGCGTCTCGGCCACTTTGCTCTTCTCTTCGGTGACGATGTTGCGCCACACGCCGTTGTTGGCCACCGGCACTTGCGCTGCGATCGGGCCATCGGCGTAGATCGTGTCGCCGCTGTGGATGAAGAAGTCGGGGTCGAGCTTGCGCATCACCTCGTAGATCTTCATGCCGCCGAATTCTTCGTTGATGCCCCAGCCTTGGCCCGCGGTGTCACCGGACCACAGAAAGCGCACATCGCGGCGCGCCCTTGCCGATGCTGCCGGCGCGGTGCGAAAGTGCCCGGGCATCGGTTCGGACAGGCCACCGCCGCCGAGGTCTTCCCACACGACGCGATAAAAGATGTCTTGCCCCGCCGGCAGCCCGGTGAGGTCGACGCGCGCGGTGTGGTCGGTGCCGTCCTGCGCATACGGCCCGCGCACGCGCCGTGCGTTGACGAAGCCCGCGGTGGTGGCCCACTCGACCCACAGGCGCGCGGGGCGGTCGCAACGGGACCACACGACGGCGTGCTCGGCCTGCACGTCGCCGCTCTGCACGCCCGAGGGAAAGCCGGGCCGCGCACGATCGGAGGTGGTCGCTGCGGGTGCCTGTGCATGCGCGAGGATCGACGGCAGACCGCTCAGCGTTCCGGCAGCCGAAGCGGCCAGCAACAGGCGGCGACGGGGCAGCATCAGCGACGACGACATGGCGCTTCTCCTTGGTTCGGGTGCGGCCATGCTGCGAGCGCTGCGTGACGCTGCCGTGAAGCGCCGGTGACGCCTGTGGCCGGCGCTCGATGCAGTTATGCTCCGCGCAATCCGAATCCGGGAGGACACTATCATGAGATCGCCATCGAAGATCGGCGCCATCATCCTGATCGTTCTGGGAACGATATTCCTGCTGTCGAACCTGGGGCTGGTCCCTCAGCTGCGGCCGCTGTTGGCGCAGTGGTGGCCGCTGATCCTGATCATCGTGGGCGCTTATCTGTTGGTGAGGCGATAGCTTGCGCAGCGACCACGAACCTTATGACGACCCATTCAACGCTTCCTCGCGCACCGCTCGCGAAACGGCCTCTGTTCGCATGCCTGCTTGCCGGCTGTAGCACCGGCTACACGCCGCCGCCGCCATCGGCTGCGGCGTCGCTGCACTTCGTCAACAAGACGGCCATGCCGATGGCAGTGCACCTGTACGACGAGGCGGCCGAGTGCAAGGGCCGGCGCGTGCTCGACGCGCTCAAGCCGCAGGAAGAGCGCGTGGTCCTCGTGCCGAGCGGGCAAGACCTCGCGTTTGCGATCGTGCACGACGTCAAGCTCGACTACTCGCCTTTTCCCGAGCGCGTCGCGACCGGATGCATCGCGACGCTGAGCTTCAAGCCGGTGCAGGGTGACAGCTACGTGTTTCGCATGGATTCGGACGGCTACCGTTGCGCCTACCAGCTCAACGAGCTCTCGAGGGCAAAGGAAGGCCTCGCGGGGCAGGTGCCCTTCATCAAGCGCGACGCGATACGCGCGACGAGCGAGGCCGGACCCTTCTGCAGGAAGTGAATCGAACGCGGCGCTGTGCACGCCGCGGCGTCGAGCGCTACGCCACGCGCACGCCGCGCGAGTACACCTCGCGCACCACCGGCTCGCCGTCGATCTCGGTCACGCGCACGAGGTCGGCGCGCAGCCCGTCGGCGATCGCGCCGCGGTCGCCGAGGCCGCACGCAATGGCCGGGTTGCGGCTCACGATGTCGATCGCCTCGCTCAGCGTGAAACCGGCGTCGCGATTGAGCAGCCACGCCGATTGCAGCAGGCTGCTCGGCACGTAGTCGGACGACAGCGCGTCGAGCACGCCTTCGCGCGCCAGTTCGATGGCCGACACGTTGCCCGAGTGCGAGCCGCCGCGCACGACGTTCGGCGCGCCGGCCACGGTGGCCAGGCCGAGCGTGCGGGCGCGTCGCGCCGCCGCCAGCGTGGTCGGAAATTCGCTCATCGCAGCGCCGAGCGCATGCGCTTCGTCTACATGCTCGATGGTCGTGTCGTCATGCGTGGCGAGCGCGATCCCGCGTTGCCTCGCGAAGTCGGCGAACCAGGCTCGATGCGGCGCGGCGTAGCGTGCCTGGCGTTCGGGCGCGACGCGCACCTCGGCTTCGAATTTCTCGTCGCTCCAGCCCTTCTTGCCGGTGTAGAAGACGCGCGCATGCTCGATGTCGCTCCACTGGCGCTGGCCGGGCGTGTGGTCCATCAATGAGATCAGGCGCAGCCGCCGGTGTGCCATGAACGGCTCGAACAGCTCGCGCGCGTTGGGCGCCGGCAGCTCGCAGCGCACATGCACGAAATGGTCGGCGCGCAACAACTCGGCGGCCCCCAAGCGATCGAGCACATCGAGCAGCGCGCTCTGGTCGCGCGCGCGAAAGCCCTCGCCGTACGGGTCGCCGACGCCGATCGCATCGAACACCGTGGTGATGCCGGCTGCGGCGATCTCGGCGTCGTGCGCCTGCACCGCGCCTTGCATCGGAAAGAACACCTTCGGGCGTGGCATCACATGGCGCTCGAGGTTGTCGGTGTGCACTTCGACGAGGCCGGGCAACAGATAGTCGCCCTGCAAGTCGTGAGCGCCGGTCACCGCGGTCGGCCCACTGTGGACCGCGACGATGCGGCCGCGCTCGACGCGCAGGCTGCCGTGCACGACCTCGTGCGGCAGCACGATGCGGGTGTTGCAGAAGATGTGTGGATTCATGCCGGGGGCCATTGTGCCGGCCCGGGCGCTGCGAGCGCCGCGCCGGCGTTCAAGGAAACGCAGCGGGTCGCCACTGCGTCACGCACTTCCTCGTCGTGGAAGATGCCGACCACCGCGCAGCCGCGCGACTTGGCTTCGTCGATCAGTTGCACGACCACGCGCCGGTTGGCCGCGTCGAGCGACGCGGTCGGCTCGTCCAGCAGCAGCAGCCGCGCCGGTTGCACGAAGCCGCGCGCGATGTTCACGCGCTGCTGCTCGCCGCCCGAAAAGGTCGCGGGCGGCAGCTCCCACAGGCTCGCCGGGAGGTTGAGGCGCGCGAAGAGAGCACGCACCTGCTCGCGCGCCGCGTCGAGCGCGCGCGCGTGCATCTCGTCATCGAGCTCGGCACCCGGCGGCGCGGGGTCGGCTTCGAGCAGCCGTTCGGCCACCACGTCGAGCGCGCTCACGCGCGGCACGGCACGCAGGAACTGGCTCACGTAGGCGATGTCGCGACGGCGCAGCGCAAGCCATCGCTGGGGTGTCGCCTGCGTGAGTTCGACGCCTGCATCGGCCAGCTGCAGCAGCATCTGGCCGGCGTTGGCGGCGTAGCTGCCGTACAGGCATTTGACGAGTGTCGACTTGCCCTGACCCGAGGGTCCGACCAGCGCGACGCATTCGCCGGCATCGACATCGAGCGACACGCCATGCAGCACCGGCAGCGCGCGCCCACCGCGCAAGTGCAGCGTGAAGCGCTTGTGCAGGTCGCGCACTTGCAGCGTCGGCAGCCTCGGCTCATCGCGCTTCATGGGCTCACCACCGAAGAGACGAGCAACTGGGTGTACGGGTGCTGCGGGTCGTCGAGCACGCGATCGGTCAAGCCTTGCTCGACGACGCGCCCCTCGCGCATGACGAGCGTGCGGTGCGCCAGCAGCCGCGCGACGCCGAGGTCGTGCGTGACGATGAGCGCCGACAGGTGCAGCCGCGCGACGAGCAGGCGGATCAGGTCGAGCAACCGCGCCTGCACCGACACGTCCAGGCCGGAAGTCGGCTCGTCCATCAACACGAGTCGCGGCCGCGTCACCAGGTTGCGCGCGATCTGCAGCCGCTGGCGCATGCCGCCGGAAAACGCGCGCGGCGAATCGTCGATGCGATCGGCGTCGAGCTCGACACGGCGCATCCACTCGCAAGCGGTGCCGCGCAGCTCGCCGTAGTGGCGCCTGCCGAGCCCCATCAGGCGCTCGCCGACGTTGGCACCGGCGCTCACGTTCATGCGCAGCCCATCGCTCGCCTGTTGCTCGACGAAGCCCCATTCGGTGCGCGCGAGCGCCCGGCGCTCGCGCTCCGCAAGGCGGTGCACGTCGACCCATGTGCCCGCGGCGTTGCGGTAGTGCACCTGGCCCAGCGTCGGTTGCAGGCGGCCGGCGATGCAGTTGAGCAGCGTCGTCTTGCCCGATCCCGATTCACCGACGATCGCGATCACCTCGCCGGCGTAGAGATCGAGCTTCGCATCGCGCACGGCCCACGCGTCCCCGCGCGCTGCCGGGAAGCGGTGGCCGAGCGACTCGACACGCAGCAGCGGCGTCATGACTGAACCCCGCTCGCCGCGCATGCCGATGGCCCGGTGACGACGAAGCTCACGCCGTGGCGCTGAAAGCCGAGCCGGTCGTAGAACGCGTGCGCACCCTGGCGCTGCTGGTTCGACGTCAGCGCGAGCTTGTAGCAGCCATGCTCCTCGGCGATCTGCATCGCGTGCCGCATCATCGCGCGCCCGATGCCCTGTCCTTGCGCATTGCGACGCACGACGACGCTTTCGACGAGCGCCTCAGGCGCGCCACCATGCGCGAGCAGCGACTGCAGATCGGCGCGCGTGGCCTCGCGCATCTGCACGTCGGCGTACAAGGCCGTGTTCATCGCCGCGGCTCCTGCGCATCGCGTCGCTCGCCGCAAAAGTCGGTGTCCGAGCAACTCCACAGCCTTTCGCCCCCGTCGAGCACGACCTCATCGAGAAAGCTGCTCGTGCAGCCGCACAGCGCGCAGGCGTGCCCGTGCGGCTCGACGCGAAACGGGTGATCGTCGAAATCGAGGCTGCGCACATCGGTGTACGGCGGGATCGCGTAGATGCGCTTCTCGCGACCCGCGCCGAACAACTGCAGCGCGCGCATGCGGTGCATCTTCGGGTTGTCGAAGCTCGGGATCGGTGACGGCGACATCACGTAGCGCCCGTTCACGCGCACCGGGTAGTCGTAGGTGGTGTCGATGCGGCCCCAGTGCGCGATGTCCTCGTACAGCTTCACGTTCATCAGCCCGTACTCTTCGTAGGCGTGCAGCTTCAGCGTTTCGCGCCGGCGCGCTTCGAGCTTGTACAGCGGCTCCGGTTGCGGCACCTGGTAGACGAGCACTTGCGCCTCGGTCAGCGGCGCCTCGGGAATTCGATGCCGCGTCTGGATGATCGTCGCCTCGCGCGTGCGCTGTGTCGTCGCGACGCCGGTTGTGCGCGCGAAGAAGTGGCGGATGTTGACCGCGTTGGTGGTGTCGTCGGAGCCCTGGTCGATCACCTTCAGGACATCGTGCTCGCCGATGATCGCGGCGGTGACCTGGATGCCCCCCGTGCCCCAGCCGTACGCGAGCGGCATCTCGCGCGAACCGAAGGGCACCTGGTGCCCCGGGATCGCGACCGCCTTCAGCAACGCGCGGCGGACCATGCGCTTCGTGCGCTCGTCGAGGTAGGCGAAGTTGTAGCCGTCGGCGGTGGTCATCGTGTGGTCTCTTGCGCGCCTTGCCGCAACGCACGAATCAAGTGCAGCTCCGACTCGAAAGTCACGTAGTGCGGCAGCTTCAGGTGCTGCACGAATCCGGAGGCTTCGACGTTGTCGCCGTGCGAGAGCACGAACTCGCCATCCTGCGCCGGGCTCGTGCGCTCTTCGTCGAACTCGTCCGCGCGCAACACGCGGTCGACGAGCGACATGGCCATGGCCTTGCGTTCGCCATGCCCGAACACGAGACCGTAGCCGCGCGTGAATTGCGGCGCCACCTTCGCGCTGCCGACGAACTGGTTGACCATCTGGCATTCGGTGACTTCGATCTCGCCGATCTCGACCGCAAAACCGAGCTCGTCGGGCACCAGTTCGAGCGCCACCGCGCCGAAGCGGATATCGCCCCCGAAGGGGTGCGTATGGGCATAGCCTCGCTGCGTCGAGTAGCCCATGCCGAGCACCCAGCCCTCGTCGGCGCGCGCCAGCATCTGCAGGCGGGCGGCGCGGTTCATCGGATACGAAGGGGGGTCGCGCGTGATGTCGGGCGGCTCGGGGTCACCGGGGCTCGGGACGGCGGGTTCGACCAGGCCTTCGCGCGACAGGTGGTCGAGGGCGTTGGCGATCGGTTCGGCGGCGGAGGCGGCGCCCTCTGATGCATTTCCCCCTCTCCCTCCGGGAGAGGGCTGGGGGCGAGAAGGGGGTTTCGAGCCGCATGCGGCGAGCCCTTCGAGCGGTTCCGGCTTGCAAGCCGGAACGCGCACTGCAAGTGAGGGCAGCCCCATACCCAGCAGCCCAAAATCCAGCAGGCGCTGCGTGTAGTCGAAGGTCGGCCCCAGCACCTGCCCGCCCGGCAAATCCTTGAAGATCGCCGACACGCGGCGCTGCGCCCGCATGCGATCGGTCACGATCGGCTCGCTGTAGCCAAAGCGTGGCAGCGTGGTGCGGTACGCGCGCAGCAGGAATACCGCCTCGATGGGATCGCCGCGCGACTGCTTGAGCGCGAGTGCCGCGAGTTCGGGGTCGTGGAGCGAGGCCTCCGCCATCACGCGGTCGACGAGCAGGCCGAGCTGCGCGCGCAGCTGGGCGACTTCGAGCTCGGCCACCTGCGGGTCGCCGCGCCGCGCGGCATCGAGCAGTCGCAGCGACGCGGCGATCGCCTGCTCGCCACCTTTCACCGCGATGTACATGCCGCTTCCTGCTCGATGACGGTGCTGCGCGGAATCGCCGCCACGCGCTCGCCGCAGCACAGCACGAGATCGACGCCGCGCGGATAGAGCGGCTGCATCGCGATGCGCTCAAGCCAGAAATCGCGGGCCAGACCGCCGACCACAAGCCGGTGCATGGCTTCGATGCCGGGCCCGCGCAAGCGCAGCGCGCGCTCCGGTGCGTCGACGCCGGCCGCGAGCGGATCGACGGCGACCAGCGACGCCACTTCGATCAGCAACGTCGCACCCCCTTCAGGCGACTCGTCGCTGCCGTTGTCCAGCTGGCGCCACAGCGCGGGCATCGCTTCGTCATGACGCCATGCCGAGAACGCGGCGCGGGCTGCCTGCCCGACCAGGGACACGCCGGTGTGAAAACGGCAAAACGCCGTCGCCTGCGGCGTAGAGAGCGTGCCGCCGAGCTGCAGCGTGGTTTCGGCGTCAAGCAGCGTGAGCAGCAACGCCGCCATGCCGCGGCCCATTGCAGCGCCGGGCGCGGCCGGCGCGCGCAAGCCATCGAGCGCGTCGTCGGTGTCCAGGCTCAGGACGCGGCCGGGCCGCGACATCGCCTCGAGCACCTGGCGAAACACCGATTGCGCGCCGTGCACCGGCCGCGCGAAACCGGGTGTCACTTCACTCAGCAAGGCAGTGTTCATCGTGCCTGCGCGGCGTCTTGCGCCGGCCGTGTGGGGAGCAGTGCGCGCGTTTCGAGGCGCTTCGGCGACGCTCTCATGCTGCCGCCTCCGGCTGCATCGTGAAGAAGCGCACCTGGCTGCTCGCTGTGAGCGCCCATTGCTCGGCGTGCCGCTGGCTGGTGGCAGCGGCAAGCGCTTCGATCACGTGGCGCATGAGCGGCGGGTGCAGCAAAGGAACCTGCAGCAACGCGTCGAACTGCGCCACTCATTCACTGCGCCGCAGGTCGCGCCCGAGCACGTAGCCGACACCCGCCGTCGCCGGCCCGAGCGCCGATTGATGGCGCACCACGCAGCGCGTGACCGTCGCCTCGCCCAGGTTGAAGCGGTCGCCGTGCCCGGCGACGCGCGCTCGCACCATCGTGAGGCCGACCTCCGGCAGGCGCAGCCACTCGAAGGGGTACTCGGCCAGCAGCGCGGCGTGTCGCTCGAGCGCGCAACGCTTCGCATGCGCCAGCACGGCCAGCCAGCGCCGGCGCGTGGCATGCTGCGGGTGGTGCGAGGGCGCTGCGGTCATGCCGATGTCATCTAGACGACTTTATGATCGTCCCCAGTATCCGGGCCGAACATGACAGTTTCTTGAACCGATGTTGAAACAGTACTCACCCGTGATCGAAAGCGAGGCCGACGACGCGCCGCAGTCGCGCCGCTGGGAGCGCATCGCCGCAGCGCTGCGAGAGGACATCGCAGCCGGCCGCTACGCACCGGGATCGCGACTGCCCAACGAGTCCCGATTGGCCGAGCGCTTCGACGTGCACCGCCACACGCTGCGCCAGGCGATGCAGCGGCTGGCCGCCGAAGGCTATGTGAAGGTGCTGCACGGCAGCGGCACCTACGTGCGCGAACTCGTACTCGACTACGCGCTGCAGCGCCGCACGCGCCTGAGTGAGAACCTCGCGCAAGCCGGAGAGCGCGCGCAACGCGAACTGCGCGCGGCCGAGGTGTGCGCCGCCGGCGATTGGGCGCAGATGCTGCGCGTGAGCCGGCGCAGCGAGGTCGAGGTGCTGTACACGCGCGCCACGGTGCGCGGTCGGCCGATCGGCATCAGCACGTGCGCGTTCCCGCTGCCGCGGCTCGCGGGCATCGGGCAGGCGTTCGGTGCCACCGGCTCGATCACATCGGCGCTCAGGCGCCTGGGCGTCAACGACTACACGCGCGAGCGCAGCGTCGTCTCGTGCCGGCTGCCCACGGGCGCCGAGGCCGATGCATTGGCGCGGCCCGCGACGATGCCGGTGCTCCTCGTGCAATTCGTCAACGCCGACACCGACGGCGTGCCGGTCGAGGCCGGCTGCACCTTGTTCGCTTGCGATGCGGTGCAACTCACGGTGGCGAGCGACGCATGAACGTTGGTGATGCCTATCGCCATGCGGTGTATTTCGCGCCGCGTCCTGAGCATCCGCTGTGGGTCGCGGGTTGCGGTTGGCTCGGGCGCGACGCGACACGCGCCGACGACCTGCACCCTCCGGCGCGGCCGCATGTCGGCGAGCCGCGGCGCTACGGCTTTCACGGCACGCTGAAGCCGCCGCTGCGCCTGGTGGGCTCGCATGACGAGTGGCTACTAGCCGTCGCGGCGCTCGCCGCGCGCACCCGCCGCTTCTCCATGCCTTCGCTGCACGTCGACTGGCTCGGCGACTTCATCGCGTTGATGCCGGTACAGCCGCTCGGCGGTGAGCATCCGCTCGAGCAACTGGCCGACGCCTGCGTGCTCGAGCTCGAGCGCTTTCGGCAAAAGTCCGAGCCCGAGCTCGGCCCGCGGCGGCAGGCGTTCGACTTGAGCCAGCGCCAGCGCGGTCACCTGCAACGCTACGGCTACCCGTTCGTGCTCGAGGACTGGCGCTTCCACATGACGCTCAGCGGTGGACTGTCGGAACTCGACGCGCAAGAGCAGGCCGGGCTGAAAGCGCAGGCGCGCGACCATTTCGCTGCCGCGCTGTTCGAGCCGCTGGTGTGCGACAGCCTGTGCATCTTCGTCGAGGCGGAGCAAGGTGCGCCGTTCGTGCTGAGCCATCGTTTCGATCTCGCGATGGATCAGCACCTGAACGATCGGCGCTGACCTGGCAAGCGCGCTCAAGTTTTCCGGCCGCGCGTCGAAATCCCTGGCGAGCGCGCGCAAATCGCGCGATTCGAAATCAGCCAGCGTCCGGTACCAGACATGAAATACAGAACCATCGCCTCGAGCTCGCTGTGCGGCTTGATGTTGGCGGCGCTGGCCGCCGTGGCGCCGGCGGCGCCCGCGCCCAGAGCGGTCGCGCTCGAACGGCCTGCGCTGCAGGCGCATCAAGGCCAGTACTTCCGCTGGTCGGCGCCGCAGGGGTGGAGCGTCAACGAAACGACCAGCGGTGTCGACCTGGCTTCGCCTGACGGCAAGACGCTGGTGTCGAGCGCTCTGCTGCACGGCAGCTTCGGCAACATGACGCCGCGCGACTTCCTCGTCATGGTTATGCGGCAGGTGAATCCCTCGGCACGCATCTTCGGCTCCGCGCCGCTGCCGAGCCAACCCGGCATCTGGGGCCCGTGGCACTCGGAGGATTTTCTACTGTCGGGTGTGCATCAGGGAACGCCGGTGCGCATGCGCGCAACGGTCGGACTGAGCACGGGCTACGGTCGCTACTCGGCGACGATGACGCTCTACCAGGCACCGGCGACGAGCTGGGAACACGACAGGCTGTGGCTGCCTGCGATCGCGCAGTCGATCTCCGTGACGAATGCAAACCAGGTGGCGGGGCAGGACACGGTCGTGCTTCCGCGCAACAACCCGCTCGACAACTCGGGGCTCATCGAATCATGGCGCCAGAAGGGCTTGTCCGAAGACCGCATCTCGCAAGGCCGGCGCGAAGGCACGATGGGCTACACGCGGCTCGAGGACCCGAACACCGGGCAACGCTATGAGATGCCGATCGAAGCCTACGACGGCAAGGTCGGCGGCTACCGCAATCCGAACCGGCCGACCGAACTGCTGAGAAGGCTGCCCGCGGGGCACTGAGCAGGCAGCAAGCAGGCCGTGCCGCTCATCGCCGCGACTGGTGCTGTGTTGCTCAGAACAAGACGCGCAGAACTGCAACCACTGCCAGAAGCACGACGATCACCGGCGCCAAGAGCCAATACGCGTCGAAATCCGGGCCTTGCGGACGCTCGCGGTTCGATTTCGGACTCAATCAGCGTCCACACGTTTGGGCTGCGATGGGGCAGGTGTAGACGGTGCTCTCTGCAGCAGCAACGGGCGGCGGTGCGGCCTGATGGCTCGTCGCCGCCGGCGGGGCGAGGTCCTTCGCCGGTTCGGCTGAGAATTTCAACGTGACACTCTTGATGGTGTCCACCATCGACACCCTCTCTGCTCGGTCGCCGCAGGATAAGTGCGCGTTCACCGGCCGAATACGACTCATCCGGCCGCGTCCTTGCATGCCTTCATGCGTGCCTCGAACCGATCCTTGCGCTGCTGGTTCGACTTGGGCGTCGTTTGTGCGCGCGGGCCATGGTCCAGTGGCAGGGCCAGCCTCAGAGCGTTGCAGTCCTTGCTCGCGACGGTCGTTGTGGACTGCTTGCTGGCAGCGGGGGCGCGTTGGCTGGTGGGGATCTGTGCATACGGACCAGCGAAGGCCGGCAACGCAGCGCCCAGCGCGATGGCGCCAAACAGGGCAATGAATGACTTCTTCATGATGATCTCCCTTCGGTTTTGAATCGCACGTGTGTGCCCGTCCAATCTAGGCAGAGGA
>Ga0184637_10002340_pt1 | contig 12203 bp, 11 predicted proteins | sample PLM3_127_b2_FD_133143 | JGI IMG/M metagenome (GOLD analysis project Ga0184637, IMG submission 133143) | Groundwater sediment microbial communities from an aquifer in East River, Colorado, USA - PLM3_127_b2 | ecosystem: Environmental > Terrestrial > Soil > Riparian zone | place: USA: East River...
CGCTCGGAACTAGCGCGATGGGTTGCACGGCGTCCCGAGCGATCCTCACCCCATGGTGTCGCGTTGGTCGAGCGCTGCGACGCGGAGTCGCCGTGAACGGCGATTCACGTCCGCGATGGGATGCGGTGGACCGAGTGGCCTAGGGTGGGCCCGCGCACCCCCCGGCGCCCAGGCTTCTCGATCGCCTGGGGCAGGCGATTCGTGTCCGGCACTACAGCCCGCGCACCGAGGTCACCTATCGCCACTGGGTCCGTCGCTTCATCTTGTTCCACGGCAAGCCTCGCTCGGGCCCGCAAGCCGCGGCGGCTGCCCGTGGTCGTGACAGCGTCGGAGGTGCGAGCCGTGCTGGAGCGACTCGAGGGCAGGGTACGTCTGATCGCGAGTCTGCTGTACGACTCGGGGCTCCGCTTGCTCGAGTGTCGCGGCGGTCGCGGGGTGCGCAGCCCGCTCGACGCCCTCGCTCCCGGCGGCTGGCCCAGCGGGTTACGGGGCGCGCACTTGCAATCGGGCCAGCGGATCGCGTTCAATGCTCGCGTGACGGACGCTCCCCTCTATCGCGACGCCAGCGCTGCGATCGACGAACGCGTGCGCGATCTGCTCGCGCGCATGACGACTGACGAAAAGCTCGCGCAGCTCGGTGGCGTCTGGACGACTTCGCTGCTGGAGGGCGGCGCGTTCTCGATTGCCAGGGCCAAGCAGGAACTGCGGCTCGGGACCGGTCACGTCACACGACTTGCCGGCGCGTCGCTGCTGACTCCCCGCGAATGCGCGGAGCTCGCTAACAGCATCCAGCGCTTCCTCGTCCAGGAGACCCGCCTTGGTATCCCGACCCTGGTGCACGAGGAGAGCTGCGCCGGCTTCAGCGCACGCGGCGCCACCCAGTTCCCGCAGGCGATCGGGCTCGCGAGCACCTGGAACCCCGCGCTCCTCGAGGAGATGACCCGGGTGATCCGCGCCCAGATGCGCGCGGTGGGCGCTCACCAGGCGCTCGCGCCGGTGCTCGATCTCGCGCGCGACCCGCGCTGGGGACGCACGGAGGAGACCTTCGGCGAGGATCCGTACCTCGTTGCAAGACTTGGCGTGGCCTACGTGCGCGGCCTGCAAGGGACCGATCTGCGCGACGGGATCGCCGCGACCGGCAAGCACTTCATCGGCTACGGCGCTTCCGAGGGCGGGATGAACTGGGCGCCCGCCCATCTGGGACGCCGCGAGCTGCTGGAGCGCTACGCGCTGCCCTTCGAGGCCGCCATCCGCGAGGCGGGGCTCGCCACCATGATGAACGCCTACCACGAAATCGACGGCCAGCCCTGCGGCGCCTCGCGGGAGATCCTGGACGAGCTGCTGCGGGACGTGCTCGGATTCCAAGGGACGGTGGTGAGCGATTACTACACGGTTCAGACGCTCCTCACCTATCACCGGATCGTCTCCGACAAGGCCGAGGCCGCGCGGCGCGCGCTCGAGGCTGGAATCGACGTCGAGCTCCCGGCGCTCGACTGCATGGGCGAGCCGCTGCGCGAGGCGCTCGCCGCCGGACGCTGCGACCCGGCGCTGGTCGACCGCGCCGTCGCGCGCACGCTGCGGCTGAAGTTCTCGCTCGGTCTCTTCGAGCGGCCCTTCGTCGAGGCGGACGCGGCGCCGGCCGTCTTCGACACGCCGCCGCAGCGCGCGCTCGCGCGGCGCCTCGCGCAGCAGTCGATCGTGCTGCTCCAGAACCGAGGCACGCTGCTGCCCCTCGACCCGGCGATCCGAAGGCTGGCGGTGATCGGCCCCAGCGCCGAGAGCGTGCGGCTGCTACAGGGCGACTACCACTACCCGACGCACCTCGAGATCATGTTCAAAGGGGTGGATCTCTCGGACTGCTGCGTCCCGCACGTGAGCGTGCTGGACGGGATCCGGAGAGCCGTGTCGCCCACGACGGAGATCCTCGTCGCGCGCGGCTGCGACACGACCGGGACCGCGACGGTCGGCTTCTCGGAGGCGACCGCAGTCGCTCGGAGCGCGGACGCGGCGATCCTGGTGCTGGGCGGCCGCTCCGGGCTGGTGGACGGCTGCACGAGCGGCGAGTCGATCGACCGCGCCGAGCTGGGACTCCCGGGCGTGCAGGAGGCGCTGGTGCGCGCGGTGGCCGCGACCGGGACGCCCCTGGTCGTGGTCGTGATCGACGGCCGCCCGCTCGCGCTCCCCGGCATCGCCGAGCTCGCAGCGGCGCTGGTGCTCGCGTGGCTCCCGGGTGAGGAAGGGGGCGCCGCGGTCGCCGACGTGCTCTTCGGCGCGGTCAGCCCATCGGGACGCCTCCCGGTGTCGCTGCCGCGCGCGGTCGGCCAGCTCCCGGTCTTCTACGGTCACAAGCCGTCGGGTGGGCGAAGTCACTGGCGCGGCGCCTACGTGGATCTCCCGACGCAGCCGCTCTTCCCGTTCGGCCACGGGCTCTCCTACACGCGCTTCGATTATGGGGCGCTCACGCTCGCGCAGACGCGGCTCCCGGCCTCGGGCGTGCTGGAGACTTCCATCGAAGTGGCCAATGCGGGGGAGCGGCCCGGCGACGAGGTGGTGCAGCTCTACCTGCACGACCTGGTAGGGAGCTCGACGCGTCCCGTCGCGCAGCTCGCCGGCTTCGAGCGGGTGACGCTCGCCGCGGGCGAGACACGGCGCGTGAGCTTCCGCGTGGATCTCGGGCAGCTCGCCTTCTACGATCCGCAGATGGCGCTGGTGGTCGAGCCGGGAGCCGTCGAGGTGATGGTGGGAGCTTCCTCGCAAGACATCCGGGCGCGCGAAACCTTCGAGATCACCGGCCCGCGACGCGTGCTACGCCGCGACGAGATCCGGCCGACACAGGTGAGCGTGCGCTGAGCGCGCAGGGGACGCGCGGTGTAGGCGAGGACTAGCGGCCCTTCCACACCGGGCGCCGCTTCTCCAGGAAGGCGCGCGCCGCCTCCGCGGCGTCCTCGGAGCCGCGCAGCGGGCGGCCGATCTCTTCCTGGCGGCGCCAGGCGTCGTCCAGCGAGAGGTGCAGGATCTCGCGCACGCCGCGGCGCGTCTCGCGCACCGCGAGGGGTGCGTTGGCGGCGATCTCGGAGGCGGTCGCCAGCGCGGCCCTCATCAGCTCGCCCTCCGGCACCACCCGGTTCACCAGGCCGATCTCCGCGGCGCGTGCGGCGTCGATCGGACGCGCCGTGAGCAGCAACTCCTGTGCATGAACCCACGCGATCTGGCGCGGCAGCAGCACGGTGGCGTTGCCGGTGGGATAGAGACCGAGGGCGACCTCCTCGAGCGCGAAGGTGGCGTGCGGTACGGCGTAGCGGATCTCGGCGGCCAACATCAGGTCGAAGCCGCCCGCACGCGCGTGTCCGTTCACCGCGCACACCAGCGGCTTCCCGAGGTCGAAGCCCGCGAGCAAGGCGGTCGCGACCGAGCGCAAGCCCTCGAACTCGTCGCTCTGGATGCGCTGCCCGCGGGCGAAACGCTGCGAAGCCGGAATCGTCGTCTTCATGTCCATGCCCGAGCAGAAGGTCCGCGTGCCGGCGCCGGTGAGAACCGCACAGCGGATCGCGGGATCCCCGGCGATCCGCCGCCAGGCGGCCGCGAGATCGTTCAGCGAGGTGGGATCGAGCGAGTTGCCCTGCTCGGGCCGGTCGATCGTGACGAGCGCTACGTGAGGATGGCTTTCGGGAAGCTCGAGCCGTGCCGGCATGAAAGCGTCCTCCCGGGGAGGTACGCTAGCGAACCGCCACGGCCCCGAGGCGAACGTGACCGATCCCCTGATACCGGACCCCATCTACGCCACGCCGGCTCAGAGCGGCTTCGCCTCCGCTGCCGAGGCCGGCGGCAGCGAGCCCGCGGATCCCACCCTGGAGCGCAGCGATCTCGCCGGCGCCTTCGCCCTGCTCGCCAAGATGACCCAGGACTTCGCGGTCTCGATGGACATCGAGACCACGCTCGAGCGCGCGCTCGCGATGATCGCCGCGCACCTCGATGCGGAGGCGGGCTCCCTCTGGCTGGTGGAGAGCGACGCGAGCGAGATTGCCTGCCACGCCTGCGTCGGGCCGCATCCGATCACCGGCCTGCGCCTGCCGATCTCGGAAGGCATCGTCGGCCGCAGCGTGCGCGAGAACCTCTGCCAGCGCGTGCTCGACGTCGCCAAGGATCCCCATTTCTCGCAGACGATGGACGCACAGTCGGGATTCGTGACGCGCTCGATCCTGTGCGCTCCCATGCGACTGTCCGACCGCGCGATCGGCGCGATCGAGGTGATCAACCGGCGCGGCGGCGACGGGCGCTTCGCCGAAAGCGACGCCCATCTGCTCCAGGTGCTGGCGTCTTCGGCGGCGCTCGCGATCGCGAACGCGCGCATGGCGGAATCGCTGGTCGAACACGAGCGCGTGCGCCGCGAGCTCGAGCTCGCCGCGGAGATCCAGCGCACGTTGCTGCCCTCGCCGCGGCCTGACCCGTTTCCGGTGTGCGGCGTGAACATCCCGGCGCGCACCGTCTCGGGCGATTTCTACGACATCGTCCCGCTCGAGGGCTCCCGCATCGCCTTCTGTCTCGGCGACGTGGCGGGCAAGGGCATGAATGCCGCCCTGCTGATGGCGAAGACGGCCAGTTTGTATCGTTGCCTGGCGAAGACGACCGAGAGCCCGGGAGAGCTGCTCGCGACGCTCGACCGGGAGATCTGTGAGACCGCGACCCGCGGCATCTTCGTCACCATGCTGGCGGGGCTCTACGATCCCGCGCGCGGTGAGGTCACGCTCGCGAACGCCGGGCACGAGCCCGCGCTCCTGCACGGTCTGGATGGGGAATTCGTCTCCTTGCCGGCCAGCGCGCCGCCGCTCGGGATCGAGGCCGGGGGCGAGTTCCCCGAGATCCGGGTCTTGATGAAGGGCGGCACGCTCTACGTCTGCTCCGACGGTCTCACCGAGGCCGCCTGCGCGGAGAGCCGCGAGCGCCTGGGCAGCGAGGGCCTGAAGCGGCTGGTCCAACGCTTCGCCGCCAAGCCGCTGTCCGCGCGCGTTGCGGCGATCACGTCGGACGTCGGGCGCCTGGAGCTGCGCGACGATCTCACCCTGCTCGCGGTGTCGGACGAGCACGGCCCCCGCTGATGGCCGGGCCGGAGGTCGTCACGCCGCTCGAGCTTCGCTTCCCGGCGCGGCCGGACGAGCTGCGCGGAATGCGCGACGCGCTGCGCGAGCGGCTGCGCGCATGGCGGCTCGACGAGGAGTGCGCCTCCGACGTCGTGATGGCGGTGGACGAGGCCTGTCAGAACGTGATCCGCCACGCCTATCGCGGAGAGCCGGACGGCTTCATCGAGCTGGAGGTGCGCTGCACCGGCGACGAGCTTCAGATCGCGGTGCGCGACTTCGCGCCGCCTGTCGATCCGGCTCGGATCCGGCCGCGATCGCTCGACGAGGTGCGCCCCGGCGGGCTCGGCACGCACCTGATCCGTTCGGCGATGGACCACACCGAGCTCGGCAAGCCCCCCTCCGGCCCCGGAAATCTGTTAAGAATGGTCAAGAAACTGGCCCGCGGAGGGGCAGCCGGGACATGAAGCATTCGGTGACGGAAGAGCGCGGGGTGGTGGTCGTCGCCTTCGCGGGCGAGGTCGACCTCGAGCACTCGCCGAAGGCGCGCGAGGTCCTGCTCGACCAGGTCGGGCGACGGCGCCGCGTGCTGGTCGACCTCTCGAACGTCGATTACATCGACAGCTCCGGCATAGCCAGTCTTGTCGAGGCGTTCCAGAAGGCCAAGAAGGCCGGCACCGGCTTCGCGCTGGCGGCGCCAAATCCGGCGGCGCTGCGCGTGCTCGAGCTCGCGCGTCTCGATCGCGTGTTCCAGATCTTCGCGACGGTCGAGGAGGGCCTGGATGCCGGCGGCTGAAGCGCGCTCGGCTGCGGCGCTGCGCCTGCTCGAGGAGATCGGACACGCCAGCGCGCGCGGCCTGCAGGCCGTGGGCTTCGGCGCGACCCTGCTCTCGGATTCCCTCTGGTGGATCGCGCTGGGTCGCCGCCACGGCCAGGTCGTGCACGCCGCCCCCGTCTTCGCCGAAATGATGGCGATCGGGGTCCGCGCGCTTCCGATCGTGACGCTGCTGTCCGCGACGATCGGGCTGATGCTGGCGCTCCAGGGGATCTACAGCCTGCGGCAGTTCGGCGCCGAGCAACAAGTGGTACTTGGCGTCGCGCTCGGCATCACCCGCGAGTTCGCCCCGCTGATCACCGGCATCCTGGTCGCCGGGAGGTCCGGATCTGCGCTCGCGGCACGCCTGGGGACCATGACGATCAGCAACGAGATCGACGCGCTGCGCGTGATGGGCGTGAACCCCGTGCGCTTTTTGGTGGTGCCGAGCCTGCTCGCACTCTTGGTGATGCTCCCCTGCCTGGTGCTGTGGTCGGAGCTGGTCGCGCTCGCCGCCGCCGGGGTCTACGTGGTCGGCGAGTTGGGCACCACCTTCGGCGTCTACGTCCAGGAGGTGAACCGCGCCGTGGCAGTCGGGGACCTGATGCACGGCCTCGGAAAGACCGCGATCTTCTCCGTGCTGATCGCGCTGGTCGGAATCGTCGACGGCTCGGCCGTGAAGGGCGGTGCCGAAGGCGTCGGGCGCGTCACCACCAATGCCGTGGTGCACGGCATCACCGCGATCGTCTTCACCGACATGCTCTTCGTCTTCGCAACGACACGCTGAGATGACGGCCGCGACCCCGACCGCTTCCCGCCCCACCGTGATCGAAGTGGACGATCTCGTCACGCACTACGGCACGCGCCGGATCCTGGACGGCGTCGGCCTGCGCGTGCGGCAGGGCGAGATCCTGGTGATCATGGGCGGGAGCGGCTCGGGCAAGAGCACGCTGCTGCGCCACCTGCTCGCGCTGGAGAAGCCGACCTCGGGCCGGATCAGCCTGCTCGGCAACGACATCACCCAGATGGACGAGTTCGAGCTCTACGCGCTCGCCCGCAAGATGGGCGTCGCGTTCCAGGGCGGGGCGCTCTTCAGCTCGATGACGGTGGGAGAGAACGTGATGCTGCCGCTGCGCGAGCACACCAAGCTCGACCGCGGGACGATGCAGATCATGATGCGGCTCAAGCTCGAGATCGTGAATCTCGCGGGCTTCGAGCACCTGATGCCGTCGGAGCTCTCGGGCGGCATGATCAAGCGCGCCGCCTTCGCCCGCGCCATCATCATGGACCCCGCGCTGCTCTTCTGCGACGAGCCCTCCGCGGGGCTCGACCCCGTCGTCTCGGCGGCGCTCGATGAGCTGATCCTGCGCCTGCGCGATGCCATGCGCATGACGATCGTCGTCGTCACCCACGAGCTCGAGAGCGCCTTCCGGATCGCAGACCGCATCACCGTCCTCGACCGCGGCCGGATCCTGGCCACCGGAACCGTCGACGAGATCCGCGGGAGCAGCAATCCGCGCATCCAGAACCTCCTCAACCGGCGCTTCGAGGAGGAAACGCTCGACCCCGACGCGTACCTGGCGCGCCTGACCGGCGAGGGGGCTCCGGCGCGATGAGGGACGACCGCCGCAGTTACATCGCGGTCGGCGCCTTCGTGGTCGCCATGGTCGCGGCGCTGGTCGTCTGGCTCGCGGCCCTCTCCGGGCGCGGCTTCGCCGCTAGTTCGTATTACGTGGTGTACGCCAACGTGCTCGGCCTCGCGGAGGGCACGCAGGTCCTCTACGAGGGCTTCCCGGTCGGCCAGATCGCGGGAATCGAGCCGCTCGAACGCGACGGCAAGCGCGCCTTCCGCATCGAGCTCGGCATCCGGAGGGACTGGCAGCTGCCCGAGGACAGCGTGGCGGCGGTGGCGGCCCCGGGCCTGCTCTCGGCCGTGGTGATCGACATCCAGGGCGGGAGCTCCCCCACCGCGCTCGAGCCCGGGGCCGAGCTGCGCGGCAGCGAAGCCGCGAGCGTCTTCACGGTCGTCTCCGACGTCGCGAGCGAGCTGACCGAGCTCTCGGAGAAGAGCGTGAAGCCGCTGCTCGAGAGCCTCGGGAAGGGCACGCCGGAGATCGTCTCGAACGTCGAGACCTTCACACGCGCGCTGAACGTGACGCTCGAAAGGATCGACGCGCTGCTCTCGGCGGGCAACGTCGCGCGGATCGACCGGATCCTCGCCAATCTGGAGACGACGTCGAGCGGCTTCGCAGCCGTCTCCGGCGATCTCGGCCGCACGCGCGCCGAGATCGACCAGCTGCTCCGCACCGTGGATGACCTGCTCGATCGCAACCAGGGCGAGATCGGACATGCGATCAGCGATCTGCACGAGTCGCTGGAGGCCGTGGCGCGGCACATCGACGCCATCACCCACAACCTCGAGCTGTCGACGCGCAACCTGTCCGAGTTCTCGCGCCAGATCCGCGAGAACCCGGGCGTGCTGGTGCGCGGCCGCGAGGCCGCGCCCGAGTCGGCGGGGGCGCCCTGATGCGGGCCGCGGCATGGCTGGCCGGGGGCGCGCTCGTCCTCGCCTGCGCGGGAGGTCCCGCGCCCCGCGACCACTTCTACCGGATCGAGGCGCCCCTGCCGGCGCCGGCGCCGCTGGCGGCGCCCGTCTTCCCCGGCACCGTCGAGGTCGCCCGCTTCCGCGCCGACGCCCTCACCGGCGGAAGCCGGATCGTGCAGCGGCAGGCGACGGGCGCGAGCGAGCTCGAGCCCTACGCCTACCACCAGTGGGCGGATCCGCCGACGATTCTCTTGCAGACCCGTCTCGTCGATTTCCTGCGCGAGTCGCGCGCCGCGCCGCTGGTGGTGACTCCCGAGCTGCGTGCGCACGCGGACTTCTCGGTGCTCGGCCGGATCGCGCAGCTCGAGCACCAGACCGGGGGAGGAGCGCCGCGCGCCGTGGTGGAGCTCGAGCTCGCGATCTCGCGCGAGAGCGACCGCGCGGTCCTGCTGCAGCGGGTCTACCGCGAGGAGAGGCCCGCCGCGGGGCCGAGCGTCGCCGAGGCGGTCGACGCCGCCAGCGCCGCGGTGAGCGCGATCTTCACGCGCTTCCTCGCGGATGCCGAGGCGCAGATCCCGCGATGATCCTGCTGGCGCGCCACGGCGAGACGGCGTCGAACGCGGCGCGCGTCGTGCAGACGCCCGACACGCCGCTCTCGCCACGCGGCTTCCTGCAAGCGGAGCGGCTGGCCGCGCGGCTGGCCTCGCTCTCGGTCGCACGCATCCTCACCAGCGACCTCGCACGCGCCCTACAGACGGCAGTCCAGGTGAAGGCGGCGACCCGTGCGGAGCTCGCGATCGACCCGCTGTTGCAGGAACGCAACTTCGGGGACGTGCGCGGAATACCCTACTCGGAGCTTGGGGTCGATCTCTTCGCGCCCGACTTCGCGCCGCCGGGCGGCGAGAGCTGGGAGGAATTCCACCGGCGGGTCGACGCGGCCTGGGCGCGGGTGCGGGCCGTGGCGGCGGCGACCCCCGGCAACCTCGCCGTGGTGACGCACGGGCTCGTCTGCTACTCGCTCGCCCTGCGCCATCTCGAGCTCCCCGGCGGCGCGCAGGCCGATCTGCGCGTGCCCAACACGGCGCTCGCCTTGATCGAGTCCGAACCGCCGTTTCGCGTGTTGGTCTGGGGATGCACGGCCCACCTGGAAGAGGCTGCCATCGCCGCGCCGGCCTGAGTGAACTCCGCTCGCCTGCGGCTCGCTGCGCGCTCCGCTTGCTGCGCGCTTCGCTTACTACCAGGTCCGAAAGCGATCCAGGCCGCGGGCGTCGAGGTTTTCGAAGATCTGGAAGCTTCCCTGCACGCCGTTCACGCTGACGAAGTAGAGGCCCGGCGGCAGACCGGCCACGTCGAGCAGGATCCGCCGCTCGAAGGGCCGCGGCTCCGCGGCGCAGCTCGGGCGGGACTCGCTGCGAGTCGTGAGGGTCACGTCGATTCCCGATCCGAAGCGTTCCTGCCGGGAGCGGTCGAGCTCCGTGCAGGTGTCCGGGAGCTGGCCGTACACGTCGACGTGAACCGAGACCGGGCGCTCCCGGAGCGCCCCCACGTCGATCCGGTCGACTCGAGCCAGCCCCAGCTGGTAGGCGCGATCTGCCTCGAGGGCTCGCATCCCGGCACACGCGATGGCGAAGGCGATCGCGATGGCGGGTCCGACTCGCCGCATCCTGCTGCGCTCCTCCCCGGTAGGGCGCTTGCGCGCGCGCAGCCCGACGCTAGTCCGGGGCGCAGGCTGGCGCGAGCGGTCGCCGGCGGCACAATGGGCCCGCGCATCACGCAGGGGGGAGCGCCTTGAGGCAGTCCATCGAGCGCTGGTTCGCCGCCTGGGGGCACCTCGCCTACCGCAGGGCCTGGCTCGTGATCTTCGCCGTGCTGGCCGTTACCGGCGCGCTCGCCACGCAGGTTCCGAGCCTCGAGATCGACACCTCGACCGAGGGGTTCCTGCACGAGGACGATCCGATCCGCGTGGAGTACCAGGCGTTCCGCCGCCAGTACGGCCGCGACGACATGGTGCTGCTCGCGATCGAGACGCCACGCGTCTTCGACCTCGCCTTCCTCGCGAAGCTGCGCGCCCTCCACCGGGAGATCGAGAGCGGGGTCCCGAAGCTCCAGGAAGTGACGAGCCTCGTGAACGCGCGCGAGACGCGCGGCGAGGGCGACGAGCTCGTGGTGCGCGAGCTGCTGGCGGACTGGCCGCAGACGCCCGAACAGCTCGCCGTGGTGGAAGCCCGCGCGATGGCGAACCCGTTGTACCGAGACAACCTGCTCTCCGAGGACGGCCATATCACGACGATCGTGATCGAGACCGACGCCTACTCTTCGCTGGGCGAGGCCGGCGACGCGAGCGGCGATTTCGCCGAAGACGACGACGCCGCCGCCACGCCGCGGCCCTTCATCACGGGCGAGGAGAACAGCGAGATCGTCTCGGCGCTACGCGCGATCGTCGAGCGTCACCAGGGGCCGGGCTTCCAGATTCACGTGGCGGGCGGTCCGGCCATGGTCGACCACCTCGGGCGCGCGGTGGCGCACGACATGCAGCGCTTCACCGGCCTGGCGCTGCTCGCGATCGCGGGGCTGCTCTTCGCGCTGTTTCGCCGCGTCGCCGCCGTGATCCTGCCTTTGCTGGTCGTGATCCTCTCGCTCGTGACGACGCTCGCGCTGATGGGTGTGATGGGCACGCCGATCTCGCTCCCGACCCAGATCCTGCCCTCGTTCCTGCTCGCGGTCGGGGTGGGAGACTCGGTTCACGTCCTCGCCATCTTCTACCAGAGACTGCGCGCGGGAGACGACAAACAAGAGGCGGTCGCCGGGGCGCTCGCCCACTCTGGGCTCGCCATCACCGTGACGAGCCTCACCACGGCCGGCGGGCTGTTCTCCTTCCTGACGGCGCAGATCGCCCCGGTCGCCGATCTGGGTGTGTTCGGTCCGGTCGGCGTGATGATGGCGCTCGTGTTCACGATTCTCCTGTTGCCGTCGCTGATCGCCGTCTTCCCGATGCGAGCTCCACGCGAATCTCGCAGCGCCCGCCCGGCCTTCACCCAGCGCGTTCTGGTGCGAATCGGAGAGTTTTCGGCGCGCCACGCCGTCGCCGTGCTGCTGGTCTGGACGGGCCTCACCGCGCTGTCCGTCTTCGGCGCCCTCCAGGTTCGCTTCGCGCACGACCCCATGAGCTGGTTCCCGGAGGACGACCCCTTCCGCGTCGCGAACGAGTTCGTGAACGAGCGCCTGAACGGGACGATGTTCCTCGAGGTCGTCGTCGACAGCGGCCGGGAGAACGGCCTGCACGACCCGGATCTGCTCCACAGACTCGACGACCTGCGGCGCTTCGCGATGGGCTTCCAGAAGGGGGAGGTCTTCGTCGGCAAGACCGTCTCGCCCGCCGACGTGCTGAAGGAGATCCACCAGGCGCTGAACGAGAACCGCCGCGAGTTCTATGCGATCCCCGATGATCGCGAGCTGGTCGCCCAGGAGTTCCTGCTCTTCGAGAGCGCCGGCAGCGACGACCTCGAAAAGCTGGTCGACAGTCGCTTCAGCCAGGGCCGCATGACGCTGAAGTTCCCGTTTCTCGACGCCATCCAGTACGGGCCCTACCTCGACGTGCTCGAAGCCCACTTCCGCGAGCTGCTCGGCGACCGCGCAGATCCCGACTTCACCGGCCTGCTGCTGATGGCCGGCCGGCCCATCCAGGCGGTGATCCTCAGGCTGGCGTCGTCCGACGTTGCTTCCTTCCTGGAGAGCGCGCCCGTCGTGATCTTGATGCTCGGAAGCACCC
>Ga0184637_10002341_pt1 | contig 12202 bp, 12 predicted proteins | sample PLM3_127_b2_FD_133143 | JGI IMG/M metagenome (GOLD analysis project Ga0184637, IMG submission 133143) | Groundwater sediment microbial communities from an aquifer in East River, Colorado, USA - PLM3_127_b2 | ecosystem: Environmental > Terrestrial > Soil > Riparian zone | place: USA: East River...
AACGCAAGCCGTCGAGTCGTCAGTTGTCAGTGGGCGCAGGGGCGACCCCACCCCCCCGGCCCCCCCCCCTTTGAGGGGGGGGGGGGGGGGGAAAGTTCCCCCCCCCCCCGGGGGGGGGGGTGGGGGGGGGGGGGGGGGCGGTGCCGGTGCCGAAGGCGATGGCGGTGGCGGTGGCGGTGGCATTGGCGGGGGGCGATGGCGATGGCGGTGACGATGGCGGTGGCGCTGGCGTTGAGTGGTTAAAGTTCCGAGAACTCAAGGACCTTGAACCGGCCCCAGCCCATCTTCCGGCTGGCGCCGATTCCTACGTTCTGGCCAGCCCATCGGAGCATTTGCTCCGCTACAGCCGGTTTGACCATCTCCGGGTCGAGATCGAGGGTACCGGTGCACGTCATCGCTGGAGTTGCAGGAACCTCACCGGGTGGCTGAGCGCCCAGGTAAGAGTTACGTCGTAGGGCTCGCTGGTTTGATAGTTTAGCTCCGGTGCCAGTGGAGACCACGACATAGCGCTCCCAGATCAATGCCTCATCGGGACTGCGGTCGCTATGCCAAGGCGAGGATCGGAGGACTACGCGGACCATGTCGGGTGGACAAGGTCTGCCCGCGGAGCGGATGGTGTCACAGGCAGCAGTGAGCATGCCATCCACGACGTGCTTGGGGATCAGGACTCGGTCATCGGCATCTGTGTAGAAGGATCGACTAGCGAGCCGTTCTAGCTCCTCATATTCCGCCAGGGTCATACCTTGTGTGATCAGATGCTGTTCCAGGGCTTTGTTTCGGTTAGGCGTTGAGCGAGCCCGGCTCATTCCGGACTCTTTGATGATGTTAATGAGTCGCTCCCGTTCGGGCCAGTACGGATGCCCAACGAATGACTCGACATTGATGCGTAGCTGGAAGATAGGCATAGCAGCACCTTCTGTGTGTGCGTCAGGACCGGAGGCCGATATTGATGACTAGTATCTTGTCAACTCGCTAGAGAGGGACGGTGATCCCCAGGTCCTTGAACCGGGTCGCTCCGTCATGGCTATGGATAGCTACCGCGTCGGCCATAGATGCCCAGACTACCGTGGACGGGCGCTCTCCTAGCCAGCGGATCACCGTAGTGCCGTCATCAAACACCACGCCGGTAGCCACTACCCCCGTACCACTGATGCCGGTTACATCAATATCACGAATCATCTTGAACAGTTTCATGGGCCTTCCCTATAAGGACAAGTGGTTGCTGGGCATGGCTGATGTTGCCGGATCAACATGTCTGCTTCCAGGTTGTCATGATCGGCGCCGCCATTGCGGCAGCCCGTTCTTGCGCATGTAACGGTTGTACTCGGCCGTACACAGCGAGGCGACTGCCATTGACACCCGCATCTTCTGGAGCGCGGCGAACTGGGTCGCCTCGATATGAAGCTGGGAGGGGCCGCCCTTGAACAGGCGGAGGCGCTCGATCAGTGTATCTATATCTATGAGAGATCCATGCTCGGCCAGCAGGCGCCCGATCCCGTCAAGGATGACTCCCTGGACTCCGGCTCGCTCCGTACCCCAGGAGCGGGTAACCACCAGAATAGTGAGCTGGACCAGGTGGGGCTCGAGCTCCAGTCGTTCAGACAGTCGCCAGAGCCGCTCCAGTGCCGCGGGGGCGTTGATGTTCCCGTTGGCCGCAAGTGGGCTAATGGTCCAGCCGTACGAGTGAACGATCTTGGAGATCCCCACCGCGATAGGGTCCTCTGCCTCGATCCGGACCCGAAACTGGTCGATATAAAGCGGCTTGGAGGTGTGGTTCAGGTCCAAGAACATCTGTGCCTCTTCAGCCAGAGTCAGACCAGTGAAGACGTGGCAACGAACCGTGCCCCTGTTTTCGGTCACCCGGCGAACTGCCTCTACTCGATGTGCACCATCGACAACGACACTGGAACGATCTTTGCGACGAGAGACCGTCACGACTCCTAGTGCGCCAGGGTTGAAACGGAGTACGATGCGGTCGATCTTCGACAGATTCAGGCTCGAACGCTGCACTCGCCGGTCCACTGTTAGATCCTTAACTGAAAGATCTTCTTCAGTGAAGATCCCGGGATTCGCGCTTACCTTTACCATTTCAAAGCTCCATCCTCAGCAGGGGGAGGGGTGGATGATCTCATTGATTTTATGACCCTACTGAGGACAAACCGTTGGGCGCTAAGCTCTTTTGCCCAAGTAGCCAACTCCTTATGGAGAATCTGGGTGTCCCATAGTCCTAGCTCGCACAGCCCTTTGGTAACGCCACTAAGGGTAGCGAGAGCGGTGGTGATGATTTGCCGCTGGTCAGCGGCCTTGACAACACCCTCCTCGGATGATCCTATTCTCAGGTTCCTTTGTCCTACTCTGTGGTCCCCATACTCTATTCTGGAGTATTGCTGACGGGCAGCGTGTGGAGAGAGGGCTCCGTCCTCTAGGGCCTTGACAAACCTTGTAATGACAGGATCACCTCGTAGGTCTCTTGCCCGATAAAGTTGGATTAGTGCTGACAGCTCGCTGAGCGTGAACCTCCCCCCCAGCCCCAGTGCGTCATAAAACAGCTCGCGCCTGGAAGTACGCGTTACCCCGGCTTCCCTTTTTTGCCGTTTACGTGCCAGGGGAACGAGTGTTTGATATATCTCATAGATACGACGTATCGTTAAAATATGGTTACTGTGCGCTGCCTTGAGACTCAAGCAGGCTTCCTCGTAGGTGTGCGCTACCAGCGCGGGAGCTTCCAGTCGACTGAGCGCGTGAAGTGCGGCGAGTCTGCGGAGCCCATCCACCAGGAGATATGACCCACTGTAAGCGTCCTGAGTCACCAAGACTGGCCTCTTGATCCCATTTTTAGCTATCTCGGCATTGAATTCCGGGTCCTCGTCAAGGGGTTTCTGTCTGGGTGGGACGATGATGGAGGAGATTAAGATCCGCATCTAGCTCATTCAATCTTTCTAGGACCAGGGGCTGACTAGCGGGGATCCGGAGATATCCACCAGGGGTGCGGATGGAGGCTAAGGCTCCTTCTCGGGCCCATCTCCGGACAGTGGTGACAGTTACCCTGAACAACATCGCCACCTCGGCGGGGAGGAGCAGTGAGGGGGGTTTCCCCCTGGGGGGAAGGTGGGTCATGAAAGGTACGTTACCAGCATGTCATCGCAGTATGCAAGCGTTAGGCATTTTGTCTAGTTTCTAGAAGATTGTTCCAAGTAGCCCCGTTGCGGAGTTATGTCCGATACCCTGCCAGTAGGCATGCCCCTCTTGCCGAGCCTGTATCAGGAAGGAGAAGTTGGAGGTCAGTCGGTTGGCGAAACGTCGGTTCCCCACCGGCCGTTCCCCGGCCTGTCGAGTCCACTCGATGTACATGAGATGCAGGACATTTGCCTTGATCTGCTTGTCGGCGCCTAGGAGCAGGACCCCGTCACAGATACGATCATCGATGAAGCGGGCCACTGAGTCAGATTGGACCCTTTGGTCCATGGCGGCCTCTTCGACCTGTCCTGGCTCATCGAGCCCATGCGCCAGATACTCCCGCAGCCCGGCCAAGAGCCAGTTCAGGATGCCATCTGCCTCTGGACAGAGGACCTTGCGGGCCATGTCGATGATCTCGCGGTCATGAAACTGAGTCAGGAACGGGACCAGTTTGGCCCGCTTCCAGATCGCGTCATCATCGGAGTTGAACTTCGGCGGATGATTGGTGGCTAGCCAGATACAGCACTGCGGGGTCCACTCCTGGTACTCCTGGTACAGCTCACGGGAGGAGACCCGGTCCCGGCCGGTGAGCCGCTTGATGAGATCCTCGTCAAAGGAGGCGTTGTCGGCGGTCTCACTGGTGGAGACGAATCTCTTGCCCCGTAGCCGATGCAGGTCGTTGCTCGGTCCCTTGTCCCGGGTGGCTTTGAACGTCCCTGCGGGGGCGGTGGTGGCGTAGTCCCCGAGGACCTCGCGCATGACCTCCATTAGAGTGGATTTACCAGTACCGGAGGGACCATAGATCATGAAAATGGCTCGCTGGTCCGCATCACCCAACAGGCTGTAGCCCAGGGCACGCTGGACATAGGAGCGCATGACCTCATCAGGAAGAACATCTATCATGAACTGCTCAAACCGGGGGCAGATGGCCTGTGGGTCGAAGGTGGCGCCCAGTATCTGAGTCATCAGCAGGCCCGCCTCATGGGGCTGAAGCTGGCCCGTCTCCAGGTCCAGGACCCCGTTGCGGGCGTTGAGCAGGTGTCGATGCGGGTCCATCTCGTTGGCCATCTTCGCTACTCCTGGCAGTGTCCGTAGGCAGCGTAAGGCGGCGTCGATCTTGGAGGCATTACCCGCGTTGACCCACCGCTTCTCCATTTTGGAGTCTGCATTCCCCTGGGACTGGTAAGCCTGCTCCTCAGCCATCAAGAGGAACTGATGCTCCAATGTGGACTTCTTATCTGCTTGCCAGACCTGCCCATCCCAGCCGTAGTACTGCTTCTGTTCGGTGAGCCACAGGTAACGCCCGCGGACCCGGTCCCAGAGGTAGCGGGCATTGCCACCGTCGTTGGGCAGGTACCCAGGGTCTTCATCCGTAACGGTCTCATTGTCCGCCTCTGGCAAGCTAGATAGTGTTGGCAGAGTTACCCGGGAGCCGAACCCACGCCGGGCAAGCTGCTGGGCCGCTGCGGAGAGGTTGCCATTGAAATTGTAGTGTGCATAGACGAACAGCTTTGATAGTGGCTCCTCCGTGGGTAGCCCGGTTGAGGTGGACCAGACATAGAGACCTGGCTTCCCCTCATAATCGGTCGAGGCTGAGGCACCATCTCGGGGGTTCTTGCCCGGTCTGGTCCACATCCGTTCGCCACCGCGGACCGACTCCAAGAGCCAACCGGCTGGCTCGAGGATCTCCGCCCAGTCGGTCCGGAGGGCGAAGTCATCACCAGGGCTCAAGCTCTCCCGTTGCCCAGATGGGCTAGGTGATGACAAGCCGAGCCAGGCAGCAGAGTCTGGCTCAACTAGAGGTGTCTGGTCCAGCGCGACCTTGATCGCCAAATGGAGCAGGTTGCGCTCCTCCCAGCTCAGCACGGGCAGCACACCGTATGCTCCGCTGGTCAGCAGCCAGCCCTTCCCACTGGGGTGACAAGACCCTGGCGAGGGGGCACCGATGACGTAGCCGCCTTCGCCCCTGGTCTCGGCCAGGACCACCCCGTCGGAGTCCCTGGCCAGCTTCTCATTGCCAGGTACCAGATGATCAGCTATCCGGTACAACAGGTGCAGCCCACCCGATGGGCTCTGCTGTGAGTAGCCGGCGACGAGACGGTCCCAGATCTGGGTTGCCTCAAGTACCCCGAGTGCGGACATGATCCGGCTCAGGGAGCCGTCATCCACCGCGCGACCCTCGATCTCGGTCATCTCCAGGTTGCCTGACACCGCGCCACAGATGAGGGCGATCCCGTAGGGATGGCCGTTTCCCCACCATTGCGACACCTCGTCCAGGGAGGGGACGCGAGCTTGGAACGTCTTCCATTCCCCTAGGGCTGGCCGCTTTTGACCGTTGGCTCGGACCGGGATGCACGATACCCCAGCCTGTCGCCAGATCTGGGCAATATCTGCTATGGTCACTGCTGTACCTCCCTAGTAGGGGTTCCCCTTCTGCCTAGAGAACATGGGGGGGACCCCTTTCTTCTGGGTCATCAAGATCAGGAGTCCGCTGGAAGCCGTAGCTCATCATGACACCCGGGTCGGACCTAGGCTAGGACCAGCCAGCCCGTTGCGCAGATGAAACAAGATCCCCCAGTCGTAGCCACACAACTGGGGGATCTTGGTCTTTAGGGAGCAGGGGTCAGAACGGCGGTTCCTCCGCGAAGGCTGGCGGGGGAGGTGGGGGCAATGGACGCGCCGGCGCGGGGGCTGGAGATAATGAAGGGCTGACGACCCGTTCGGCACCGCCGGTAGCCTGGGCCGCCAGCCGCTCCAGCAGGCTAGGCTCACGCAACGGGACCTGGACAGGCTCCGTCCAGACCGGAGCTGGCGCCGGGACCTCACGCGTGCCGCGAGGCACGCTCTTACAGAAGCTGGGGTTGGCCGCCATCCATGCCTGTGCCCGGGCGACACAGTCTGGGAGCCCGTTGGCCGAGCGCAGCTCATAGGGCGGCAGGCCGATTGTGGCCTGCCCCAGGGTCATGTGCGCCAGGACCGGGCGGGGGTTGTCTAGTCGCTGCCGTAGGGAGCCGATCAACCGGGCTTGGCGCCACCAGGACTCCCGGCAGAGGAAGCCTGCGTACCCATTCTCGTCGGGCAGGTCCAGATCGACTACATCGACCACAATCACATCGGAAGGTTTGTCAGGCTTTGAGAACTTGGTGGGCGAGTCGGCGATGTAAGCCACGGCCCAGACCAGTAATAGATGCCCAATGATGTCTGTAGGGTTAAGTCGGGAACCACCTACTTCATCCGGTTCGTCAAAGATGTACGGGTTCGTCACGTTGCTGCTCCTGTTCTGCGTATGAGGTTGGCGGGGGCTCAGCCGAGGCCATAGCTTACCGAGCCCCCGGGCTGCCTCTAGGCAGGGTGCCCCTCGACCTCAGCCGAGCGACTCTCCCTGTGCCCTCAAGGCGGTTGCCAGCGCTGAGCCTACCGACCAGGGCAACCCTTGTCACTGGCCCCCCGCTCCAGGTCGCGGTCCGGATCGTACCAGGGGCAGAAGCCACAGTCATTAGAGGGGGACGCAGTCACATCCTCCCATCGATGGCTCATGTTCAATACGTCTAGCTTGACCAGATGTGTGGCGATCTCATGTAGCCGGACCAGGGCCTGCTCTGCCACCTCACGGTCATAGTCTGCGGTCCATACGTACATATCGCGGAGCCAGCCATTGCGCGGATAGTAGGCTAAGGCGACCTTGCGTACCGGTAGCCCGAGCTGCTCGCATCCCAGGCCATAGCACTGCACCTGCACCTGATGTCGGTGCGGTGGCTTACTTTTTTGGATCTTCTTGATCCCGTCAAGAGATGCGCCTTTATGGTCAATGACACAGGCGATGTCTTCACGATAGACATCGGTGGTACCAGGCACCAGCGAACTGATGGCTACCGGTCTCTCTGGCTTCCAAGCGTGGTTACCGGTAGCCTGGACCCATCGATTGATCCCGTCAGCGAGTCGGCTATGGATGGCGCTGCCTACGAACGCGGCCCAAGGGTCGGTTTCGGTGTTGACATGAGGGATGCCGGCGATCCGGTAGCCGATCCGTCGGTCACAGAGATCTCCCAGCTCTGACGGACCGATCTCCACCTGTTGGCTTCGAGGACTCTCCCGTTCGGACCATTGGATGATGCTGATCAAATCTGACTTGATCCGCACTGCAAGTGGGTCAGTGTCCCAGGGGTCATCGAAAGATAAACAGTTAGGATGCGCCCCGAGATTTTCCCAGGCGGGGTGCAGTCCCTCATTACAGGCTGAGCATTGCATCAGTCCCAGTTACCTATCTGGTTTACCTCGCTGAGACTGTCTCTATAGAGCCAGACCCCGAGCACGCCAAGATCCTCGCCTGGCAACCGATCCTCTCGATACCACTGGAGTAGTACCTCTTGCGGTACTCCGGTGATACTGGCTGCGACGTGGAGAGGATGCAGGCGGTCGAGGCTGATATCGACTTCTTCAAAATTCTTTAGTGCCCGTACGGCTGCGACATGAAATCGTCCGATCCGGGCGGCGGTAGCACGCCAGAGCACAGTATCGGGCCGCGCCTCCCAGCCGGTATAGGTGACTACGTCTGTTTGGAGCATATCGGCCATAGCGCCACGGGTGAGGCCAAGACGTGTCCGCAGCGCGTGTAAGTCACTATTAGTCACAACGGTGCGCCCGTGTTGGATCTGAGACTCTTCAGAGCTGGGCAATGCTGGCCTCCTTCCCCAGGGAGAGCTTAGTGCTCTTGGGTTGAAATAGCGAGGACCGGCCACATATCCGGCGACCGGTCCTCTAGTGAAGTTTATCCATTGCCAGGACTCGAACCTGGACTCACGGCTTCTCAGGCCGTTGGGCTGCCATTACCCAACTTGGATAATCCGCTTGAGTACCAACACAGTTGAACGCAGTGATGGAGGCCCCCGCTGGGATTGAACCAGCGACCTCGAAGTATTAGCTTGCGTCAGGTCGATTTGGTACTGACGGAGTGTTATTTAGTTTGGGACGAGAGCTTGATGTAACCGACTTGCTGCCTCTGCCGATTTGGGCTACCACTGCAGGTGGAGCAGTGAGGAGGAGTCGAACCTCCACTGGACAAGTCAGTCGAAACTTCATCTTCAGGTTGAGCTGTCAACTTGCGTCCAACCCCAAAAGGGGCGTTTAGGTGCTGGCGGCCCGGCCAAAGGGCACTTGACCGAGGTAGGCTCCTCCACCCCAGGGGAGCCACCCGGTCTGCTGATGGGCTCTTACCTAGCGCTAGACCAGCGGCGTCCTAATGGCTACTCCTCGGCCATCAAGAGGTAGCCAAAGATCTGGGAACCGATCGTCAGATCGGTGACGGTGCTCATGTTCGCGGACTCTCGGGCCGCCTTGACCGCGTCGAGGAGCTTGAAGAGGCGAGCTTGGATCGTACGGACGCGCGACAGTCGCATGGCGCCCGATCCCTTGGTCTGGGTCCAGGTGCCAACGATCATGTCCTCGTAGAAGATCTCCACCTGAGCCGGATGCTCCTTGGTTGCCTCTGCTTTGACATGGTTACGGGGGATCTTCTTCGACTTGGTGGTTATGGTGGGTTCGGAGACAAAACAGTCCGAGGCTGGGCTCCAGCTCCAGGACTCAGCCGGGTCCAGTACCGGCAGGCTCTTTGCGAAGACCAGCAGCTCCTGAAATTGCTTCTCCAGGAACAGAAGGTAGGTGACCGGGACGGCGGTGGCAATCGTAACATCGTCGACCACGATGTCGGCTCGGGCGGTGCCGTTGGCAACATCCTTGGTCAAGGTCAGGTCGAGCAGCGCGGTAAGTCGCTCGCTAACTTCACGCAGGATGTTCTCACTGTTGAGCTGGACCTGCGTCTTCTCCGAAGGGAGCCGGTCTCCCTCATCGTCCTTGGGGAGGTAGGTGCGCGAGAGTCCGGACAGCTTGGGCGGGTCCTGTACGGCGCGGTAGAGGCGCGTCAGCGCCTCATTGGTGCGGACTTTGAGGCTCTTCTCCAAGGCGACAACTTGGTTCAGTCTGGTCACAATGAGTCCTTTGTGGGGTGAGGAGATGGCGAGGTACGTGGTGGGGTGGTGGGGGGGGCTTGTCGAGGCAAATACTACTCCCAGGGTGAGGGGTCCCGCAACCAGCCCATAGGATACTGACATATGGGCTTATCTTTAGCGGAGCGAGCTGCCTGTCTCCCCCGTCACGAACGGGAGGAGTGGTTAGCCTCCCTGCCAGATTATGTCCTAGAAGAGATGATTCGTGGCGAATGGTGGTATGTAGCCCGACCTGAGCAGGTTCCACCGGAAGGTAACTGGCTGGTGTGTTTAGCCCTTGCTGGGAGAGGGTGGGGGAAATCGAGAAGTGGAGCTGAATGGCTGATCGGACAGGTACTCAAGCACCCGTTTGATCGACACGGCACACCCACCGAGTGGCTGTTGATCGGGGAAACCCTGGCGGATACCCGGACCATCTGCATGGAAGGGCCGGCCGGGCTGCTCCGGGTACTCAACCGTAGAAGCATCGATTACCGCTATAAGCAGTCTCCGCGTCCTATGGTGCTGTTCCCGAACGGGGCGAAAATCTATGCCGAGGGTGCTGATGATGAGGATGTGGGCCGTGGCTACAACGCCAGCGGTGCCTGGTGCGACGAGCTGGCAAAATGGCCCAAGCCCTATGAGTCCTGGTACGAGGGGATCCTGCCATCATTGCGTACTGACTTGGTAGATGACCACCCGAGATGTTTCGCTACTACTACCCCCAAGCCCATCAAGCTGCTTCAGGAATGGGTAGAACGAAACGACTCCACCGTCCACGTGATGGGTGGCTCCACCTTCGACAACGCGCTCAACCTGTCCACACTGGTGCTCCAGGAGCTGCGCCTACGCTACGCCGGCACCACTTTGGGCGAGCAGGAGCTGTATGGCCGGCTACTGGAGCTGGGTGGCAACGGCCTCTTTAACCGGGTTGATATTTCCAACAACCGGGTGGAGGTGGTGCCTGGTGACATCATCGCGACCGTGGTGGGGGTCGACCCCAACCTCACCGGCGAGGATGCCCAGTGCGGGATCATCGTGGTCTGCCGAACCACTGACAACCATATGTACGTGCTGGAAGATGCCACAGTTCAACAGTCTGGTCGTACCGCGGCCATGGCAGTGTGGCGGGCCTGCGCCCGACATAAGGCGGATCTGGTCGTCTATGAGGAGAATCTGGGCAAAAGGTACCTGCAAGAGGTACTCCAAGACGCCTACAAGGAGTGCATTGAGCTGGACCTCTTCCCGGAAGGGACCTCCCCCCCGATGGGTGCCATCCACGCCAAGCATGGCAAGAAGACCCGGGCCGAGCCGGTTGCCATGCGTAACGAGCAGGGACGTTTGCACATGGTGGGCTTCTTGCCCGCGCTGGAGAACCAGATGGTCCTCTTCGACCCGGAGTCCACCCGGGAGTCACCGGACCGGATGGACGCCCTGGTCCACGCGGCTCTGCATCTGATGGCCGGCGAGAAGAGGATCATGAAGGTGGGCGACCCGGGCCAGTACCAGCTCCGCATGGACAACGAGTTCTATGATCTTGGCCGGTTTATGCCCAGATAGGATTCCACTCTCCCACCCCTAGGTGTGGACAAAAAGTCTCACATCTACCTCTTGTAGGAAATTTCCGTTTAGAGTATAGATGTGATCGTCCTCGCCTTGATCTTGACCGCTCTAGCGGTAGCGCGGTTGGCACAGCTAGTTGCCAACGACGACATCACCGTGGGCTTCCGTCGATGGGTGGTGGAACGCTTCGGTAAGGATGCGTTCGTTACCCGGGCGATACATTGTGCTCCGTGGTGCATGTCGCTGTGGTTCGCGTTGATGATGCCGGCCGCGGTGCTGTGGCCTACCACCTGGCTCATGGCCTTTTTTTCCGTCCCCGCCGGGTCAATGGTAGCCGCCATGATTCTCAGCTACACGGATAGGGAGTAGCTCATGGCCTTTCGCCGATCGAAGGATCTCGTCGCCTCATCGGCCCCTCCTGTGCAGCCCAAGAGTCTGGTCGCCTCTGCTGCACGCATTCGGCAGCTTGACGGGCAGGGTTGGCGGACGTACAAGTTTGGTGATGACGCCTGGCAGCAAGAGGCGTGGCGACTTTATGACGTGATTGGCGAGCTGCGGTTTGCGGCCAACTGGGTCGGGTCGGCCTGTTCTCGGGTACGTATCTATGTCGCTGAGGTGGATAAGAATGGACGGGTCCAGCAAGAAACCGACGACCCGAAGGTAGCCGCCTTAGCGGACACCTTGTTCGGTTCACCCACCGCTAAAGCTGAAGCGCTCCGAATGATAGGGATCAACCTGACTATCGCCGGAGACGCCTACATTGTTGGCCGAGGGACAGGACGGAATGAGACTGACGAATGGTACGTGGTTTCTTGTTCTGAGCTGAAGCGCTGGTCCGGCAGCGTCTGGCAACTGAACCCCGATGGCTCCAAGGACCCGTTGGATCTGGAGCGGGACATTGTCATCCGGGTGTGGACCCCGCACCCACGCCGGGCGCTGTGGGCGGACTCTCCCACCCGGGCAGCGATGCCGATGCTCTGGGAGATCGAGCGTCTCACCCGTTATGTGTTCGCCCAGATTGACTCCCGGCTGATCTCAGCCGGGTTGCTGCCAGTCCCCAAGGAAGCCTCGTTCCCGGACGAGAATGGCAACATGACCTCCGGAGCAGAGGCGTTGACCGACATGCTCCTACGGGTCGGCTCAGCTCCTCGTCTGGGCGAAGGTACCGCAACCGGTGTGGTGCCAATCTTCATTGAGTTCCCTACTGATGCACTGGGGAAGACCGAGCTGATTCAGTTCACCTCGGAGCTTTCCAAGCAGGCACTTGACCTACGGGCGGAAGCTATCCGCCGGTTTGCCCTGGCCATGGATATGTCACCGGAAATCGTTCTCGGCACCGGAGATGCTAATCATTGGTCAGCCTGGCACGTTGGAGCGGAGAACGTCAAGATTCACATTGAGCCGCTGATGACCCGGATCTGTGACGCGGTCACTACGGCTTATATGGCGCCAGCCCTGAAGACCATTAAGAAGGACCCAAA
>Ga0184637_10002342_pt1 | contig 12201 bp, 11 predicted proteins | sample PLM3_127_b2_FD_133143 | JGI IMG/M metagenome (GOLD analysis project Ga0184637, IMG submission 133143) | Groundwater sediment microbial communities from an aquifer in East River, Colorado, USA - PLM3_127_b2 | ecosystem: Environmental > Terrestrial > Soil > Riparian zone | place: USA: East River...
GCCGGCGCAGGGAGTCCATGTCCTCCCGGGTTCTCGCACCCGGGGTGAAACGGGCTTCCTCACACCTGCCGAGAACCTCCTGAAATTCCCGCCGAAGCTCCTCGGGAACGGAATGCTCCGCGAGGAGGGCGGCGATGCTCGAGGACGTCAGCCCCGAAGGGCTCAGGGAGGACTTGTCGGCGACGTACCGGTAGAGGGCCGCCGCGATCTCGTCGTAGAAATCCTTCGAGCCTTCGGACGCGAGCTTCGCCGCTTTTTTCAATCGCTCCCGCGCCATCCGGTGGGCCCGGCGGCGGCGGAACAGGTGCGAGTGGGTCTTCTCTTTCTCCTGCTTCTTGAGGTAGAGGACGAACGCGACGTTCCAGAGGACGGGAAGGACTAGCGCGCCATAGAACCACGGCGTCTCGTGAAACGGCCGAGTCTCGGCGCCCAGCCGAGCCGGCGCCGGCTTCAAGAACCGGATGTCCTCGCGGAGAAGCGTGACCTCCCCACGGGGCCTCCTCGTCGCTGCGGGGAATCCGTCGGAAGGGGCGACCGCATCTCCTACGACCCTTATCTGGAGGGGCCCGACCGACGCCGTGACGTACCTCTTCTCCTCCGGGTCGAAGTACTGAAAGCGCCATGGTCCGAGCTCCTTCACGCCGGAGGACTCCGGCACCAGCACGTACTCCCAGCTCTTCTCGCCCTCGAGTCCCGAAGCTCCCGCGCGCGCCTTCTCCTCGGTCTTGGGATCGAAGGCGCGGAATCCCTTGAGCTCGGGAAGCACGGGAGGCCCGATGGAACGGAGGTTTCCCTTCCCCGCGATCGAGAGGGTGAGGGTCACGGGATCGCCGGCTTTGACTTCCTCCTGGCTCACCTTCGCCTGGAGCTCGAACTGACCTACGGCGCCTTGGAAGTCGGCCGATCGTCCCTGAGCCGGCAGAGGCGAGACGTCGATCGCGACCGGCTGCGATCGGACGACGACCGGACTCGAGGCTCTCGCGAAAAACGCGTCGAACGGATCTCCCGAGGTGAGACGGAAGGCCGTCGAGAGGGTGAACGGCGGAATGGAAAGACTCCCGCTCGAAGTCGGGAACACGACCCGCTCTTTGACGGGATACGCCAGGTACGGCTTGCCCTCGATCGTTCGTCGTTCTCCGCTTCGGTTGGGATCGGGAGCGACCTCCTCCACCCAGAATCCCGTGAGCGGCGGGTCGTCATCCACCTGAACGCCGACCGGGACGTAAGGACTGTAGAGCCAGTACGTGACCAGGATCTGCTCACCCTGGAATGCCGATCGCTTCGAAACCTCGGCCCTCACGTAGACGTCGTCGGCGTCGATCTCGGGCTCGGGGCGACGGCGTCCGCCGAAGCCCTCGAAAGGATCGAACGGACTCCCCAGTCCGCGGGGGCGCCGTGCGATGAGCGACCCGGGGACGACCTCGACGGTGATGGGGCTGGTCTTGTAGGCCGTACCATCAACTTGAACGTTCGCGGCGCCTATATCGAAGCGCCCTTCCTTCTGGGGGAGCAACTGGTAGATGTACGAGCGCGTCGACGACCAGCGTCCGTTGACGATCTGGACCTGGCTCGACGTCGACCGTCCGGAAACCCGGAACGAGTCCAGAGGGGGAAGCTCGATCTCGCCGTCGGCATCTCCCCCCGAGATCGAGATCGTAAGCTCGAGGACGTCTTCGACGCCGATGCGCTCGGCGTTTACCGTGGCATCGACGCGTACGTCCTCTGCCCTCGCCGCCGAGGCGGCCAAGAGCGCGCAGAAGAGGGCTCTTCCTACCAAATCTTCCCCTTCCCTCGAGCCCGTGCCTTTTGCTTCTTCTGCTGTTGCATCTGCTGCGCCTGCTCCATCTGGGCCAGCGCCTCGAGGATCCGCTCCGCTTCCTCCTGGCTCATCTCAACCGGCTGAGAATCGGCGCCCGCTTCGTCGGCGGTCGACTCTTCCGGTTTCGGCGTCGGGGTCGGATCCTTCTCCGGGTCCTGACTCTTCTGCGTTTGATCCTCCCCGCCCTCCTGGTTCTCGCTCTCTCCTCCTCCGCCGCCCTCGGGTTGCTGCTTCTGCTCTTCCTGCTCCTTCAGTTTCTGGAGCGCGAGCTCCAGGTTCTGCCGCGCGTCGACGTCCGAGGGATCGATGCGGAGAGCGTCGCTATAGGCCTTTACCGCTTCCTGCCACTTTTCCCCGGTGTAGTGAACGTTTCCGGAGTTGAAGCTCGCCCGCCTCGCGGTCTCCGATTTGTCCCTTCGGGCGGCCTCGAACTCCTCGAGAGCCTTCTCTAGCTCCCCTCTACGGTACTGCACGTTGCCGATGTTGTAGTGGAGCTCGGGCGCCTCCGGATACTCCACCTGGGCCTGGGTATAACTCTGAAGGGCTTCGTCGAGCTTTCCCTCGTGGTATCGCTCGTTTCCCTCACGGGTCGCCCTCTCTTTGACCGGTCCGAGAATCTGCCCGAGCACGAGCGCGGTGATGAAGACTCTCATGACGCCTCTCTCGCTCTCCCTTTCCTCGGAACCAGAGCCTCCGCCAGGAGGAGCGAAAGAGCAAGACCGAGAGGCCAGTAGTACCGCTCCTGGAATCGCCGGAAGAGCTGCGACTCCAGCTCTTCCCCCTCCATCCCCGCAACCAGACTCGCGATCTCGTCGATTTCCTGGTCCCGTTCCGAGATCCGGAAATACTTCCCACCGGTCTCGAGCGCGATCTTCGAGAGGGTCTCCTCGCCGAGCCGGCTCAAGACCGGCTGACCCGATTCGTCGCGGATGTAGTCCGTCACGTCCCCGCTCTCGTTCCTCACGGGGATGGGCTCCCCTCCGGGAGTTCCGACGCCGACGGTGTGAATCACGATGCCCTCTTCTCGCGCCTTCTCCGCGACTCCGAGAGCGCTTCCTTCGGTCTCTTCCCCGTCCGTCAGGAGAACCACCACCTTGAACTTGGAGTCTCGCGCCACGAAGCCGCGGCTCGCGGCCTCGAGCGCCTGGAGGATATCGGTCCCCGGATCGGGCACGACACCCGTCCCCACGGTGTCGAGGAAAATCTTCGAAGCACCGTAGTCGAGGGTGAGGGGGCACTGAACGAAGGCGGTTCCCGAGAACACGATGAGACCGATGCGGTTGCCCTGGAGCCGTTCGATCAGGGCGGACGCAATGTAGCGGGCGCGCTCCATGCGGGATGGGGCGACGTCCGTCGCGTCCATGCTGAAGGACGTGTCGAGAACGAGGAAAACGTCGACCCCGCGCGCCACGACCTCATCCGTCCCCTGTCCCCACTGTGGCCGGGCGATCGCGAGGACGAGAAAGAACGTACCGGCCAGGAGAAGCGAGGCCTTCCATCGATCGCGCCGGCGGCTCACGCCGAGAGACAACCTCTCGATGAGCGTGGGCTCGGCGAGCCGCACCGCGGCCCTCCCCCTCCGCCGTCCAGACCACACGAGGAAGAAAACGAAGGCGGGGAGAAGCAGCAGCCAATAGAAAGCCTCCGGGGTGGCGAACTGCATCAGGGGAACCTCCGGAGGCGGGTCCGCGAGAGGGCGAGCTCGACCACCAGGAACAGGAGCGCCGCTGTCATGAACCGCGGAGCAAGCTCGGTGTAGCGGACGTATTGCACCTGCTCGATCTCCGTTCTCTCCAGCGTATCGATCTCCTCGTAGACCGCCTTCAGCGACTGGGCGTCGCGAGCCCGGAAAAACCTCGCGCCGGTGGTATCGGCGATCTTCGTCAGGCTCTCTTCGTCGATGGGGATCTCGACGTTCTGGTAGACGACTCCGTAGAGCGGGTCGCGGAAGGGAAAGGGAACCATTCCTCCCCGGCCCACGCCCACGGTGTAGATCTTGATGCCGAAGGTCTTCGCGAGCCTGGCCGCGGTGAGCGGATCGATCTCGCCCGCGGTGTTCTCTCCGTCGGTGAGGAGAATCATCAGCTTCGATTTCGCGTCGGAGTCCTTGATCCGGTTGACGCCCGAGGCGATGGCGTTTCCGATCGCGGTGCCGTCGGCAATGATCCCGATCTCGACGTCCTCGAGCTGGGTCAACAGGATGTCGTGATCCAGCGTCAGAGGAGTTTTGGTGAGGGCATGGCGCGCGAACACCACCATCCCTAGCCGGTCGCTCCCGCGCCTCTGGATGAAGTCGGCGACGACCTCCTTCGCCACGTGGAGGCGGTTGTTCGGGCGGAAGTCCTCGGCCAGCATGCTGCTCGAGACGTCGATGACCAGCATGATGTCGACGCCCTCGGCGACGATCTCTTCCCCCGCCGCCCCCTTTTGCGGACGAGCGAGGGCGACGACGAGAAGCGCTATCGCCAGCATCCGGATGGCGAAGGGAAGCCAGGCGAGCCTCGCCCAGAGCGCGGGAGGCAAAGCCGCGAGCAGCGCGAGCTCCGGGAAGCGAAGCGCGGGCTCCCGCCCCCGGCGGCGGATTCGCCAGTACGAAAGAAGCGGAATCACGGCGAGCGCGAGAAGACACCAGGGATAGGCGAAACGGCTCATGCGATGGCCCTCTCGGGCTCCGAGGACGCCACAGGGCGCGTCTTCTGGATCCAGGAAAGAGCCAGCGCGAAAGACTCTTCCGCCTTCGCCGCCTGGGGAACTAGCTTCGCGAACTTCACCAGATCGGAGGCCTCCAGAATCGCGCGCAGCTCCGAGAGCGCTCCCGGGGCCAGCTTCCTCGGTCTTAGATCGGCAAGAACCTCGGAGGTCGTCCGCTCGAGGTATGGCACCTCGAAGCGCCTGCCTGCATAACGCTTCATGACCTCGGACAGTTCCGTGTAGAAGGTCTTCCACTCTCCCTTTCGGATGAGGTCCTTCTCGGCGAGGCGCTTGAGGGCGGTCTCCGCCTCGACGTCCGGAGCCGAGAGCGGCGGGACCCACGCGGGTGCTTTTGCCCCCTCGGGCTCCTTCCGGAGCTTCCTATAAATAAGGTAGGCGAGGAGGGCAGCCAACAGGGCCAGGAGAAGCCACCACAGGAGACGAAAGTCCCGGGGGACCTCGAGGTCGATGGGTTCTTTGATGTCGTGGATCTCGGTCACGTCAGGAGTGAGCGAGGTCACGATTTTGACCGGAATAGGGTCTGTCGCAAGAGACGCGACCTTGCCCTCCTTCTGGTACTGAATCTGGAGGGCAGGAACATCGACGTCTCCCGGAAGCCGGTATGCCGCGAGACGAATCTGGAGGCGGGTCTCGACGGGGCTCACCGTCTCCTCGGACTTTCCGATGACGTCAAAGGGGGCGAAGGCAGTGTCCGGCGGGGCGATGTAACGACCCTCTCTCGGATGGCGAAGGACGAGCGTCAACGTGAGGTCCTCGCCGACCTGGACCTGGCTCTTGTCGGCGGACGCGGAAACGGACCAGTCCACCGGGCCCTCGGGAACGACAGGGGCTTGGTCGTCGCCGCAGGCGGCGAGCGCGAGAGCGAGCAGGATGAAGCGTCTCATCGTCGTAGCCGCCTCGACCGCATCTGGAAGAATCGTAGAAGAGGCCGGTCGTAGGGAGTCCCGGTCTCGACGTCGATGACGTCGATGCCCATGGCCGCGAACCCCTCGCGAGTCGTCCGGCCCCGTTCGAGGCTCGATCGACGATAGACCTCCATCGCCTTCCGGTCGGAAGTGTCGACGAGAAGCCTCCGGCCGCTCTCCGCGTCCTCGAGCTCGAGAAGCCCCATGCCGGGGAGGTCCCTCTCCGCCGGGTCGGAGAGGAAGATCGAAATGAGATCGTGCTTCTTCGCCGCTACCCGAAGGGGCTTCTCGAAGCCGGTGTCGAAGAAATCGGAGAGGACGAAGACCACCGCCCGCTTGCGGGTAATGCGGTTCAAGTACTCGCAGGCGCGCGCCAGGTTGGTTCCGCGTCCCCGAGGCTCGAAGTACAGGAGGTCGCGGATCACCCGGAGGACGTGAGACCGCCCCTTCCGCGGCGGCACGTACATCTCGACGTCATCGGTGAAGACCAGGGCGCCGACGCGGTCGTTGTTGCGGATGGCGCTGAAGGCGAGGAGAGCCCCCATTTCGGCGGCGAGCTCGCGCTTGAATCGCGAGCGCGTCCCGAAGTCGGCAGAGCCGCTGGCGTCGAGCAGTAGAAGCACCGTGAGCTCCCGCTCCTCGGTGAATTTCTTGACGTGGAGCGCTCCGGTTCTGGAGGTCACGTTCCAGTCGATGGTGCGGATGTCGTCCCCTACCTGGTACTCGCGGACCTCGGAGAACTCCATGCCCCGGCCCTTGAAGATGCTGTGGTACTCGCCGGCGAGGGCGTCGGTAACCATGCGCCGGGTCTGGATCTCGATGCGCCGGACTTTCTCGAGGACTTCGCGAGAGAGCATGGTCGAGGGGTCGATACCCGAAGGGGCTCTACGGCACCTCCACCGTATCGAAAATGCGCTGGACAATCTCCTCGGGCTTCACGTTCTCGGCCTCGGCCTCGAACGACAGGATGAGCCGGTGCCGCAGCACGTCGGGGCCGACGGACTTGACGTCCTCGGGGGTCACGTAGCCGCGGGAGCGGATGAAGGCGTGGGCCCGCGCCGCCTGCGCGAGGAAGAGCGTCGCCCGAGGGGAAGCGCCGAACTCGATGAGCGGGCCGATATCGAGCCCGAACTCCGCCGGCTTCCGCGTCGCGAAGACGATCGAGAGGATGTACTCCTTGACGCGATCGTCCATGTAGACCTCCTCGACCACCTTGCGGGCCCGAAGGATAGACTCGGTCTCGACGACTCGCGAGGCGCGGGGCTGTTCTTCTTTCGACATGCGCTCGAGAATCTCCCGCTCCTCCTTGCGATCGGGATAGACGATCTTGAGCTTCAGCATGAAGCGATCGACCTGGGCTTCGGGAAGAGGGTAGGTGCCTTCCTGCTCGATGGGATTCTGGGTCGCGAGCACCAGGAACGGCTCCTTCAGAGGATACGTGGTGTCGCCGATGGTGACCTGGCGCTCCTGCATCGCCTCGAGAAGGGCGCTCTGCACCTTGGCCGGCGCGCGATTGATCTCGTCCGCGAGAAGAAAGTTCGTGAAGACCGGTCCCTTCTTCGGAACGAAGGTCCCCTCTTTCTGGTTGTAGATGAGGGTCCCCACGAGATCCGCGGGCAAGAGATCGGGAGTGAACTGGATTCTTTGGAATTGACCGTGGATGGCGTCCGCGAGGCTTCGCACCGCGAGGGTCTTGGCGAGCCCGGGGACTCCCTCGAGGAGCACGTGACCCCGGCTCAGAAGGCCGATGAGGAGCCGGTCGAGCATGTCTTTCTGCCCGACGATCACCTTCCGGAGCTCGGCGAGGAGGGTCTCGACGAAGACCGCCTCTTGTTGGACTTTCTCGTGAATGGCTTGGATTCCGGATTCCATACTTATGTACTTCGTTCCTTATGCAAGGGGGATAGGGGGACAGGAGGAGATAGGGAGATAAAATTCGACCAATAAGTCCTGATTCGTCTCCCCATCCCCTCCCATCTCCCCATCCCCCTTGTGTTTCTTCTTTCGCCTTCGGGCGCTTTCGCAAAAGCCCCCGGATTATAGCAAAGCAAAATAGGGCGCCCGGTTTGACCCCCGGCACCGAAGGGAGTAATTTTGGGTGTCACAGCGGCCCGCGGGCCGAGAGGAAAGGACCTTTTCATGAGAACTGGGCTTCTGCTCTGTCTTCTGGCGGTACCGGCGTATTCGTTCGGCTCCTCGTCGAGCAACCTCGGAGCCATCGATTTTCCCAACTCGGGCTCGAAGCAAGCCCAGGATGCGTTTCTCCGAGGCGTCGCGGCGCTCCATAACTTCTGGTTTGAAGAAGCCGGAGAGGCGTTCAAGAACGCCCAGGAGATCGACCCCGGTTTCGCCCTCGCCTACTGGGGCGAGGCGATGAGCTACAACCATCCGCTCTGGGCCGAGCAGGACATCGCCGCCGCCCGCGGCGTGCTCGACCGTCTGGGCAAAACCCGGAAGGAAAGGATCGAGAAGGCCCCGACGGAGCGCGAGCGTCTCTACATGGAGGCGATCGAGGTGCTCTACGGCGAGGGGGACAAGCTCGCTCGGGATATCGCGTACGAGAAAGCGATGGCCCGCCTCCACGAGCGGTTCCCCGAGGACGTCGAGGCCGCGGCCCTCTATGCGCTTTCGCTTCTGGGCGTCGTACGGCCGGGAGAGAAGGGCTTCTCGCGTCAGATGAAATCCGGCGCCATCGCCCTCGACCTCTTCCAGAAGCATCCGGATCATCCGGGCGCGGCGCATTACGTGATCCACTCCTTCGACGACCCGGAGCACGCGCCCCTGGCTCTCCCGGCCGCCGATCGGTACGCGGAGGTCGCGCCCGAAGCTCACCACGCCCTTCACATGCCGTCTCACATCTTCCTGCAGCACGGGATGTGGGACCGCGTCGCCCGCTCGAACCAGAAGTCTTACGACGCGTCAGTGAAGTGGGTGGAGCGAAAGGGCCTCTCGATCGACAAGCGCGATTACCACAGCCTGCAGTGGCGTGCCTACGCGAACCTGCAGCGGGGCCTCTATACCGACTCGCTGAACGCCATCGAAATCGTGGGCGCGGCCGCGAAGGAAATCCAGTCGCCGCGGCTCGAGAACATCAAGTCGTCGATGCAGGCGAGCTACATGATCGAGACCAACCGCTACGAAGACCTGGCGCTTCCACAAGGCGAGCCCGACACGAGCCGCTATAGCTCGACGGCGAACCTGGTCCTCGCGATCGGGATGGGCGCGGCTCAGGCGAAAAACGCGGCGAAGACCGAAGAGGCGGCAGCGCTCATAGGCGGGCTCAAAGAGAAGAGCGACGACCCTTACACCAAGAAGACCTACTCCATCATGGAGCACGAGCTCCGGGGGCTCGCCTTCATGGTGAAGGGAGAGACGGAAGCAGCTCTCACCGAGCTCGACGAAGCGACGACGATCGAGGAGACGCTCGATCCTCCGTCCGGTCCGGTCTATCCCATGAAGCCGTCGCACGAGCTGTATGGCGAGGTCCTCGCGATCGCCGGCCGGCATCAGGAAGCCATCGCCGAGTTCCAGACGGGCCTCCAGAGGACGCCCAACCGGACGACTTCTCTTCTGGGGATCGCTCGCTCGTCGGTCGCGGTGGGCGACAGCGCGACCGCCGCGCGAGCCTACGAAACGCTCCAGAGATTTCTGGTCGATGCCAACCCCGACGTTGCCTTCCTCGCGGAAGTGCGCGGGTTCCACAGGTCGACAGAAGACCGATAGAACGTATAGCTCTTCCCCCGGGAGGTGAACATGAAGCTCCGGCTCGTCCTCAATGGGCTCGATGGGCTCTTCGCTTTCGTATTCGCGGTCACGTTCACGCTTGCTGCCTCGGCTCACGAGAAAGAGACCGCCGCGGCCGATATGACGGAGGGGGCCGGGCAGCTCTTGCGCTCGCTCACTCCGGAGCTGAAGGGCCAGGCGAGCGTCCCCTTCGACTCCGACGAGCGCTTCAACTGGCACTACATCCCGCGCGATCGCAAGGGAGTTCCGTTCAAGGCGATGACCCCCGCCCAGCGCCGGCTCGCGGACTCGCTCCTGACGACGGGCCTGAGCCAACGCGGCATGAGAAAAGCGCTCGACATCATGTACCTCGACGAGATTCTCTTCGAGCAGGGGGGGGCGCGAGCCGTCCGTGACCCCGAGCTCTATTACGTTTCCGTATTCGGGGAGCCGGGAGCGTCGGGCCACTGGGGATGGCGGGTCGAAGGACACCATCTGTCGCTCAACTTCACCATCGAGGACGGCCAGGTGGTCTCTGCCTCGCCGGCGTTTCTCGGCGCGAATCCGGCGATCGTCCGGGGCGGCGCTCAGGACGGAATGCGCGTTCTCGAGGAAGAGGAGATTCTCGGCCGTGAGCTGCTGCATGCGTTCACGGACAAAGACCGCGCCCGGGTCATCATTCTAGCGGACGCGCCCGCCGACATCGTGACCGCGAGCTCCCGCCGGGCCGAGATTGGAAAACCCGCCGGGATCTCCTACGCCGAGATGACGCCGGACCAGCGTAAGGCGGTGGTCGAGGTCGTCTCGTTCTACGCCGACCGCATGCGTCCGGAAATCGCTCAGACCGAGATGCGGCGCATCGAAGAGGCGGGCTACGACGGGATTCATTTCGCCTGGGCGGGCGGGGCCTCCGTGGGCGAGCCGCACTACTATCGAATCCACGGGCCGACGTTTCTCATCGAGTACGACAACACCCAGAACGGCGCGAACCACATCCACACCGTCTGGCGGGATCTGGAAGACGATTTCGGCGGGGTCGACGTCCTCACGGACCACTACGCGAAGAGCCCGCACCATCGGCATCGAAACCGCCACGCGGAGTAGCCGGGCGCCGTTAGAAGCTAGAACCGGATCCCGAGCCCGAACGACAGCTCCACGTTGTGGAGCCGGGCCTCGGTGTCGCTCAGGCCGATGAGCTCTCCGATGATGCCGAGCCCGAGGTCGTCGAAACCGAACGTGGTCACGTGATCCCGGATATCGACGCGAAACGAAACCCGCGACGCGCTCATCTTGAGCCCGCCGCCGAAGTTGTAGCCGAGCTTCGATCGGTCGAAGCTCACCAGGTCGGCGATGTTGAAGCTCAGGTAGTGAAGCCCGAGTCCCGCGGTCACGAAAGGCGACACCGGCCCCGGCAAGATCACGACGAGCACGTTCGCCTCGGTGTACAAGATGCTGGCGTTCGCCTCGATGAGGTCCTCGAAAGCCCCTCCGGTCAGGCCCGAAGGGCTATAGGTGAAAGAGCCCTCGATCCCGAAGGGAAAACCGTAGGTTCCCAGCCGGAGGCCGAAGAGCGGGCTGTTCTTGACCGCGGTCTCGACCTGGTTGATATCGAAGTCGTCCAGCACCGTGATGTCTCCGGAAATGCTCGCGCCGAAGAGGAAGGTGACCTCCGCGTCCGCGCTCGCCTTTCCCGCGATCGAAACCAAGAGCACCGCTGCCGCAGCCAGGAACTTTCTGTTCATCGAGCCTCCATCGAAACCGGCGCCGTCGCGGACTATAACGTGTAACCGCGATCGACGCCACCCAGCACGAAAAGTGCTACGCTGACCCCATGTACTGTCCCAACCCGGACTGCCCTCATGCCCGGGAGACCGGGCAACCCGCGGAGTACCGAGAGGGCATCGAGGAATGCCAGGATTGCGGCTCCACCCTGGCCGAGGCGGGTCCAGAATCGCCCGCCGTCGCCTACGAACGATTCGTGCCGGTGTTCGAAATTCCGAGCGCCGGGCTCCTCCCGTTCGTCGAGTCCTTGCTGCAGTCATCCGGCATGCGGTTCTTCGTCAAGGGAGTCGGCTCCGGATTCGATTTCGTTTCCGGCCCGGTGAAGGTCTACGTGGAGCCCGACCGCGCCGACGAAGCTCGCGAGCTCCTGGCGGAAGTCAGCGCCGCACCCGAGAACGATGGCCCAGTTTTGGTCGACGAGGATGCTGAGCCTTCCTCCTAGGCCGCTCTCAATCCACAAGGATGCCGAGCGGCTCGCCAAGGCCGAGCCCGAGGTGCTAATGCGCATCGAGGAGCTCGATTTGTCGCCGACCACGGCAATCCGACTCAACACGGCGCTGGCCGGAGACCCGCCCGCGTGGCAGGCGCTCGAAGACCTCTCGACAGTACAAAAGGCGACCGCGGTGCTCCTCCTCCTGCTGCTGGAATCCGACGCACCGCTCATCGTCGACCAGCCGGAGGACGACCTCGACAACCGCTTCATCACCGAAGGCATCGTGCCGCGCATGCGCGAGGAGAAGCAGCGCCGGCAGTTCGTCTTCTCGACCCACAACACGAACATCCCCTTGCTCGGTGACGCCGAACTGATCGTTGGCTTGAGCGCATCGGGCGAGGCCGAACGGGGTCACGCGCGCATCGCCTCCGAGCACATGGGCTCGATCGACTCCAGGCCCGTACGCGAGCTGGTGGAGGAGATCCTCGAAGGCGGCAAGGAAGCCTTCGAGCGTCGCCGGCGCACGTACGGGTTCTGAGGGAGGAAGAGATGACTCCAGCCGAGTTAGCAGAACTGATTCGCAGCGGCGAGGACTCCGGTCTCGAGTTCAAGCGCGACGACATCCAGAACCATGATCTGGCGAAGGAGTTGGTCGCATTTCTCAATCTCGAAGGTGGCACGGTCCTTCTCGGTGTCGAGGACGATGGCAGCATCTCGGGAACCACCCGTGAGAACCTCGATGAATGGGTGGCGGATCTCTGCCGCACGAAGATCGAACCGCCGATCATCCCGTCCATGTCGTGGGCGAGAAACATCGAGCCCGGCAA
>Ga0184637_10002344_pt1 | contig 12198 bp, 13 predicted proteins | sample PLM3_127_b2_FD_133143 | JGI IMG/M metagenome (GOLD analysis project Ga0184637, IMG submission 133143) | Groundwater sediment microbial communities from an aquifer in East River, Colorado, USA - PLM3_127_b2 | ecosystem: Environmental > Terrestrial > Soil > Riparian zone | place: USA: East River...
AGCGTGGATCGAAACGAGCGCCAGCGGCGAGCCGAAGAAGTGATGGAGGAGCTCAAGATCGGGCATCTGGCCGAACGCATGGCCTACAACCTGTCGGGCGGCGAGCGGCGGCGGGTGGAGATCGCCCGCGCCCTGACCACCTACCCCCGATTCATGTTGCTCGATGAGCCGTTCATCGGTATCGACCCCATCGCCGTCGCCGACTTGCAAGAGGTGATCGCCGGTCTGCGCCGCCGTGGAATCGGGATCCTAATGACCGACCACAACGTGCGCGAAACCCTATCGACGACCGACCGGGCCTACATCATGTTCGAGGGCAAGATCGTGCTCGCCGGCACCGCCCGGGAGCTGGCTGACGACGCGACCGCCCGCGAGATCTACCTGGGCGAAAAGTTCAGACTCTGAGGCAGAGAACATCATGGAAATGAGGCACGGGCTTCGCCTGCAGCAGAAACCGATGCTGGTCATGACCCAGCGATTGCAGCAGGCCCTCAAGCTCCTGCAGGTTCCAACCCTCGAGCTCCAGCAGATCCTTCAACAGGAGCTGCAGCAAAACCCATTGCTCGAGGAGATCGTCGAGTACGATGAGGAGGAGACTCCCGAACCGGCAGTCGAGGCGCCCGAGCCCGCCGAAGTCGATGGCGACAGCGAGGCCAATCGCAAAGCCGAAGAGGAGAAGAGCCTGGCCGAGTGGGAGGAGTACTGGGAGCACGGCTACGACGGTCACTACAACCGGGGCGAGGTGCAGAGCGCCGAGGACTTCTACGAGAAAGTCCCGACTACGGTCGTCACCCTCGCCGACCACCTGTTCGCCCAGTTGCACCTGGCCACATCGGATGCCGAGCTCACCCGCATCGGCGAATACCTGATCGGCACGATCGATGAGCGCGGCTATCTGACCATGAATGACGAAGAGGTGGCCGAAGAGCTCAAGGTGGACGTGGCTCAGGTGGCGCAGGCCGTCAAGCTGCTCCAGACCCTCGATCCCCCCGGAGTCGCCGCCCGCGACCTGCGCGAGTGCCTGCTCATCCAGCTCCGGACCCGCAATCAGGGCACGAGCCTGGGCTACCAGATCGTGGACCAGCAGTTCGAGAACCTCAAAGAACGGCGCTACCACGAGATCGCCCGCGCGCTGAAGATCACGATCGAGCAGGTGCAAGAGGCGGCGGATGTGATCGCCACCCTGAGCCCGCGCCCGGGCAACGAGATCGGCCCGGACGACGTCAAGTACGTCATTCCCGATCTGGTGGTCGATCGGGTGGACGATGACTATGTCGTCTATTTGAACGACCGAAACGTGCCGCGGCTGCGGATCTCGAACGCCTACCGCGAGCTGTTGACCAGGCGCAAGAAGGGAGACGAGACCCAGGAGTACATCCTGGGCAAGCTCAACTCCGCCAAGTGGCTGATCCAGACGATCGAGCAACGCCGGCGCACCATGGTCAAGGTGATGAACTGCATTGTCGAGCAGCAACGAGGGTTCTTCGACAAGGGGATCAGCCAGCTGAAGCCGCTCACTCTGCAGCAGGTCGCTTCCCAGATCGGCATGCACGAATCCACCGTCAGCCGGGTCACCACCAACAAGTACGTGCAGACCCCGCGCGGGGTGTTCGAGCTCAAGTTTTTCTTCTCGAGTGGTTTGGAGACCTCGAGCGGCGAGGACATGTCGGCCAAGACGGCCCGGGACATCATTCAGCACCTCATCGACGGGGAGGACAAGAAGGAGCCGCTTTCGGATCAGCGCATCGCCGATATCTTGCACTCGCGCGGGCTCCGCATCGCCCGCCGCACGGTAGCCAAGTATCGGGAACAGATGGGGATCCTTCCAGCTCGCTATCGCAAGCGTCACTAGGCGTCATTACGATTGGCGCCGGAGAGGATCAGGATGGAGATCCACTTCACCGCCAGGCATTGCGACATCGCTCCCGAGCTCCGGGAGTTCATCACCCGCAAGCTCGAAAAGCTCGAGCATGTCCAGCACCAGATCCGCGAGGCGCGGGTGGTTCTGGCCGCCGAGAACTACCGGCACATCGCCGAAGTCACCCTCCTTGCCCGCCGGCATGAATTCGTCGGCCGCGAGGAGTCGCCGGATGTCTACGCCGCGGCCGAATTGGTGATCGAAAAGCTCGACCAGCAGCTCCGGCGCTTCAAGGACAAGCGGCTATCTCGCAATCGACGGGACGGGCGCAGCGCCGAGTCCGGCGAGGCGAGACGGTCCGCCGAGTCGCTGACGATCAGCCTGCGCGAAAGTCACGAGAAGCCGCAGCTGCTCACCGTGGACGAGGCGCTCGAGCAACTCGACGACGAGGGGAGTGAGGTCCTGGTATTCCAGAACCGGGAGACCCAGAAGACCAGCGTCCTCTACCGGCGCCAGGACGGGACCTTCGGGCTGATCGAGCCGGCGGGCTAGGGGAGGCGATGGACCGCCTTACCGTCGAGCAGTTCTATCGCGACAAGCACGAGGATCTCGAGCTCGAGACGCTCACCGACTCGCTCACCTCCCGCGCCGACATCACCGTCCCCGACATCTCGCGTCCGGGGCTCATCCTGTGCGGGTTCGAGGAGAACTTCCTGTTCGAGCGGATTCAGATCCTCGGCCAGACCGAGATCTGGTATCTCTCGACTTTGTCCGATGTCGACCGCGCTCAGGCCATCAACCGCCTGTTCAAATTTGCGATCCCCTGCATCATCGTCTCCAAGGGGCTCGAGATTCCCGAGGACTGGATCGAGCTCGGCAACCGGGCCAAGGTGCCCATCCTCCGCACTTCCAAGTCCACCACTCCCTTCATCCACCAGCTCACCGCCTACCTGGATGTCATCTTCGCCCCGCAGACCAGCGTCCACGCCTCGCTGGTCGATGTCTACGGGGTCGGCCTCCTGTTCACCGGCCGGAGCGCGATCGGCAAATCCGAGTGCGCTCTGGATCTGGTCGAGCGCGGGCATCGACTGGTGGCCGATGACGTGGTGACGATTACCCGCCGCCACGACGACATCCTGATCGGGTCGGGCAACGATGTCCTGCGCCATCACATGGAAATCCGCGGAATGGGAATCATCGACGTTCAGGCCATCTTCGGCATCCGGGCGATTCGGGTGCAGAAGCGGGTCGAGGTGGAGGTCAACCTCAAAGAGTGGGACGCGGCCGAGGACTACGAGCGGGTGGGGATCGACGAGCGCCAGACATCCATTCTCGGAGTTCGGATTCCGCTGGTGACCATCCCCATCTTTCCCGGGAAGAACATCACCGTCATCGCCGAAACCGTGGGCTTGAACTATCTGATCAAGGCCTACGGCTATCACCCGGCCAAGGCCTTCAACGAACGGCTGACCCGTCATCTTCACGCCAATCCGATGATTCACCCGCCGTTCCTAGACGACCGGGAGTAGGGCCTTGAGCGAGGAGCGAGTGGGCGATTCACCGCGAGCTCCGCGGGGCGTCATCATCACTCACGGCGCCCTGGGCGAGGAGCTCATGCGCACCGCCGAGCTCGTCGTCGGTCATTCGGAGGGCCTCGAGGCGCTGTCGAACTCCGGGCTCTCGACTGCGGCGCTCGCCGAGCAGGTGGACGCGCTCCTTGCCGGCGAGACGGCGGATCGCCCGGTCATGCTCTTTGTCGATCTCCTCGGCGGGAGTTGCGCCCAGGCCTGCATCGAGCAGCTGACCCGGCGCTCGGGTTCGCGCCTGTTCACCGGGGTGAACCTGCCGATGATCATCGCCTTCCTCCAATATCGGGACACCATGAACGCGGACGAGCTGGCGGCCGGAATCCTGATGCGCGGCCATCGCGGCATCGCCGCTTTCCCGGAGGTGCCGTCGGCCGAGCCAGAACGCCAGGGGCGGACATGAGTCTGGTCGGCTTCCGCATCGACGACCGGCTCCTGCACGGCCAGGTGGTCGAAAACTGGATCGAGTCGCTCCGCCCCGAGCTGGTGGTGGTGGCTAGCGCCAAGGCGGCTCAAGATCCTTTGATCCGAAAGCTTTACGCTGCCGCCATGCCGCCGGGGATCGGACTCGAGGTGGCGCCGATTGCCGGAGCGGCGGCGATTGCGTCCCGTGCGACCGAGCGTGTGCTCCTCATCGTCGGCTCTCCCGCCGATGCCCTGGCCCTGATCGAGGCCGGGGTGCGACCGGAGGCGATCACCGTCGGTGGCCTCCACCATGCCGGCGGAAAGGAGCGGTTGCTCGATTTCGTGTACGTGGACGAGCGCGATCGGGAAGCCCTCCAGCGGCTCGTGGCTCTCGGCCTCAAGCTCATCGCCCAGGATGTGCCCCGGCATCGCCCGCATGACCTGGTGCCGCTGGTTCTCGGCGCCCGCTGATGGACGGGACGGCGCTGGCCCTCGTTGTTCTTGGAGCCGTGATCGCCCTCGACCAGATGAGTGTCGCCCAGCTCCAGCTCGGGCACCCGCTGGTGGCCGGCACGTTGGCCGGAGCGCTGGCGGGGAATGCGGTGGAGGGGGCGCTGGTGGGGGCGCTCCTCGGCCTCATTCTCGCCGGCCACCGTCCGGTGGGCGGGGTGATCCCGCCCGATGGTGGGCCGGCCGCGGTGGTGGCGGCGGCAAGCCTGGCCCGCGCGGAGCGGGCAAGTCTTGCGGGGTCGAGCGGGGAGGCGCTGGCGTTGGCTCTCGGCGTGGGGCTCGTGCTCGCCATGATCGGGCAGGCGACCGAAAGCTGGACCCGAAGCCGAAACCTGCTTCTCGTCCGGCGGGCGGAGGCGAACGCAACCACGGGAGCGGTGCGAGTAGCCGTGGTGGCGGCCCTGGTCCTGGCGGCATTTCGCGGCGCCCTGACCGTGGCGGCGGCGCTGCCGGTCGCAACCGCGGTCGTGGGGCGGGGGGTCAACGGGGCGGGTCCGGCGCCCGCGGTGGTGTTGGCGATCGTCGGGGGAGTCGGGCTCTCCGCGCAGAGGCGCCTGCTCGGTCCCCGGCGGAGGCTCGGCCTGGCCTTGGCCTTGCTCGGCGCCGCCATCAGCTTCGTTCTCGGCTCGGCCGCCTTGGGCGGGCCGGGAGGCGCGCGGTGACTACCCTCCAGCTCTTCCTTCGCGGTCTCCTCCTCCAGGCGGGATGGAACCGGGAGCGAATGCAGGCCCTCGGCTTTGCCTTTGCGCTCCTCCCGCTGGCCGACGGCCGCGAGCGTGAAGCCAGGGCGGAGTTCGTTCGCCGCCATCTGGGCTACGTGAGCACGAGCCCGGCGCTCTCGGGAGTGCTTCTTGGCGTGGTGGCCAGCGAGGAGGAACGCCTCCTGGCTCAGGGCGCGAGCGCGGAAGAGGCGGCCGCGCGAGTGGCGGCGGCCAAACGCCAGCTCGAGGGCCCGCTGGCCGCGCTCGGTGATCGCACCTTCTGGGGCTGGTTGCGCCCTCTCGCCGGGGTAGCCGGGGCCTACCTCTTATTGGTCCAGGCAGGGGTGGTGGCGCTGGCCGGCCCAATTCCCGAGAGTGTGGGCCACCATGCGGCAATGGCTAGCGTTCTGCTTGTGCTCGGCTTCTATAATGGTCCTTACCTCGCCATCCGCTGGCTGGGAACCCGGCGCGGCCTGGCGGGGGGAGGGGATGCGGCGGCGGCGCTCTCGGGGGCCGGCGGGCCACTGGGACTCACCCGGCTGAACGCGCTCTTCCAGATCTTGGGGCCGATCGTGGTCGGGGCACTTGCCGGACGACTGATCGACTTGGCGCGGATCGGAGCCACGGGCGGCGGCGCGGTGGCCGGGGTGGCCCTCGTCGTGGCCGGCCTGCTCGTCGGCGCCGGCGCCAGCTGCTGGGGCCAGCCGCCGGAGCGAGTCGCGCTCGCCCTCATCGCGTTCCTTCTCCTGGCCGCGGGTGGGGTCGGCTGAAACGACCATGCCGAGCCGAACCGTGACGATCCAAAACCGGGATGGTTTGCATCTGCGGCCGGCCGGCCTCTTGGTCAAGGAGGCGGCGCGCTTCCGATCGGACATTTTTGTGTCCAAGAACGGCTTCGAGGTCAATGCCAAGAGCATCATGGGTGTGACCATGCTGGCCGCCGAGGCCGGATCCGAGATCGAGCTCCGCGCCGAGGGCGATGACGCCGTCGAAGCGCTGGCGGCACTTGCCGCGCTGATCGAGTCGGGGTTCGGCGGCATCCGCTGAGACGAAAAGAGGCCACAAAGGAAAGGCCACGTGCGCACCCCAGGGTCCAAAGCGCGTCCGATGCCGGCCGACCGCCCGAGCGTCACCCTCAAAGGAGTGCCCGCCGCCCCGGGCATCGCGATCGGCTTGGTCCACCTCGGCGCCCGCTCCGAGGTGGCGGTGCCGGACGGTGACATCGCCCTGGATGAGATCGAGGCCGAGACCAAGCGCTTCCGCGAGGCGATCGAGAAGGCGCGCGAGGATGTCACCTTTCTTCGCTCCAGCGCCGCCCAGGAGGTGGGCGAGGAATCGGCCAAGATCTTCGACACCCAGCTCTTGTTCCTCGACGACACCGCGGTCCTGGATCCGGTGGTGCACGGCATTCCCCGGGAGCGGAAGCGGGCGGCTTACCTCTTCCATCGCAACGTGGGCAGGCTGATCGAGCAAGACGCGCCGGCCGACAGCGACTATTTCCGCGAGCGGGCGAACGTCTTTCGCGACATTGAATGGCGGGTGTTGCGCCACCTGCTCGATCTCGCCGACGAGCGACAGCCGCAGCAACATGGCGTGCTCATGGCGCGGGAGCTGGCGCCGTCCGACGCTCTGCGCCTCGATCGATCCGGGATCACCGGCTTCGCCACCGAACGGGGCAGCATGACTTCGCACGCCGCGATCATGGCCCGCTCCAAGGGGGTCCCGGCGGTGGTGGGGGTCAAGAACCTGCTCCTTCAAGTAAAGGCCGGCGACACGGCGGTGGTCGACGGTCTCGCCGGGGCGGTGGTAATCAACCCGAGCGCTTCGGTGCTGGCCGCCTACGAGCGCCGATTGGGCGAGCTCAAGGCCTTCGAAGGCAGCTTGGTCGCTCTCCGGGAGGAGCGGGCCACCACCCAGGACGGGCGGACGATCGACCTTTCGGCCAACATCGAGTCGCCGGCCGACCTCGACAAGGTACTCGAGTGCGGGGCGTACGGCATCGGGCTCTACCGCACCGAATTCTTCTACATCGAACGCGCCCGCATGCCGGACGAGGAGGAGCAGTTTCAGGCCTACCGGGAGGTGGCCGAACGCCTGCGCCCGGACCCGGTCATCATTCGCACCATGGATATCGGAGGGGACAAGGTCGCCTCCTACCTGCGTGCCGGTCCCGAGACCAATCCCTTCCATGGTTGGCGCGGGATCCGTTACTCGCTCGAACACACAGACGCCTTCTACACCCAGCTGCGAGCTATCTACCGGGCGAGCGCCCATGGCAACGTCAAGCTCATGCTGCCGATGATCACCGGGATCGAAGAGCTCCGGGCCGCGCGCGCCCTCGCCACCCAGGTGTCGAACGAGCTTGCCGGGGAAGGGATCGAGCGGGACGAGCGGATCGAGTTCGGCATGATGGTCGAGACGCCGTCGGCGGTGATGATGGCCGACATCTTCGCCCGCGAGGTTGACTTCTTCTCGGTAGGGTCGAACGACCTGATCCAGTACACGCTGGCGGTGGACCGCTCGGACCCCAAGACGGCGAGCCTCTACCAGCCGCATCATCCGGCCGTGCTGCGCAGCCTCAAGACGGTGGTCGACGCCGCCCATGCCGAGAAGATCTGGGTGGGAATCTGCGGCGAAATGGCGGCCGATCCCATGAGCACCATCTTGCTGGTCGGGCTCGGTTTCGACGAGCTCTCGGTGAGCCCTTACCTGGTTCCCAAAGTGAAGACCATCGTCCGCTCGCTCATCCATGCCGATGCGCAAGCGTTGGTCGAACAGGCGTTGCGTCTCGAGTCGTCGTCGGCGGTCCAGGCGCTGGTGCTCTCGCGCATGGGCCGTCTCTTGCCACAGTTCCTCTTGCCGGTGGGAGATGGGGATGGTGACGCTTGATCGGCGCGCCGTGGCGCGGATCGACTTGCAGGGGATGCTGGATCTCGTGACCGGGTTTCCGGCCCAGTGCGAGGAGGCGATCCAGCTCGGGCAGAAGGCGGCCATCGGCACCGCCCACGGGCCCTTCCGGGCGGTGGTGGTGGCCGGGATGGGCGGGTCGGCGATCGCAGGCGACCTCCTGCGTTGCTACCTCGCCGACTCGATCGAGATCCCCATCTTCACCGTGCGCAACTATCATCTTCCTCGCTCGGTCGGCCCGGGGTGCCTGGTCATCTGCTCGAGCCACTCCGGAAACACCGAAGAGTCACTGGCGCTCTACGAGGATGCCCGGCACAAGCGCGCCCGGGTCATCTGCCTCACGAGCGGCGGCAAGCTGGCCGAAAAATGCAATCGGGATGGGGTACCCTGGATCAAAATCCCGGGCGGCATGCCGCCCCGCGCGGCCCTCGGGTATTCGTTCATCCCCATGCTCTCGGCGCTCTGGCGCCTCGAGGTCGTGGCGCCGCGGTGGAGCGAGCTGGACGAGCTGGCGCACCGCGTGCGGGAAGCCGGCGAGCGCTGTGCGGTGGAGATCCCGGACCAGGAGAACATCGCCAAGCAGCTGGCACGGAAACTGATGGATCGCCTGATCGTGGTCCATGCCTCGGCCGACCACCTGGAGGCGGTGGCCCTACGCTGGAAGGGCCAGATGCACGAGAATGCCAAGGTGCTGGCTTTCCACAACGTGTATCCGGAGCTCGATCACAACGAGGTGGTCGGCTGGACGGGCCCGCGCTCCAAAGCCGCTGACGCCCACGTGATCGTCCTGCGTGATCCCGCCGACAGCGAGCGGATCCAGCGCCGGATCGAGGTAACGAGCGAGATCATCCTCGCCACCGGGGCTCGAGTGAGCCAGGTGTGGAGCGGCCAGGGATCGGCGCTCGCGCGCATTTTCGGTCTCATTCATCTCGGCGATTATGTCAGTGTGTATCTCGCGGTTCTGAACCGCGTCGATCCCACGCCGGTCGAGACCATCGACCTGGTCAAGGAAGGCCTGGCCGATGCAGAGGCCGGAGCAGCGGAGGTGCCCCGTGGCTGATTCCAAGCGGCAGCCGGTAGCGGTCATTCCGGTCGCCGGAGTGGGAAGCCGGCTGCGGCCGCACACCCACACCGTGCCCAAGGCCTTGATCAATGTCGCCGGCAAGCCGATGCTCGCCCATATCCTCGACGAGCTCGACCATCTCGGAATCCGCGAGGTGGCCCTGGTGGTCGGCCACATGGGCGATCGGATCCGGCACTTCGTCGGCCGGACCTACCGCCATTTCGAGGTGCACTACGTCGAGCAGCTCGACCGCCAGGGCCTGGGGCACGCCGTCCATTTGACCCGCGGCTTCAAGCCGGGGCGGCCGCTGCTCATCGTGCTCGGCGACACCATTTTCCGCGCCGATTTCGGCGGCGTCATCGCCTCGCCGTCGACCCTGCTCGGGGTCCAGGAGGTGGAAGATCCCCGCCGCTTCGGCATCGTGGAGACGGACGCCCAGGGGCGGGTCGTGCGCCTGGTCGAGAAGCCGGAGCATCCGGCTTCGAACCTGGCCCTGGTCGGCATCTACTACGTGGCCAACGGCGATGTCCTCTACGACTGCCTGGAGGAGATGATCCGGCGCGACCTCCGCACCCGCGGCGAGTTCCAGCTCACCGATGCATTGCAACTCATGCTCGACCGGGGGGAAAAGATGGGTGTCTTTCACGTCGAGGGCTGGTACGATTGTGGGCAGCCGGAGACTCTGCTCGCCACCAACCGGGCCCTCCTCGATATGCAGGGTGGGGCAAAGGCCGCGGCCAACGGCACCGGGCTCATCCTGCCGCCGGTCGCCATCGATCCCTCGGCGACGGTGCTGGGCTCGATCATCGGGCCACACGTCTCGGTGGCCGCCGGCGCAGTGGTCCGGAACTCGATCGTCCGCAACGCCATTATCAATGAGAGCGCCATCGTCGAGGACGTGCTCCTCGACGCGTCGGTTATCGGGGACCATGCGGTGGTCCGCGGCGCCTTCAAGAAGCTCAACGTCGGCGACTCATCCGAGGTGGAGCTGATCTAGACTGGATGCTGGCGCCCCGGGCGCCGGAAGGAGGCAAGGCATGAGCACGGTGAGCAGGACGGACACGGCGATCAGGGGAGACGGGAGCACGATGATGCACGCGCAAACGCGGAAGGCCGGGGTGAAGGGCATCTTCCCGTTCACGTCCGAATCGGTCACCGAGGGCCATCCGGACAAGGTCGCCGACCAGATATCCGACGCCGTCCTCGACGCCATCCTCGAGCAGGATCCCCAGGGAAGAGTGGCCTGCGAGACCCTGGTCACCACCGGCCTCTGCATGGTGGCGGGCGAGATCACCACCGATTGCTATGTGGACATCCCGCAGATCGCCCGGCGCACGATCCGTGAGATCGGCTACACCGACGCCAGCTACGGCTTCGACTTCGAGACCTGCGCGGTGATCACCTCCCTCGACGAGCAGTCGCCGGACATCGCCGCCGGGGTTGACCGGTTGGGTGCCGGCGACCAGGGGATGATGTTCGGCTACGCCACCAACGAGACCCGGGAGCTGATGCCGCTGCCCATCCTCCTCGCCCACCGGTTGGCCAAGAAACTGAGCGAGGTGCGCAAGGGGGCCATCCTTCCGTACCTGCGTCCTGACGGAAAGACTCAGGTCACCGTGGAGTATGGAGCCGATGGGAAGCCGCATCGGGTGACCACCGTGGTCATCGCCGCCCAGCATCATCAAGATATTCCGGTCGAGAAGATGAAGCTCGATCTGATCGAGAAGGTGGTGCGGGAAGTGGTGCCGGCGGAGCTCATGCGCGGCGGCGACCTCACCGTGCATGTGAACCCCACCGGGCGGTTTGTCCGCGGCGGCCCGATGGCCGACTGTGGGCTCACCGGGCGCAAGATCATCGTCGACTCCTACGGCGGCGCCGGGCGTCACGGCGGCGGGGCGTTCTCGGGCAAGGATCCGACCAAGGTCGATCGCTCGGCCTCCTACGGCGCCCGTTGGGTGGCGAAGAACATCGTCGCCTCGGGGCTGGCCGAGCGCTGCGAGGTGCAGATCGCCTATGTGATCGGGCTCGAGGAGCCGGTGTCGGTGATGGTGGATTCCTTCGGCACCGGACAAATCCCCGACGACCAGATCAGCCTCATGGTAAAAAAGTTCTTCGACCTCACCCCGAAGGGACTCATCAAGGAGCTCGACCTCCGGCGCCCGATCTACCGCCGGACCGCGGCCTACGGCCACTTCGGCCGCGAGGATGAAGGCTTTACCTGGGAAATCTGCAATCGGGTGGATGACTTGCGTCGAGGGATGTAGCCGACTGGAAGGTGCGTCATGCGTTGCGGGCCGGCAGCGATCTGCGTGTTGGCCTTGGGCCTCGCGACCGTCGCCGAGGCGGTCCATATCCCTTCAGTTGTGCTCCATGCCCGGCCCCCGTCCGGGGTCGGTTCCTGCACTGAACCCGGCCTTCCAACCTGTGAATATGGTGGCAGGCCGATCACTCAAATCGCGCCGGGCGAGAGCTTCCGCCTCTATATTTTGGTGCAGAATTGGCAGAACGTCGGCTACGGAAATGGCTTCGCCGGTCTTCAAACGGCTTTCACCTGGCCTGCGGACTGGGTGGTCGATCCCGATGGCGAGCCGCCGGTGACCTTGGGCTGCCAGAGGAATCAGCTCACTGTTACGGAGCCGTCTGACCCCGGTGGGCCGGCGAACGGGATCTACGCCACGGTCTTCGACTGCATTCAAGGGTCGGGTCCAAATCTCGTAGTCATCGGTCGCATCGATTTCTTGGCCGGCCAGGCCGGTTGCCTGTTTCAAGTCAATCCGAACTCGGTGAGAGTTGAGCTCCTCGACTGTCAGTACGCGTCCACATTCATCGATGCCAGCGATCCCTACGAACAACAACGGCTAGGCTCGATCTGCGTGGGTAGCCCCGGGTGGGATAGCTGCGATAACGACTTGCATCCCGTGGAAGCGAGAACCTGGGGCAGCATCAAGGCTACGTACCGGTGAGCTCGAGGCTTGCAAATTCCGCCGCGCCCAGGCATCATCCGCCCGCGATCCCAAGCGCCCCCGCCGACAGGAGAGAGACGTGACCACCGAGATTTCCCCGACTTCTACGCAGCGCACGCCCGCCAAGGGTGCCTCCACTCCTGCCGCCAAAGTGGCTGACCCGAGCCTCGCCGCCCAGGGGCAGCTCAAGATCGAGTGGGCCGAG
>Ga0184637_10002345_pt1 | contig 12193 bp, 11 predicted proteins | sample PLM3_127_b2_FD_133143 | JGI IMG/M metagenome (GOLD analysis project Ga0184637, IMG submission 133143) | Groundwater sediment microbial communities from an aquifer in East River, Colorado, USA - PLM3_127_b2 | ecosystem: Environmental > Terrestrial > Soil > Riparian zone | place: USA: East River...
CCCATCCTCTATCGTCCGAAAGGTGCCAATTCCAGACGTTCATAGTGGCATCTGTGAAGGTTACGCCGCGCCGCTCGCTGTGCGCTATTTCGACAAATTTCAAAGTTTTGAAAAAGACAAATCATCGATGAGTTGCAGTTCTACTCCGTGCGAACAGTGTGTGAACCGGAGCGCAATGGCATCGATCCACCCACAGGATCTGCCGGTCTCTCGGGGATAGGAATTACAGGAGACATGGGCTCACCTCGCCAAGGAGAACCTTGTTCCTTGCCGGGGGCTTTTCCTGTCGTTCAGCACCATCTGAACCGCTCCCCACATTGCGCTACCCCGCTGCGGCGGCCAACGGAACGCTTTGTCACAGCCGACGATACAAGCTGGGGAGCATGACCTGATTTGAACCTATCGAGTTTTCGCGCGCTCAGGCGTAGTTGAGCCCAAGTTATCGTAGGAAATCGCAGGAAAGAGTGGTTGCGGGGACGCGCAACCATCTCAAATTGTGCTTCGGCGAAGCGTCGCTGCTTGGGCGAACACTGCAAACTTTATCAAGCGGCTACAATAGCTTGGCGTCCTTGCTTCGATGTGCCGCTTGACGCTTGCAGGCAGCTGACGGCGACCGTGCCGAGGTGCCGCTCGGGGAGGAGCATCTGGTCCAGAACTCGGCACCAGCTCATGCGGATGCTGGCGGAATCCGTTTCGGCGGCCCTATCGGTTCGACTCTTGCGCCACTCGGACCGCTGGATGAGTTTCGCAACAAAATCCGCCAGAAGCTGACTTGCTACGTCGCGACGGCCGGTGGAGCAAGGATTTCGGGGATTGAATCATGGGCGTACGCGCGAAGCCGTATGGCTTCGCTGTCATCAATCCAGCGATAGGGACGTCGCAGGCGCGTGCCGATCGGCGCCCATCCGCCGATCGCCGCCAACAGCTTGTCGAGCGCGGCGTTGGAATAGCCGTGAACACTCCTGAAAGGCAGGATATGTGTGTCGAGGAAGAGGCGAAGCTTTTTCTCGATCGCAAGGGCGGCGACGATGTCCAGCCGCATCAGCTCCGTCCATTGCTGCGCGCCCGTCGGACTGAGGCATGCAACATTGGAGAAAGCGCCGGCCGCCACCCCCTCATCGATACCCGTTGCGAGGTGATGACCTGGGATGAAGAGCGCAGTATCCGCGAGATGCTGGCGCGCGGCGGCATACCAAGGCGCGTCTCCATCTGCGAGCTTTATGCCGACCAGGGACGGTATCGCGCGGACAAGCAGGCCGAGCTCGGCCGGTGAGAGCACGCGCTTGGCATGGGGCGGGTTGTAGAGGATGAGCGGCACGGCATCTGCCGCCTCGGCCATAAGCTGTAAGAAGTCGACGGCTTCGGCGTCCGTGACCGGCCACCAGTCAGGCAGGATCACCTGAATTGCCATCGGCGCCAGCGCGGCCGCTCGACGAACGCGCTCGCGCGCGATGCTCGGATCCGGCTGGCACGCGCCGATCACAAAGGGCATGCCGGACGTTCCGCACTTGTCCGCGAGAAGGGCTTGGATGCTGTCGAATTCCACGTCGGTCTGATTATGAAACTCGCCGGCGGTCCCATTTGAATAGATGCCGTCTACTCCTGCTGAGCTCAGCGCGTCGATCTCGTCCGACAGACGTGTATAGTCGATGCTGTCATCGGACGCGATCGGCAAGAGCAGCGTCGCCCAATTCCCGCGCAACCGCGGAGCGGCTGGCCTCGACGCCGATAGAGAAAGATCCGTGCGGCTCATCCACTGATATCCTGTCTGATACAAGCCTTGAAATGCCCAGGGCCGACTTCTTCGAGTGGGGGGATCTCAACAGCGCAGCGTGCCACGGCGTGAGGACAGCGCGTGCGAAACACACAACCGGACGGAGGGTTCGCCGGGTTTGGGATCTCACCCGTGAGAACCTGCCGGCTGCGCGGCGCATCCAGATTGGGCGAAGGTATCGCCGACAGAAGCGCCCGCGTATAGGGATGTCGTGGCGCCGCATAAAGCTGCTCACTCGGCGCTATCTCCATGATGCGCCCGAGATAAAGCACGATCACAACGTCGCAGATATACTCAACGACCGCCAGATCGTGGGAGATGAAAAGCATGGTCAGGCCCAGCCGGACCTGAAGGTCGCGCAACAGATTCACGATCTGCGCCTGTACCGAGACATCGAGCGCGGAAACCGGCTCGTCCGCCACCAGGAAATCCGGTTGCAAGGCCAGCGCGCGCGCAATGCCGATGCGCTGACGCTGGCCACCGGAGAACTCGTGCGCATAGCTGTCGAGCGCATCGGCCGAGAGTTCAACCGCCTGGAGAGCCTCCCTTGCACGATCGAGTCTTTCCTTTCGGGTCCCTATGCTTTGAATCGCGAGACCTTCGGTCAAGATCTCGCCCACCGTCATGCGAGGTGACAAGCTCGCAAACGGATCCTGGAAGATATACTGCATGCGTCGACGCTGGAGCCGCATCTCCGCCGCCGACAGTGCAGTCAGCTCCGTCCCGTCAAAGTGGACTTCGCCAGACGTCGGCTCCACAAGCCGCAGGATCGAGCGGCCAATAGTGGTCTTCCCGCTGCCGGATTCGCCGACCAGGCCAACGACCCGCCCCTTCTCGACGTCGAAGGAAATGTCCCGCAAGGCCTGGACGACGGGCCCGCGCCCGAAGCCTGTCGGCGAAAAAACCTTGTGCAGCCGGCGCACCGAAAGAAAGGACACCGTCAGAGCTCCTGCCATCGGATGCAACGCGTGGTATGGCCTTCACCCGTGTCGAACTGCGGCGGCTCCGCGAGACGGCAGGCGTCGAGCGCGTACGGGCAGCGGGCTGCAAAGGCGCAACCGCGCGGCATCGCGGTCAGGCTGGGAACCACGCCTGGAATGGAGGTGAGATTACGGCCGGCCTTCTTAAGCTGAGTTGCCTCGCCTAGCTTTGGCACCGAGGCCAGCAGTCCAATTGTGTAAGGGTGCCGCGGGCGCTTGAACACGGATTGCACAGGACCCTGCTCGACGATGCGGCCTGCATACATGACGGCAACCTCATGTGCGATCTCCGCAACCACGCCGAGATTGTGGGTAACGAAAAGGACGCCCATTCCCCGCTCCGCCTGCAACGTTTTCAAGAGATCGAGGATCTCGGCCTGTATGGTGACGTCGAGAGCAGTGGTCGGCTCGTCGGCGATCAGCAGCGTGGGATCGCAGGCAAGCGCCATAGCGATGGTGGCGCGCTGCCGCATGCCGCCCGAGAATTCATGGGGGTATCGCCCCACGGCGCGGCCGGGATCCGGGATACCAACTGCGGCGAGCAGCCGCACGGCATCATTCATCGCTGGTCGCCGGCCAGCGCCGCGATGAATCCGGATCGGTTCGGCAATCTGGTCACCGATCGTGTAGACCGGATTGAGGCTGGTCATCGGTTCCTGGAAGATCATGCCGATGTGATTGCCTCGAATGTGCCGGAGTTCGTCGTTGCCGAGCGTCGCGAGGTCGCGCACAACGCCATCTTTCCCTCGGAAATGCATCGCGCCGGCCACGATGCGTGCCTTCTTTCCCGGAAGAAGACGCATGATGGAGAGGCTGGTCATCGATTTTCCGGAGCCCGATTCCCCCACCAGCGCGAGGGTTCTGCCGGGGGCGATCGAGAAGCTGACATCGATGAGCGCGGGAATCTCGACGCCACGAATTTGAAGAGCCGTCTTCAAGCCCTGGATGTCGATGGTAGGTGGAAAGGCGTCAGCCATGGGCGCGCGATCAAAGCAGGCCGGTTGATTTCAGGATGGCATCGATTTTTGCTGCTTCCGCCTCGTTCAGGGCCCGCTGCGGCCGCGCCATCACATTGGTGTCTATGATGCCAAGGCGCCTCATTGCGGTCTTGAAGCCACCGACCCCGGCCGCGCCGGGGCTGGTCCGCGGCTGGCCCACCCAGACGATCTCGAACAGCCGACAGAGCCGCTCCTGCTCCGCCCGCGCCGCATTCCAGTCCTCGCGTCGCGCGGCCTCATAAAGCCGCACATAACCTTTTGGATCAACATTCCCCAGGCCGGGCACGACGCCATGAGCGCCGGCCGCGAGCGCCGAATCGACGGTGATCTCGGACCCTGTCATCAGGAACACGTCCTTGCGGTCGGCGAGATCCAATAGCGCAAACCGAAAATTGCCGTCATCCCCGCTCGAATCCTTGAGGCCCGCGATGGTGCCCTCGCGCGCGAGGGTCACGACGGTTGAGCGTTCCAGTTTGGAATGGACGCACACCGGAATGTCGTAGGCGATGACCGGCACGTCGATGTCTGCACGGACATATCGAAAATGATCGATGATCTCCCCCTGGCTCGTCCGCGCATAGAACGGAGCGGTCACGACAACGGCATCGACGCCGATCGACTGGGCCACTTTGGCATGGCCGATCATGCGGTCTGTGGCCGGATCAATCACACCGGCGAGAATCGGGACCCGCCCTTTGGCGACTTTTACCGTATGTTCGAGGATTTTCCGGCGGGTCGCTTCGTCATGGAACACGACTTCGCTGGTCGAGCCGAGGATGAAAAGCCCGTGAACGCCTCCCGTAATCAAATGGTCGATGACACGCGTCAAGGATGGGTAATCCACCTGGAAGGTGTCCGTCAGGGGTGTCACGACGGGTGGGATAACACCGTGAAATAAAGTCATGCTCTGCCTGTCTTGTTGCATCTCAATTGAGTGTGGAACGAGGATCGAATGCGTCGCGAAGGCCATCACCGATGAAATTGATGGCAAGCACGGTGAGGACCAACGCCGCGCCGGGCAGCAGCCATTGCCAGGCGTACTGCTCCAACACGACCGTGCTACGTGCTGCGTTCAGCATGTTTCCCCAGCTCGCCTCCGGCGGCGGCACACCAAGACCGAGAAATGAGAGCCCGGCTTCCAGGAGAATCGCATTGGCGACCTGAAGCGTGATGTGGACGAGGAGGATGTCGGTGGTGTTCGGCAAGCCGTGACGCCACAGCAGATGGCCGATTCCCGCACCCATGCCGCGCGAAGCCACGACGAAATCCCGCTCTCGCAGCTCCAGCAGGCGCGCCCGGACCATGCGCGCAAGCACCGGCCACGACAGCAACGCGATCACTAGAACGGTTTGCGGAATGCCGGCCCCGATAATGGAGGCGAGGACAAGCAGAAAGATGACTGGCGGTAAGGTCATGGCGAGATCGACGAACCGCATGACAACCGCGTCGGCCGTGCGTCCGCCCATGGCCGCGAGAGCGCCGACCAGAAAGCCGATGACGGTGGAGATCGCAACCGAGATGGACGCCACCATCAGCGAGACACGGCCGCCCTGCAGGATGCGCGCCAGAACGTCTCGTCCGACACCGTCGGTTCCGAACCAGTGGGTCGCGCTCGCCCCCTTGTTCAGGGCCAGGAGGTCGATGTCGTTCGGCCGATGCTGGACGAAGGCCGGATAGGTGGCGACCAGGATCAACATGGATATCAGAATGGCGCTTCCGGCAAGGGCCGCGCCATTCATCATGAATCGCTGCAGGGCGCGTGCGAGCGGTCCATTTCGGCGGGACAAGGCGAGCGACATCATGGTCAGGCAACCTGAATGCGCGGATCGATCGCGGCATAGGTGATGTCGGTGATCAGATTGACCAGGATGACGCAAGCGCCAATGATCAGGGTGGCGCTCATGATCACGGGATAGTCGCGAGTCTCCACTGCATTGACCAGCAGCAGGCCCATTCCCGGCCAATTGAACACGCTTTCGATGAAGATCGCGCCGCCGACCGCGATACCAATGGTGGATCCGATCAAGGTCACCACCGGCAACAGGGCGTTTCGCAGCGCATGTTTGGCGATCACCCAGAATTCCGGAACGCCTTTGGCGCGTGCAGTACGCACGTAGTCCTGATTGAGAACCTCGAGAAGCGAGGCGCGCATATACCGCATGATCAGCGCGGCATGGCCGATCGACAGCAGAAGTGCCGGCAGCACCAGGTGCTTGACCAGATCAAGCATGGAAAATGTGGCTCCAGGCGTCAGCATGCCGCCGGAGGGCGCCCATCTCAGCAGCACCGAGAAGACATAGAGGCCCACCAGCGCGGTGAGGAACGGCGGGCTCGAAATGCCCAGGAATGCAGCCACCGACAGGCCGACATCGGTGGCGGAATTGCGGCGGACCGCACCAATCACGCCGGTGGCGATGCCAACAACGATTGCGATGGCAAGACCGCTCCCCATCAAGAGCAGTGTCGGGCCGATCCGGCCGGCGACCAGCGGCAGGACGCGCTCGCCGTTGTGCTGCAGGGAAAAACCGAAATCTCCCCGGGCGGCGGCCCGCAGCCAAGCCAAATATTGGACTGGTAACGGTTGATCGAGGCCAAGTTCGCTCCGTAGTTTCGCCATTTCGCCGGGCGAAATGGCGACCGCCGGATTGATATAGGCATCGATCGGATCGCCCGGTGTCAGCCGCAACAACACAAAGACCAGCACGCTCAGCGCAGCCAGCATGCCCAGTCCGATCAGAAGGCGGCGCAAGCAATATTGAGCCATTGGAATTCTCTCGTCGGGCCGCGGACGGTTGCCAGATATAGCAGATAGGACCGTCCGCGGCGGAACCGCGATCGAGGGCTACTGCTCGACCGACCACTTCTCTGGGTGCGCGGCGTAGGGGCCGCCGGCAGGCGCAGGTATCCAGGCGAAGTTCTTCAGCTTGCTCGATGCCACGCCGTAGCGGTTGGCAACCCAAAGCGTCGCCCACGGCAGATTGGCATTCATGGCGCGGCAGACGTCCTGGTAGCGAGCATCCAGTTTCGCCCCGTCGGTTTCGGTTAGCGCCGCATCGAAGGCGGCTGTCACTTCGGGCATGCGGATGCGCAGGAAGTTGGAGCCGGCCGGCGGCATCTGCTTTTCATTTAGTCCGACATTGATGCTGCTCGGATCGGGACCATTCTGCAGACCAGCATAGACCAGCGGGAACTGCGCTGGGTCCGGCTTTTCAGCGTAGATCATGCCATTGTAAGTCGGCGTGTCGACCGTTCGTGGGACGACGTTAATGCCGACTTGTGCCAGCATCGCCTGGATCGCCGCGAGTACGTTCGCGGCAAGCGGCGTATTATAGTAGGTCAGCAGCGTGATCGGCTTGTCGCCGTTGATCTTGTCCCAGCCCGCCTCCTTCAGCAGCTGCTTTGCCTTTTCGGGATTGTAGGCATAGGGCTCGATATCAGAAGGAATCAGGCGGTCAACGACATAGCCGCAATTTGCCGGTTCCGCCGCGCCGCCATAGAGGCTTTGGATGATGGCATCGCGATTGATCGCGTACATGACGGCCTGGCGGACTCGCACGTCCTTCCACAGCGGGACTTCCTGATTGAAGCCGAGATAGTTGACGACGAACGACTTGCCCTCGATCACCCTAAAGGCATCGTTGTCGCGAAACGCGCCGACGTCATTTGATTCAACATAGCTGAAGCTGATCTCTCCCGCCCGCAGGGCCGACACCGCCGACGCGGTGTTCTCGAAGTAGCGGTTGATGACACGCTGCAACGCCGGCTTGCCGCCGCGGTAGTTCTCGTTGGCAGCCAGCTCGACATATTGGTCGTTGACGTAACGCACGAATTTGAAGGGACCTGTGCCGATCGGCGATTTCGACCACCAACTGTCGCGCGCCAGCGCGTCCGGTGCGATTCCGGAAAGCGCATGTTTCGGCAGAATCAGAAGCTTGGTCAAGGCGTCGGGCACGCCGGCGTTGGCGGCGGACAACCGCACAATGGCCGTGTGCTCGTCTGGGGTCTCGACTGCCGAGATCGCACCGAGCCGCGCCGCAAAGACGGTTCCCGTTGCTCCGTTCTTGGCCAGATCGATGGTAAACTTGACGTCGGCCGACGTGAACGGCTTGCCGTCGTGCCAATTCGCATCCGCCAAATGGAAGGTGTAGCTGGTCTTGTCGCTGCTGACTTCGTAGCTTTCAGCCAACGCGCCGATCACCTTCTCCAGCTTTTCGTCATAGATGATCAAAGGCTCGAAATAGAGGCTGAGCCAGGTGAACCCGCCCGTTGCAGCGAGCGGATTGAAATTGCCCTGGAACCCACCGGGACCGACATCGAACCCACCGGTCAGCGTCAGGTCGTCTTGGGCTTTCGCAGCATGGGGATGGAGCGCAAGCCAACCACAAAGCGCAGCGGTCACGGCCAGTGATGAAGCAATCGTTCGGAACCTCATTGTATCCTCCCATGGTTATCTTCATGACGTCTTTTTTTGTGCGGCAAGCACCGATGCTATGCCCTCGTAATGTCGATCGAGACGCTGACGCACCTTTTCGATGTCGCGCGCGGCGATCGCCTCCACGATCTCGTGGTGGTCGCGCCAGGTCGCCATCGGATCCGGATTGGAAAGATTGACGAAGTCCGATGCCTTGTAGAAAGCGAGCCAGAAGACATCCAGCATGCGCGTCATCATCCTGTTCCCCTGGCAACGGAACAGAAGCTGGTGAAAGAGCTGGTCCTCTTCGGCGAAGTTTTCGTTGTGCTCCGCGTGCGCCTTCATTGCCGCGACGACTTGCCGGAGTTCGTCGATGTCCGCTTGACCGATCAGAGGGACGGTTTTTTCGATCAGCGCTACCTCGAGGACGCGGCGCATCTCCAGCACCTCCTCCACATCGCGCAAAGTCCCGCGCAGTCCATAGGCGAGGTTGTCGAGTAGCGGTTCGAAGGAGAACGCCTTCACGAACACGCCGATCCCGCGGCGAGTCTCCAAAATGCCGAGGGACTCGAGGGCCTTGATCGCTTCCCGGACCGAATTCCGGCTCACACGCAGTTGCTGCGCGAAGAAGTTCTCGGGGGGCAGAGCGTCCCCCGCCTTCAACTGGTTGTCGTCGATGTAAGTCCGCAGGCTCTCCTGGACCGATACGTGAAGAAGAGGCGGCCTATTGAGCGGCTTGATGGCCTTCACCCCTGCGCTCCTGCTGCGCCCGTAGCGACCATTCGCTGGCGAGACTTGATAAGAGCTTACTTGTAGGATATCCGTCAAGTCGATAACTGAGAGCGAGCAGACAGATGCGGATCGCCTTGGCTGGGGTCGGGCATTGGCACGCGGCGATGCATTTCGACGCCGCGAGGGCGGCAGGCGCTGAAATTTCCGGGATCTGGGACGAAAGTCCGCTGGTGGCCGCACGATTTTCGGCTGAGGTCGGAGGGGTCGTCGCATCAAGCTGGCCTGCACTTCTCACCGCAAGGCCCGACCTGCTCGTGCTCATGGGTCGCGCCGACCGGCTATCGCCACTTGTCTTGGAGGTTCTTGGAGCCGGTATTCCTCTCGTACTCGAGAAACCCGCTGCCGTATCGGCCGAGGCCCTGTGCCCTCTGATGCATGCAGCAGCGGGCCGCTTCGTCGCCGTGCCACTTCCCAACAGGCTGAGTCCCATTTGGTCGGAGGTCCGCCGCCTGCAAGGTGCCGAACGGCTTGGCTCGATCTCTCATGCTCAGTTCCGCATCGTGAATGGTCCGCCATCCCGGTATCGCGTGGACGGTGTCGACTGGGTCCTGGATCCCGGCGCCAGCGGTGGCGGGGCCATGCGCAACCTCGGCATTCACGGATTCGATGCAGCGCTCATGTTGGCGAAAGGTCGCGAATTGTCGATCGTCTCTGCGTCAGTCAGCCAGGCCCTCTACGGCGAAGCGGTTGAGGAGTACAGCCTCGTCACGCTGAAAGCGGCCGATGATATGATCGTGTCGGTCGAGGCCGGTTACACCTACGCCTCGATGGCGCCGGGTGGTGACTTTGAGTGGCGTGTGTCTGCTCGTAACGCCTATCTGGTCGATCGTGGCGATACCTGCCATTCGACGACGCTCGATGACGGCGACAGCCGGGAAATCACCCCGCTGCCCACCGATCAGCGATATCGCGCCTTCATGGCCGATACGCTGAAGCGACCGTCGCGCGGTCAGGCCCCAAGTATCCGCATCGAGGATTATTGGCGTGCCATGCAACTGATCGACCGCGCCTATGAAAAGGCGAGGACATGATCGGCGTTGGAATCATCGGCGCCGGGCATTTCGGGGCCGTACATGCGCGAGCCCTTGCCGAAGTCTCTCATGCTCGCCTGGTTGCGGTCTGTCGGCAAAACGTCGAAGCCGCCAGCGCCTTTGCCGCCGAGCATGGCGGTCGCGCCTATGGCGACTGGCGCAGATTGCTGGAAGATCCGGACGTCGATGCCGTCGTGATCGCCACGCCGCACCACCTACACGCCGAAATGGCGATCGCCGCGGCCCAGGCCCGCAAGCACATCCTCCTCGAAAAGCCCATGGCGCCGACCGTTTCGGCGTGCGATGCGATATCGGCGGCGGCAGCGGTGAGCGACGTTCGGCTCATGATCGGGCATGTCATGCATTTCGCCCTCCCCTGCCTGGTTGCCAAGCAGATCATCGATCGCGGAGAGCTTGGACGCCCGGTGCTCGGCAGCAGCTGGATGATCAAGCTTTGGATGGAATCGAACCGAAGATCCTGGCATCTCAATCCGGCGACCGGCGGCGGCATGCTGATGACGGCGGGCATTCACGCGCTCGACCGCCTCGTTTGGCTGGTGGACAAACCTGTGAAATCCGTCTCGGCGGTCGTTGGCACCCTGTTCCACGATCAGGCAGCGGATGACGCTGCGCTGATGCTTCTCCGCTTTGCCGGGGGCGGCATCGGACAGGTCGCCAGCGTCGGCTATCAAGACGGAGCCGTGTCCTTCGCCATGGATCTGGTGTGCGAAGGGGGCACGCTGCGCGTCGATCTCGATCAAGGTGTTTCCATCGGGCGCGGAGCCCGTTGGTCACCGGTGCCAAATTCCTCGGAAGCAGATTGGATGCAGCACGCCGTTACCCGTGAATGGAGAGCTTTCATTGGAGCTATACGATCCCGCGCCAGGACTGCGGTTACTGCTGAGTACGGGCGTCACGTTATAGCGTGCATTGAAGCCGCGCTTCATTCGGATAGGTGTCGGAGGGAGGTCGCCGTCTAGCACGTCGCAGGACTTTGATCGGTTTTGAACCGGCCGAGAACGAAACATCGACTTGCGTTCTCCTGGCTACCTATCCGCCTAACCTGCTTGCCCACGTTGATTTTGTCCGGAATCATCTTAAGGTCCGTTTTGTGCCAATAGTGGACGTGCGCATGTCCTGCACCATCCGCCCGACATCCCGCAGCGAGCCATCGAAAGCGAGAAAGTCGTTTTCGAAGATCGCGCGACGTTCTCATGTCTCGCGTCCCTTCTTAGCCGGGGGCGCCAGGGACCACGACGGAGGTTTGACCGGTCGCGTCAAGTTCACGACGCACAAAGCCGCTTGATAATTGCTTCCGCAGAAATTCATTGATGCAGCCAATCACCACTCCTTTTTCCGCAACGAGGGCAATCGCCTGCTCGATGAGAGCAAAATGGTCTGCTAATACGCGGTATCCAGGGTGCACCTCGGTGAACTGCTGCAGCGGCTGCCGAACGCCAGCCGCTGCGTCGTAGTCTCCATCCGAGAACATTGCCAATGCAGCAGCTGGGGTTTTTGCCCTGACGATCTTCGCCTCCCGCAGTTGCCGGGTCAGAATAAGATCGTAAGCTGCGTTTTCTGTGACGCAAATCTTGATGTCCGGTCGATCAAGATCCCGCACAGTCCCGAATTGCGAGTTGGCCCTGACGACAAACGTTGCCTCAATCGCTGCGTATGGAACGGAGAACGCCAGTCTCTCCGATCGTCCAGGATCGACAGCCAGAAAAGCGATATCCCATTCGTCCCGATCCGTTGCGTCGACGACCTTGCCGGCGGATGGATAAGTTACCGGATCAACGCGGCGGCCGATGTGATTCCCAAGCTCTCTGGCGAGTGCCATGCTGATGCCTCGGAGGTTGCCGCTTGGATCTTGTTGCGCCAGCACGGTGTTGCCCAGATTGATGGCCACGCGCAGCGAGCCATAGGGCGCCAGCAGATCTAGCATGGACTCTGACAGCACGGCCTCAGACAATGGCGGTCACCCTGTGGTCAATTACTCGCTGGCTGTTTGAATTGGCGTGCCAGCGCTTCCGTGCTTCGCGCGAGAATGCCGGCGTCAACACCCACGGCCGTAAATGTTGTTCCTAGTGGATCGAATCTAACACTTGGTGCCCCCGTTTGACGGCAGCGATGATTTTGTTTGGGTCTTTGGTCCAGGTAAAGGGTTTTGGGCTTGCATTGGTCTCGGCGAGGAGGCGGTGGATGGC
>Ga0184637_10002346_pt1 | contig 12191 bp, 11 predicted proteins | sample PLM3_127_b2_FD_133143 | JGI IMG/M metagenome (GOLD analysis project Ga0184637, IMG submission 133143) | Groundwater sediment microbial communities from an aquifer in East River, Colorado, USA - PLM3_127_b2 | ecosystem: Environmental > Terrestrial > Soil > Riparian zone | place: USA: East River...
CGATGAGCCCTCGGACGGTGACGTCCAGGATGTAGTTGTGGCCGTGCGGCACGGTGAGCGCGCCGAACACGCGGCGATTCTCCGCCTCGGTCCACTCCGCGACCCAGTACCGGTGTCCGGCGGAAAAGCTGAAGCGGCGGGTGGTCGACGCCATCGCGCTCATGCCGCGCACGCCTCCAGGAATCGCCGCGCCACCGGAGCGAGGTCGAACGCCTGGACGCGTCGGCGGCCCGCCTCACCCATGTCCTTCCGGAGCCCTTCGTTCATGAGCAGCGTCTCCAGGGCCTGCGCCAGCTCCTCGCAACGGCGGGGACTCACGAGCAGGCCCGTCACGCCGTCGAGCACGACCTCGGGCACGGCCGCGGCCCGGCAGGCCACCACGGGCAACCCGGCGGCCATCGCCTCCGTGAACGCGATTCCGAAGCCTTCCTGGACGCTGGGCAGGCAAAAGCAGTGGGCGTTCACGTACTCGGCGGCCAGCGTCTGACGGGTCACGTCCCCGAGGAGCGTCACCGTGGCCTCGAGCCCCGACCGCGTGCGTTGGAGGCGCAGAGCCGGCATCTCGGGTCCGTTTCCTACGATGCGGATCTCCACACGAGGGATTCGTGCGCGGAGCGAGATGGCGGCCTCGAGCAGATCGGCAAGTCGCTTGCGCGGATACATACGGGCCACCGCGAGCACGGTGGGGCGGTCGGCCGGACGCCGTTCCGCCTCCGCGAAACGGCGACGCCATTCCGTCAAGTCGATCGGCTCGGGGACCACGGCGATGCGGGCCGCGGGGACCCCGTACAGCGCGCGCACGACGTCCGCGCAGTACTGACTGGTGACGATCACCCGGTCGGCACGATGGAGATTGCGGCGCTCCCAGCGGGCCTGGACACCGAGGAGGATCCGGACCCAGCCGCGCTCGTTCCGCAGCTCGTCGGCGATGATCCCCTTGGGAGCAGCCACGAAGACCGGGGCGGGGCCTCGCCGGCGGCGCCACCGTGCCCACAGGAATCCGTCCAGGTCCACGCCGATGACGAGGTCACCGCGCGGAGGCACCGCGGTCATCGCCGCGTTGTAGAGCCAGCGGTCGAGGGTGTGAAACCCGGTCCGCACGCGGAGCGGGTGGAAGACGACCTGGTGGCCAAGGGCGGTCAGCCCGCGGGCCAAGCCGTCCAGGGCGACGAAGGTTCCGCTTCCCTCGATGGCGCTCGGCGGCGTCGAGCTGAGAAGGTCGACACGCACGTCGCGATTACCGGCCCTGAAAGCGGGGCGAACGCTTCTCCAGGAACGCGCGCGTGCCTTCCTTGTAGTCCTGGCTCTCGAAGGTCTCCCGAGCCAGCGCCCGCAGCCGCTCCCGGCGCGCCTCGTCGAGCCCCTCCAGGTACAGCTGGACGGTGAGCTTGGCGCCGCGCACCGACAGGGGCGCGTTGTCGGCGACCTGCCGGAGGTACGCGTAGGTGGCCGGGTCCAGCTCGTCGGGAGGCAGGAGGCGCTGAATGAAGCCGATGGCCAGGGCCTCGCGGTCGCCCACCGTGCGCGCGGAGAAGAGGATGTCCTTGGCGTAGGCGGGTCCGACGAGATCCACCAGCTGGCCCACCGCGTCGGCGCCGTAGATGATGCTGAGGCGGGCGGCCGGGATGCCGAATCTCGCTCCCTCCGCGGCGAAGCGGAAGTCGCAGGCCATGGCCACGGCCATGGCCCCGCCCATGCAGTAGCCGTGGATCATGGCGACCGTGGGCTTCGGGCAATGGCGGATGGCCTGATAGGCGGCCTCGGTCTGCTCACCGTAGCGCAGCGACGTCTCCGTGTCCTTCCGATTCTCCTGGAACTCGGAGATATCAGCACCGGACGCGAAGGCCTGCCGCCCCGCGCCGCGATAGACGACGCCCCGCACGGTGTCGTCGTCTCCCAAGGCGTGCGTGACCCGCGCCAGCTCTCCCCACATGGCGTAGCTGATGGCGTTGCGGATTCGCGGACGGTTGATCACGACGGTGGCGATGGCGCCGTCGCGCTCGACGAGGATGTCGCTCATGTCGCCACCTCACTCACTGCGATCGGCTCGCCCCGAAATCGCCCAGGATACGAGGGCCGGCGGGGCCGCTCCGCGCCGTGGGCCGGTCGATGAGAAATACCCTGCGCGGCGCTGGATTCATGATGGGGAAGTGTAGCACCGCCGAGGAACTGGTGGCGGTGGGAGGAATTGAACCTCCGACACGGGGCTTATGAGACCCCTGCTCTGCCGCTGAGCTACACCGCCGGATGGACAGCGCCGTGGAGATTCGAATTGTACCTCAGGGCAAACGGCCGCCACCAGTCAGGTCGAGGCGGGGTCGGCCGGCTCGTGACACTCCCCCGCGTCGTCGCACCACGGACAGACGCCCGTCTGCTTACGCCACCCGCGAGCGGTGATGGTGTAGATCGTGGCGGCCAGATCCGGCCCCAGCTCGTCCATGGCCCTCGCCTGCTCGGCGAAGAAGGTCTCGGCCTCTTCGGAAGAGGGGCCTCCCGGCCGCAAGAGCAGGCCGAAGGCGTCACGCAGGAGCTTCTGATACTCGCCGGCGAGCACGACCAGCTCGAGGAGCTGGAGCTTGTGGGTCTTGAGGGCGGATTGGATCTCGGGGGTGAGAACTCCGTCGGGCGCCTTCACTCCGAGACGGTCCCCGCGCACCCGCAGGGCGGCTCCCCGCCGGTACAGATTGGCCAGCAAGGTCGAGGGCGTTCTCACATTTTCTCTCCTCCGCCCAGGGCAACAATCGCAAAGCCTGTACCAACCGCGCGCGACACCGCGTCGACCACAACGAGCAACACTTAGCCGGCGAACCTCACCGCGGACGCGGACAACGATGAGCGAAGTTGGGAAGTCCGGAGGCCACTTTCGGACCGGGTCTGCTATACTTCGCCGGGATTCGCGGCCGCTGCGATTCCCGCAACACGACGCCAGGCCGGGCGCCGGCTCGGAGGAACCTTCACATGCAGTTTCGAGCACAACCCTGGAACGACGATCCTGTACTCCGCCAAGGGCCGACGGAAGACGAAGACGAGGACGACAAGGACGACGATCTCGACGACGATGAGGATGCCGACGACCTCGACGATGATGATGAGGACCTCGAGGACGATTTCGAGGACGACGATCTCGAGGACGACGATCTCGATGACCTCGACGATGACGATGAGGACGAGGATTCCGACGACGAGGACGATGACGACCCTGAGTAGGTGACCCTCGACAGGAGGAGATGATCCATGGGCGAATGGTGGCTTTTCCTACTGAGGTGGCTTCACTTGCTCGCGGGCATCACCTGGATCGGACTGCTGTACTACTTCAACTTCGTGCAGACGCCGTTCTTCGCCAAGGCCGATCCCCCGGTCCGCGTGGGCATGATCACAGGTGGCCTCCTCGCCAATGCGCTCTGGTGGTTCCGCTGGGGCGCCATGGTGACCTTCATCACCGGCTGGCTCTACATCCTCCACACGGTGTTCGCCGAGTACGGCGGTGTCGCCTCGTTCCTGGGTACGTCGTACGCCTGGAAGATCCTCTTCGGAGGACTGCTCGGCACCCTCATGTGGGCCAACGTCTGGTTCATCATCTGGCCGAACCAGCAAGTCGTGATGGCGTCAGCGGCAGAGGTGGCGCGTGGGGGCAAGGCGATTCCCGATGCCGCCGCCCTAGGTGCGCGCGCCGGCGTGACTTCGCGCACCAACACCATGCTGTCGATCCCGATGCTGTTCTTCATGGGCGCCGCGAAGCATCTCACCATGCCGAATCTGACATCGGCCGGTCAGGGCTGGGCGGCCTTGATCTTGCTCCTGATCGTCTTGGCCGCGGCCGAGATCAACGCGGTGGTCGGCCCGGCCACGCCGGACAAGGCGAGCGCGGGCAAGAAGCTGCTCGCCACGCTGAAGGGAACCTTCTGGGCAGGCTTCATCCTCACGGCCATCCTCGTGATCGGACTGAAGCTCATCATCTGAGTGAATGTCGGGGGGAGCGAGCGCCGGTCCCCCCGACACCTCCCCCCGCCATCTTGGCGACGGCGGGGGGAGCGTTCGCTCCTTCCCCGCCTAGCCAACGGCTCCTCGGCGGCCCTTGCTCGCTCAGCGCAGGTACGCGGCGAGCGCGTCGATGTCCGGCGCCAGGGCCGGCACGGGCGGCATGACCTTGGTCGGCCGCTTGGGCGTGTACCCGGGGGGATAGTCCCCGTGCAGGATCTTCGCTTCCAGTAACGCCTTCGAGGCCCCCTTGACCGCAGGCCCCACCGCTCCGGCCTGCGCCGGGTCGGTGGCGTGACACTGCGTGCACTGGGACATGTAGACCTGCCGGCCGCGTTCCGCGAGAGGGTCCGAGGGCGTCGAGGAGTCTCCGCACGCGGCCAACCCGAGCGCCGCGGCCAGCGCGAGGAACGCCGCGCGCGCCGTCATGCCAGGTCGTGGGACAGGCTGCGCTTGGTCTCCGGCGAGAGGACCGTCCGGGTGCGCTCGTTCGGGTGATCCACCACGAGCGTCACGTCGTGTCGCGCGAAGTTTTGCTGCGCGTCGAGGGGCAGCCGGAAGCGGACGAAGTGGACGGCGCTGATCTTCCCGCGTTCCTCGTCCGAATGTCCGGCCTCGAACGTCCCCACCACGGTGTACGGGCCCACCTCGAGGCGGACGTAGTCCCGGGTGTCGATGCCCAGGAGGGCGTCCAGTACCGGCTGGACCCTCAAGGCCTCCTCGATCTCGATGAACATGGTCGCCGCCAGCTCGCCCGGGCCCGGGAGCAGCGTATTATAGACGGCGAGTTCCTCGGCGATCTTCGCGTGGTCCACGGTACGCTCGGTCTGGCACATCTCCTGGATCTGGAACCACACCGTCTGACGATCCTCGAAGGCGAAGGACAGATAGCGACCGACCTGCACCCGCCGGGCCTTCTTGTGGTCGATGACCGCCCGCCGGCGCGCGTCGCGGACCTTCTCGTACTCGTACAGGTTGAGGATCTCATCCGGCGCGATCGGCTTCATGGCGTGTCGTCGATGCCGTAGGCGTTGGCCAGGATCTGGATGGGATGACGCGGCGTCGCGCCCGTCCCCTGCGCGATCTGGAGAGCGGCCAGCGGGCAGTCGGTGGCCACGGTAGGCGCTCCGCTCGCCCGGACAGCGTCGAACAGCGGCTTGGCCACCGAGAGGGACAGCCCGTAGTACTCCGTCTTGAAGCCCCAGGTGCCGTCGACGGCCGAGCAGCGCTCGATGACGTCGACCTCGGCTCCCGGGATGGCGCGCAGCACGTCCGCGGACTTCGTTCCGATGTTCTGCGCTCGCAGGTGACAGGGCACCTGGTACGCCACCTTCCCCACCGGTCGCGTGAAGTCCGTGTTGAGCGCGCCGTCCGCCCGCAGCCGCGCCAGGTACTCGAACAGATCGAGCGTCTTCGCGGCGACGAGCGTGGCCTCCTCCGAGCCGTCGAGCCACGGATACTCCTGCTTCAGCATGTAGCTGCACGTCGGGCCGGGCGCCACGATGTCGCGTCCCTGGCGAGCCGCCTCGGCCAGGGAGCGCACGTTGTCGCGGATGAGCGCACGCGCCTCGTCCACCGCTCCGCCGTCGAGGTACGGCATCCCGCAGCAGCGCTGGGTGGGCAGCGCCACGTCGACGCCATTCTTCTCGAGCACCCGCACGGTGGCGCGCCCGACGGCGGGGTCGTGATACTCGACCTGGCAGGTCGCGAACGAGCGCGACCTTGCGCGGCCGTGTCGCGGCCGCGGCGGAGGCGGACCGCCCGCGGAACCAGGCGGAGAACGTCGGACGGTGGAAGCGCGGGAGGTTGCGGTCCTTGTGGATTCCCAGCACCGCTTGCATGAAGGCGCGGTGCACGCTCACCTCGTTCATCCAGTTCGACAGCGGCACGGTCAGGCTGCCGAGCTTTCCCGCGAGCTCGGTGTTGCCGAGGAACCGGTCCTGCATCGTCACTCCGCTGGTCCGGGCTTGAGCGGCGCGCGCACGCAGCATCAGCCGCGGGAAGTCCACCTCCCACCGGTGGGGCGGGGTGTACGGGCAGTGGTTGAAACAGAGCTTGCACTGATAGCAGAGGTCCACGACGTCCTTGACGTCGGGGGCAGGCAGCTGCTCGACGTCACCGTCGACCGCCTCCACGTCGAGCCGATCGAACAAGACCTTGAACGATGGACAGAGCGGCAGACATCGACGACACCCGCTACAGATGTCATAGACCCGGCGAAGCTCCTGATCGACCTTCCCAGACTCCCAGAACTCCGCCACCCTAAAATCCAACGTCCCCATTCACCTCTCCAGAAACGATCTCAGTCTTGAGGCGACTCCGACAGGCTAACGTGTTCAGCTCGCGGGTAACCCTCTGAATGCGCCACGAACGACACAACGGCAAGCCGCGTGGAAACTGGCCACGCCCAGCCGGTGAGACCAACCGCGACTCGAGGCGGGCTAGGAAGCTCCCCGCGCGAGAGCACGTCAGGGCGGGTGGCGTCGGGGCGCCCCCGTGGCGTGTAGCGCCAGGGGTTCCACACGGGGGGATGGGTGGCGCGCTACACGCCACGGGGGCGCCCCGACGTCAGGACCCGCCCGGCCGCACGCTCGGACGAAGCGCTGCGCTAGATCGCCTCAGCCGGATCCTTGCCCTTGATCTGCGTCAACCCCTTGTTGAACCGCCCCGCGTGTGACTTCTCGGCCTTGGCGAGCGTCTCGAACCATTCGGACAGCTCGGTGAAGCCCTCCTCGCGCGCGGTCTTGGCCATCCCGGGATACATCTGCGTGTACTCGTAGGTCTCACCGGCAACCGCCGCCTTCAGATTCAGCTCCGTCTTGCCCACGGGCTCGCCGGTGGCCGGGTCGCCGACTTCCTTGAGGAAGTCCATGTGGCCGAAGGCGTGCCCGGTCTCCGCATCCGCGGTGTCCTTGAACAGGCCCGCGATATCCGGGAAGCCCTCGATGTCGGCCACGCGCGCGAAGTAGAGATACCGGCGGTTCGCCTGGGACTCCCCCGCGAACGCCTCTTTGAGATTGTCGAGGCTCTTGGTGCCCTTGAGACTCTTACCGGCCATGATCGTGCCTCCTGTGAGGGGTTGAGGGGCCGCCGCGGCGGCGGCAGGCGCCGCAGCGGCCGTAAAACTCGACGCGGTGGCTCAGGATCTCCAGCCCGCGGGCGGGGGCCTGGAGCGGCGGAGCCACGCCGCGCCGGGGGACGTCGCGAAACGCGTCCACACGATACGCAGGTGAAGTGGTCGTGCGGCGCGGTGTTGCCGTCGACGCGGAGCCCCGTCGGCTCCGCGCGCTCCTGCACGAGGCCCTCGGCGGCGAGCCGCCGGAGGTTGCGGTACACCGTGCCCAGGCTCACCCGGGGGAGCCGCCGGCGGACCTGCGCGTACACCGCCGACGCCGAGGGATGCACGTCGGTGGCGCGCACCACTTCCAGGATGATGCGCCGGGGCCGCGTGAGGCGAAGTCCGCGCGATCGCAGAGACTCGCCCACGCGCGCGCGGTCAGCTCGGGGAGAATTCTTATTAGGAATCATTCTCAAAAATGACAGTTCGGATCTTACGCCGGCGGGAGAACGCGGTCAAGAGGAGGGTCGCGCGCGCGTGGGCACCCTGGAGCTTCGGGCGCGCGCGGCCCTCCCCCGGTGGCGAGAGCGGCGCCGCTCCAGTACCATCGGGAAGTTGGAGGGAGGCGGGATGAGCGTGGCCCCGGGGCTCCGCATCGAGGGGGCCCGGCAGAACAATCTCAAGAACATCTCGCTCGAGATCCCCCACGATCGCCTCACGGTGATCACCGGGGTCTCGGGATCCGGCAAATCGTCGCTGGCCTTCGACACCGTCTTCGCCGAGGGCCACTGGCGGTACGTGGAGTCGCTCAGCACCTACGCCCGCATGTTCCTGGAGCGCCTCGACCGGCCCGACGTGGACCGCATCGAGCGCATCCGTCCCGCAGTCGCCCTCGAGCAGAAGAATCCCGTGCGCACGGCGCGCTCTACGGTGGGCACGGGCACCGAGATCTACGACTACCTGCGCCTGCTCTACGCGAAGATCGGCCGCCTGCACTGCCCGCGCTGCGGTATGCCCGCGGCCGCGCACTCGGCGGAGAGCATCGTGGACGCCCTTCTGGCCAGCCACCCGGGCGCCCGCGCCCTCATCACCTTCCGCCTCCCCGTCCCCCCCGGCACCGCTCCTGCCGATCTCTGGGCCTCCCTGGCCCGCCGTGGCTTCGCGCGGGTGCGGGTGGACGGCGAGGTGATCGATCTCGCGGCGCCCCCCGGACAGCTGACGGCCCCGGAGATCGCCGTGGTCCTGGACCGCGTGGTCATCGAGGAGCGTCTGCGCAGTCGTCTCGCCGAATCGATCGAGAGCTGCTTGCGCGAGGGAGGAGGGCGGGCCGAGGTCGACATCGTCGGCCAGCGCCCGCTCACGTTCACGGAGGCGCTCCGCTGTCCGAGCTGCGCCATCGACCTGGAGCGCCCCCAGCCGCTGCTCTTCTCGTTCAACCATCCGCTGGGGGCCTGCCCGGAGTGCAAGGGCTTCGGCAATCTGCTGCGCTACGACGAGGCGCGCGTGGTGCCGGATCCGGCGCGCTCGCTCACCGAGGGCGCCGTCGAGCCGTGGACGCACAAATCGGGACGCTGGTACCAGCGCGAGCTGGTCAAGGCCGCCCGCCGGCACGGTCTCGACCCGGACCGGCCCTACCGGGAGCTGGGCGAGGACGAGCGGCGGCTGGTTTACGACGGGGACGGGAAGTTCCCCGGCATCCGCGGCTTCTTCGAGGAGCTGGAGTCGTATCGGTACAAGCTGCACGTGCGCGTGCTCCTCTCGCGCTACCGGAGCCAGTCGACCTGCCCGGCGTGCGCCGGCACCCGGCTCAAGCCTGCCGCCCTCGCCGTGCGCGTGGACGGCCTCACCATCGCGGAGTTCAGCACCCTCACCGTGGAGACCGCGGCCCGCCATCTGCAAGACCTCACCCTCACCGAGACCGAGGCGACCGTGGCCCGCGAGATCCTCAAGCAGCTCAACGCGAAGCTGTCCTTCCTGCTCCGCGTGGGGCTCGGCTATCTCACCCTCGCCCGCCAGGCCCGGACCTTGTCGGGGGGCGAAGCGCAGCGCATCAACCTCGCCAATCAGCTCGGCTCCCAGCTCGTCGGGACGCTCTACGTCCTGGACGAGCCGTCCATCGGCCTCCACGCGCGCGACACCACGCGGCTGGTCGACCTCTGCCGCGAACTCGCCCAGGCCGGGAACACCGTGATGGTCGTGGAGCACGACCGGACCTTCATCGACGCCGCCGATTACATCGTCGAGCTGGGTCCGGGCTCGGGCGAACGGGGTGGCGAGCTGGTGTTCGCCGGCCCGCGGGCCGACTTCGTCAAGGCCACGCGCTCGCTCACCGCCCGCTATCTGGTCGGCCGTGAGTCCATTCCCATCCCCCTGGGACGGCGGGGGGGGCGGCGTCACCTCGTGCTCACCGGCGCGCGCGAGCACAATCTCAAGGACGTGATCTTGAAGTTGCCGCTGAACACGCTCGTCGCGGTCACCGGCGTATCCGGCTCGGGGAAGTCCACCCTCGTGCACGACACCCTGTACCGCGCGGTGGCCCGGGCCTTCCGCACGGAGTTCGCGCCGCCCGGTGCCTACGACGCGCTCGTGGGCCTCGAATACCTGAAGGACGTGCGCCTCATCGACCAGGCGCCCATCGGCCGCACTCCGCGCTCCAATCCCATCACCTACATGAAGGCCTTCGACGAGATCCGCAAGCTCTTCGCCGCCCTGGCGCGCGCGAAGACTCTGAGTCTGGGCCCCGGTGCGTTCTCGTTCAACGTGCCCGGCGGGCGCTGCGCGACCTGCGAGGGGGACGGCTTCCAGAAGCTCGAGATGTACTTCTTCGAGGACGTCTACGTCACCTGCCAGGAGTGCGAGGGGCGCCGCTACCGCTCGGACGTCCTGACCGTCAAGCTGCGCGGCCGCAGCATCGCCGACGTCCTGACCATGACGGTCGACGACGCCGCGGACTTTTTCTCGGGGCAGCCGACCCTCGGCCGCCGCCTGCGCACCCTGCAAGACGTCGGCCTCGGCTACCTGCGCCTCGGCCAGCCGGCCACCACGCTCTCGGGCGGCGAGGCCCAGCGGCTCAAGATCGCCGCCGAGCTGGGCGCCCGCGCGGCCACGGACGTCCTCTACATCCTCGACGAGCCGACCACCGGCCTGCACCTCGACGACGTGAAGAAGCTGCTGGGCGTGCTCAATCGCCTGGTCGACGCGGGGAACACCGTCCTCGTCGTCGAACACCACCTGGACGTGATCAAGTGCGCGGACTGGGTGGTGGACCTCGGACCGGAAGGCGGCGAGGAGGGCGGGAGGATCATCGCGGAGGGAACACCGGAGACGGTGGCGCAAACGGCCGGATCGTACACGGGCAAGTTCCTGGCAGAGTTGCTCCCGAAGCTGGGCGGCAAGAACGTCGGATGAGTACGCGGGGGGCTCGCGCTCGTCACGCGATGCTATACTCGCGCCCCGGTGACGGTCGTCGGCACGTGACGGCAGCGCGATGGGAGGCCCGATGAAATCGCTCAAGGACCGGTACTGCATCGTGGGTGTGGGGGAGACCGAGTATTCACGCAACTCCGGGCGAACCACGCGCGCCATGGCCGTGGACGCCCTCAGCAAGGCCATGGCCGACGCCGGCCTCACCAATCGAGATGTCGACGGCATGATGAGCTACCAGAATGGCGACTCCACCCTCTCGCAGTTCGTGGCGGGCGACATCGGAATCCGCCTGAACTTCTTCATGGACGTGGTGGGCGGCGGCTCGTCCACGGAAGCGCTCGTGGGGCTCGCCATCGGGGCCATCGAGGCGGGCATGTGCAACGCGGTGGCCATCTTCCGCTCCATGAACGGCTACACTGAGGTGCGCATCGGAGGCACCGGGGTGCGCTCGGCCGCCCCCGTGCGGGGACCCGATCTGGCCTGGCGGCCCTACGGCATGACGAGCGCCGGCCAGCAGTTCGCCTTGACCTTCATGCGCCACATGTACGAGTACGGCACCACCTCCGAGCAGGTCGCGCACGTGAAGGTGGCGCACAGCAAGCACGCCTCCCAGAATCCCAAAGCCCTCATGAAGGAGCGGGTGACCGTCGACGACGTTGTGGGCTCGCGCTGGGTGGTGAAGCCTCTCCATCTCCTCGACTGCTGCCTGGAGACGGACAACGCCACCTGCCTGATCGTGACCTCCGTCGAGCGCGCCCGCGATCTCAAGGCGAAGCCCGTTCACATCATGGGCGTGGCCGGGCGCGTCTCCAAGCCGCGCAGCGACTTCCACTGGGCCACGGGGCCGCTGGCCCGAGTGGCCGGCTACTACGCCAAGGACATCGTCTTCGGCCAGGCGGGGATCGGACCGGAGGACGTGGACGTCACAGGGTCCTACGACGCCTTCACCTTCACCACCATGCTCCAGCTCGAGGACTACGGTTTCTGCAAGAAGGGCGAGGGGGGGGCGTACGTGTCGAGCGGCATCATCGAGCTGGGGGGCCGGCGCCCCAACAACACCGCGGGTGGGCACCTGTGCGAGGGCTACACGCACGGCATGTCGATGGTCATCGAGAACGTACGGCAGTTGCGGGGCACCGTGGACGACTACTGCCCGCGCGCCGCGGAGGGCGTGCACACCTACGACTACGCCCCGGGCCGCTGCCGGCAGGTCCGCAACACGCGCATTGCCATGAACATGGGCTGGATGAACCCTCACGGCGGCAGCGCCCTGATCTTGCATAACTAGATGGGGGACGTGAGAATGGGGGGCCCGGAAATGGCCCCCCATACCCCCCATTTTTGCGCTTCGATCGGGCCCCGGCTCGATCGGTTCTGCCACAACACTCCTCATACACGCACGTGGGCGCCACGCTCGAGGCTCGGGCTCGATCGGTTGCGTCACAACCCTTCCCCTACACGTGCTTTGCCGGAGCGATCGCGGCGGCGGCTCGATCGTTCCAGCAAATAACCGTCACGCAAGGAGCTTCGTGATGCCTGAGCCGGCTCAGTATCGGGGGATGGCGCTGGTCGTGCCCGACAATGACAGCGAGTGGAAGGAGTTCTATGCCGCTGCGCGCCAGCACCGTCTCGTCATGCGGGCGTGCCGGGCGTGCGAGCTCATGCGCTACCCGGCCTCCCACGCCTGCCCGTGGTGCATGTCCCGCGAGTGGAGCTGGCGGGACGTCAG
>Ga0184637_10002347_pt1 | contig 12190 bp, 15 predicted proteins | sample PLM3_127_b2_FD_133143 | JGI IMG/M metagenome (GOLD analysis project Ga0184637, IMG submission 133143) | Groundwater sediment microbial communities from an aquifer in East River, Colorado, USA - PLM3_127_b2 | ecosystem: Environmental > Terrestrial > Soil > Riparian zone | place: USA: East River...
ACGACTGTCTGGTGATTCCGACTCCAGACGGGAATGTAGGTTTCGATGTAACGTTCACCGAGCAGATCGGGTTCGAATTCCACATGCTCGGCCTTGTCATCCACGCCCACGGTGCCCAGCTCAATCATGACTTGACCCTGGAGCGCAAGTTCTAGGTCCTTGTTGTCGCCGAAGCGCGTGCCCTTGAGTCTCTCGGTGCTAGACCAGATGACCGTTTGATCCTGTGCATAGACATTGGCTCGAATGACGTCGGACCGGATCAGGAATTGCTCGAAGAAGGACCCGAAGAACGCGGTAATTTCTGGATCGGGGGGCTCTGTCTGTGCCCCCTCGAAATAGCTCCACACTTGCTCGGCGTAGGTGAGGCTCTCTACGAATTGCGAACTGATGACGGCATCGCGCTCGAGCAGCGCTTTCGTCATGAAGCGAGATAGAACAGTGGCAAGGACGGCGCTGAGAAGGACGATGCAGACGAGGCTCAGAATTGAGAATGAGCGCAGTAGATTAAATGATCTTGACCCGCGCCGGTCCGCTGCGGCGCCTGGCTGGGACGGTTTGTCGACGCTTACAAGGCCCGGATCGAGCTGCAAAATAACCTCACCTCTCGCGGCACCGTCAACCTTCGTTGATGCCCAAATTCAACCGGCCCGGGTCGGCGACCGGTAACGCCTCCCTTGCTGGTCACGGCTAGTGCCAAGTCGCGCCGCTAGCCGTCAGCCGTAGATGACATTCTGGCCCGGATGCCAGACGGAGACAATTAGGCTTCCGACAGCGGTCAAGCCCCCGCCGCGACACTGCGCGCCCTGTAGCGCATTTGCATTGAGTGCCTGAAAAGCTATCGATCTGAGCAAGTTGGCTCGACGTTAACATTAGTGAATCGAATGACTGCAGCGCGCCGTACCTCATACTGCGCCAGGATGTGACTTGCGCTGTCGTTGGCGCGTTGCCATGTCTCGTCCCTGGCCCCTAAGAGCATCCAATGAGGCTTCGCTATCTTCGGTTCTTGTTCGTCATGGCCGCGCTGTTGCTGGGGACCGCCGGGTGGAGTTCGGCCAATGCAACGACGACGGACATCGTCGGTGCCGCGCGCGTTCAGGGAAATGGGCTGTTGCGCATTGGCACACAGGCAATTCGCCTGTTCGGGATCTACATTCCGCCGACGGGGAAGAACTGCGAAGTCATCCTGCGGCCCGTCCGCTGCGGCAGCCGAGCGGCCATCGCCCTTGAGTTCAAAATTCAAGGCTTCGTCCATTGTTCCCCGGTGGCGGCGAACGTCGATGGGAGCATAAGCGCAATCTGCTACGTGCGTCAGACCTTCCGCACAAAGGGCGATGACTTGGGAGCGTTCCTCCTGATGCGCGGATTGGCCCTCGCATCGCCTGATGCACCGTTCGAGTATGTGGCGATGGAGCGGATTGCTCGTGCGCGACGGCTGGGAATTTGGGGCTTCCCCGCGGACAGCATCACCTTCAAATAGCCTCTGAGACTGTGGACCTTCGCTTGGCTATACCGCTCGCGGCGAGTTAGCGCGATAATCATCGCGTTTCGTTTCACCCAGATCACGACGGGAGAAGGGAAATGACGATCAGAATACGCTGCGCGAACTTGCTCTGTGCGGCTGCGCTGCTGGCCGCCTGCACGACGCCAATGTTCACGATGCCGCCTGGCCCGCACGACTATCGGGTCGGCTTTCGGGACGGCTGCGATGCTGGGTATGCCTATGCGGGCAGCCCGTTCTATGAGCAGGCCGAGGTGGCAGCACCGCCGTCCTCCGACGAACCCTATGCCTCGGGCTGGCAGTCGGGATTCGAACGGTGCAAAGGGAACTACCAGCGGATTCAAAGGACGGTTAGGACGGTTCTGGGACCTCCCTGACCCATGGCGGCGACTGCTTTCAGGCTGGTCTTTCCTCCTCCAATACGGGCCCAGTCCAGTCCATGCGGCGTTGTCGTCTTGGCTTCGTCGAACGAGGGATCGCCAGAGGCCACCTATCCCTGCCCGTAGCATCGCCGCATCATGCGAGCGGCTCGACGGCCTCCTGCCGAGCCGTTCAATCATTCGCCCGATCCCGCACCGTCCGGAACTCCATGCATTACCTACTCCATGCATAGGGTAAATCACTGCCCGAACCAGAGGTTTTGCCGGACTGCGACCGCTACTCGTTCCTGATAGACAATTGTGTTTGCAAGACTTCGGAAGGGTCCCGGAAAATCGGGATAGCGACCAGAGCAGGAGGACATGACATGCTTCGCTCCATCACGATTGTTGCCTTCGCCATCATGCTGCCCGCGGCCGCTTCGGCCGACGAGCTCTGCGAAGTGCAGGACGGCGCGCCGCAGATTTCGGAAGACAAGGTCAAGGAAATTGCCGCATCGGCCGGCTACACCGACATTCGGAGTGTTGGTGAAGAGGACGGCTGTCTTGAAGCCAAGGGCATGAACCGCGATGGCAAAAAGGTCGAGGTCTATGTCCATCCGGTGTACGGCGACATCGTCAAAATCAAGCTGGAATAGCGGTCAGTATGGCCGTGTCTGACTACGAACAGGGGGCCGCGGCGCCCTCGGTGCAACGGCAAGAATCCAAGGGCGCCGCCATCCGCCGGGCTTTTTTGCCCTTCCGTGGGAGGGCAGGCAGCGCGGCGGCTCCAGCATCGCGCGGCGTGATCCGGATCTGGAGCCCGCTCGTTCGGCTGTTCCACTGGGGGCTCGTTGCGGCCTTTTTCACATCGTATTTTCTGGATGATGATCCCGATTGGCACGAGAACGCTGGCTACGTGGTTCTGGGTCTGGTCGCTCTTCGCCTGCCATGGGGCATATGGGGTCCGCCCCGGGAACGGTTCAGCGATTTCGTGTACAAACCGTCGACGGTCCTTCGGTACTTGATTGCGCTTCTGCGCGGCAAGTCGGAACCCCATCTGGGCCACAATCCGGCCGGCGGCTATATGATCGTTGCCCTTCTGGCAATGCTGATCGTAGTCACGGTCAGCGGCGCATTGATGACGACTGACGCCTATTGGGGCAACCAGATCGTCCAAGCCATACACTACACGTCCACCGACATCACCATCGTTCTGATCGTCATCCATGTCTGTGGAGGCGCGGTTACAAGTCTGCTGCACCGCGAGAACCTGATCCTTGCCATGATCACCGGGCGAAAGAATGAGAGGGAGCGCCAGACGACAGGCGGCGCGAAATGAACGAAGTGGGCGCGTTCGCGTCAATCGCGACCCGGGCATGGGCTCTGATCAGGACGTAGACCGTTCGACATCGAAGGTTGATGGGACATGCTTACGATACCGACATTCGACCCGACTCTCTTGCTCCTGTTGGTCATTGCGCCGTTTATCGGCAGCTTCCTCAGCGTCGTTATCGTGCGATTGCCAGAGGGAAGGTCGGTCATCGTCGGTCGCTCCGCCTGTCCGCAATGCTCGCATGCCCTTGCGCCTCTCGATCTCGTTCCGATCGCCAGTTGGATGCTGCGAAGAGCGAGGTGCCGGTACTGCGGCGGCAGAATCGCCGCCCTTTATCCCGTCGTCGAGTTCGCCGCATTCGCAATCGCGGTTTGGTCGCTCGTAACTCTGCCGGACTGGCTGGCGGTCGCTTCGTGTGCTTTCGGCTGGATCTTGCTGGTGTTGGCCATCATCGACCATCGGGATTTCCTGTTGCCGGATGCCCTGGTTCTGCTGCTTGCCGTGCTCGGTCTGCTCGTCATTGGGCTGGTGGAGCCGGATCGCCTGCTGGCCCACTTCGTTGGACTCTTTGTGGGTTATCTCGGCTTTGAGGCCGTCAACGCAACCTACCTAAGGCTGCGGGGGCGAGATGGCCTCGGCCACGGCGATGCCAAGCTCTTCGGCGCCATTGGCGCCTGGGTCGGCTGGGAGGGTCTCGCGACCGTTGTCATCTATGCGACGGTCGCAGGTCTCCTTGAGAGTTTTCTCAGGCACCGATGGGGCGATCTGCGGCTGGAAACGAAGATTCCCTTCGGCCCGGCTCTCTGCCTAGGTGCCTGGCTGGTGTGGCTGTATGGGCCGCTGCAGGCGGCCCGGGCAGGAGGAAGCTGAATCGCGTGACGATATGACAGGGATGCGAAATGCTCCCGACGAACGAAGATACCGAGGCTCTTGAGAGAGCGGTCGTCGAACTGCTCATTGAACGCGGCCGCTTGGACGAGCGTGGCCTCGATCGGGCCATGCGTGTTCGCGCTGAAAGCGCCGAGCGGCTGCCGCAACTGTTGTCCAAGCTCGGTCTGGTATCCGAGCGCGATGTGGCCGAAGCGATCGCGCATCGGATGGAACTTCCGCTCGTGACGGCGCGGGACTATCCGGCTGTCGCAGTCATGGAAGGCAAGATCAGCCCCCGCTTCCTGCTCGATTCGCTCGTTGTTCCTTTGGCGGAGGAATCGGACAGCGTCGTTCTGGCGATGGCTGATCCGCTGAACACCTACGCCATCGATGCGGTGCGCCTCATCACGGGGCGGAACGTATCGCCGCGCGTCGCCATACCAGGCGAGGTGGAGAACGCAATAGAGCGGCTCTACGGCAAGAACAAGCCTTCGGCTGCATCCTCCTCCGGCCAAACGGTGGACGACAGTACTGTGGACTATGACGTGGAGCGGCTGAAGGACCTGGCCAGCGAAGCGCCGATCATTCGAGCAGTCAACCAGCTGATCGCCAAAGCCGTCGACTGCCGCGCCTCCGACGTCCACATCGAGCCATTCGAGGATCGCCTCCGCGTCCGCTATCGTATCGACGGCGCACTGCGCGAGGTCGAACCGCCCCCCAGCCGCTTCCGCGCCGCGATCGTGTCGCGCATCAAGATCATGGCCCGGCTCAATATCGCCGAGCGACGGCTTCCGCAGGATGGGCGTATCAAGCTGACGATACGCGGAACGCCGATCGACTTTCGCATCTCGATCACCCCGATGATGTACGGCGAGGGTATTGTCATTCGCGTCCTCGACCGATCGAGCGTGACCCTCGACTTCGCGGCGCTTGGCATCGCATCCGAGGACCTGCGGACCTACTTGAGCGTCCTCGACCGGCCGAATGGAGTCCTGCTGGTCACGGGGCCGACGGGCAGCGGCAAGACCACGACGCTCTATACGTCCCTGGTGCGGCTGAACGCCCCGCACAAGAAGATCGTCACCATAGAAGACCCCATCGAGTATCAGCTCGACGGCGTCAACCAGATCCAAGTCAAACCCAGCATCGGACTGGATTTCGCAAACATCCTGCGATCGGTCCTTCGGCACGACCCCGACATCATCATGGTTGGGGAGATCCGCGATGCCGAGACGGCGAAAATCGCCATCCAGGCGGCCCTGACCGGTCATCTCGTCCTGTCGACGTTGCATACCAACAATGCCGCAAGCAGCATCACGCGTCTGCTTGACATGGGCATGGAGGACTACCTGCTGACGTCGACGCTCAATGGGGTCGTTGGCCAGCGGCTTGTGCGCACCCTTTGTCGAAACTGCCGCCAAAATTATCGCGCTTTCCCAGAACTCGTTGATCAGCTTGGGCTGAGACGCTACACGTCGGCGCCGGACGTTGTGCTCTATAAACCGGTCGGCTGCGCCGAGTGTCAAGGCACCGGCTTTCATGGCCGCACCAGCATCTTCGAGACCCTCGTCGTCACGGACACCATCCGCCGACTGATACTCCGCCACGCCGAGTCGCATGAACTGGAGCGCGCGGCGATGCAAGAGGGCATGCACACAATGTACGACGACGGCATGCGCAAGTCGATTGCCGGTATCACCACGATAGAGGAGGTGCTCCAGGTCACGCGCGATATGCCCAGCGCGCAGGATCCCCTCCCAGCGGGCGAGGAGTCGTCAATCGACGCGGCGTCGAAACTGATGTTGGTCATCAACGACGGCGTGCGGCGCATGGACAAGGAGGCAGGCGGCGGCACACAGGTCACACGGGTCGAAACGATGGCGATGGACGAGGCGCCACCGGCCGCCCCCGAGAGATTGCCGAGAACGAGAGGCGCGTGAAGCCCAATGCCGCGTTTCATCTACAAAGCCGTCACTCCAGCCGGCCAGGTCGTCGAAGGAGAAATCTTGGCGGTCACACGCTCGGAGGTCATCGAACGGCTTCACGCCGACGGGAATACACCTATTCGGGCGTCCGAAGCGACTGAAGGTCTGCTTGCCGGACTTGCTTCCGCCCACCTGTTCAGGCGCCGGCGGCTCTCGCCAAGCGATATCGTCGTGATCACACAAGAACTGGCGACGCTGTTGCACGCCGGCCTGCCGATCGATCGGGCTCTTGCATTGATCGGCGACCTCACCGAGAGCGGCGGCAAACGCAACTTCATAAATCGCATACTTGAAAGCGTGCGATCCGGAGCCTCGCTTGCCGACGCGCTCGAGCAGCACAAGGAGGTGCTCCCGAGTTTCTACATCGGCATGCTGCGTGCGGGGGAGGCGGCGGGCAGTCTCGATACGGTCCTGGCGCGTCTGGCGGAGGTTCTCACACGCACGCAAGCGCTCAGGGAGAGCGTGCGAACGGCGATGTACTATCCGGTGATAGTCCTGGTCGTGGCGGCCCTGTCGATCGCGATCCTTCTCACGGCGGTCGTACCCGAGTTCCGGCCAATTTTCGAAAGCGCAGGCGCCGTACTGCCGGTGTCAACCAAACTCATCATCGCGATGGGTGACACGATGCAGCACTACTGGTGGGCGCTGGTCGTCGGAATGGCCGGACTGGGCGCTGCACTCAGCTATTCCTATCGACAACCGGCAGGGCGGCTGCGTTGGGACGAGTTGATCCTGAAGCTGCCTCTCCTCGGCGATGTGGTCACCAAGCTGGAGGTGGCGCGGTTCACGCGAACCCTGGGGACGTTGTTGGGCAGCGGTGTTGTCGCGCTGAACGCCTTGTCGATTGCGGCGAAGACGCTTACGAACCGCGTCATCGCGCAGCGGATTGCCGACATCGCGGGAAGGCTGAAGAAGGGTGAAGGTCTGGCCCGACCCCTGCAGTCGGCCAATGTCTTTCCTCGTCTGGCGGTGCAGCTCATTCAGGTTGGCGAGGAAGCGGGGCAGCTCGACACCATGCTGCTGCACGTGGCGGACATCTATGACGAGGAAGTCAAGCGAACCGTCCAAAGGCTGCTGTCCCTTCTGGTGCCCGCGGTCACGATCGGGCTTGGGCTGCTGGTGGCCGCCATCATCGGATCGATGCTGACAGCCATACTTGGCGCCTACAACCTGCCACTGTGATGCGCTGGCCGGCTCGCGACCGGCCATGAGCAAGGAGCAGAGCGATGATTGCAAGCACAACCGGTGCCAACAGTGGACAGGCCGCCCGACGCAACGGGGATTCAGGCTTCACGTTGGTAGAACTCCTCGTCGTCCTGGCGATCCTGGGCTTGCTCGCCGCCATCGCGGTGCCGCGACTGGTTCAGTTTCTCGATCGGGCGAGGACGGACACCGCGCGGTTGCAGGTCGACAAGCTAGGCACCGTGTTGGACTTGTATCGCCTCGAAGTCGGTCATTATCCGGCGGATGGGGAGGGATTGAGGGCGCTGATCGAGCCTCCAACGAACACCGAAAAGTGGAGCGGTCCCTATCTCAGGAATGAAGAGGCCCTGATCGATCCCTGGGGCAACCCGTATGTCTATCGCTTCCCCGGGGAGCGTGGAGAGTATGACCTCTATTCGCTGGGTTGGGACGGCAAGGAAGGCGGCGAAGGGCAGAATGAAGACATCACGAGCTGGTGAGGGCGAAGGCGCGAACTGCCGAGGGTTCACGCTGGTGGAAATACTGGTGGTCCTCCTGATTCTCGGCATTGCGCTGATCGCTGTGGCGCAAGTGGTAGGCCGCCGGAGCCCCGAACTCGAGCTGAGGACGGCAGCGTCGGAGACGGCCGCGCTGTTCCGAGAGGCGCGCGCTATCGCCATCCAAAGCAACAGCGAAACGACTGTGGCGGTCGACCTCGATGCCCACACGTTGAGCATCGATGCCAGTGGCCATGAGCGTCCCCTCGCGCCCGACATCGGCATCACGCTGCGAACCGCAACCTCGGAACAAGCGGGCGAAGGTGTCGGCACGGTGCGGTTCTTCCCCGATGGTTCCTCGACGGGTGGTCGCGTCACACTGTTTGCAAGCGAACGGAAGTATCATGTGGTCGTCAACTGGCTCACAGGCCGCACGGACATACGGCAATAGGAGGCCGGGCCGGGAGGGTGCTCAGGCAGGGTTCACTCTGCTCGAGATCCTGGTGGCCTTCACCGTGCTCGCCATGATGCTGGGTGCGTTGTTGCCGGCATTCTCTGCCGGGCTGCGATCGTTCGATACGGCGGAATCTTCTGTGCACGCGGTGCTGCTCGCGCAGTCCAGGATCGAAGCGGTCGGTATCGACATTCCGCTGGAAGAAGGGGAACAGCGGGGCACGTTCGAAGACGGATTCGAATGGGTTGTGCGCGTCCGACAGGTAGCCCCCGCGACTGACGAGCAGGGCAACCATGAATACGCGCTCCCGTTTGATACGTTCGAGATAGAGGCCGAGATCTTCAAGGAGGGCGCGTCGCAGGTGGCGCTGAAGACGCTCCGCCTCGCGCCGATCGAGTGACGGACATGAAACCATACGACCCGATGCGAGGAGCGGATGGGAAGCGGAGGCAGAGCAGCCAGGGATTTACGCTGGTTGAGGTCCTAGTGGCGCTGACGCTGCTTGGACTCATTTCGGTGGTGCTGTTCAGCAGCTTCAAGTTGGGCGTTCGTGCATGGGAAGCCGGCAGCGCGAGCGCGGGGCAATTGAGCGAAGTGGAGGTGGTGCAGAACCTGCTCCGCACTCAGTTGAGTGAAGCAAGACAGTTGCCCGTTGGACCCAGAGAGGTCCACACCGAGTTCACCTTCGCCGGATCGCCCGAAGAGCTTCGGTTTTCGGCACCTATGCCGGCTCATCTAGGAATGGGCGGACATCATGTCATCGTCTTGTCGACGGATGGCTCCGGCGCCAACCGCGATCTCATCCTCCGATGGCGCGCCTATCGCCCGGATATGTCCTTCATGGATGACCGCTGGAGCGAGCCGCTCGTCCTCCTCAATGGCATAGCAGGCATCGGCATCGAATACTTCGGCCGGAGCGAGGAAGAGGAAAGGCCAAGTTGGCGTGAAACCTGGGACCACGAGAAGACGCCACCGGATCTCATTCGTCTTCGGGTGGCATTCGCAGCCGCCGACCGCCGCCGATGGCCGGAGTTGGTCGTGGCGCCCAGAGTCCGGCAATTGGAGGCGATGCAATGAGGCCGGACCGCTGCACGTCGCGCGATGTCTCCACGGTGGCGCTCCTGGCCGAGATGTCCAGGAAGCGCCGGCGAAACCGAGGTGCGATGTCATGATTGGAACGGCTGAGATCTCGACATCCTTGAGCCGGTTCGTTCGGTGGTGGGTCAACGAGCTCACCGGCTGTATTCCGGCCACGTGGAGGAGCATCGGCAATCATCGATCGCAGGTCCTTGACGTGATCGTCTCCCCGGATCGGGTGACCTTCCGTTGTAGAAAGGCCGGCAAAGATGTCGAAATCGGCCAGGTTGGCCTTGAAGACGCGAGCGCGCCTGCGGTCCGCACGTTGCTGAACCGGATCAGGCGACAGATCAATATTCGCCGCGGGGCGATCGTCCTCGGGTTGACCCCGCAGCAGGTGCTGCGGCGACGCATCGTTCTCCCGTTCGCCGCTACCGAGAACTTGCGCGAGGTTCTGACCTTCGAACTGGACCGTCACACGCCGTTTCGGGCGGAGGACGTCTATTTCGATTATCGGCTGGCAAGCAACGACAAGCAGGACAAGCGCATCTCCGTCGACATCGCCGTCGTGCCGCGCGTCATCGTGGACCGCGCCACCGATCTCATGACGAAGTGGGGGATGACGCCCGATCGAATCACCGTGGCTGGCGACGGCTTTGAGGGCGACGACAGGATCGATCTAGGCGGGCCCGTAGCGGGCGGCCACCGCGCCCGCTTTGCCCGGCGCTTATCCGCAATCACGGCGGCGCTTGCGGTCGCCCTGGCAGCAACTGCGGTGTACCTGGAATTCGTTCGGCAACAGCAAACGCTGTCGATCTATCAGGGGGCACTGGAGCAACGGCAGGCCGAGAGCCTGGCAGCCGACGCAATGAAGGTCCAGTTGGCCGATTTGCTGAATCGCAGCCAATACATCGTGCAGCAAAAGCAGGGTCGCCCCCTCGTCGCCGCTCTTCTCGACGAGGTGACCAAGCGAATTCCCGACAATACCTGGTTCTCCCAGCTTCACCTGCAGGCGGGCAAGCTCGCAGTCTCGGGGTACGCGCCGTCAGCATCGGCGCTGATTGCGCTGCTTGAGGATTCGCCGATGCTCTCCCAAGTACGCTTCACGTCGCCGGTCACATTTGACGCAAAGCTGGGTCTGGAGCGTTTCAACCTCACCGCATCGGTGGACCCAGGCGGGGGAATGCCATGAGGACCCCCGTCGCCATGGCCGGCCGGTTCGCGGCAGTGGCGCTTCTGCTAGGTGCATTGGCGGCCGTCTATGTTGCCATCGCACATCCGCTCCTAGGCGAGTTTCGCCGCAACGAGGAGGCCATTGCCGGGACGGTGCAAATGCTGGCGCGGTTCCAAGACGTGACCGTCATGCGGGCCGGCATTGAGGCCCAATTGAACGAGCTGCGCCAGCGTGAGGCGCAAGCGGGCTACATCTTGACCGGAAGCACGGATGCGCTCGCTGCCGCAGAGCTGCAGGATCGCATCAAGATGGTGGTCCGTGAAAGCGGCGGTGTCGTCCGAAGCGTCCAGGCACTGCCGCCGGAAGACGAAGGTAGCTTCCGCCGCATTGCCGTGAGGCTACAGATGACAACCACGACGGAATCGTTCTTCAACGTCGTGTACTCGCTGGAAACCATGCTTCCAGCGTTGTTCGTCGACAACATCGATGTCCAGAGCCGCTCGGCCAAGCCGGCCGCCGACAAGCCGGCGACCGATCCGGTCCTGACCGTGAACCTCGACCTCTATGGATATCGCGAGCCGGACGAAATATGAGCGAGCCACGCAAATCGCGGTCGTTGCCACCGCTGGTACTGAGCCTCATCTGCGTGGGACTGGCAGGGGCCGTGTATCGGCAGGCGGAGGGTCTGCGAAGCCTTCCGGACCCGCCGGCGCCGGCGGCCGCAGTGATGATGAAACGCGACTCCGTGCCGCTGGAGAGCTCGCTATCCGTTCCGCCCCGCGAAACATACTCGGAGGTCGTGGCGCGGCCAATTTTCTCACCCACGCGCCGGCCTGCCGTAGCGGCGGCCGAGGTCGCCGTGCCCGCAGTTTCCGAGCCACTAGATGCGGACCTCGTGGGCGTTGTCATTTGGCCTTCGCAGCGGCTGGCGCTGGTGCGTCCAAACAGCGGCGATCGAGTGCTGCAGGTGCCCGAAGGCGGCGCAGTGTCGGGTTGGATCGTCGTCACGATCGAACCCGGTCGCATTGTGCTTCGTCAAGGCGGATCGGAGAGAGAGCTTCATCTGACGTACAAGACGGCCAAGGACAACAAATAGCGGCGGATCGGTGCGGCAGGACGAGAAACCGGCATCGAGCCCGTCGGTGATCAGAGGGAGACGACCGTGAATTCCATTGTGCGGCGCGATCCAAGAGGGGCCAGGTACTGCATCGCTGCCCTGGTGCTCGCATTGTCGCTGAGCGGTTGCTGGTCGTCGCGATCAGCGCGCCATGAACCGTCAATCGACGCATCGGAGACAACTACCCAAGCCGCTCCGGTCGTGACGGGAGCCGTCATTGTCCCGTCGGGCGAGGGAACCGGGGGTTTGCCCACCACGCCGTCGGTTGCGGCTGGGCCGGAGATCTATCGAGGCTCCGGTTTCATGTTGGCGGCCTCCAACGGTGATGCGATCGTGGACGACCAGGATGGCGGGATAACGCTCAATTTCGTCAATACCGACGTTCGGGAAGTGATCGATGCCATCCTCGGCGACATGCTGAGGCAGGCCTATGTGATTGATCCGCGCGTGCAGGGGACGGTCACGGTGCGTACCAGCCGGCCCCTCAGGACCGAGGACATCATCCCGGTGCTCGAGGATATCCTGATCATGAACGGCGCCGCGCTCGTCAAGTCTGCCGAGGCATTTCGGATCATTCCCCTGGACCAGGCGACGAGCTTTCGAATGCAGCCAGGCTTCGGAGCCCACATCATCCCGCTCAAATA
>Ga0184637_10002348_pt1 | contig 12188 bp, 13 predicted proteins | sample PLM3_127_b2_FD_133143 | JGI IMG/M metagenome (GOLD analysis project Ga0184637, IMG submission 133143) | Groundwater sediment microbial communities from an aquifer in East River, Colorado, USA - PLM3_127_b2 | ecosystem: Environmental > Terrestrial > Soil > Riparian zone | place: USA: East River...
CAAATGTGGTCTGATGGCAAGTTATCGCAAGAATCACTTTCAGGCTATTCAAAGGAATACTTTCAGCTTGTAAAACAGGTCCCATCATTTGTTGCAAGTGTTGCAAAATATGCACCTCAATCAAATATTGATGAGCTTAGGGCAAACCAAAAAGAGGAATCAGAACATATCGTACCTTGGACTAGATTTGCAAAAGCCTTGGGTGTTTCAGAAAGCGAGCTTGAAAAATACGAGGGTCTTGAGAAGACAAGAAAGGCAATATCTGAAATATCCTCACTTATGGGCTCACTTGAAGGTGGCGCATCTGCAATGTATGCACTTGAAAAAGAAATCCCAAAAATAAGCCAGACAAAGCTTGAGGGACTAAACAAGTTCTATGGCATTACAGACTATGATGCAACGCAATACTTTGAGATTCACAAGGAAGCAGACATTAGACATGCAAAAACATGGCAAAAGATACTGGAAAGAAATTCTCAAAACGAGAATCTGCTAAAAATTGCAGAAAGGTCGCTTTTGGCGCAAAACCTTTTGCTTGATGGTTGTTACGAGACTTATTGTTAGTGTCTATAACATTTTATACTGAAAACAAAGCTGTTTTTTCGTAGGGCCCGTAACTCAGCTTGGTAGAGTAACCGACTCATAATCGGTGAGCCAAGGGATCGAAGCCCTTCGGGCCCACTCTACATTAGTTTTAAAATGAGTTTTACACTAGAATTGTTGGCCGCAATGAAGAATCAGAGTTATATCTGAAAAATGATGTGAAGGCATTTGTCTGAGCTGCCCTTAACCTATTAGATTCTTGCGAATTTATTTTAGGCAAAAAGAATTTCGCAGTATATATAAAGCCTTTTTATAAAAACACGAGAAGTGCCGCAGACTAAACCTATTGTAAGCATTGAAAACGTAGTTGCATCTGCAACCGTTGATCAGAGAATGGACCTAAACGAAATTACAAAAAACTTTCCAGAAACAGAGTACCATCCAGAACAATTTCCTGGACTTGTATATCGACTAAAGAGCCCAAAAACTGCGACGCTGATTTTTTCTTCAGGCAAGATGGTCTGTACCGGAAGTAAGTCAGCTGACATGGCAGTAAGGGCTGTAAACATAGTAGTACAACAGCTAAGAAAAGGAAAAATCAAAGTCAAAAAAGACCCTGTAGTTACAATCCAGAACATGGTAGCATCTGGAAACCTTGGCGGAAAAATCCATCTTGAATCAGCCGCTCGAATACTGTCAAGAAGCATGTACGAACCAGAGCAATTTCCAGGCCTGATACACAGAATGCTTGATCCAAAAACCGTGCTACTCTTGTTTGCATCAGGCAAACTAGTATGTACTGGTGCAAAAAAGGAAGAAGACGTGTACCGCGCAATTCACAACTTGCATACAACACTTGAAGAAAAGAAACTAATGATCTACGACTAGACTATTTTATCTGATTTTTTACTTTTTCAAGCACTTGATCTGAGACCAAACTTTCCTTATGTAGAATTTCTGTAATTTCCAAGATGTTAGTCAGACTGTGAATCTTTACTCCCTGTGATTGTAATAATTTGTCTGCGCCTTCCAACCTATCTATGACAACATATACATCGGTTATTTTCGCGCCAGCCTCTTTTAGTAAAGTTATGGCATTTGAAACGGATGTGCCAGTTGTTGCCACATCGTCTACCATCAAAATTTTTACCCCTTTTTCTATTTTACCCTCAATTGACTTTGAGGTCCCGTGCTCTTTTGGTTGTGATCTGACATAGACAAGCGGCTTTACAGTCTCAATTGCCAAAGCAGATGCAATCACAAGACCCCCTGTTGGGACAGATGCAAGACAGTCAAAGTTGTCATAACCAATTTGATCTGAAATTAACGCTTGGAGGCCTTTTACCATCTTGCGAAACTGGTGTGGGAAGCTTGGAACAACCCTCAGGTCCACATAGTAGGAGCTTTTCTTGCCACTTGAGAGCGTAAAATCACCAAACTTGATCGCGTCATTTTGATGTAAAAAAACAGCAAACTCTTTCACAAATCCCACACCAAAATTAACTGTGCTGGATTTATTTTGGTTTGTTTTTTGATTCAACTATGCCTGAAATCTGGCTTAACTATGGACCCACAGACGTTGTGCTTGACATACAGGCAGAAAACCTTGGCCAGCAGCTAGCCGCAGAAGGAAAAACCCTTGAGGACACAGAAATCAGCTCAAGACTTGACCCACTTGACCTGACAAAGCCTCTTGAAATCGTAGTTTTGAATAACTCAAAGGCAGTACAGAAAACGCTACTTGCACTTTTTGCAAAATGTGAGCAAAAATCATTTCGCATTCCACGGATATTTGCAGAAAAAAAAATTATGGATGCATTAAAGAACAGCTTGCCAGAAGGCAGCTCTATTTTGGAATTTGAAAAACCTGAGCTTTCAAACTCGAATCTAGTTTTTATTGGCGAAATGGAATTTGACGGTCTGTTTGGCTTTGAGTCTATAGCAACAAGACTGCTTCGAAAATTTGGAGCAGAGGAGATGCTTTTGGCATATGAGAAACGAAAGGGCGAACTCCCAGCTCCAGGGCAAGATGTTGAAAACGTTTCTGTCGCAAAACAGTTTGTTGATAAATTTGAGATATTTGCAATAGAGATTGCCTCAAACTCTAATGGCATTGTTGATCTAGCAATAGGTCATCCTTCTTCTACAATGTCAGTTTCAAAACCGTTTGTAGAGTCGGCAACAAAAGAAATTGGAAAACACAGAACACTTATCATCAGCACAGGAAAGGAATCAAGCAACGACTCACTTGACAAATCACTTTCAGCTCTTTGGAACTGTAGCGAGGCAGTGCGAAACGAAGGACTAGCAGTACTTCTTGCAGAGTGCACTCACGGCATTGGCTCTAGTGCAATTCAATACTATATCGAAGGACAAATGAGCCTTGACAGACTAAAAAAACCGGCCAAATACATCAACGGGATGGAAACTCTACTGTTTCTGACTGAGCTTCAAAAAAAGTTTCAAGTCGGAATAGTTTCTATACTTCCTGAATTTTACTTGAAAAAATTAAACATTCTCTCATTTAGTGGGGTTGCACAAGCAATGAATCACATCTTAAAGGTGCAGGGCGCCAGGCAAAAAGTTGTTGTTGTATCAGACGGCGCACGACTTTTGCTAAGGTAGAATAGAAACAGGCAACGGTGCACACAAAATTGCCAAAGCTATCACAACAGCATACAATCTTTTTCTGTTCTTAGATAACGGCGAGATATCATCAAGTGGTGTTGCACCAGGACTACGTGAGCTAAGCATTAGAATTAGCATTGCCATCACCCAATATCCAAGTAAAACAAGAACGCCCATGCTTGCATACGTTGCAATCCTGTGCCACTTTTCTCCAAACATTACACGTGCAATATGGCCACCGTCAAGCTGCCATGCTGGAAGCAGATTCAAAAACGTAATTAAAAATCCAAGCCACGCTGCAAACAAAATTGGAGACATGATAACTTCGGTGTTTTCTCCACTTTTTCCAAACGCGGCAAGTGCTAGAGTTAACAATATGTTGTCTTCCATTTTGACAAGCTCTGATCTTTCAAACAACTCGTCTGCTGTTTGAACATCAATTACAGGTGATGTGTAGGCGCCAAATATTGAAACAATTATTGCAATAACTAGCCCTGCTATCGGTCCTGCAATTGCCACATCAAACAAAATGTCGCGATTTATTGTCAATCCTCTTGACTGGATAAATGCGCCAAACGTTGGAATGCCAAAAATTGGAATTCCTGGAATAAAGTAGGGCCAAGTTGTCCTTATCTTGTGCATTTTAGCAGCAACTAGATGTCCTGCCTCATGAATTCCCAAAATGCCAAGAAGCGAAAATGTGTACAAGACTGCCATATCAAACGGCTCGCCAATGTATACAATCGAGTTTGCACCTTCAGTTCTATAGTATCCATCAACCATCACCAATGCTACAACTATGCCAAACAGTATTCGCGGGGTCCATGATTTTGAGAGCCATCCTTTCTTTTGAGGCGGGAATCTGTTGACAAGTATGTAGGTTCCGTAAGAATCCTTTCTCATTCTGCAAATTAGGTTTCTTTGCTCCAATCGTTGAGCAAGATAGACAAACTTTGATTTAAAATCCTCATCATCTATTTGAAAATTCAGACTCTCAGGGGAACTTGTTATGTTATTTACTTTAAAAATTGATGAAACAGTCGAAATTACTTCTTCCTGTGTTGGCTCGCTCACATTTTTAAACTAAAACTAGTCCATTAATTGCTTTTGCAGTCTATAATTAAATATTTGATAATTGAAAGTATCATTATTGCAAGTAATACTGCGACAGATTGGCGACTGTGTAATTCGAAGATGTGAGGCAAGCGATCTAATATCAATCATGGAGATAAACATGAAGACACTTCCTGAGCACTATTCGGATTATTTCTATGAAAGCCTGCTTGCTGAGCTTCCAGAGGCATTTCTTGTAGCAGAAATTGGCGGACGCGTTATAGGATACATAATGTGCAAAACCGAATACGGGTTTTCCAATTTTAAAAAACTTGGATTTGTAAAAAAAGGTCACGTCGTATCGGTTGCAATTCTTGACGAGCATAGAAGAAAGGGAATTGGACGCACGCTAGTCGAAGAAGCACTCAAGGGAGTGCAAATAAAAAAATGTGATGAGCTATACCTTGAGGTTCGATGCAGCAACAATGAGGCAGTACGATTATACGAAAAAATGGGATTTATCATAAAACAGAGACTCAAGTCATACTATCGTGACGGCGAAGATGCTTATCTTATGACAATCGAGTTTACTTACTAGATTAAAATAAATAACTGCTGACAGGCTTTAGCGCAATGCAAAGACGCAAGGCACTTGGAATTACGATCTTTGTTGTGTGCATTGTTGCCTTTTTTGTGTACGCATATTTGCTAATGCTGTCTGAATGGAGTCCAATCGTACTACATCTGTCTGTTTTGATGATTGCAGGTGGAATATTGGGTGTAATTTCTTGGATTGGCTATACCCTGGCAACTACAAAGTCGGGGCCGTCATCTATTATAAGCGACGATGAGGAAAAAAAATAATCTCACTTTGATATTCTTGCATCAACTACAGTTTGGTAATATCTAGGACCTACTGCCCTTACCATTCTAGAGTATAGTATTTCTGATTTGACTGGCGTAATCTCAAGAAAATGTTTTTCTGATAACTTGGGGGCTAGAGTCTTTTTGTCTGCATGGATGTGTGAATAGTAGTGAATTATCCCATTTTTTTTAGCAGTAGATATTGCAGAATCTAAAAATTCGTCTGATCTTTCAGGAAGGAGCATCAAAACCCTGTCGCCTTTTCCTTTCAGTTCTTCGTTGATTATTTGTGCAGCATCACCATGCAGTGAAATGACATTTCCTGCAAGCTTGTTTAATGAAATATTTTTTTCACATAATTTGGCAGCATCTGGGTTAATGTCAATGTTGTAGACTATGCATTTCTTCTTTTTTGCAGCCATTATTGAAAACATTCCAATGCCGCCAAACATGTTAATTACAGTCTCGCCATCTTCTACCAAATCGGCAATCCTGTTTCTCTCAGTTGAAAGCCGTGGGGAAAAAAACACCTTTTCTACATCAACTATAAACCTGCATCCAAACTCCTTGTACTCGGTTTGTGTCTTGTTCTCGCCTGCAAGAAGCTCCAAATCTCTTATCCTAAAGTCGCCTTCAACAGGCGAGGACTGGTAAAAAACCGTATTTGCATTTTTGATTTGCTCAAGCAGTGTTTTTCCGATAATCTCTTTTTTGCCAAGCAGCGAGTCAGGTATCCTAACTATTATGATATCTCCAATTTGATCAAATGCAGAAAAAATTTCTGCACTTTCCTTTTCTGAAAGCACGCTTTCAAGTGCGCGCTTTAACATTCGCGTCAATTTCTGTAATAGAAATGGCCAGACTCTTTTTGTTGTTTGTCTAGTCTGCTTTCACCTTTGTTGACACGTGGCCTGAGGTTTTTTTCATCGCGCCTAAAGGTAATATCAAGTGACTTTAGGAACTTGTTCATGGCATTAACCTTTGATAGAGGCGTTGTTGCGTTTCCTTTCACACCTGAGATCCCCTCAAAAATTACCATCTTGTCTGAAATCAAATCCATAAGCTGCAAGTCATGGTCTATTATGATGGCAGATTTTCCATAGGATCGGACAAATTTTTGGATAAACTTTGCAATGACAATTCTATCTTCTACATCCAAAAAGGCAGATGGCTCATCAAGTGCAAAAAGATCAACTTTTTGCAAAAGACATGACGCTACTGCAACCTTTTGTAGCTCACCACCTGAGAGGTTTTTTACAGATTTGTTGTAAAGTTTTTTGATTTGCAGGGGATCAATTATTTGCTCTTCTTCAACTGATCCCATAATGGGACCGCCGTTTGCCTTATCCAATAATGCAACAACTTCCATGTCAATATCGTTTGTCAGGTATTGAGGCTTGTAGGAGATCTTTACCTTTTTGTCTATTTCACCAGAATCTGGCTTTTCAACACCTGCAATCATCTTCATCATCGTTGTTTTTCCCAAGGCATTTGCGCCCATAATTCCAAGAACTTCGCCCTTTCTTACCTCGCCTGGCTCAATTGAGACAGAAAACGACGGATACTTTTTTTCAAGCAATGGATATGAGATTATCACATCGCCTTGTGCAAAATCATCAACTGACGATGATGCATCAAATGTGAACTTTTTGTCACGGAACCTTACGTTTTCACTAGGGAGGTAACCGTCCAAAAAGACGTTTATTCCAACCTTTGTTGAAAGAACACCTGCAACAATTCCATATGCAGCTGATACCCCATACAATACCTGGATATAGTCACTTAGATAATCAAGCAAAGTAAGATCATGCTCTACAACCATCACGCTTTTCCCAATCTTTGCTAGACTGTGAATTACCCTTGCAACACCTGCTCTTTGATAGACATCGTTATACGATGATGGTTCATCAAAAAAGTAAAAGTCGACATCCTTAGAAGCTGCAACTGCCACTGCAAGCCTTTGCAGCTCACCACCGCTTAGCTCCTTTAGTGTATGGTGAATTGAATTTTCAAGTCCTAGCTCCTTTACCAAAGTTCTAGCAACTCCGCGCTCGTCAAACTTTTCTAAAAGCTCCTTTCCTGTGCCGTCAAAGGCCTCTGCTACGTTGTATACCTGCTGTGGCTTTATCGAGGCTCTGATTTGTTTTTCTTTTATTTTCTCAAAATGTGATTTTAGCTCAGTTCCGCTATAGTACTTTAGAATAGCATCCCAATCTGGCGGCTCTGCATAATTTCCCAAGTTTGGTTTTAGGTTTCCTGACAGAATGTTTACAACCGTGCTTTTTCCCATTCCGTTTCTACCAAGCAGGCCAACCACTTCGCCTTTTTTTGGAACAGGCAACTTGTAGAGCCTAAACGAGTTTATTCCATACTGGTGAACCTTGTCTGTTGCAAGCTCTGTTGCCAAATTGATAATAGTTATTGCATCAAAAGGGCAGACCTTTACGCAAATACCGCAGCCGTTGCAAATGTTTTCATCAATCTGGGCCTTTTTGTTCTCTTCATTTAATATGATACAATCGGCGCCAGACTTGTTTACTGGACAGTACTTGATGCATTCAAGGCCACACTTTTTTGGCTGGCATAATTCCTTGTCAAGTACTGCAACACGATGCGTCATAACGTTCTGGGCATTTTGTATAATTTATAGGTCATTAAGGGGACGCTCAACTTTCTTAGTTACATTAATAGAGAACTTTGCAAGATGCTATTTCAAGCCGGCCATAGCGTTAGGGTGCGACCCAGACCCATTCCGAACCTGGAAGTCAAACCTAATGTCGCTGTTGTGTTACTAAGGTGCGAGAGCTCTTGGGAAGCAACAGTGCTGGCATTTCTTGAAATTAATATAGATAGAATCAGCTTAGATGCAACATGGCAAGCTGTGCTGTCTGTGGAGAGCAATTTACAGACGATATACGATTCCTAAACCACATGATGGAAAAACATGGCTTTAGAAATCCAAACACAGACAAACCTGATAGAAACAGTAGGGGTTATTGATTTTCAAAACCCTTTAAAGTTCTTCCAAAAACCTGTTTGAATGTTCGAGGTTTTCCATCTTTGAAAACTTGTCTACAACAATATTTCATTGAAAACTCTGCCATCCGTTCAATTATTGGTTGCAATGCCATGCCTTTTTCTGTCATTTCATATTCTATACGGATTGGAGTCTCGTCGTAGATCTTTCTTGTTATCAGATCGTGTTTTTCCATTTCTTTTAGTCTAACAGAAAGTGTCTTTGGGTTGATTCCTTCAATTGATTCAAGAAACTGATTGAATCTTGTCTGGTTTAGCATTATCATGTTTCGAAGAATGTGGATTGTGAATTTTTTTCCAACTATTTTGAAGGTGTTGTCTACAGGGCAGCACTTCATCTGTTCTGAAATCAGTTTCAGTTCTTGCTCATTCAACTTACCACAAACTCACCTACTTTCGTTTTAGTTACTTTCTAATTTATATACTTACCTTTCTATAGTTAGTATAAGAAAGTAACATGGAATGTACAACAGAATCATGTAAAATGGAACAAGAAACAACACAATGTCCTTGTGGTTCAGGAATGAACGAGGGACGTTGTGACTGCACTATTGATCCTGTGCATCATGCAACAAAAATGTGGAGTTCTGCATTTTTTGATGCAATGCGTCAGGCTCAGGTCCAACGATTACAAAAACGAATTGATGCAAACTTTGGACCTACAATGGACAAAGTTGCCGATGTCATAGTAGAATCGTTTGGCAAGATTTGGCAATCTATGCTTTTGCAAGCAGAAGCAAAACAAGAGATTGAATCAAAGTTGCAGAAGATATATTCTGAAACAAGTAGGAAGTAGAAATTCTCCCAAAACCTTCCTACTTTATTTTTTTTATTTGGTACTAATATGACGACTATAAGATCATAGTTTTATTGATCGATATCTTTTGGCCTTGATTTGTCAACGTTTGATGACAGGAATTTTAATTACGACGCGACGAGGACTGGTACCACCCAAACATGCAGGGTCGGGCGTAGAACGCCATGGCATGGTAGTCCAAAGCGTTCCTTAGAACTTTGGCACCATTCCACATTTTGTGAAATGGTAACATTCCAAGTTTCCTCGTCATCTAATATACGTCAAAATAATACTTAAAGTGCACTCATCTTTCTCTAATTTAAAAAGAGGTTTTCGATCTAATTAGATAGATAATCGAGGATCAATCTTACCCCAAAGCCTGTTGCGCCCTTTGGATTGTAAGACTTTGGCTTTGTGCCTGTCTGAATCCAAGCAGTTCCTGCAATATCAAAATGTGCCCATGGTGTATTGCCAACAGCATTTGCCAGAAATGCTGCTGCAGTAATTGTTCCAGCTGCCCTGCCTACGCCAATATTTTTGATGTCTGCAACATCTGACTTTATCATCTCCATAAAATCATCGTCAATTGGAAGCTGCCAGATTTGCTCAGAGGTTCTAGCAGACGAGCTTTTCAGTTTTTCAGTTATTCTTTTGTTGTTGCTGACAAGTCCTGCAACGTTTGCACCTAGTGCAACAATACATGCACCAGTAAGTGTTGCAAAATCCATTATCTCACTTGGCTGGTAAAGTTTCACTCCATATGCTAGCGCATCAGCTAAAATCACTCTGCCTTCTGCATCTGTGTTTAGAATCTCAGCAGTTTTTCCGCCAAACAACCTGACAACATCGCCAGGTCTGTATGACTCTCCGCCTAGCATGTTTTCAACAGATGGAATAATCCCAACTAAATTAACTGGCAGCTTGAGATCAGATGCTGCCTTCATTATTCCTAAAACCGTACAGCCACCACACTTGTCAAACTTCATCTCATCCATTTTCTCGCTTGGCTTGATTGAGATTCCACCTGTGTCAAATGTTACTGCCTTTCCAACAACTACAACAGGCTTGTCTTGCTTTTTGCCCCTGCGATATTCTAAGATGATTAGCTTTGGTTCATTTTTACTTCCCTGACCAACAGCAGAAATCCCACCAAGCCCTTTTTGTTTTAGCTCACTCTTTGATAAAATAGTACATTTTAGATTGTTTTTTGATGCCAATGATTTTGCAAAACCTGCTAGTTGTGCAGGAGAACATTCGTTTGGAGGAAGGTTTGCAATGTCTCTTGTATAGTTTACAGCTTCTGCAATTTTTTTTGCCTTTAAAATAACATCATCAACCTTGTGTGAGGTTACAAGGATTAGATCAGGCGCCTTGCCTTCCTTTTTTTCTTTTTTGTACTTGTCAAATGAATACATTGACATCTCTACTCCTTCAACTATTGCAGAGACTGTTTGGTTGATGTTAAACTGGAGATCTTCTGGAACAATGATCGTAAAATCTACGAGTTTTAGCTCACGCACTTTTTGTGCAATCTTTCCTGCAACCATTCGTATGGAATCTGTTGTTGTCTTTTGTTTTTTTCCAAGGCCTGTAATGATTATCTTTTCTGCCGCGATTAGCTGATGCGTATAAATTATAGACATAGACTCAAACTTGCCTTGTGTCTCCTTTAGCGACTGCTTTACTGTTGTGTCCAGCTTGGTTGGAAGTTTTGGAAGGCCAAGTGGTTCCTTTGAATCTTCAAATACGAATGCGCAAAGCGCAAAAGTCTTTTTGTTTAGCGATTGAGTTTTCTCTGATTTTATGTTCATGATTTTCTTAATCTCTAGTTTCCTGTTTTATAAATTCAGTTTTCTTTCCAATCTCTTAATTTGTTTTATTTATTCGTGTTTTACTAATGATGACTATGCCTAAAAAAGTGCAAAAAGATGTAAAAACTAGGAAAATTATCAATCCACTAGTTCATATTGCAGACAAATTCATCGGTTTTGGATACTGAACAATGGTATTACAAAATTTGAGCACTAGTCGTTGTCCATACTGTGGAAAAAATGTACCATTAACCGATAATGTTACTGGTGAGAGGTTTTGCGGAAAATGTGGTTATGTAATGTCTGAGCGAATGGAAAGTGCTGGCCCAGAATGGAGATCCTTTTTAGACGATGATCAGAGCAAAAGCAGAACAGGAGACAAAACATCACTCAGCAGACATGACATGGGACTGGCTACAATAATCAATCCAGTAAACAGGGATGCAACAGGAAAGAAGCTCTCAAAAGGTATGCAAATCTCAATTGGCAGATTAAGGGTATGGGACAGTCGAAGTCAGAGCCAGCCAGTTGACAGAAACCTAAGAGATGCATTCAATGAGCTTTACAAGATGAAAGACAAGCTTGCCTTACCTGATGCAGTCATTGAAAAGGCAGCTTATATTTACAGAAAGGCACTTGAAAAAAAACTTGTTAGGGGAAGGTCAATTCCAACAATGATGGCAGCATCACTTTATGCTGCTTGTCGTGACGCAGAGACCCCACGTACCCTAAAAGATGTTGCCGATATTGCAAACATCAAAAGAAGAAACATTGCAACATGTTACAGACTGCTTATACGGGAATTTGATCTAAGGGTTCCAGTAGTTGATTCGGTCCAGTGCATTTCTCGAATTGCAAGCAAAGCTGGTCTGTCTGAAAAAACAAAGCGCGATGCAGTGAAAATTCTAAGAAAAGCAGAACAAGAGGAAGCATCTGCAGGCAAAAACCCTATGGGACTTGCAGCAACTGCACTTTATGTTGCCTGTCTTGAAAACGGGGAAAACGTATCCCAAAGAGAAATTGCAATGGCATCAAATGTAACCGAAGTAACGCTAAGAAACAGGCTAAAAGGATTCAAAACCCAAGGCATTTACAAATACTAGTTATTTGGTTGATCTGTCATATAGTATTGTTCTGCACATTCCTTACAACAAAACTCACTAACAAATAATTCAAAATCCTTACCGCAGTTTTTACATTTTACGTCCATAATAACTCAATTTTAAAAAAGAAGAATAGGTTCTATCGTTTTCTCTTACTCTTAGAACCTTTTTTTCCTGCATTTCTTTTTCTAGTGGCAGCAGCCTTTTTTGCTGCAGCACTACGTTGAGCTTTTGTAAGTCCCATCTTACAACATGGAGTCTTTGCTTTGTATTATAGAGCACTAGTGTACATTATTTACGTTAATACATATTGACAGAGAACATTTTTTCAGAGAATTTCAATGATTGTTTTAG
>Ga0184637_10002349_pt1 | contig 12184 bp, 5 predicted proteins | sample PLM3_127_b2_FD_133143 | JGI IMG/M metagenome (GOLD analysis project Ga0184637, IMG submission 133143) | Groundwater sediment microbial communities from an aquifer in East River, Colorado, USA - PLM3_127_b2 | ecosystem: Environmental > Terrestrial > Soil > Riparian zone | place: USA: East River...
CGGGGCGACGTCGACTTCGAAGTCCGCGATGGAGACATCCTCCCCGAGCTCGTCGTCGAAGGACTCGCTGGCGCTGAAGCCGATCGTCCGATCGCCCAGTACGTGGTAGGCGCGCCCGCCCAGGAACAGCGCAACACCGAGCGGACCGAAGCGGCCCGCATCCACCTCGATGTCCAGGCCCGGGCCGATGCCGTTGAACCTCTGGGAAGCACTGCCCGTGAGGATCGTCTCGCGCAGGAAGCCGGGGAAGAAAACCCCGGCGGCGTTGATTCTGTCCGTACACGCAGTCACGGGATTGCAGGCCGCACTGACGACGATTGCTTCGGCGTCGACCTCGTAGTTGATCCACCCTACCGAGGGCTTGATCCGGAGCTGGCGCTTGAGGATCTGGGCGGGAAAGGCCAGCCCCAGGCTCGCGCCAAAGGCGAGGGTGTCGACCGTCGCGCTCACGCTGGTGCCCTCGCCGTTGGCGGCCTCTTCGGCGAAGGTAAACAAGGGGGGCTCCACGATGTCGCTCACGCACGGGTCACCGATCCGCGGGCCGTGGATGCAGGCGGGATCCCCCTCGAGCGCGAGTTCGCGGTCGGAGGCGAAGGTGGGCAGGATCTCGCCGCTCGCGAACAGCCTCGGCCTTGTCGGAACCGGGAGCGCCGGCGTCATCAGCTCCAGGCTGCCGCCGACGAAGGGGGAAACGGCGAGATCGTCGCCGGTGACGACGCCTCGCAGGGGTGCGGAGTTCGGATCCCCATCTTCGCAGGGGACCATCGTATTTTCGCAGTTGAAGGAATTGGCGAACCCATGCTGCTGCTGGATGGTGGCTCCGCCGGTGATCGCCAGCGAGGGAACCCAGCGGTCCTCTCCCGCCTGCCCGGTGGAAACGCCGCCCTCGGCGGCGCGCGAAACCACCGGAAACTGCGCCTGGAGCGCGAGAATGGCGCCCACCGTCAATAAAACGCTGACACCTGTTCGCATGGGCGCGTAGTATTATCACATTGGGGTAGGCGTGTGCGCTCTTCCCGAAACGACATGCAGCGCTGGCTAGCGCTTCTGATCGGGCTCGGCCTGGCGGTCGCGATGCTCGCCGCACCGTCGGCGGGCGCGGAAGAAGCGGAGCCAGTCGCTCAGGCGGAAGATCCCGAACCCGGAGCGGCCGCGCCCGATCCTCCTGCCGAGCCGGATCCCGCTGCCACGCCGAAGCCGGAGCCTCCTGCCAAAGCGGGGATCGAGGAGATCGTCGTGAAGGGCGCGGAATCGGAGGCCGCCAGCGATTTCGAGACGGCCGACTCCGTGACTGGCTTTGGCGCCGAGGATCTCGCGGCGCTGGGCGCCCAGGACATCGCCGACCTCGCGGCCTTCACCCCCAACCTGGAAATCGTGACGGCGGGCGCGACCACGCCGACCTTCTTCATCCGCGGTGTCGGCCTCAACGACTTCAACTCCAACTCCACCGGTGCCGTCGCCATCTATCAAGACGACGTACCGATCAACGCCCCAGCGATGCAGCTCTCCACGCTCTTCGATATCGAGGCCGTCAACGTCCTGCGCGGGCCCCAGGGTACCGGCCTGGCGCGGAATGCGTCGGCTGGAGCCATCAAGGTCTACTCGCGCAAGCCGACCGGCGAGTTCAGCGGCTTCCTGCGCTCCGAGCTCGGCAACTTCGACCTGCGCGACTTCGAGGGCGCGATCGAGGCTCCCATCTACGAGGACATGCTCTCGGGTCGCTTCGCCTTCCGTTTGAGCGAGCGAGACGGCACCATGAAGAACCGGTGCGGCAACGCAACGCCGTTCTCCGAGCGGGTGCCGGTCCCGACTACGGGAGGCCTGAACGGACTGACCTTTCAGGGCAAGAAGAATACCGACGCGCCCTGGTCGATCTGCGGCGAGCCGGTCGTCCAGACCAGCCTCCCCGATGGCACCCTCAGCAGAGTCTCCCAGATCCCCGAAGGTCTCCCGTCCCGGGTCAACAACGTCGACAATTGGGCCGCGCGCGGAACCCTGCTCTTCCAGCCCACCCTCGACATGACCTGGCTGGTGAACGCACATGGCGCCCGCCGCAACGAGCTGAGCCGCATGGGCCAGTCGATCGGGACGTCGGGGTTCTACTGCGCGGACGGAAACACCGAGAACTGCCTGCTACCCCCTCCTCCGTCTGCTCGCATCATCGGACTATTGGGCGGAACCCAGGGCGAAGGCGTCGGCTATCAAGCGCCGGAGATCCGGGCGCGCCTGATCGAGCTGGCCCCCTGCAACACCCCCATCCCCGATGCAGACGGCATGCTACCCAACACCGGTAGGCCACTCGGGAACTGTGGGGATACGCCGGCGGGCCGCGCAGAAGACAACGCGGCGAAGATCAAGCTGGCGAAGGAGCTGGCCCGGAATCTCGACTCCGAGCCGTGGGCGGGCGACTTCAATTTTTGCGGTCTACTGCGCGACAACGTCACCGGCGAATACCTCGATCGTGACCCGTCGGGAACCCGGTGCAAGAAGGACAAAGGAAGGACGACCAACGACACCTGGGGGGGCTACCTGCACAGCACCACGGTGCTGCCCTGGGGAATGCAGCTCACCTCGATCACCGGCTACGACACCTACGACCGCCTGATCGACCTCGACCTCGACTTCTCGCCCCAGACCCTGTTCCAGATCAGGACGGACGACCAGGGCTGGCAGGCCACGCAGGGTCTCCAGCTCGCGGGCGAGCTCGGCGAAGAGGGCTCGGTGCGTTGGGACATCGGCGGCTGGTTTCTGCGAGAGCGTCTCGACGTGGTGGTCCGGAACGACCTGGGCCCCTTCTCTGCGTTCGGGGTGGGCGAGCGGGACTACACCCAGACTCTCTGGAGCTCGGGGGGCTACGCGAGCCTGGCCTTCGACTTCTGGGACGACTTCACCCTGGACGGCGGCTTCCGCTACAACTGGGAGGAAAAGAAGCTCGACTACAAGCTCTCGTCCTCCGGCCAGGAGCCGATCTTCACGGAGAAGAACGATCCCTGGGCGGCCCCGACGGGAACCGTCCGTCTGACCTACCGCTTTCGCGAAGACACCCACGTCTTCTGGAAGTACACGCGCGGCTGGAAGCCCGGGACCTACAACGCCACCAGCTCGCGGGTCACCGGGGTCTCGACCGCGGATCCCGAGACGATCGACGCCTTCGAAACCGGCGTGCGCGGGAGCTGGTTCGATGGACGCCTCGGGCTCGACTTCTCGCTGTTCTACTACGACTACCAGGACTACCAGCTCTTCACCGCCCAGCAATTCGCCGGCGGCCAGCCGGAGTTCGTGATCCTGAACGCGGACGATGCCCAGGTGTATGGCGCCGAGATCGACGCCGTGGCCCGACCCTGGCCCGGAGCGTTCGCCAACGTCCGCCTCGGCTGGCTCGAGAGCGAGTTCCTCGACTTCGTGCAGATCCAGCAGGCAACCGTCGTGATCGGGGGCATTCAGACCACCGTCAACCGAGAGCTCCAGAACACCGGCAATCCGCTGCTCAACTCTCCCCAGTTCAAGGTCAGCCTCACCGGCGAGCAGACGATTCCGCTCGGGCGCTGGGGCTCCGTCACGGCGCGCTACGACGGGGTCTGGACCGACACTACCTACTACGACGCGACGCAGGGACGCGGGATCCCGAACCTCGATAACGTCCAGTTCCTGCCGGAGGGCACCACCGCACAGCGCCCCTTCTGGCTGCACAACGTGAGACTCGCCTACCGGCCGCCCGGCAGCCGGGTGGAGATCGCCGGCTGGGTGCGAAACCTCACGAACCAGTCCTACAAGGCGTTCGCCTTCGACGGCAGCACCTTCAACCGAACCAGCATCTATTTCGTGGGCGACCCGCGCACCTTCGGCGGCACCCTGACCGTCAACTTCTGAAGCGATCCGCTCGGGATCGCACGCGGGGGCGTCGGCGGAGCGTCAGGGGACCTTGTAGCCCAGTGCGCGCAGCAGGTTGAGCTCGAGCTCGCCGATCTCTCGCGTCGGCGCCTCGCCCCAGACGGGTTTCTCCTCGCGGTAGTCGTCCGCGGCCGCTCGCAGCCGCTCGAGCGTCTCCGGCTCCTCGGCAGACTGATTGCGAAGCTCGCGGGGGTCGTCGCTCGCGTCGAAGAGCTGCTCGATGGTGGGACTGCCGTCGCCCCGCTCGATGCGCACGTAGCGAAATGCGCCCTCCACGACCGCGATCGTGGGCAGCGGATCCGAGCCGCGGCGCGCCCAGTTCAGGTTGAGGTCGGCGATCGCGGTCCGCTTCCCGTCTTCCGGGATCTCTCCCGACGCGCTCGCCAGGATCTCCGGAAGCAGGGATCGACCGTCGATCCCCGCCGGCGTCGCGAGCCCCAGCAGGTCCAAGATCGTCGGCCAGACGTCGACGTTCTGCGTGCGCGTCTTCACGACGACGCCGGGCTCGAGGCGAAAGGGGAGCACGAGCAGGAACGGGACCTCCGTCGTCTCCCGGAAGACCTCGCGCGCATGCCCCTCGAAGCCCCGCTCGAGGAAGGCCTCGCCGTGGTCCGAAACGACTGCGATCAGGGTGTGGTCGAGCTGGCCCAGGTCGGCGAGGGCCTCGAGCAGGATCCCGATCGAGCCGTCGGTCCAGCGGATCGAATTGTCGTAGAGGTCCGAATGGGTGGAGCCGAAGAGCGCGGATTCGGCGTCGTAGATGTACTCGTGGAGGTCCATCAGGTGCAGATAGAGGAACCAGCGCTGACGACCGCTGACGCGCACGAACTCCACGGCGGCGTCGATCACGCTCTGGTCCGTGCTCCTGTCGGTCAAAGTCGGGTTCGCGCGCTTGACGTTCGGCGGCAGCGGCGCAGCGAGGGGGCGCTGGTACACGTCGAAGCCCTGGTCGAAGCCGAAGGTCGGAGAGACCCATCCGTTGCGCCAGAGCCCGAGGGTCTGGAAGCCCGCCTCGCGCAGGATCTCCGCCGGCATCCGCGCAGCGTCCGGAATCACATCGTCGTAGCTGGTGACGCCGGTCCGCGCGGGATACAGCCCCGTCCAGAGGGAGGCCATCGAAGACTTGGTCCACGTCGATTGCACCAGATGATGCTCGAAGCGCACTCCCGATCGAGCCAGACGGTCGAGCATCGGGCTGGTATCGCGCTCGTAGCCGTAGCTGCCCAGGCGCTCGGCGCGCAGCGTGTCGACCAGGATGAACAGCACGTTCAGGTCGCCGCGGTCGCGAAGCCGCGCGATGTCCTCGGCGGTTCCGCGCGGGCGGCGATCCCAGTCGCCCGGCAGCCGAATCTCGACGAAGGTCGACAGGTATGCGGCGACGATCGCCCCCGCAGCCACCAACCACGGCCACCGCTGCGCGAGCACTTGCCTCCGCACGGCAGGCAACCTAGCGCAGCGACCCTGGTTCCGGCTCGGTCTCGTCGTCTATGCTCGGCAGATGCATCCCCTGATTCGATCGACTTCGCTTGGGAGCCTACTCCGCTGCGCGCTCTCGGCGGGGATCCTCGTCTGCGTCGCGCTGACCGGCTGCGACCGGGCCGATCCCCTCGAAGCCATCCGCCAGCAGCAGGCGGCCGGGGACTTCGAGGGATCGGTCGAACCGCTGCGGAAGCTGCTGGCGAGGCGCCCGGATGACCCCGAGGCGAACTACCTCTACGGGCGGGCGCTCTCGACCACCCAGCCGAACCTCGCCGTGTGGTCGCTCCGCAAGGCGATGGAGGATCCCGAGTGGCTGGTTCCGGCCGGGTCGCAGCTCGCTTACCTGGCGCTCGCCGGCCTCGACTTCAACGAGGTGATCAAGGTCAGCGGGCGGATCCTGGAGCGCGACCCGGAGAACGTGCGGGTGCTGTTGATGCGGGCCAACGCGTACGCGCACTCGAAGCGGGACCCCGAGCTCGCGCTGGCCGACGCGAAACGCGTCCTCGAGATCGATCGCGACGCGACCGAGGCCTACGAGCCGCTGATTCTCGCACTCCTCGGCCTCGGGCGGATGGAGGAAGCCAAGCAGGCGCTGGCGGAGGCGGGTCGGCGGATCGTCGAGCTCGGGCTGAAAGAGGGTGTCGTCGCCTGGCACTGTGCCACCACGGCGGTCTTCGAGCAGGACAGCGGAGACCTCGAGAAGACGCGCAAGACCTGGGTCGAGTGTCTGGACAAGCACCCGACCGACCAGGACGTGGTATCGAGCGCCATCAAATTCTACGACGGGCAGGGGGAGCCGGAGCGATCGCTCGAGATCCTGCGGGCCGCGCAGGCGGCCGCTCCGGACTCGCGGCCCTTCCGAGTCGCGTTGGCGCAGCGGCTGCATGCTTCGGGGGACACCGCCGAGGGTGAGGCCTTGCTGCGCGAGGCGACGCGTTCCGAGCAGCCCGAGCTCGCCGCGGCCGCCTGGATGGACCTCGGCAAGTTCCGCCAGAGTCTGGGCGACTTCGGCGCCGCAGCGGATGCGCTGGAACGGGCCGTCGAGCTGGAGCGAGAGGCGGGCTCCGAGAGCTCGCAGGTCCTGTTCGAATACGCGGATGCGCTGGTGCTGGCCGATCGACTCGACCGTGCCCTGGAGGTCGCGGAAGCCCTCTCCGTGCCGGCCTACCAACATCTGATCCGCGGGCGCGTGGCGCAGGAGCGGCGGCATCCCGCCCGGGCGCTGGAAGAGTTCGACGGGGCCCTCCGGCTCTGGCCCGACAACCCCTGGGCCCGCTACTACGCCGCGATTGCGGCCGAGGAGCTGGGCGACTTCGAACGCGCCCTCGAGGACTACCGCAATTCGGTCCGCGACGAGCCGGGGGCGACCGATGCTCGGACGCGTGGCGCGGCCCTGCTCCTGGCCAGCGGCAATCCGGCCGCCGCCCTCGTCGTGCTCCGAACCGCGATCGGGGATGCGCCTGTGGAGATCGAGGGGCTGCTGCTGGGAATGCGCGCGTCGGGCCAGCTGGGCAACTCGACCGGCGTGGCCGAGTTCCTCGCGATGATCGAGGCGCGCTATCCGGCCTGGGTTGGGCGGGCCCTGGCCGAGGCGGCTGACGGCCTGGCTCGACGAAACGGCCCGGCGGTGGCGGTGAACATGCTGACGACGGCGCCGGGGGTCGACTTCCACGATCCCCGCTACGCGGAGGCCCTGCGCGCGCTCGTGCGCTACTCGCATCAGGCCGGCACGACCACCGCGACGACGCGGGCCGAGCTGCAGAAGATTCTCGCGGCGCACAGCGATTCCAGCGCATACCAGGAGATCCGCGGACTCGACCTCGAGCTCTCGGGAGCCCCGGTTGAAGCCGTGTCCGCGGCTCATCAGCGTGCGCTGGAGCTCGGGCCCGGGAATGCCCGGGCGCTCGCGGCCCTCGGACGGCTGGCCGCTGCCGACGACCCCAAGGCGGCGCTCGACTTCTTCGATCGTGCAGCGGCCGCGGACCCGCTCGACCCCGATCCGAAGCTAGCGGCAGCCAGAACCTTGGTTGCGATCGGGAAGCTCGACGAGGCCGAGCAGCGGCTCGACGAGCTGCTGGTGGAGCACCCCTTCGTGGCCGATGCCGCCGCGGAGCGCGCTCGGCTCGACCTCGAGCGGGGGGTCGCGACGCCGCGTACGCTCGAGAGGTCCCACCGCGCCGTGCGCTTTGGCGGCGGGCCCGAGGCACTCGAGCTGCTCAGCCGGGTCCACGCCCAGCAGGGCGAGTCCGAGCTGGCGGCGCGGGCGGCGGAAGAAGCGCGAGTCCTGCGTGAGGCACGAACTTCCGCGGGCAAGGGTTGACCGGAATCGCCCCGAGGGGATTTCTGGAAACACCTTTCCTTGAGAGTGGAAAACAGTTTCCCCTGGCTCGCCTAAAGCGCGCCACCCGGGACTCGTGGTCTCATCTCAAGCATCTGATTTTCCACTGATTTATGAGAATGAACCGGGTATCGGCAATCGGGCACAAAGATTGCTTTATGCAGGCGTGACGCTCAGCGCCCGGGATTTGTTTCACCAAGGCTAACGGTGTAAGGAGAAAATTTCATGCAGCTCAAGCGCCTCGCGGTGTGCATTGCCGCCACGTTCTTAGTCTCGACTATCGGCCTGGCCACAGGGGCTCAGGCCATCAAGAGGTTCTCGGTCACCGGAGGTGGTGGACAGCTTCACATCGGTAACGGCCTCGCGCTGCCGATCCAGGCTGCAATTCCCAACTTCCCGGCCACGCCGACCATGTTCCCGACGCTTCTGATCCCGGTTGCGGGACAACCGATCGTCTCGGGAACCGTCACGAGACCGATCATGACCGCTGGGACGAAGATGGCCTATCAGCGGCAGCTGAAGGTCCCGATCGGCGTGCTCAACCGGGCTCCGTCCAAGAGCACCGTGGGTGTGAAGTTCTCGAACCCGGCGGTCTTCGCGGTCGCGACGAACCTCGGCTACAAGTGGCCGGCCGCTCCGGCGTTGTTCGATCAGCAGCCTGGCGGCACCACGGCCATGGTCGCAGGCTCCGGCGGGACGATGACCTATACGAACGCTCTCGGGCGGTTCGGCGGGGCGGGCGCGTTCGCCCTCACCAATGGCGACCCGGTGGCGGGGGACCTCATGCCCACGGCGGGTGTGACGGTCTTCATCAAGATCAATGCCATCACGCCCCCGTGTACGTTCCCGATGACGATCGCAAGCGCGGGCTGTATCGCTGGCATCATCCTCGCCAAGCCCACCGGAACGGGGGTGATCGGAGGCCCAGCGGGTGCCACCGCGACGACTCCGGGCGTCGTGATCGCCGGTGCGAACGTTGCCGCCGTCAAGATGGGCACGACCCCGCTGGGGACCCTGCTTCCCGGTACGTTCGCGGGCATGCCGTTCCCGTTCCTGATCGCGATGGCGACACTTCCGACGAACATGGCCACCAGCACGGGCGGGTCGTGGACGACGGGAAATCTGGTCATCTCGAACCCCGCTGCCTCACCGGGAGAGAAGTTCACGCTCTCGGGCCTGGACGCTCGGACCGCGGGAGGCAACGGCACCATCCAGATGGTTTCGGGCTCCTTGAGCACACGAACCACCTCGGGTGCCAACGCGAACCGCGGCTGGGTCAGCCTGGACCTGAACCCCTTGGATCAGTCGCAGGTGCCGTCGATGTCGCTGGGCGGGCTGGCGACCACCGTCGCTCTGATCCTGCTGGCGTTCGGCTACACCATGCGGCGCCGGATCTTCGCGTAGGCTAGGGAAAGGGGCATTCTCTCTATTGGGCCGGGGCGGATCGATTCACGTCGATCCGCCCCGGCTTCGCTTTTCCTGGGCGCGCTACAGGCGCGCAGCATCGCGGTTTCCTGGACGGCGGCGCTGCTGCTGGCCTGCGCGTCCGACGGAGCCTCGTCGCACCCCGATCTCGCCTCGGCCTGGCGAGACTACCTCGCCCTGCCCGCGCAGCGCGCGCTGGCGATCGCCGGAGATCCCGGGCGGGACCGCTGGGTAATCGGTGCCTCGGGCGGCCACCCGACGCGCGAACAAGCCGAGGCCGAGGCGCTCGCCCAGTGCCGGAACCGGCGGGCAGTCCGCCGGATCCAGGACGCCTGTCTCCTCTACGCGGTCGGGGATGAGATCGTGTGGCGGGGTCGTTGAGCCCCGGCTGCGCATCAGCCCTTCAGTTTGGCGGGCTTCTCGAGGGGAGCCCGCACCTTCTCCCGCGCCTCTTCCGAGAGCGGAGACTGGAGCAGCCACTTCTCGGCCTCGGCTTCGTCGAGATGGCGCCAGACACGCGCGACGCCGATCAACATGAACTCGCGTTCCTGTTCGTTCTCGATCCGGCCCGCCCACTGGATCGCCTCGGCGGGATCCTTCCCGGAGAGCAGTTGCGCGTAGGTCGGATAGATCACCCGGACCCAGGCAGCCGGCTCGCCGGTCGTCTGGGCCGCCATCCAACCCCTCGCCGCCTCGAGATCCGTGCGCGCCCATAGATCGAAAGTGAGCTTCAGGGCGAGATTCCTATCGTGACCCTCGGGCGCGGTCGAGAGCCACGCGAGCGCGGACGCACCGTCGCGGAGCGCCCAGTTCCTGGCGATCAGGCTGCGCATGTTCTTGCCGTAGGGACCGTCGCACTGGGCCTCGCACCAGCGCATGGCGACCTCCGTGTCGAGCACCGACAGCGCATCGACCACCCGGCGATACACGGTCAACTTGTAGGTCTTGTCGGTCTCGTCGTCGTCGGGGAGCGACTCGGCCCAGCGCCTCGCCGCTTCGGACCCTTGCGTCTCGATCAGGACGCGAACATAGGCGGCGATCGCGCGCTGGCCGGGGACCCCGACGGGGAGATCGCGGAGGAACTGCCGGAGCTCGGGAGGGTCGTTCGCTGCGTACCAGCCGCGCACCAGCGCGATCGGCACGATGCTCTCGAGGATGCGTTCCTCGCCCCAACTCCAGGCGACGCTCGCGGCAGCCTGCGGATCCGCTTCGGCCCATACCGAGAGGGCAGCGAAGACCGCGGCTTCGCGATAGCTGCGTGGCGACTTCTCCTTGGCCCAGCGCGAGGCCTCCTCGGGCTGGTGGGTCGCCCAGAACCGCACCAGCAGCTCGATCTCGGCGCCTCTCGAGTCGAGGGTCGGATCCTCGAGCGTCTGCTTCACCGCTGAAACAGCGTCTGGACCCAGCGTCGGAAGCAGTGCCCCGAGTCTTCGCGCTCGCGAGTAGGCGTCCTCGTCTCGGGTCATGTCGGCCAGGGCTTTTCGGACCAGGTCGACGAGAGTTTCGCCCGGGGGAATCGTCTCGGAACGGACGGGCGGTTTGTCGGAGCCGCTCGGAGGCGGCAGCGCGTCGCACGCGGTGAGCCCGATCGCCCCCAACGCCGTACCGAGCAACGCCGAGCGCAGGATCTTCTTCATGGGGCGCCGAGCATAACCAAACCCGATTGGCGGCTCAAAGCCCGGAGACGCTCGGCACCGCGTCCGGTGGCTGGGTTCCCGCGCAGTTGCAGGATACAGTGAGGAGCGAACGAAACGAGCACGGATTCCCCGACCCGATGGACGCCCGCTTCGCGCTGCTCCTCGCCTGCTTCTTTCTGTCGGGCTTCGCGGCGCTCCTCTATCAGACCGCCTGGACGCGCGAGCTGAGCTTCGTGTTCGGGACCTCCGAGCTCGCCGTGGCAGCGGTGCTCGCGGCCTATATGGGCGGGCTCGCGCTGGGCGCCGCGGCGGCTGCGCGCTACGCGATGCGGCTGCGCCGGCCGGTCCTCGCCTACGGCGTGCTCGAGCTGGCGATCGCCCTCTGCGCGCTTTCGGTGCCCGCCGGAATCCGGCTCATCAACGCGGTCTACATCGGCCTGTTGGGCGGCGGGAGCGACCTGCCGGAAGGCGGGGCCGCGGCAGCCACGCTGTTCCAGCTCGGGGCCGCCTTCGCCGTCTTGCTGCCTCCGACGATCTTCATGGGGGCCACCCTCCCCCTGCTGGCGCGCCACGCCGTGCGCCGCGAGTCGGAGATCGGCCCCCGGGTGGGGGTGCTCTACGCGGTGAACACGGCGGGTGCGATCGCGGGCACGCTGTGTGCGGCCTTCTGGCTGATGCCCGAGCTCGGACTGCGACGCACGGTGTGGGTGGGAGCGGCGCTCAACGGGCTCGTGTTCGCCCTAGCCGCCTGGCTGGCCCGGCGGGCGACGAGTCCGCCCATCCCGGAGCGGGCGCGCGCTGCGCCGACGTCCATGGCCGGCGATGCCGCGTGGATCCTTCCGGCGATCGCCCTCTCGGGAGCGGTCTCGTTCGCCTACGAGGTGCTCTGGACGCGGCTCCTCGGGCAACTGCTCGGCGCGAGTCTCGACGCCTTCGCCAGCATGCTCGCGAGCTTCCTGCTAGGCATCGCGCTGGGGAGCGCCCTGGCGGCGCGCCTGGCGACGAGCCGCGAGCGCGCCGCGGTCGGCTTCGGGGTGAGCCAGCTCGGGATCGCTTTCACCGGGTACGCGGCCTTCGCGCTGGCCGACCACCTGCCGGCGCTCTCGCTCCGGCTGGGGGCCGGACCCGACGCTCCACTGGCGAGTGCGGCGGTCGCAGCCGCCACGCTGCTGCCGATCACGCTGTGTATCGGGGCCACCTTTCCGTTCGCCGTGCGCCTGCTCGCGCGGTCTCCGGAGCAGGCCGCCCGGGCAACGGCGAGGGCGTACGCCTGGAACACCGTGGGCGCCATCGTCGGCGCCCTGGGCGCCGGCTTCCAGCTGCTGCCCCGCCTGGGCTTCGAGGGGACCGTGAACGCCTGCGTCGCGGCCAGTCTCGGGCTCGCCGCGCTCACGGCGCTCGGGTCGCGCCCCCG
>Ga0184637_10002350_pt1 | contig 12184 bp, 11 predicted proteins | sample PLM3_127_b2_FD_133143 | JGI IMG/M metagenome (GOLD analysis project Ga0184637, IMG submission 133143) | Groundwater sediment microbial communities from an aquifer in East River, Colorado, USA - PLM3_127_b2 | ecosystem: Environmental > Terrestrial > Soil > Riparian zone | place: USA: East River...
ACCGCTGCATGTGATCCAGCGCGGCAATGACGGCCAGGCGATCTTCTTCTCCGACGCGGACCGCGAGAACTATCTCGCCTGGCTGCTGGCGGCGGCCAGGGAATACGGCTGCCGCATCCACGCTTATGTGCTGATGACCAACCACGTCCATCTGCTGCTGACGCCCCAAGCGGCCGAGAGCCTGCCGCGCCTGATGCAGTCGCTGGGCCGGCGCTACGTGCGCTATCTCAACGCCCTGCGCCGGCGCACCGGCACCTTGTGGGAGGGGCGCTACCGCGCGGCGCCGATCGACAGCGAGGCCTATCTGCTGGCCTGCTGCCGCTATATCGAGCTCAATCCGGTGCGCGCCCGCATGGTGCGCCACCCGCGCGAGCATCGCTGGTCGAGCTATGGCGCCAACGCGCTGGGCGCGTCCGATCCGCTGGTCAGCCAGCACCCGCTCTATCGCGCGCTGGGGCGCAGCGCTTCGCTGCGGCAGGCCGCCTATCGCGCGCTGTTCCGCGAGCGGCTCACGGAGCGCTTCCTCGACGAGCTGCGCGACGCCACCAATGGCGGCTGGGCGCTGGGCGATGCTGCTTTCAAGCGCCGCATCGCCAAGGCCGCCAAGCGCCGGGCCGAACCACTGCCCAAGGGCCGGCCGCGCGCCGGCAAGCCGGGCAAGCGGCAGTTAAATCTACTCTGACCCCACTTAAAGCGCACCCTATCGGCTCCGGCTCAAGGCCGGGGTCGCGCGTGGCGCGGTGGTGGGAGTTCGTCTCCCCACCCAAGTTTCCGTGTGATCTTGAACGCATCGCCGTCGCGTCTCGCGATCGTGCGCAGGGCGAGCGCGCCGTCCGGCTCGCACAATTTCAGCGCGACGCCCGCCTTTGAAACTTGGGGCGGCGCGAGCACGCGGGGCAAAGACCTTACTCGCGCGTGCCGCGACGCGGCGAGGTAGATGAATTTCTCATCCTCCCACGGTACCGATCCGCCCTTGGCTTGGCGGTGCAGGCGCGAGCGGGCGACGCGGGCGGAGAAATGGCACCAATCGGGCGCCGACAAGGGGCAGGGCCTGGCGTGCGGGCAGGGCGCCAGGATCTGCGCGCCCATGCCGATCAACTGATCGCGCGCCGCCAGGATGCGTTTCCAGCCTTCGGTGGTGCCGGGTTCGACGATCGCGAGCGTGTGGCCGGTCAGGTCCCACAGCCGCGCGATCAACGGCGCGCGCGTCGGCGGGTCCAACTCATCCAACACATAAGCCATGACGACCAGGTCCGCCTGATTCAAATCGCGCAGGCCATCGCCGACCAGCTCCGCGCGCCATGCCACCCGATCCAGGGACAGTGATGTCGACAATCGTTCACCCACGGCGCGGATGGCGGGGCTCGCCTCGATCAGGCTGACATCTGCGATCGAGCCCCACATGGATGACGCTGCCCAGGTCGCCGTGCCCGGCCCGGCGCCGACATCGAGCACGCTCCGCGGATGGAAATCGGGCAGGGCTTCCATCGCCGCCGCGAAGCTGGCCGCAATCGCCGCGTAAGTCGCGGGCATCCGCGTGGTCAGATAGGCGCGCGCGGTGAGTTGGTCATTCAGGTGGAAGCGTCCGTCGCGCGTCTCGGCGCGATAGCGGCGCGACAAGGTCTCGGCGGCCTTGGCCAGATCGGCGAGGGCGATCCCGTCGAGTTCCCAGTCGATCGCTTGGCGCAGCGCGGCGGGCAGTTGCATGGCTCAAGCCCCGAGACCGGCAGATTCAACGCGCGGTGCCATCCAGGGTCCGCATCGGGCCGTAGAGATTGGGCCGCCGGTCGCGAAACACACCCCAATTCTCGCGATAGCCGCGGATCTCCTCGAGGTCGAAAGTGGCGGTGACCACCGCCTCATGGTCTTCCGGCGCTTCGGCGACCTTGGCGCCGAGATGGTCGGCGATGAAAGAGGAGCCATAGAAGCGCATCCAGACCTGCTCGGGATTCTGGGTGGAGCGTTCAACGCCGATGCGGTTGGAGGCGACGAGCGGCATGACGTTGGCGGCGGCGTGGCCTTGCTGGGCGCGCTGCCAATGCTCGCGCGAATGGACCGGCGGCGCGGGCGGCGGCTCGGTGCCGATGGCGGTCGGGAACAGCAGCAATTCGGCGCCCATCACCGCCATGGAGCGCGCCGTCTCCGGGAACCACTGGTCCCAGCAGATGCCGAGACCGATGCGCCCGTGACGCGTGCTCCAGACCTTGAAGCCGGTGTCGCCGGGGCTGAAATACTGCTTCTCCTGATAGCCGGGGCCGTTGGGGATATGGCTCTTGCGATACAAGCCCATCACCTCGCCGTCGGCATCGATCATCGCCGTGGTGTTGAAGAAGGCGTGGTTGGCGCGCTCAAAAAAACTGATCGGCAGCACCGCGCCCAGCTCCTTGGCGATGGGGCGGAAATGCCTGATGGCGCGATTGTCTTCCGGCCAGGTCGCCAGCGCGAAATGCTTGGAATTCTGCTCGATGCAGAAATAGGGCGTCTCGAACAGCTCCTGGATCAGGATCACGTTGGCGCCCTGATCGGCGGCCTTGCGCACCAGGCGTTCGGCCCGCGCGATGTTGGCGTCGATGTCCCAGTCGCAGGCCATCTGCGTGGCCGCAACGGTGACTTGTCGTTTCCCGATGCGTGTCATGCGGGCAATCTATGTCGGCAATCAGGCCTTCGCAATCGCGCGAATGGCCATCTGCTCGTCCCGCTGGCGCTGCTTCTCCTGGCGGCGCATGTGGATGGTGGCGAAGATCACCCCGATCGACACGATGGCGATGATGATCGTCGCCAGGGCGTTGATCTTGGGGTCGAGGCCCAAACGCACCTTGGAGAACACCACCTGCGGCAGGGTGGTCGTGCCCGGGCCATTGGTGAAGGACGTGATGACAAGATCGTCCAGCGAAATGGTGAAGCCGAGCAGCCAGCCGGAGACGATGGCCGGCAGCACGATGGGCAGGGTGATGACGAAGAAAACTTTCAGCGGCCGGGCGCCCAGATCCTGTGCCGCCTCCTCCAGCGACAGATCGAGGGTGAGGAATCGCGAGCGCATCACCACCGCGATGTAGGAGAGGGTGAACGTGACATGGGCGATGACGACAGTCGTCAGCCCGCGCCCTTGAGGCCAGCCGATCAGTTGCTCCATGGAGATGAACAGCAACAGCATGGAGAGGCCGGTGATGACCTCCGGCATGACCAGCGGCGCGTTCACCATGCCGGAGAACGCCGTCCGGCCCATGAACTTGGGGAACCGCACCAGCACATAGCCGGCGACGGTGCCGAGGATGGTCGCGAGGGTCGAGCTGATGGCGGCGATCTCGAGGCTGAGCACAGCCGCGTCGATGATCTGCCGGTCGTTCGCGAGCGCGATGTACCAACGATCAAGCGTGAATCCGCCCCAGACGGTGACCAGCTTAGAATCGTTGAAGGAATAGACCACGACCGACACGATCGGCGCATACAAGAACGCAAAGACGACAACCAGCCAAAGAATGACGAACCAGGAAAGCCGGTTGGTCATGATTCCTTCTCCAGCTCTTTATCCTGGTATTTCTGGTAGATCATGAGTGGCACCACCAGCGCGAGCAGGATGGCGATGGCGACGGCGGAGGCGGTCGGCCAGTCGCGGTTGCTGAAGAACTCGGACCACAGGACCCGGCCGATCATCAGGCTCGACGGGCCGCCCAACAGTTCGGGGATCACGTATTCGCCGACCGCCGGAATGAACACCAGCATGCTGCCCGCGACGATACCGGGAAAGCTCAGCGGCACGGTGATGACGAAGAACGCCTTCAGCGGCTTGCAGCCAAGATCGGTCGCCGCCTCGATCAGCGACATGTCCATCTTTTCGAGATTGGCATAGAGCGGCAGGATCATGAAGGGCAGGTAGGAATAGACGATGCCGAGATAGACCGCGAAGTTGGTGTTCATCATGCCGATCGGCGAATCGATCAAGCCGATCCAGATCAGCACGTCGTTGATCAGCCCGTTGTTCTTCAGCAGGCCGATCCAGGCATAAACCCGGATCAGGAACGAGGTCCAGAAGGGCAGGATCACCAGCATCAGCAGGATGTTGCGTACCGAATGGCTGCAGCGCGCCATGCCATAGGCGAACGGGTAGCCGATCACCAGGCAGATGATGGTTGAGATGGCGGCCACGACCATCGAGTTGAGATACGCCTTGATGTAGAGCGCATCCGAGACCAACCGCCCATAGCTGTCGCCGATATTGAAGACCAGATGCCCCGCCTCGTTGTAATGCGTGTAGGGCGGCTGCGCGATGGTGATGAAGGCGACGCTGACCTTGAGGACGATCAGGAAGGGCAGAAAGAAATACAGCAGCAGCCAGAGGAACGGGATGGCGATGACCAGGGTCCGGCCGCGAATGCCCAAGCTCTGCAGCAGATTGTGAATCCAGGACGAGGCCGGCAATCGGCTGACGCTTCTGGCGCTCTCGGTTGCGGCCATGATGCGCGGCCTTAGCTCAGCAACGCGACGGGGCTGTTCGCATGCCACGTAACCGAGACACGGTCATCCCAATCGATCATCGCTTCCGCGGCGCGCACCTGGTTCTGCATGGTGACCTTGATCTGCTTGCCGTTGTCGAGCTGCACCAGATAGATCGACAAATTGCCCATATAGGCGATGCCCTTGACCACGCCTTTGACGCAATTGTAGGGCTCGTTCATATCCTGTTTGGTCAGATGGATCTTCTCCGGCCGGATCGCGATCCAGGCCTTGGCGCCGGGCGCGCTGGAAATGCCGTGATCTATATAGATGCCGCAGCCGGCCTCCGCCGACTTGATCAGCACATGATCGGACTCATCCTCGTCGATCTGGCCCTCGAACAGGTTGACCGAACCGATGAAGTCGGCGACGAACTTGTTCTGCGGATATTCGTAGATTTCCTGCGGCGTGCCGATCTGCACGATCTGGCCGGCATTCATGACGCCGATGCGCGTCGAGAGCGTCATCGCCTCTTCCTGGTCGTGCGTCACCACCATGAAGGTGATGCCGAGGCGATCCTGGATGTTCATGAGCTCGAACTGGGTGGCCTCGCGCAGCTTCTTGTCGAGGGCGCCCAGCGGTTCGTCCAGCAGCAGCAGCTTCGGCTGCTTGACCAGGGAACGGGCGAGTGCGACGCGCTGGCGCTGGCCGCCCGAGAGCTGGTGCGGCTTGCGCTTGGCGAAGGGCGTCAACTGCACCATGTCGAGCATCTGCGCGACGCGCTGGCTGATCTCCGATTCGGGGAACTTGTCCTGCTTCAGGCCGAAAGAGACGTTCTGCTCCACCGTCATGTGCGGGAACAGGGCGTAGGACTGGAACATCATGTTGGTCGGACGGTCATAGGGCGGAATGCCCGCCATATCCACGCCGTCGATGTAGATCTTGCCGCTGGTCGGATTCTCGAACCCGGCCAGCATGCGCAGCAACGTGGTCTTGCCGCAGCCCGACCCGCCGAGCAGAGAAAACAATTCGCCGCGATAGACGTTGAGGGAGACATTGTTGACGGCGACGAACTCGCCGAACTTCTTGGTGACGTTCTCGACCCTGATATAGGGCTCCGCCCTGGGATCGGTCCACGGCGCGGTCGCGTGCTTGTTGGGCGCTTGGCTGGTTCGTTCGACGGCTGCCATGATGTCCCCTAGCTGTTAAATCCCCTGCCGGGCAGCGGCCCGGTTTGCTGCCCGGCATAACTTGGCGGATCAGATCATTGACCGGTCTTCAATCGCGTCCACTCGCGCGTAATGACGCGCTGCACGTCCTCGTCGCGTACAACGCTCGGGAACATGCGTTTCTGGGTCTCCTCGTCCGGATAGATCGCCGGATCGTTGAGAATGTCCGGCGAGACGAGCGGTTTGGCCGCAAGGTTGCCATTCGCATAGCCGATGTAGTTGGTGCACTCGGCAATGACGTCGGGCCGCATCATGTAGTTCAGGAACAGATGGGCGTTCTCCGGATTCGGCGCATCTGCCGGAATCAACATGGCATCGAACCAGAGGTTGCTGCCTTCCTTGGCAACGGTGTAGGCGAGTTCGATGTCGACGCCGGCTTCCTCGGCGCGCAGTGCGGCGACCGAATAGTCACCCGACCAGGTCATGGCGAGGCAGCGGTCGCCGGTAGGGAGGGCATTCAGATATTGCTGGGAATCGAAGAGCTGAATGTGGGGCCTGACCTTCAGCAGCATTTCCGTGGCGGCGATAATGTCATCCGGGTTCTGCGAGGTCGGGTCTTTTCCCATGTAGGCGAGTGCCAGCGGGAACACATCCTCCGGCGAATCCAGCCAGCTTACGCCGCAATCCTGGAACTTGGAGACGACCTCCGGATCAAACATCATGCGCAGACTGTCGAGTGGCGCGTCCGGCATGCGTTCCTTGATCATTGCGACGTTGTAGGTGAATCCGTTGGTGCCCCACATGTAGGGAGCGGCATAATCGTTGCCGGGATCATAGGCGGCTTGGTTCTTCAGGGCGAAGGGATCGAGGTTCTTCCAATTGTCGAGCTTCGACTTGTCGAGCTTCTTATAGAAGCCGCTCTGGATCTGGCGCGCGAAGAAACCGGAAGAGGGGACGACGATGTCGTAGCCCGTCTTGCCGACGGCGAGCTTGGCTTCGAGAGTCTCATTGCCGTCATAGGTGTCGTAGCGAACCTTGACGTTGAACTCCTTCTCGAAGTTGGCGACCGTGTTTTCGCCGATATAGTCCGACCAGTTGTAGACGTTGAGTTCGCCCTCGGCGGAAGCCGGCTGGGCCATGGTGGCCGCGACTGTGAAAGTGATGGCCACCGCAGCCGCAAGCGGCATCGTGGCCCAACGAGCGGATCCAGACATTCAAACCTTCCCTTCTGTGGCCGGCCTGCTTCCCGAATTGCTCGGCGCGTGCCGTGCTTTGTTTTCGTTGTTTTTCGCAACTATGGCGGGGGGCACTTCCGGCTGTCAACCGGCCCAAACTGGCTACGGTGTAAAATTCTGAACGCGCATTCAACGGTTAGCCCAACGAGTTCAATGCAAAAAGGGCTCCGCCAAACGACGGAGCCCCAATGCAGTCATCAGGTCCGGACCCGGTTATTGGCCGGTCTTGATCGCCGTCCAGGTGCGGGTGCGCAGGCGCTCCAGCTCGGGGCCGACCTGCATGTCCGGGAACAGGTTCTTCTTCACCTCCTCGGTCGGGTAGATCGCCGGATTGTCCTTGATCGCCGGATCGACCAGGGTCAAAGCCGCCGCGTTCGGGCTGGCGTAGCTCACATAGTTGACGCCATTGGCGGCGACCTGCGGATCCATGAGGTAATCGATGAATTTGAGCGCGTTATCGGCGTTCTTGGCGTCCTTCGGAATGGCCAGCGAGTCGACCCAGAGCAGGCTGCCTTCCTTTGGGATGCGATAGTCGAGGTGGGTGTTGGTGCCGGCTTCCTCGGCGCGGGCCGCGGCGATGAAGACGTCGCCCGACCAGCCGATCACCGCGCAGAGCTCGCCGTTCGCCAGATCGTTGATGTATTGCGATGAGTGAAAATACTTCACGTAAGGCCGGATCGCGGCGAAGGTCTTGGCGACCTCCACGTAATCCGCCTCGGCCGTGGTGTGCGGGTCCTTGCCGATGTATTTCAGCACCGTCTGGAACATGTCGGACGACGCATCCAGCATGGCGATGCCGCAATCCTGCAGCTTCGCCGCATTCTCCGGTTTGAACAGCAGATCGAGGCTGTCGACCGGCGCATTCTCGCCGAGGCGTTCCTTCACCTTGTCGACATTGTAGCCGATGCCGACCGTGCCCCAGAAGTAGGGGACGGCATATTCATTGCCCGGATCGAAGGCGCTCAGCGCCTCCAGGATCTGCGGGTCGAGGTTCTTGTAGTTGGCGAGCTTCGACTTATCGAGCTTCTGATAGATTCCCGCCTGAACCTGACGACCCATATAGGAGCCGCTGGGCACCACAATGTCATAGCCGGTATTGCCGGCCATCAGCTTCGCTTCCAGCGTCTCGTTCGAATCATAGACGTCGTAGCGCACCGTGATGCCGGTCGCCTTCTGGAAGTCCTCGACCGTGGTCTCGCCGATATAGTCCGACCAGTTGTAGACGTTGAGCTCGCCGCCCGAACCGGCCGCGGCTTCGGTGGTTGCCGCCTGTTGGGTGGTGGACTCGGTGGCCGCCGGGGCCGCGTCCGCAGCCGGCTGCTCAGTCGCCGCCGGCTCTTGCGCGGCTTGTTCTTCCTTCTTCTCCTCGCCGCACGCGGCCAGGAGCAACGCCGTTACAAATGCGACCACGCCGAAACGTGCTGCCTTCACGATTGCCTCCAGGTTCTGCTTGGTTTCCAAGTCTCGCTCTTCGCCGGCCCCCGGTGGGCGCCGGTCGATTTCTTGTATTTGTAACGTCAGTCTCATCGGGCTGTCGCACCCTGTCAACAGGCGCCGCCGGGATGAACAGTCATTAATCTTCGGGCAAGATCGGTTCCCGCGGCGCTCATCCCTTGGGGAAATCGAAGCGGATCGACCGTGCCGTGGTAAAGGCGGATTCAGAAATCTTCGTGTAGCGGATGGCATCCTGCCGGAATTTGAAGAACGAGGAGGCGATGCGGCGGGTGATGTCGTCCCCGGATTCATAGAGTTCCTGCATCACTTCGCCCGATGCGGTCCCCATGGCGCTGAGCACGTCGCGCGGGAACTGCATCAACTGCACGCCATGCTCGTTGACCAGGGACGAGAGCGCCGCCGGCGACCGGCCGTTAAATTCCGCCAGCATCATGTCGTTTTCGGCGGCACAGCAGGCCGCGACGATCTGCCTCAATTCGTCCGGCAAGGCTTCGAACTTCGACTTGTTGATGATGCATTGCATGGCGCCGCCCGGTTCCTGGATGCCCGGCCAGTAATAGAGCTTGGTGATCTTGTAGAAGCCCAGCGACAGGTCGTTATACGGCCCGACCCATTCCGCGCCGTCGATGGCGCCGGATTGCAGGTTGGAGAAGATCTCGTTGCTGGGCAGCGGAACGATGGTGACGCCGAGACGCGCCAGCACCAGCGCCCCGTGACCGACGGTGCGGAACTTCAGCCCCTTCAGGTCGCGCGTGGTCTTGATCTCGTCCCGGAACCAGCCGCCCATCTGCGCGCCGGTGTTGCCGGCCAGGAACGGCTTCACGTTGAACGGCGCGTAGAGCTCGTCCCACAATTCCTGGCCGCCGCCATAATAGACCCAGCCGTTCAGCTCGCCCGCGGTCAGCCCCATCGGCACCGAGCAGAAAAAGCCGGCGGCGGCCAGTTGGTCGATGTGATAGCTGGCGGCGTCGTGACCCATTTCCGCCGTGCCTTGCGCGACGGCATCGAAGCAGCCCATCGCCGGCACCAGCTCGCCGGCGGCAAATACCTTGACGCTCAACCGGCCATCGGAGGCCTTGGTGATGCGCTCCGCCAAGCGCTCAGCGCCGGTGCCGAGGCCGGGCAGACCCTTCGGCCAGCTCGTCACCAGCTTCCATTCCAGGCGATCCTGGGCGATGGCGGGCTTCGCGACGCCGCCCGCGAGCGCAGCCGCGCCAGCCGCCATTCCGGCGCCGGTCAGGAAATTGCGACGTTTCATCTTGGTGGTCCTCATGTTCTGAAATGCGTCGGGCGATCTGATCGCTCCGGACATTGCAAACTAACAGGCCTTTCGCACCTGCAAAAGAGCCGGCGAATATGGTCGCGCGGCCGTGATCACGGCGCCGGTCATGGCAGGCGTACCCAGCCGTCGGGACCGTAGCCTTCGAGCGGCCGGAATCCGGACTTGTAGGCCATCTTCCGGCTGTTCTCGACCCAATAGCCGAGATAGACGAAGGGCAGTCCGCGGCGCCGCGCCTCCTCGACCAGCCAGAGCACGACATAGACGCCAAGGCTGAGTTCGGTGCGATCGGTTTCATAGAAGCTATAGACAGCGGAGATGCCGTCTTTGTTCCAATCCGTCAGGCAGCAGGCGGCCAGGCGGCCATCGGGACGCCGCAATTCGACCATCCGCGTGTCGACGGGGCTGTCGGCGACCATGCTGCTGTAATCCTGAGGGCCCATGCCGACCATTTCGCCGTCGGCGTGGCGCGCCTCCAGATAGTGGACGAATAGGTCGAACTGTTCCTGGGTCGGCACATTGTCCCGGATCCGCGCGCTCAGATCGGCATTGCGCCGGGCGATGCGCCGTTGGGTCCGATTGGCCGCGAATTCGGCAACCGGGATGCGCACCGGCACGCAGGCCTGGCAGCCCGAGCAGGCAGGGCGATAGGCGATTGAATGGCTGCGGCGAAAACCGGCATGGGACAGTAACTCGAACAATTCCGGGGCATTACCGCCGGACAGTTCGGTGATGACCTTGCGTTCCATCCGGTCCGGCAGATAGGGGCAGGGCACCTCTGTGGTGACCAGGAAGGGAATCGGGAAGCCGCGGCCAAGAACGCTCATGCCGGGTAAAATACCGCAATCCCAGGCCGTTGATCCAGCCTTTGAGTCCTGTCAGATGGATAGGCCCCGACCGGCGCGGAGCTATGCCCCGACCCGGCGAACCACCACGGTTCCGGACAGGAAATCGTGGGCGCAGCGCCAGCGGGGGTTCAGCAGCGCCACCGCCAGGGGCAGGACCGACCAGGACGAGATCGCCCAGTATAGCGCCGACATCAGCAGCGCCTGCAGATTGTCCGGCTTGGCGCCGGACCAGGCGATCACCTTCAGGCCGAAGGCGCGCATGCCCGGCGTGGCCGAGGCCGGTCCGCCGACGGTCAACACATCGTAAAGCACGACGAACAGCACCGAACCCAGCGCCATCGGCAGCGCGATCAGGCCGATCGAGATGACTAGAACGAACGTGGCGATCATCCAAGGCACGAACAGCACCGCGAAGATGATCACCAGATCCACCGCGAAAGCCAGCATCCGGCGCAGAGCCACGCCCTCATAGAGTTCGGGATGCAGCAGCGGATCGTGCGATGGCGCGGCCGACGATCCGCCCAAACCGCCCAAGCTGATCGCCGGAAGTTTCTGATCGGCCACTTTTCGCCTTTCCACCCCAGGTCCAGGAACAACCCTCATATTGCGAGGGGTTTGGCCGAATGCAAGGGGCGCACGCGCACGTGATCCGGTGGGCCAGCCGCAAATCAGTGCGCTTCGGGCGCCGCTGCCGCCGGAGCGGCGGTTTCGGCCGTTGAATTGCTCGGCGATTCGGCCGGCGATTCGGCCGGGGATTCGGCCGGAGATTCGGGAGGCGTTTCCGGTTGGGCCTGCGCCGGCGCCACGCCGGCTGGTTCGGCGGGTACCAGTTCCGCCGGCGGCTCGGTGCGAATTGCCGGGGCGGGCGTGGCCGGTTTCGGTTCGCGCAGCAGGACGATGCTGATGCGGCGATTCTGCGGATCGAGCGGGTTTTCCTTCACGAACGGATCGGTGTCCGCCTTGCCGACAACCGTTTTCAGGCGCGAGGCGTCGATCCCGGATTCGACCAGCACGCGGCGCGATGCGTTGGCGCGATCGGTGGACAGTTCCCAATTGGTGTAGTTGGCGCCGCCGGCGTACGGCGTCGCATCGGTGTGGCCGGAAATCTCGATCTTGTTGGGCAGGTCGCTGACGATCTGCGCGACCTTCTGCAGCAGGTGCTTGCTGCGGTCGTTCATTGCCGCACTTCCGGAGGGGAACATGGAGATCTTCTCCTGATCCAGTAGCTGGATGCGGATGCCCTCGTCGGTCTTGTCGATCTTCAGGTTCCTTTCCAGTTCCTTCAGATCCGGCGTCTGCTCGATGACCTTCTTCACCTCGTCCCTGATCTCCTGGACCTGCTGGTCCTCGGCCTTGGCGACCGTGGCTTCGGCCTCTTCCAGATTGACCGGCTTGGCGCCCTCGCCGTCGGCGGGTTCGGGATCGGTGGGATCGGTCTGTTCCGGGTCGTCGAGATCGGTCTGCGCCGCGGCGCCGCCGGTCATGGTCTCCATCGGCTGGGCCTGGCCCGACAGGATGGCGAAGGTCGCGGACGTGTTCTGGAAGGCGATGGTGGGGCGGAAATATTGCGCGATGCCGCGCTTCTGCTCCTCGGTGACCGCGTTCAGCAGCCACAGCAGCAGGAAGAACGCCATCATCGCGGTGACGAAATCGGCGTAGGCGATCTTCCACGCGCCGCCGTGCGGGGCGTGGCCGCCCTTCTTCACCTTCTTGATGATGATGGGCTGGAGCTTCTTGCTGTCACCGGACATGGTGCCCCTCGTC
>Ga0184637_10002352_pt1 | contig 12180 bp, 10 predicted proteins | sample PLM3_127_b2_FD_133143 | JGI IMG/M metagenome (GOLD analysis project Ga0184637, IMG submission 133143) | Groundwater sediment microbial communities from an aquifer in East River, Colorado, USA - PLM3_127_b2 | ecosystem: Environmental > Terrestrial > Soil > Riparian zone | place: USA: East River...
GATAATAAGATCCTAATTACATAGTTAATGTATTTTGTTATTTCGAAACACATTAAACTATGATTGGTATCTTGGAATTAGTTTAAACAAGGGAAAGGATATGAACAAAAAAATCTTAGGTGGAAGAGAAAAGGTTAAGGTTGCAGTCGTACAGGCGTCGCCCGTATTTATGGATAAGAAAAGCACCATTGAGAAGGCTTGCAGATTGATAAGAGAGGCTGGTAGAAATGGTGCGGAGCTGATTGCATTCTCTGAGGCATTTATACCCACTTACCCAGCTTACTATACGGTGGGATACGAAACCCCTCCTCATGAGTGGACTGATTATATGATTGCCCTTCAGGATAACTCTGTTGTTATTCCCAGTGAGGATACAGAGACACTGGGTCAAGCAGCGAAGGAGGCCGGGTCATACGTTGTTATTGGTTGTAATGAACTGGATAACCGCCCTGGGAGTTGCACGGTTTATAACACTCTCCTCTTTCTTGGTAGAGATGGCGAAGTGATGGGTAGGCATAGAAAGCTCATGCCGACCTATACCGAGAGGCTCTACTGGGGTCAGGGTAATGCGGATGATATAAGGGTTTTTGACACCGATATTGGAAGGATTGGGGGGCTTATCTGCTGGGAGAACCACATGACCCTTGTCAGGGCAGCTATGATACATAGAGGGGAGGAATTTCACATAGCTGTCTGGCCTGGAAATTGGAAGAGGGGAGAGACTCAGCTTCTAGATGCTGACACAAGTCCGGGTGGTTCTCTTTGTAATCTCCAATCATTGATTAGGGTACACGCCTTTGAGGCAGGAGCTTTTGTCCTCAGCGCTTGTGGGTTTTTAACCTCTGAGGATTTTCCTGAGAGATGGCATTACATAAGGGATGGCGGTCATATCAATTACAATTGGGCGCAGGGGGGAAGCGCTATTGTAAATCCGGGTGGAAGGTTTTTGGTCGAGCCATGCTTCGAAAAGGATGCTATTTTATATACCGATTGCTATGCAAATCAGATAAAGGCTGTAAAGTCTATATTTGATTCTCTAGGTCATTACTCCAGGTGGGATCTTGTGAGGCTTGAGGTGAGAAAAGAGCCCTGGTCTCCCGAGGTTAATATGGGTGAAACTTCAAAAAAGGAGTTTGATTTACCCTCGAGTGAGATTAAACGAATCTCTGAAAAGTATGAGATAGGTCTGGATAGACTCGAATCTATCTTGGAGGATCTAAGAAAAATTAATAGGATAGGAAAATAGATAAATTTATTAAGCTATCTTTGAAACTTTAGTTTTCCGTGTGGTTAGAATGGCCCTGATAATTTATCGAGGCTGTGCATCATGCAGCGGAATATAAAGTCAACACGCAAAGTTAATTGCCTTTATCCTTTTTAGAAAACAAATTGGGGGAAGAATATGTTTTCTCGTGATTGCGTCGGCGGTCTAAGAATGCCTTCACAAGGAGTAAATATTCTTCTCGAGACTCAGAACCTTCTTGGCGAGAGAGGTTGTTATGGTGAATACGGCGAAAAACAAGTACATCGGGCAATAACTCCATAACAGCACCGTGCTCAGCCGCGCGCATAAACCATTCTGTATCATCGCTATATCTGAGTGTTGTATTAAAATAGCCAATTTCTTCAAACAAATTACGGCGGGCCATGAGAGATTGAGTCACAAAGCCTGGCAGGGCTTCCGAATGCCGGTGATGCTTAAAATTCTGCTTTTCTTTTATCAATTCTGGAATCCAAAAATTTTTAACATGAGTAATGCAATAATCGAGTTCAGGCCTTATTTGAAATCGAGCCATTTGTTTCTCAAGCTTTTCTTTATGCCAAAGGTCATCAGCATCTAAAAATGCAACAAATTCGCCCTGCGATTCGCTTAAACCCAAGTTCCGTGCAGACGACGTGCCCTTATTAGGTTGCCAAAAGTATTTGATGTTCTTATACTCCTCCACAAGGGCTGCCGTGCCATCTAAAGAGCCATCGTCAACAACAATGACCTCAAATTTCTCATAGGTCTGCCCGAGGATACTGTCTAATGACTCGCGTAAGTACTGCTCACCATTGAAAACAGGGACAATACAGCTTATCAGAGATTTTTTCATATCAGTCTTTGGACTCATTTAGATCATAATCAGCTCAATCTTCCCAATTAATTTTTTTAAGACCTGGTATAGGAGGGTCTAAGGCAAGTAGTTCCCCAATATCACGGTATATATTAAGTTTGGGCGTCTCATAGGAAAGCTTCGGTTTATTAGGTGATTGGGGGTTATATTTGCGATGTGCATCGTTTTCTGAAATAACGACAAGCATTTCCCGAAACAATTGTTCGGCAAGGACTTTTACGTCGGTCTGTGCCTGTCCAAGTGAAACGTCATAGTGCTCGAGGATTGCCTTAACACAGTCGTCTAAAGTGTATTCCCCTTCGATCATTTCCCAAATTACGGCCCCTACATTATACAAGCTATAGCACACACCTCTGGATATGTTCATGATGATAGCTTCTCCTCCTATAACCTTGAAAGCTATTTCATCCCGATTGGGACAAAGACGATTTTGCATTGCAATCATTTGAATTTTCCTCCTTTTTAACCTTTAGTGTTATTGTTGCTTTTGGTACCTATTTTTTATTCTCGAGTTTTAAATCCCCTGTAAAGATTATCATAAGAATTAACGTATTGAATCCAGTTGAATTTCTGTTTAACATGCAAACGTGCTGCTTTACCAAATTGTATTGCCTTCTCGGGATGTTCTAATAGGTATGTAATTGCCATACTAAGTTCATGGATATTATTCTTTTCAATTAGTAATCCAGTTCTGTGATCAACAATAGCTTCAGAAAGACCCCCAACTCGGGTTGCAACAACAGGTCGGGACATCAGGGCTGATTCTAAGGCCACCAATGGTAGTGAATCAAGTCTGGATGGGATAAGTATTATAGTCGCAGTGTTTATAAGTGAAGGTACCTTATCCGGGGGGAGCCAGCCAGTAAATTCGATATTTTCACCAAGACCCAGATTTTCTACCTGGTCTTCCAATTCCTTTCTTTTAGATCCGTCGCCGGCAATGATCAATCTTGCTTTTGGAAAACGCACAAGAATTGATTCAAACGCGGATACTGCCAGATCAAAACCTTTTTCGGCCTCAAGTCGTCCAATACACAATAATCTTGGTGTGTCGAAATTTAAGGGAGATATATGAATGGATGGTACCTCTGAACCATTATAAATGATAGATGACCTGAGAGTAATCTCTGGAACCAACTCCCGCGCTCGGTCAAGAATCGCGGCTGAGCAACCGGTCACCCAATCTGCTAAGCGCAAGGTTCGCACTGCTAATGAATCATTGCCATTATTTAGATACTGCCATTCTCCGTGTAAAGAAACCAATAAGCGTACTGAATGATGCTTAGCAGTATGAAGATAAAAAAAGTCGGTAAAGCCAGGTACGTCTATATGTACCACATCCGGTTTAAATGTTCTGAAGTGTTGCGCTAACTGCTGCAATATTTGTATCACTTGGTCTATCCTGCCGTAATTCATAGAATACCAAAAAGGATACCTATAAATTGGTATCCCCTTATACTCTGACTTGACTGGAAGCTCAGGATTATCTAGTGGTGAAATCACCATGAATTCATAGCCACGTTTTTTCAATGCAGGTAGTAATTTTGATCCTAGAATTCCTGGACCTGATATATTAGGCCAAAAGCTGCCTGACCAGAATAGAATTCTCATTCTTTACTTTTCCTGCGTAACTCTGTGTTGCAACATTTAAATTTATGAATTCCGAAATCCTTTCAAAATTAGTTTCCTATATAGTTCGTCATATGCGTTCACGTTTTGCTGAAAACTAAAAACTTCCTTGGCTCTAAGACGTGCTGCCTGACCCATTTGTCTAGTATGTTCGGGATTTTCTAGTATATACGTTAATGCATCGCGGAGTGCAGTTATGTTTTCCTTCTCAATGAGTAGACCTGTATGGCGATCAATAACAACTTCTGAAAGTCCTCCTACACGCGTTCCTACAACTGGTCTGGCCATCAGGGCAGCTTGAATCGCAACTATCGGAAGACCCTCATGACGGGACGGCATTACAACTGTTGTAGCTGTGTTAATCAGTGAAGACACTTTTTCCGGAAGGATCCATCCTAAGAAGTCAACAAAATTAGTAAGACCAAGCTCAACAGTCTGCTTTTCTAAATTTTTTCTTTCAGAGCCATCGCCAGCAATAATCATCCTTAAGGCGGGAAAACGATCAACAAGACCAGCAAAGGCTGAAAGAGCGAGGTCAAAACCTTTCTGTGGAACTAGCCGCCCTATACACAACAATTTTGTTGAATCAGAGGGTAATTCTTTGGGAATTAAATCGGGTACGTCCACTGCGTTATATATAACAGATGAATGACTTTCAATTTCTTTTCTCAATTGGATCGCCTGACCAAGAGCTGAAGCAGAGCAGCTTGTAACCCAGTCTGCTGCGCTGACTACCTTCGACTGCAATGTATCAAGGTGTGAACCATTGGTTGGAGAAATTTCCATTTGCAATGTTAACAAGAATGGGGCTGGATGAGCTTCCAAGGTCTGTAAGTGAAAAAGTGTACTAGGGCCGATCATGCTTGCATGAACGAGATCAGGGGCAAAGCGTTTTTTCACTTTGACCACCCCTTGTCGTGCACTTATCAATTTGGAAAAATTTCCACTAGACAACGCTTCCCGAAACGGAAAACGATAAACGGGAATACCTTTATACTCCTCTTCATCCGGGAGATCCAGATAATCGTGGGAGGTAACGACTATAAACTCATAATTACGTTTACTTAGCGCAGGAAGTACTTTTGCGGCCAGGACTTCTACACCACCACCATAAGGCCAAAAAAGCTCAGACCAGAATAAAATTCGCATGATTGAGAAGGGGAATGATTACAAAAGTTGCGAAAGTATAATATAAAAGATTTAGAAAAGGAAGTGCCTAAAGATTATGATTAATATGAAAAAACAACAATTGATATTTGAGAGTATAACTTTAGGGATTTGCTGGGACGATTTAATATAAAGTGCTCGCAAGACATTGGATAGAATTATTGTACCTATTCGGCATTGATACAATGTTCTGCAAATTTAAGCCAGTCCGCAGTATATCTGTTGGCAAATCGTTGGTGCAACTGTTTAATCTGATCATAATACCTGTGTGACAGATAGCTTGAGAGACGAACAGGAATTTCAGGATATTGGTGAGAGTTGATTTTTTTATTGATGGTGTCAGGTATTACCTTCTCGGATGAGTCCACCTCAAGGAAATTATAGATATTTCGTATGAAGTCGCGTGGATTTTCGGCGAGCTGATCATAAAATCCGATAAAAAAGTTAGTTTTGGGATAAAATTTTTCCCAGGTTTGCAGGTTTCTTATGTAATTAGAATGCCTTGAAACCCCGTAGGACTCAAAATATTTAATTAACTCATCATCTCTGATATTTTCAAGTTGTCGCCTGCTGTTACGAGAATACATGGCTGTCTGTGACCAAGTACGATGCACTGGGTTGCGCAGTATATAGATAATTTTTAGATTTGGCATTAAATCATTTATTCTGGCAACAATATTTTCTTTAAGTCCTGCATAGGCAGGCGTTACCTCTCCAGCTTTTTGTCCTAAACCTGGGGGGAAAAGTGATGAGTACCAGATATCGTTGCGAGGGAGTAGTAAATAGCGCCCCAACCACTGAATATTTTCCTTTCGCCTTTCTTTTATGAGACGGTAAATTGATCGTTTTAAATGGGCTCGGCGCGAGCTCTTGCTGACAAGCTGAGTGATAACAGGCATCGAAGAAGGATGATCAAAATGATGTAATTCCTTTATAGGTGCTGTCCAGATTTCGGGATGAATTCTAAGATTCAGATATAACCAATCTGTCCCCGATTTTTGCGCACCAATACAGAGAAAGTCTGGAAACATGGCAACAACGACCCCTCGCATTTTCAATTAGTTTTTATAGTTTTATTAATGAATCACTCAGAAACATTTCTGATGCAAAATCTGTATTAAAGCATCTTAAGCGTAACGGGGAAATAGGTAAAAGTTCCAAAAAGAAAATCCTTCTTTCACGATTTCATATTATATTTTTAAAAATTTTCTTTACAGTTCGAAGGGATTTCAATGTCACTCTATTCAGGATAGAACCCGTTCTGCAAATTTAAGCCAGTCTGCAGTATATCTATTTTCAAATCGCCTGTGCAACCTTTCTATCTGGTCATAATACTTATGTGCTAGATAACTCGAAAAGCGAATCGGAATTTCAGGATATTTATGTGAGTTTCTCTTTATATGCACGGTATCGGGAATGAGATTCTCGGACGAATCCACCTCAAGAAAATTATAGATACTTCGTATGAAGTCGCGTGGATTTTCGGCGAGCTGATCATAAAATCCGATAAAAAAGTTAGTTTTGGGATAAAATTTTTCCCAGGTTTGCAGGTTTCCTATATAGTTAGAATTTCTCGAACCCCAACCTGTCTGCAAAAATTTAAACAACTCATCGTCTCTAATATTTTTAAGTAGGCGACCGCGGTTCTGATAATACATGGCTATTTCTGACCAAGTGCGTATAATAGGGTTTCGTAGTAAATAGATGATCCTTACATTTGGCATTAAACCGTATATTCTAGCAACAGATTTCTCTTCAAGTATTGAATATGTAGGAGTTACCTCTCCAACTTTTTGTCCTAAATCACAGGAAAATAGTGATGAATACCATCTATCATTACGCCGAAAGAAATAAAAGCGAAGAAACCACCCTATCTGGCTATACCTCTTTTCATGCACGCAACAGTAAGTAGACTGTTTCAACTGAGATAACATCCACTTCTTTTTAAAAATCCTTATTATATTAGGAACTTGTGTAGGATTATTAAAGTAATGCAATTCCTTAACCGGTGTCATCCTGATTTCGGGTTGAATTCTAAGGTTATGATATAACCACGTTGTCCCCGATTTTAGTGCTCCAATGCAGAGAAAGTCTGGATACATGACTAATAACTAAACTTTGTCTCCACTATGATTTTTACTAGTTTTATTATTGAAATCTTCAGTAGCATTTTTCAAGATTTCTAGTAAGGTATAAAAACTCGCGGACAAGCCTGACTTGGTCTTTATTAATAAGTCGAAGAGCGATCTGATATTCGCTTAGGTTTTTAACACTTTCAATTGAATTTCCCACAGCAATAAAAACATCCTTTCTAAGTAGTCTAAGTAGTCGGAATCCACTCATATAAAAGTCTTAGTATAACACTTCCTTTCGCGCATCTTTGTTAGACTTAAAATTATAAGTAATGAATTTTCTTTTTTTACGCAATGATTTTCTAGCGACTGTCCCATAATTAATAGTGACAGACACTTGTTTTTATAGGTAAGGTTTCGTTGTTAGTTAGTATTTGACACATGGTGAATGAATAAGCAAAGTAAAAGATATTCGCCGTTTTTTGAATTTCATTAGTTTATATTTTTTTTTCCTGTCACACCATAACTAGTGTCTGTCACCACTTATCTATCCCGGCTAGTACTTATTACTCATAATACTATGCTAACCCACAGACCAGGTGAAGGTGCCAAGGGCGCCCGATTTAGTCTCAAATTTATGAGGCAGATCTGGATCAGACCATTTCGAATCACTGGGAGACAGTTGCAAGGTATTGTTATCCATTTGCAGCGTGACGGCAAGCCCTACGTTTTGCATTGTCATTGGCTGCCCTGCCTCATTGTTCAACTCCTGCGAGTTCAGGTCACCGAAACTACCTACCTTTGCCGTAACGGTTCCACCTTCTTCTTGGACTTCTATATTGGCTGTTTTTGTTGGAAGCCACTTCGAGACAAGTGAGCCTACAATCTCCATAGGGCCTCCTTTGGTGCCCTGGAAGATAGCCTCCAACTCCCGTCGCTGATCAGCACTGGTATTCTCATCAATATAGAGTCTCCCTACGCCGTTACCGTCAAATAGGGTCGGACCTGGAAAGTCCAAGGAAAGGACGAGCCTTTGCCCGTCAAGCTTGATGCCGCTGGAGTTTCCCTCACGAATTCGAAAGAAAAATGCACTCGCACACCAACCCTGATCCATCACCATGAGTTCCTTCACACCTAACCAGCAGGGGCATAGCATATTACAGCTACATGTTTCTATCATCTGCGCCATTATGTTCCAAGCCATGATTTATCCTCCGCTGTCTCGAATAATTATTTTTGTTAAAACGTAATTTTGAATAATCCATTTTAACATATTGTACGAGCAGAGATAAAATCATTTGTACTTTGGTCCCGGTTCTTATTCGTATCCCGAATAGATTTTTTAAAACCAATTAAATTAGGGCATTAGTCATTATCACTATAACATGGTTCGTGTAACGACTAATGCCCTAATTTAATTGGATGAAACATGGAAAAAGGTTATGAGCTGACACTGAATATTAAGTCATTCGGAAATGAGGACTAAGACGCCGGTATATGTAAATAGGACGTTTTTACCCTGGAGAGGCGCAATTTCTGAGTTTCCGAAAAAACCAATAATTGGTATGTCTCCAAGTATGTGATTGATATAAGCCGTATCAATTCCCTTTTGGCCATAGAGCGATGAACCCCTGGCACAGCAGTTAAAATAGAGTCCAAACTTGAAAGGTTTTTCAGGGCTGCTTGAAGATTTTATTCGGAGAAGCATCTGTTTTAGATCTTCACGAGCCATCTCGGGATTACGCAATGCAAAAGTTATAGGCTGACCCTCTTTTATATTTTCGGCTACCGCAATTATTCCATTTTGACGGTCAATACCAATGATATTTCTTATGAGATAGTCCCTTCCTGCTATTTCTTTTTGATCCGGGTCAGGGGCAAATCCTACAAATAAAACACGCAACAGATCTCGGTGATTCTCAAGAATACTCGATGGTACGTTTTCCTTTAAAACATCAAAAGCGGGTCTACCGTTAATTTCAAAAATAAAATTATTCTCTGCCTTTGTAATTATTAATTGGGAGCCAACGGCTTTACAACCCTGCGTGATTCCAATCGAGTAATCAAAACTCCCCTGAAGCATAAGACCTGAAACGGAACCCGTTGAGACTGTATCCTCAAAAAATTGATATGTATTGTTTGAGTAAGGGTCTTCCGATGAAGAGGCACCAACTATAGGGATGTCGCCTATTTCGGATAATACTCCCTGGAATAGTAGTTCGGGATGTATGTGGAACGGATCGGGAAGGAGAGTTAGAAGTGCCTGCACCCCGTGTGAAGTTCTTAATCTCTTACCGATCTCAATCCCGGCGTTATAGCCGCTTCTTGATTGATCACGGGTTAAAAGTGGGGTGGCCTTTAATTGGTCAGAGCTTACTGCGAGAACTGTAACCCCATAATCCAATTCGACCTCTTCTGAGTTCGAAAGAACCCCAATTCCACTACATCCTGAGATGTTTGTCGTATTAGTGATCTCGCTGACACACTTCAAAATTTCCTTGTAATTTGACCTGTGGGGAAAGGTTGAAAAGACCAATGCCCAGTCTGCCCTTGATAGACCGCCTCTTTGCATCGCCTGGGTTGTAGCTTCCATTGCTGCCTCTCTGCTTATCCTGTTAGTAGATGATCCAACACCCGCTTTTATCATAGACTTAATATTGATATTACCATTTCGCAATCCCGTATTCTCATTGTGGACAAAATTTCCATTGCCTACGAAACGCTCGTAGTCTTTCCAAAAGCAATGCATATCCCAATAGAGACGCCAATGAGAGGCGATCATATAATAAGTGAGGTTTGTGCGGAGAAGTTGCTTTATCTAGGTTTCTAAGAAGTGGCTTCTATACCGAGCGATTTGATCCCTCAGGTTAAACTAAATGAAACTGAGGACCCCAGAAGCAAAGATTTCTTTAGTCGGTTTTTATCTCTTAACCTTCGTTACATTTATCGCATGTTGTGCTTGGATACCAGCCTGATCAAAAGCCCCTGCAGTGATTGTGTGTTGACCATTTGATGCCTTTCTGCTGTTCCATGAGTAGTCATAGGGTGCTGAAGTATCGGTCTTCTTTAAACTTCCATCTATATAGATTTCTACACGGTTAATACTCCCCCCAGGATCGGAGGCAGTTACTTGGATATTTACAGTTCCACTAACTGAGGCATTATTCAACGGATTTGTTATTGAAACTGCAGGAGGGGTTGTATCTATAAACACCATATAAGTTGCTTCTACCGAACCATTATATGTGGAATCAACGGCATCTTCAGCCTGTGCAATGATCGTGTAGGCAGCCACCCCAGCACCAGAACCTGAAGTGACGCTCCAAGTTGAAGAGCCCTGTTGGCCCGGACTTAAATTTAGGACTGAAGGGGAAGAACTAGAAAGCCAGCCACTTGGTACTGAACCACTCAGGTTATACTGATTTGAGGGACACACGGAACTATTATTATTGTTGACTGTAACTGTATAGTTTTTCGTAGATCCCGGATTTCCTGACTGACTGAGAGGGGAAACAGTAACTGTTGGATCTGCTTTTACGCACTCCGGTCCGCTAAAACTAACAGAAACAAAAGCTCGTGACGTATCATGACTTGTTTGGGTGATTGTAATGCCGTTTGTCAGTTCGGTGTAACTCTGTCCGTCTGACAGCGCTGATAGAAAATATGTGAAAGTTCCTCCAACACCACCCCAACGATGAATATTTGTTTTGTCTCTATAAGTAGTGCCTAGATTCAAGTCATAACCGATAGGTCTTCTATATCCCAAGTAGTAATATTCATTTGTATCTGGTTTGAAAATTTTAAGAACCTGGGGTTCACCTGCATTTATGCCATCCTCCAGCCTCGATATTATATAATTCCCGTTGGTTGTCACCGTTTGAATTCGAGATGATGGCACCCAACCCACTTCAATCTTATGCGGCGAATTAAATTGCCTGTATCCATAGCCGGCATAGCCCATTATATCTGAGACATCCGCATATTCCTGGGATGGAGTATTTGAGTGGTGGGGTCCTAAGTTATGACCCAATTCATGTCCATATACATCCTCGTTGTCACACCAATTTCCAAATACCCAAGAGCGGCTGGGATTGCCGCCAAGAGTCCCGTAACCAATGCCACAATCGAGATGGTCGGGGAGAACATATACCCTTCTTGGATAGTTACTAAGGTTCACACCGTCTTGACTCGCTTTCTGATCGGCGGCGTTTGCGAATCCGTATAAATCACAAGAATTTGTACTGCTGTCGTTGCTGTAGTTAATGGGATACGGGCCTTTAACAATTCCGACAAAGCTTATGTTATTAAATGAGTTTTCCCGATAGTATTGGTCAATATTCTGTGCACCGGTAAACATCACAGAGTCTACGGTTGAAAATGAGCAAGGAACGTTAGAATTCGTGTAATCAGCAATCATAACAAGTGTATTCTGAACGCCGGTCTGTGCTGCTGCCGCTGCTTCAATTGGATTCACATTTGGTTTATCCCCATCTGCAAGCACAAGTTTATTATCGAGCTTAACTCCTTTAACAATAATCCATGAATCTGAATTCAATGCTGGCGGATTTTTGGCAAAATGCAAGGTATAAGTGGTTGATGGATCATTTATATCTTGAAGATAATACGTGACCAGGCTTTTTTTGTTAACAAAGTCGTCACCCCTGATTATGGTTAGAATACCCTCAATCTCAACATGCTCCTCGATCTGTTCTTTGATTCCTGGAGGAAGCTGGTTTCTAACCTCTAAAGGCAATGCATAGAGGAGAAATGAGATTGGATCATGCTCCATTTCTTCAAGGAGGATTTCTTTCCTTTCTGAAACAATTGTTCCCAATCTTAGCTTTACTTCATCTTTTTCATTCCCCTGGGATTTATTGTACTTTGTTGCCTCCTGGAGCAATTCATTGGTTAAGATTGAAATACTTTCGTCATGATAGGCGGATGCTACATTCGCAACCATGGGTATTAATAGAATAGAGCCGATTATGAGGAGATTTAGAGTAAAAATGACTGAATAGAGTCCATGAGCTGATTTTGAATTTGTGCAGAAATTCTTCATCCTTGCCCTCCTGATTAAGTAATCATTAAAATTACAGACACGAGGTATAAAACCTATCAGATATCGGCAATTATACAATAAATAGGATGAGTTCTTCAATAGGTAAGTTTTCACTAGATATTTAGACCTAAAATAA
>Ga0184637_10002355_pt1 | contig 12172 bp, 10 predicted proteins | sample PLM3_127_b2_FD_133143 | JGI IMG/M metagenome (GOLD analysis project Ga0184637, IMG submission 133143) | Groundwater sediment microbial communities from an aquifer in East River, Colorado, USA - PLM3_127_b2 | ecosystem: Environmental > Terrestrial > Soil > Riparian zone | place: USA: East River...
GGCAGAGTGCATGTTCGAGGTTCTGGACCCACAGACGGGCGAGCCGAGTGACGAGGGCGAGCTGGTGGTCACGAACCTCGGCCGCTATGCCCATCCAAACATCCGCTACCGAACGGGCGATCGTGTGCGGCTCACGCGGGACGCATGCGGCTGCGGCCGGAGCTTCCATCGGCTGGAGGGTGGAGTAATCGGCCGAATCGACGACATGTTGATCGTGCGGGGCGTGAACGTCTTTCCGAGCTCAATCGAGAATATCGTGCGCCGCTTCGACGGCGTCGACGAGTTCATCGTCGAGGTCTACCGCGATCGCGAGATGGACGAGATGGAGATCCGCATCGAGTGCTCGATCCCGGACTCCGCGGCGCTGATCCGGGGAATCCAGAACGAGGTCCATCTGGGCATGGGCTTTCGGCCGCGCGTCGCAATCGCTCCCGCGGGCTCGCTTCCGCGCTTCGAGCTGAAGGCGCGCCGGGTCTTCGACAAGCGGACCGAGTAGCTTATTCGGGCGCTGCCCGCCAATGCGCTTGAAACTCGCGCCGCACCTCAGCGAGGCTGCCGCTCATGATCCCGGCCCGAATGCGCCCAACCAGACCCAGAATGAACGCCAGATTGTGAATTGTCGCAAGTCGGTAGCCGAGCAGCTCGTCCGCGATGAAGAGGTGGCGCAAGTACGCGCGGGTAAAGGTCGTGCACGTGTAGCACCCGCAATCGGGGTCGATGGGTGTGAAGTCCTCGTGAAAGCGCGCGTTGTGGATCATGAGTCGCCCATCCGGGGTGTACAGCACGCCGTGCCGCGCGTGTCGCGTGGGCGCAACGCAGTCGAACATATCGATGCCGCGCTCCACGGCATCGAAGATGTCCTCTGGCTCGCCGATGCCGAGCAGGTGGCGTGGCAACCCCGCTGGTAGAGCGGGAATCGTCCACTCCAGGATGGCGCGCATGTCGTTCTTCGTCCTGCCGAGCGAGCCACCGATGGCGAAGCCATCAAATCCCAGGCTCCCGATGACCTGGGCGCTCTCGCGCCGCAGAGCCTCGAACGGCCCGCCCTGCACGATCCCGAGCAGCGCCTGATCCGAGCGCGAGCGCGCCTGGATCGAGCGTTTTGCCCAGCAGTGGGTCCGTTCGAGGGCTTCGGCCGTGTAGCGCTCGTCGTGGAGCGGCGACGTGCATTCATCGAAGGCGAGGATCAGGTCAGCGCCGAGCTTCTCCTGGATGCCGATCGAAACCTCGGGCGTGAAGCGGTGGGTCGAGCCGTCGATGTGGGAAGTGAAGGTTACGCCGTCGTCGTCGATCTTCGTCATCCGCGGCTTCTGCCCCCTGGGACGCTGACGGGGCTGGTCCTCGTCGGGGAAGATACTCGCGATTTTCCCCACGCCGTGCTCGAGGCCGAAGCCGAGGCTGAACACCTGCCATCCGCCGCTGTCCGTCACCAGCGGGCCGTTCCACGACATGAAGCGGTGCAGACCCCCAAAGTGGGCGACGACATCCGCGCCCGGGCGGAGATAGAGGTGATAGGCGTTCGCCAGGACGATCTCCGCCCCGAGCCCGCGCAGCTCGTCTGGGTCGAGGCTCTTAACGGTGGCCTGCGTGGCAACCGGGCTCAGGACGGGGGTGTGGACGTCCCCGTGGGGTGTATGCAGCAGCCCGGCCCGAGCTGTCTGGTGCTCCGCCTCGACCTCGAAGGTTATGGCTGACACGCGCGCCCTCGTCGCCGTAGTTCAGCATGTAACGTACAGCATCACGGGCAGGGTGCCTTGGGCCGTGAGGCGTACGCCGCGTGTGATATGGTCATCCTGCCGGGGGAGTGTCGGAACTGGCAGACGAGCGTGATTTAGGATCACGTGCCGAAAGGCGTGCGGGTTCGAGTCCCGTCTTCCCCACCCTGGCGTACCCGAGCCCCTAGGACTGGACGATGGACATCGGCGTTTCTATCTGGATCGTGGCGATCCTTGTTGCGCTGCTCTTCGTCGTTCTCTGGGGCATCCTCTTCGCATTCCTAGCGTTCGGCACCTGGTTCATCGCTCGCACCAAGATCCCCGACGAGACCGAACCGCCGAAGCAGGACTGGTAGTCGCGCTCGCACCCGCTCAGACCGTCTTCTCTCGCGGCAGCTCGGCCAGAACCTGTTCGATCGACGTCATGTCCGGCTCTGGCGCGAGCAGGGTCGGGAGCAACAGCCGCTTCACCGTGACCTGCAGCGCAGCCGCCAGAGGGATCGAGATGATGATGCCGGCGATGCCGAGCAGCGATCCCCCAACGAGCAATGCGACCAGCACCAGGAACGGATGGAGCCCGACTGCGCGCTGCATGACCTTGGGCACTAGGAAGTTGTTCTCGATCTGTTGAATCGCAAGGTAGAGCAGAAAAACCAGCACGCCCAGCACAGGGTTCGCGACACCGGCGATGATGACGGCCGGGATGCCGCCGATCCAGGGTCCGATAATGGGGACCACCTCGGTTACGCCAGCGAACACGGCTAGCGCGACAGGATAGCGCACCCCCAGGATCACTAATCCCACGAACGACAGGACGCCAACGAAGACCATCAGGATCAGCTGGCCACGCAGCCATCCGCCGAGCGTCTCCGAGAGATCCCGCGCAAGCCGGCGGACCAGCAGGCGGCGTTGGAGGGGTAAGTGGGTGATGACGTTTCGGTCAAGCGTCTCGGTCAGCCCGATCCAGAAGGCCGCGAGGATAAAGCCGCTCAAGAGGCTAAAGATCCCCGCGACGCCTTGGACCAGTGCGAGGCCAACCCCTCGCAGGACGGCGGGCGCCTGACCCGCGAGATCGCTTACCGTCGTTTGCACCTGGCCGAGCAGGCCCAGATCGAGCAGCGTCTGGTTGAGGCCCGGTACCATCTCGCGGAGGTCCTGCATCTGCCTGGGCGACTCACGCGCAAACGCGACGACCTGTTGCGTGAGCGGCGGCAGGATGAGTGCGAGTGACCCGATCAAGACGGCGAAGATGGCCAGATAAATCAGGAGGATGGCGACCGGGCGATGGACCCCGCGCCGCCGCAGAGCCTCGACCAGAGGCCGGATGGTCTCCGCGAGCGTGATGGCCAGGAAAACGGTCACCAGCACGCTGACCAGATTGATCGCGAGAATGATGAGCCCGACCGCCGCGACGACGGTGGCCACCGACAACACGATCGTGGACGGCGCCACGCGGATCGTGGTCGATCGCTCTAGCAACCGACGCTCCAGGCTGGATTGCCTCATGATACCTGAGCACAGGCCCGCTAGGGCCTGCCCGGTCCCGGCGCGGCCTCGTGACCCGGGGGTCTGGGGGCAGAGCCCCAGTGATGGCTACAATAAAACCCGGGGTGCGGCGTCTGTTTGGAGAACTGCTGCTGGGCGGCGTGCGCTTGTCTCACGCGCTCGCCGCGGCGCTCTGGGTGGGGGGAACCCTCGTGTTTGCGCTTCTGCCGGCCAGCAGCGAAGCGACAAGCGCTTTTCGCCTCACTAGCCGGGCGTTTCGTGAGGCGCTACGCGTCGGCATCGGCGTTTTCGTGCTGAGCGGCGCCCTGCTGGCGGTCGAGCGCCTCGGAAGCGCCCAATTGCCGCCCGCCTATTTCGGCATTCTTGTACTCAAGGTCGCCCTGGGAACATGGATGTTTTTTGTCGCACGGCAGATTGGCGCTCCCCCCGTCCATGCCAGCGGGAGACTGGGGCTGTGGGCCCGAGCGGAGTATCGCGTTCTGGCTATAGGAATCGTGGTCTACGCGCTGGCGATCGCTCTGCGGATGATGTACGAGAGCGTGATCCGGGCATGAGCCAGGAGTACTCGAAGTGAGCGCTGCCGATCTCGGCGCCGGCGCGCTGATCGCCGGATTGGTCGCTGCGATCTGCGCCGCGGTCGCCGGTTTCATAGGCGCCGCGACGCGCGACGATCGGCTGCTTGCCTCTGCCCGCAATGGGGCATTTGTGCTCGCCTTCATGCTCGTGCTCGCCTCGGCCACGCTCATCGGTGCATTCGTCAACCACGATTTCTCGCTCGCCTACGTCGCCAACCATTCGAGCCGATCGATGCCCGTGGAGTTCGTGCTTGCCGCCTTTTACAGCGGGCAACCGGGGTCCCTGCTGTACTGGGCGCTTACCTTGTCGATTTTTTCGTCGATCGTCGTCGCCACGAACTACGGGCGCCTGCGAGCCATCATCGGCCACGTCATCGGCGTCTTGATGCTCGTCGAGACTTTCTTCCTCTTTTTGCTCGCGTTTGTCTCGAGTCCGTTCGAGCGCGTCCTGGTTGTACCGCCCGACGGTCGCGGCCTGAACCCGCTCCTGTACGACCATGGGATGCTGATCCATCCGCCAGTGCTGTTGCTCGGTTACGCGAGCGTGGCCGTGCCTTACGCGTTCGCAATGGCCGCGCTGATCTCTGGCCGAACCGATGCGGACTGGATTCGCGCGAGCCGGCGCTACGCGCTGTTCGCCTGGGCGTTCCTGGGGGCAGGAAACCTTCTCGGCGCCTGGTGGGCCTACCACGTGCTGGGTTGGGGCGGGTACTGGGGCTGGGACCCGGTCGAGAACTCGGCGATCATGCCGTGGCTCGCCCTCACCGCCTACGTCCACTCGGTCATGGTGCAGCAGCGCAGAGGGATGCTGAAGGTCTGGAATATGGGCCTGATCATTGCCACCTTCTGCCTTGCCGTTCAGGGCACCTTCATCGTCCGCAGCGGCGTGATCTCATCGGTGCACTCGTTCGCCCAATCAGCCATCGGGCCGTATTTCTTCGCCTTCCTCGCCATCGTGGTCATCGGCTCCGTCACCGCGCTGGTCGCGCGGCTTCCCCTCCTGCGCGACGAGGGTCGGTTCGACGGCCTCGTATCCCGAGAGTCGGGCTTTCTGCTGAACAACGTGCTGCTCATCAGCGTCGCCTTCGCGACGTACTGGGGTACGGTCTTCCCCGTCCTGTCCGAGGCCGTTCGCGGGGTGAAGGCGACCGTAGGTGCGCCGTTTTACCAGCAGGTGAACGGGCCGCTCCTCCTCGGGCTCCTGGTGCTTATGGGTGTCGGTCCGCTGCTACCGTGGAGGCGGGCAAGCCGGGTGACGTTCACGCGGAGCTTCGTTGTGCCCCTGGCCGCCGCGGGCATCCTGTCGACGGCGCTCGTCATCGTGGGCCTGCGGACGCCCGCGGCCGTGGTTGCCCTCGGCGCCGCGATGTTCGCGGCGGCGACGGTCGGTTGGGAGTACTGGCGCGGCGCTCGGGCCCGCATCCGCTCCACAGGCGAAGCCGCGCCCATCGCGCTGGCTCGGCTCGTGGCGCGAGCGCGGCCGAGATACGGGGGGTACCTCGTGCACCTAGGCGTCGCATTGGTGGCCGTCGGCGTGGTCTCGTCGCAGTTCTATCAGCAGTCCCGCGAGGCGACGCTGCCGGTAGGAGCCTCGATCGCGATCGGGCGCTATGAGCTCACACATCTCGGCCTGACGGAGCAGCGGGGCTCCGGCTCACGGACGGTGTCCGCCCAGCTGGCGCTTTCGGAGGACGGCGGTCCGTCCCATCGAGTAGCCCCCGCTCGGGTCTTTTACGAGAGCTTCAACGATCAGCCGGCCACGAACATCGTCATCGAGACGCGACGGCTCGAAGATCTCTATCTGGTGCTTACCGGATGGGGAGATGATGGGACGATCAGCCTCGTGGCGTACATCAACCCGATGGTCTCCCTCATCTGGTTTGGGGGAGTGGCGCTTCTTCTCGGCGCGATCATCGCGCTGTGGCCCGAGCGCGCCCCGGTTCCGCAGGCGGTGCCAGCTCGCGAGCTGACGATCGGACGCCGACAGGTGGTCGAAGGTGTGGCTAGTGAAGCGTAGCGTGCTCGCGAGCGCGTTCCTGCTGGTCCTCGCCTGGCTCGCGATCGGCACGGCGTACGCCGACTCGATCGACGATGAGGCCCGCGGCATCGGCCGGGAGCTCCAGTGCCCGGTGTGCCAGGGTCTGCCGGTCGCAGACTCCCCCTCACAGCTCGCGTCGCAGATGCGGGGAATCATCCGCGACAAGCTCGTGGCGGGTGAGGACCGGGAATCGATCCTCGCCTACTTCGCCGCGCGCTATGGGGAATCGGTGCTGTTGGCGCCGCCGCGCGCCGGTCTCGCGCTCGTCATCTGGCTTGTGCCGTACGTGGGAGGCATAGGTGTCCTGGCGCTCGTCCTCTGGATAGCCCGGCACCGCCGCCGTTCGGCATCCCCCGCTCCTGAGCGCGCCGACCCTTCGCTCGACCCGTTCCTCGCGGAGGTGGACCGCGCATCCGATGCGATGCGGAGCCAGCCGCTGCGGTGACCACCCTCGTCGCGCTCGTCCTGACAGTCGCCGCTCTCGGCGTGATCCTCACACCGGTGCTGAGGCGGCGTGGGCTCCAGGTTGCCGGGCCTTCGCAGACAACCCTCAACGAGTGGCGTGAGCGCTATCGCAGCTCGTTGGCGGACCTCCAGGATGCCGAGCTGGACTGGCAGATCGGGAATCTGTCGGATGCCGACTACGCCGTGGTTCGAGATGAGCAGCGTCGACGAGCAGCAGAAGCGCTCCGGGAAGTGACGTTGCGCGAGACGATCGCCGCGGAGGTCCGCGGGGAAGTCGGGCCGCAACTGAGCAATGGGGTGGCCGAGTGGAGTGAAGGGGCGTCGACCGTCCCCGAGCCAGAGGCGAGCGCCTCTCGTGAGGTCGAGCCGATGACGGTCAAGACCCGGTTCGCGATGCCGGCGGCCGCGCCCTTCATCCTCGGTGGAACGGCCGCGCTCGCCGCCGTCGCAGCCGTCGTCGTGATGTACTTCCGTCTGGTCGACGCCCAGGCGGCCCAGCAGCCATTGGCGACGCTGCCGATCGATCACGCCCACACGGTGGTTCTGGATGGGACGGGAGGCCTCTGGGTCGGCCACCATCGTGGAGCGCTGCGAAGCACGGACGGTCAGGCGTGGCGAGCGGCGCCCGTCCCGGGTGACGTGATGGCACTCCCGGCGCTGGGCGGCCGCCGAATCGCGCTCGGTCATGACGTGCTGCTCGCCAGCGATGATGGGGGCGACACCTGGGTGCCGGTCGCGCACAATCTTCCCGGCACCGACATCCACGGCGCGCAGGTGGGGTCGGCTGGCTTGTACGCGTACGTTGTTGGCTTCGGCGTTTTCCGCACGACCGACGGCAGCCGTTGGGAACAGATCGGGCCGCCACTGGCAGAGGATGTTGGAGGGCTCGCGGTTCTGCCCGGTGGCTCGGGCGCGGACGTTCTTTACATCAACGCCGGAGGCGCTGTCGGCCGATCGCCCGATGGTGGGCGGACGTGGGGGGGCGCTAACGGCGCCGGCAACCTGGCATTGAGTGGGTTTGTGAACGGCCTGGCCGCCGATGCGAAAACCGGCCTGTTGTATGCCGGAACGAGTCAGGGGCTGTTCCGCAGCTCGAGCGGAGGGGCGGATTGGACCCGACTGCCGTTCCGAGGCGGCGTAACCGCGGTTGGGGCCGACTCTGGCCAGGTTGGGGTGGTTGACGACGGCGGCAGGTTCTTCCTCAGCGGCGATGGCGGTGGGACGTGGACCGGCGGGCGCTGAGCACCGCGCTCCTTTCGATCTGCGCGCTGCTCCTGGCGTCTCCCGCCTCGGCCCAGGCGCCGAACACGTTTGTCGTGCAGGGCCATGTCGTCAACGGCACAGCAGGAGGCGATGTACCGGGGGCCGGCCGCGTCCAGGTCTATGCTTACTCTCGGGAGCGTGTCGACGGGCCCTGGGAGGGGCAGCTCGACGCGGCAGGCGCCTATCGAGTCGAAGACGTCCAGCGCGTCGAGGGCGCTATTTACGTCCTGGGTATCGACTACGGTGGCGCATCGTACGCGGAACGGGTAGCCCAGCCTGGCGACGAAGCGATCGTCGTAAGAGACGTGACCGTTTATGAGAGTTCGCCCGTCGACCCCGGCATTCAGTTCGAGCAGGTCGCGTTGCTCGTATCCACCGTGGACAACCCCGGGATCCTGAGCGTCGTGGAGATCCATCGCCTCGACAACCCGACGGACCGAACGTTCGCACCGAGCGCGACCGGGCCCGGAGGGCCGGCAGGCCTCCTCGTGTTTCCCCTTCCGCCTAACTCCTTCGACCTGCGGGCGGACGCCGGCCTCGACCCCGCCCGACTCGTCCAGATCGACCGTGGCTTTGCCTCACTCGTACCTGTTCCCCCCGGTCGCACTGAGATCGGCTTTAGCTACAAATTCCCCTACACGGACAGCAGCCTGCAGCTCAGCCGAAACGTCCGCTACCCGATCTCGCGTTTCACGGTTCTGGTTCCCGACGATGGGCCTTCAATCGAAAGCGACCGTCTGGTGGCCGGGGACACAACGAACATCGGTGGGCGCACCTATCGCACGTTAGCCGGCGGCCCGTTCGGGGCAGGCCAGGGACTGCAGATCAATTTCGCAGGGCTCCCTATACCCGGCGGCCCGCTGGGGCGCATACCCCCAGCGGCGGCTGGCGTGGCGGGGGTGGTCGTCGGTGTCGGAGTGCTGATCGCCGCCGCTTTCTTCCGGCGCCCCAGCGGAGACGGCGCGCTCCCATCGGAAGACGCCCTAGTGGAGGACCTCGTCGCGCTGGAGAAAGAACACTCGGAGTCTCGGATGACCGACGACGACTATCGGCGTGCCCGCCAGGCTCTCATCCAGCAGCTTCAGCAACCTTAAGTACGACCAATTCAGATGACGGCTTCGAGCCGTAGCAGGACCGTAATATCGCGGACGCTTCTCCTTATGGTTTTCCGCTCAGGCACCCGGCTACAATATCGCGGGCCCCGACTCCATCACCCCTGGCGGAGTGCGTCTGTTTGGTACGGCTACGGTGCCACGGCGACCATGGCTCGGAAGCCCTTCTCCCGTTGGCGAACCCGTACCTCAGACTTCTTTCCCCGGTGATTGCGGCCGGGTTCATCCTCGCGTTGGCTGGCTGCACTTCTCAACCAGCGCCACCTCGTCCCCCGACGCCAAGGCCCGTCTTCGCACAGTTGCAGCCGGCACCGGGTGTTCCCGGCGATCCGAACACTGGCCTGACCCTGTTTGGCTCGAAAGGGTGCGGCACATGTCATACCGTGCTGCGCATCCCGAACGCCACGGGCGCCGTTGGCCCGAACCTCACGAATATGGTCCTACGGCCAACGATCGCCGGGGATCAGATTCAGAACACGCCGGACAACATGACACGGTGGATCGTGGATCCGCCGTCTCTGAAACAGGGCACGCAGATGCCAGCTCTTGGAGTGAGTACTCAGGAAGCACGCGACCTGGCGGCCTTTCTCTACAGTCTTCCGTACAACCCGGCTCGATAGGTGGCGAACCCGATCAAACGACATGCCGTAAGGGCGGTGTGAATGGATCCAAGGTTTCTCTTCCCAGAGCACTGGAGCCAGCTAAGCTTGCTGCTGCTCTACCTGTTCTTGTTCGTCGGTCTCGTCATCAACACGGCGCTGTCGTTCCTTCTCGCGCACGGAATCATTCCCTCCCTGGTCCACAACGCTCTTGCCACGAGCGACATCTTCGCGCTGCGTCGCGTCCTTTATCCCGTGTTCGCCATCTCCGGCGTGCTGGCGGCTCTCGCGCTCGGACGAGCGCTTTACTTGATCGTTGATGTCCTGGGCTACTTCTACCCGCGATTCGCCATCTAGATGAAGTACTTGCTTCTCGTCGTCATTCCAGCGATCGGGTTAGCGGCGCTTGTGTTGTTTATCGCGGTCATTTTCCCGCGGGTGTTCGGGAGTGTATACGCCGCGCCCGCCCAGCCCATCGACTTCGATCACAGGGTTCATGTGCAGGGCGCAGGTCTGGACTGCGGCTTCTGCCATCGGCTCGCGACGACCGCGGCGAACGCGGGATATCCGGACGTCCAACAGTGCATGTTCTGCCACAGCGTCGTAGGGCAGGGCGTTGCGGAGATCGAGAAGGTGCGGCAAGCGTGGGTGTCGCAGACGGCGATCGACTGGGTCCGTATCCACCGCATGCCCGACCACGTCGGCTTCGTGCACGAAGCGCACCTGCGGGCTGGATTCGCCTGCGCGACCTGCCACGGGGACGTTCAGAACATGGGGCTCGCGAAGCAAGTGCGGCCGCTGAACATGGGTGACTGCGTCGATTGCCACAGGCAGAACGGCGCCCCAACCGAATGCGCGACGTGCCACAGGTGAGGCTCGAGAGTAACGCCATCTTCGTGAGGGAGGGCGCAAGCGCCCAATGAGTAACGAGGCAAGGTCCGAGGAGGGCACGAACCAACTCGGGTTGACGCGGCGAGACTTCCTGAAGGTGGTCGGAGCTTCCACTGCCGGGGCCGTCGTCTTCACCGGCTGCCAGCCGCCCGAGCGCGAGTTCATGGCCCAGAGCCGGGTGCGGCTGGCCGAGGACGTACTCTCCTCGTTCCAGAGCTTCTATGCGACCACCTGCCAGCAGTGCAGCGCCGGTTGTGGGCTGATCGTGCGCGTGATCGAAGGTCGCTCCAAGAAGGTGGAGGGGAACCCGGATCATCCGCTGAACCGGGGGAAAGTCTGCGTTCGCGGCCAGGCAGCCGTTCAAGAGGAATACCACCCTGACCGCATCCAGGGGCCGATGCGGCTCACCGGTGCCCGTGGATCGGGTCAATTCACCCCCATCGCGTGGGATGACGCCCTGAATCAACTCGCTGGTCGGCTCCGCGACCTGCGAGGGAGCGGACGCGGCAACGCTCTGACGGTGCTGACCGGGCCGGAGCGCGGCCATCGCGGCATGCTCCTCGATCGATTCGCACGCAGCTTCGGCGGCCAGTGGCTCACCGTGGATCCGCTGTCAGAGGCGCCCCTGCGAGAAGCGGTGCGCCGCATGTTCGGCCAGGATACGCTGCCCGAGTTCGACATCGAACGGGCCCGGTACGTTCTGTCATTCGGTGCAGACTTCCTCGGCACGTGGCTCTCGCCCGTGCATTACAGCGTCGAGTACGGCGTGTTCCGGCAGGGGAACTACCGGGTGGGGCAGTTCCAGCCCCGCCAGGGTACGCCTCGCGGATACCTCGCACACGTCGACCCGCGTTTTTCGCAGACGGCTGCGAATGCAGACGAGTGGCTGCCGGTGCGGCCGGGATCCGAAGGCGTGCTCGCCCTGAGCATGGCCCAGGTGATCCTGGCTGAGAACCTCGCCGATCCGGAAGGCGCCCGGGCCTTTGGCAGCGCGGCGTCGCTCAGCGCCTACAGCCCCGATCGGGTCGCCGAAGAGACGGGGATTCCGGCCGACCGAATCCGCCGCGTGGCGCGCGACTTCGCCCAACGGCGTCCCAGCCTGGCGATCGGCGGCGGCTCGGCCGGTGCGCATACGAACGGTGTGGACAACCTGACGGCGATCCTCGGCCTGAACGTGCTCGTCGGGAGCGTGGGCCGGGAGGGCGGCGTCCGCTTCAACGGCGCGGCTCCCTTCAGCGATCTTCCGACAGCATCGTCTGGGTCCCTCGCGGACTGGCAGCGCCTCGTCGATCGCCTGCGCGGTAATCAGGTGGACACGGTTCTCGTGCAGGGGACCGACGCGGTGCACACCCTTCCCGGGGCGCTCGGCTTCAGGGATGCGCTACGCCAGGCGCCCTTCATCGTGAGCTTCTCCAGCTTCATGGACGACACAACGCTGCTGGCTGACCTCATCTTGCCCACGCACCTGCCGCTCGAAGACTGGGGCGACGACATTCCGGACCCGGCTCCCGGGTTCCAGGCTGTCACGATGCAGCAACCGGTCGTCCGCCCCTTCTATGACACGCGTAGCTTCGGGGACCTGCTTCTCGTGATGGCCGAGGAGATCGGCGGCCCCGTTGCGATAGCTCTTCCCTGGACTACCTTCAAGGACGTACTGCGCGACGCTGCCCGCGAGCTCCAGCAACAGCGTCGTGGAAGCGTGCAGGAGCCCGATTTCGAGCGGTTCTGGATGCGGCTCTTGCAGACCGGTGGATGGTGGGATGAGGCCTCGGCGGGCCGAGCCACGGCCGACTCGGGAGCCGCCGGTTCCGCGGTGCAGCGGCTGGCCGCGAACCTGCCCCGAGCCCGTTTTGCCGGTGAAAGCGACTTCCCCTTCAGCCTCGTCCTCTTCGAGCACAACTCGTTGGGCAAAGGGGAGGGTGCGCATCTCCCCTGGCTCCAGGCCACCCCCGACCCGGTGACCAGCGCGGTCTGGAACACGTGGGCTGAGCTCAACCCGCGGACCGCA
>Ga0184637_10002356_pt1 | contig 12171 bp, 16 predicted proteins | sample PLM3_127_b2_FD_133143 | JGI IMG/M metagenome (GOLD analysis project Ga0184637, IMG submission 133143) | Groundwater sediment microbial communities from an aquifer in East River, Colorado, USA - PLM3_127_b2 | ecosystem: Environmental > Terrestrial > Soil > Riparian zone | place: USA: East River...
GCCGGAGACGACGTGCTGATCGCCACCGGCACGGTCGGCGTAACGCTCGACGGCGGTGACGGCGACGACATCCTGATCGGCGGCGACGGCGACGACATCCTGATCGGTGGCCCCGGCGACGACGTCCTGATCGGCGGCGCCGGCAATGACATCCTGGATCCCGGGACGGGCGACAACATCGTCATCCAGGGCTTCGTGGCCGGCGCGGGCACCGAGGACCGGATCGACCTGCGGGGCATTGCGGGCGCGACCGACTTCGCCTGGGTGATGGCGCACGCGCAGGATGTCGACGGGAACGCGGTCCTCGACCTCGGCAACGGGGCGAATGTGACGCTCACGGACGTCAGCACGGCGGCACTCAGCGCGGACGATTTCCTGCTGTAAGACGCACTCGTCCTCCCGGCGCGGGCCGGCGTCCAGTCGAACCTGGGCGCCGGCGTTCTCCGGAGCGACGGGCTTTGCCTTCGATTCGGCTTATGGATCATTTCACTCCCCTCCCCGCCGTCGCCGGCGCGATCTTCATCGGTCTGGCGAGCGTCTGGATGCTCGCCGCTTGGCGACTCGGGCTCGCGACCCAACCGCGACTCATGGGGAGCGTGTGTCTTTAAGCATGAACATGATCAACTCGTTAGCGTTCAAGAGGACCCTGAGATGAAAAGGCAGGATGTAATAGCAATGACACGGATGTCACTCGTCGCGCTCGTCGCGGGCTGCGCAACGTCTGGAGTCGGGACGATTCCTTTGGTACCCGAAAATCTAAGGACGCCGGCGACCGAAGTGCTCTCGCTTGAGACAGCGGCGACCGGCGTGCAGACCTACGAGTGCAACGCTGGCAAAGGTGAGCCGACACGGTTTGAGTGGATCTTCAAAGCACCGGAAGCCGACCTGTTCGATAGGGCAGGCAACAAGATCGGCAGACACTATGCAGGCCCGACCTGGGAATCGAATGATGGAAGCAAGGTGGTGGGTGAAGTGAAGGCGCGAGACAGTGGTCCAGACTCCAGCGCCATTCCATGGTTGTTGTTGAGCGCGAAATCAACTGCGGGGACCGGAGTCTTCAGTGAGACGAAGAGCATCCAACGTGTGCGTACCGTCGGCGGTACAGCGCCCACCGAAGCCTGTAGCCAAGCGCAGGCGGGCAAAGTAGCTCGGGTAGGCTACAAAGCTACGTATTACTTCTACGTTGCCAAGCCGTAGGCAGGACAACGCCGCCGACCCGTCTGGTTGCATGAGGTCACTCGTGTCCCGGCGTCGAGACGGATCGCGCGCGATCGAACCGGTCATCCCATCAGCACCAGGCCCCTCACCGCCGTGCACGGCACCCGCCCGGCCGACAGTGACCGGTCGCGGCAACGCCATCGACGCACCGCTCGTCGCTGGCGCCGCGATCTTCGGCACCGGCTGGGGCCTCGGCGGCTACTGTCCCGGGCCTGCGCTCACCGCGCTCTCGAACCTGACCCTGGAGCCGCTGGTGTTCGTCGCCGCGATGATCGCCGGCGGGCTCGCCCACAAGCTCGCATTCGATCGTCCGGCTGAAGCGGGGAATATTCACGCGTCCGAATCCGAGGCCGAGTACGCCCCGTAAGAGGCGGCGGACGGCTTCACGCCGATTTGTCGTAGCACTACATCAACCCTGAAAGGAAATGCACATGAAAGGTAAGCTCGTTGCAATCGCGGCGCTCGCCGCCGCCACCGCGTTCGCTCCCGCGTTCACCAACGCCGCCGGCGACCTGATGCCCGCGCCCGCGGCCACCAAGGCCGACCCGGACTTCGAGGCCGGCAAGGCGGCGATCAAGAGCGAGAACTGGGGTGAGGCGATCGCCCTGTTCGGCAAGGTCGCCGCGCGTGACCCGCAGAACGCCAGCGCGCAGAACTGGCTCGGCTACACCAACCGCAAGTCGGGCAACCTCGACCTCGCGTTCAAGCACTACAACGAGGCGCTCCGGCTCGATCCGAAGCACCGCGGCGCGCACGAGTACATCGGCGAGGCCTACCTCATGAAGGACGACGTCGCGAAAGCGAAGGAGCACCTGACGGCGCTCGAGCGCATCTGCTGGCTCGGCTGCGAGGAGCGCAGCGAGCTCAAGAAGGCGATCGCCGAGTACGAGCAAAAGACGACGAAGTAATTGACCGCGCGCGGCGGCGCCCCCGCCGCGCGGCGGGCTCGGCGATCGTTGCGCGTGCGGCGCAAAATGAGTCCCACCCCACAGCCAATCATGCTGACGCACCGGGGCGATCGACCCCCGCGCGCGTGAGCTGGGCGCGCTTGCTCAAACGGGTACCGATCGGCGGCGCACTGGATACAGATCTTCCGCGACTTCTACGGCCCGACGCGGTGCTCTGCTCCTGGGAGCCGCAGGTTTTCTTCAGCGCCGGCGGGCGACAACACATCCGACCGCATACAAGGAACTCGAGCCCTACTGTGGCATGGTGGTGCGCGAAAGAGTGGTCGACGAGGGAGACATTGTTACTGCGCGTGGCGTTTCGTCTGCTATCGACATGGGCCTGCACCTGGTCCAGCGATTAGCAGGCGCAGATGCGCGTGACCGAATCGCCACCCAGATGGACTACCCATACCGGTGGAATCCGTAGCGCTCCTCCTATTTAACCCAGTCGTTGTACAGGACTCGCTGAGAGCGACAGGTCCGTGAAGTCAGAGGGCATGATGGAAAAGGGATTTGCCGCGCGTTTCGCCAGTGAATGGATCGCGGCGTGGAATTCACACGACCTCGAACGTATCCTCGAGCACTACGAGGACGACTTCGAGATGGTCTCGCCCATTATCGCCACTCTCGCTGGCGAGCCGTCGGGGAAGCTTCGCGGCAAGACCGCGGTCCGCGCCTATTGGGCGAAGGCGCTACGGCAATTGCCGGACCTGCGCTTTGAGCTTCTGACGGCGCTCGCGGGCGTGGACAGCGTGACCATCTATTACAGGGGGCACCGCGGCCTGTCCGCGGAAGTGCTTCACTTCGGTCCACGCGGCAAGGTGCGCGCGGCGTTCGCACACTATGCGGACGCAGACGCACAGCATGCCCTCTAAGCCCTCATTGGCGTATCCCACGAGACAGCTATGTCAGATCGAACGTATCCAGTTGCCGTTGTCGCTACTGAAGCGCCGGCGAGAGTGAAGCCGTCAAACTATCCGGAACCTTTCGCCTCACGAATAGTAGGACGGCAGAAGCATCCGCTGGGCGACCTCTTCGGCCTGACCAACTTCGGAGTGAACCTCACGAAGCTTGCGCCAGGGGCAGCTTCAGCGTTGCGTCACGCTCACACGAAGCAAGACGAGTTCGTGTATATCCTCCAGGGCCACCCCACCCTCCACACCGACGAAGGGCTGACCAAGCTCTCGCCGGGAATGTGCGCTGGATTCAAGGCAGGGACGGGCAATGGTCACCACCTCGTCAACGAAACACAGGAAGAGGTTGTGTATCTCGAGGTGGGCGATCGCACACCCGGGGACGAAGGCAGCTATCCGGACGACGATCTTCAAGCGGTGTTGGTCGACGGGAAGTGGAAGTTCTTGCACAAGAATGGGGAGCCGTACTAGCGTTGGGAGAGAACGTCTGCGAATGCGGGCTAGCAGCAGATCGACACCCGGCGCTACGCCAAGTACGTCGAGGTGTCCAAGCGCGTCCGCTGGGACATCGACCGCGACGTGATTCGCGGCCGGAAGTTCGATTTCTCCAAGAAGTTCCTGCCCGACGGCCTGTCGAAGGTGGACCGCCTCGGGTTCCTGAGCGCCGCGGAGCAGCGCCTCCTCAGCCAGATCCAGGGCCGCAGCTACGCCAACATCTTCGGCCTGGTCGAGCGCTTCATCGCCGCCAAGGTGCTGGAGGTCAGCCGCGAGCACTGGCTCGGCGACCAGACCGCCCTCGAGGCCCTGGTCCGCTTCACCGACGAGGAGATCAAGCACCAGGAGATGTTCCGCCGCATCGAGCGCATGGCTGCCGCGGACATGCCCGAGGGGTACGCCTTCCTCCCTGACCCGAACGCGGTGGCCTCGGTCGTACTCGGCAAGTCCACCTGGGCGGTGCTTGCCCTCACCTGCCACATCGAGCTGTTCGTGCTCGCGCACTACCGCGAGAGCATCGACCCGGACCCGAACCTCTCCGAGCTCTGGAAGGACGTCTTCCTGTACCACTGGAAGGAGGAGTCGCAGCACGCGATCCTCGACGAGCTCGAGTGGTTGCGGGAGGACGCGAAGCTCACTGCGGCGGAGCGCGACCGGGCGGTGGACGGGATCCTGCAGCTGCAGGCCGGCACCGATGCCGATTACTTCCTGAAGGCGTGCGGCCGGTCTTTTTCGCTCGCGCAGACCGAGATGGTTCGCGCCGGGGTCCTCGGGGCCTACCGCTGGCAGTACATCGTCTCCGGCGTCCAGGGACGGTTCAGCGAGGTCCTCGGCCGGATCATCGACGCCGCCCAGGCCGAGCGCATCGGCCAGGCGCTCGCGCCGATCATGCAGTAACACCCGATCCGCTTCTCCCTCCCCCTCTCTGGGGGAGGGAGAAGCGGGGGTTCGACACCGACCTCGCGACCAGGAGCAACACCATGGCGGCAACCTCTCCGGCGGGATTCGACGTCGCGCGGCTGCGCGGGCAGATCCTCGCCACCTACGACCGCGTGGCGCGCGAGCCGCACGGCGAGTTCCACTTCCACCGCGGCCCGGGCTACGCGGCCGACTATCTCGAGTACGACGCCGCCGAGCTCGCCCTCCTCCCCGCGGAGGCGACGGCACGGTTCGCCGGCGTGGGCAACCCGCTCCGCATCGGTCCGCTCGCGCCCGGCGAGACGGTGCTCGACCATGCCTGCGGGGCCGGCATGGATCTCCTGCTCGCCGCGCGGCGCATCGGCCCGGCCGGCCGCGCGATAGGCGTCGACATGACCCCGGCGATGCGGGCGTCCGCGGCCGCCGGCGCGCATAAAGCGGGGCTCGACCGGGTCGTCGAGATCCGCGCGGGCTTCCTCGAGGACCTGCCGGTCGAGGACGAGAGCGTCGACGTCGTGATCTCGAACGGCGTGGTGAACCTCTCGCCCGACAAGACGCAGGTGTTCGACGAGATTCACCGGGTCCTCAAGCCCGGCGGCCGTCTCTACCTCGCCGACGTCGTGGTCCAGCGCGAGTTGAAGCTCGAGGTGCGCGAGAGCCCCGACCTCTGGGCCGCGTGCATTGCGGGCGCGCTGCCGGAGCCCGAGCTCCACGAGGTCGCCGCAGCTGCGGGCCTCCGCGACGGCGCGATCTACGAGCGGTTCGACTGCTTCCGCGACACCTCGGCCGAGGCCAAGGTCGCGAAGGACCTCCGGGTGCACGCGGTGAACTTCTTCGCGCGCAAGCCTTACCGGGACTAGGACCGTGCACCGCCTGGGCAACGTCGGCTGGTGGTACTGGCTGGGCTGCGTGGTGCTGCTGGCCGGCACGCTCGCCGGCGGCCCCGTGTGGCCCGTGCTCGCCCTCGCGCTCGTGCAGGCGGTCCATTTCATCGCGCGCGAGCGCAGTCTCACGGTCTTCGTCGCGCAGGTGAAGCTCGTGTACCTCGGGCTGCTCGTGGCTGGGCTGTGGGCGCCACTCGCCGTCATCCACTGGGCGATGCGCGCCGGGACCGCGGTGCGCGTCGCCTTCGACTATTGCCCGCTCGCCCGGACGCTCAGCCTGATGCCGTGGAATCGACGGCAGCCGCTGACGCTCGCCCGCGTCTGGCGGACCTACGCCATGCCGCCGGTGCGGGGCAGCGTCCTGCAGGCGCTCGCCGCCGGCGCGTGAGAGAGCCCGTGGCGAGATCCCTCCTGCGCAACCCCGCGATGATGCTCGCGGCCGGCGCGACGATCCTCTCGATCGCGCTCGGGATCCGCCACGGGTTCGGGTTGTTCCTGCAGCCGATGAGCTTCGACAACGGCTGGGGCCGGGAGGTGTTCGCGTTCGCGATCGCCGCCCAGAACCTGATCTGGGGTGCGGTGCAGCCGGTGACGGGCATGCTCGCCGACCGCTTCGGCACGGCGAGGACGGTGCTCGGCGGGGCCGCCCTCTACGCGGCGGGCCTCGTCCTGATGGCGTACTCGCAGACCCCGGGCGAGCTCGTGTTCAGCGCGGGACTGCTGATCGGGCTCGGCCTCAGCGGCACCACCTTTGCGGTCGTGCTCGGGGCGGTGGGCCGCGCGGCGGCGCCCGAGCACCGCAGCCGCGCCCTCGGCATCGCCACCGCGATCGGGTCGTTCGGTCAGTTCGTCATGCTGCCCGGGACCCTGTCGGCGATCGGGTGGCTGGGGTGGTCGGGGGCGCTGATCGCGCTCGCGGCGGTTTCAGCGTCGATGGCGGTCCTCGCGACCGGGCTCGTCGGCGAGCCGCGGCACGCGGCCGCTCACGCCGGGCTCGCGGTGCGCGAGGCGCTCCGCGAGGCGTTCCGGCACCGCGGGTTTCGCCTCCTCGCGTTCGGCTTCTTCGTCTGCGGATTCCAGGTGGTGTTCATCATCACCCACCTGCCCGCGTTCCTCGTCGACGAGCAGCTGTCCCTGTCGGTCGGGACGAACGCCCTGGCGCTGGTGGGGCTCGCCAACGTCGCCGGGGCCTACCTCGCGGGCGTGTGGGGCGGCCGGGTCTCGAAGCCGGCGCTCCTCGCGGCGATCTACGCCGGCCGCGCCGTCGTCATCGCCGCCTTCGTGTGGCTGCCGGTCACCGAATGGTCGGCGTACCTGTTCGGCTTCGTGATCGGAATCCTCTGGATGAGCACCGTGCCGCTGACGAACGGCGTCATCGCGGCCGTGTTCGGCGTGCGCAATCTCGCGATGCTGAGCGGCGTTGTCTACTTCGTCCACCAGATCGGCGCCTTCCTGGGCGGCTGGCTGGGCGGTTACCTCTACGACCTCACCGGGGGCTACGACGCGGTGTGGCTGATCGCCGTGGCCTTGAGCCTGTTCGCCGCGGTGATCAACCTGCCGATCCGCGAGGAGCCGGTCGCGCGCCTGCGCGCCGCCGCGCCGGCCGCATGAACGCGGGGGCGCGGCTCGCGCGGCTCGCGCTCGCGGCGGCGCTGGTCGCGGCCGCCGGCGCGGCGTGGACCGGCTATCGGCAGCCGGCGTTCCTGCTCCATCTCGCCACCGCGGCCTGGCTCTGCAATTGATCAACGGTGCCAGGGGACGAGCTCAAAGCGCTTCTTTCCCTTCAGTCTGATCACCGCGAAGTCGCGGTCATCCACGGTCAGGATCTCGCGCTCGCCGATCAGGTCGGCCAGCCAGACCAGCGCAACATCCGTGAAGTCGAGGTCGAGATTGGCGTATCTCGTCAGCAGCGTGGCAAGGACGGGATAGGCATCGACCGGCACATCCGCCACGGCGATGCCGCCCCGTGCGGCCCATTTCAACAGCTCGACCTTGGCGGGTGTGCTAAGGAAGTAGCAGGCTTCCCCGATCACCCCCGAAACGGTCACGAGCGGTGCGCGGTTCTCCCGCAGGAAAGACACCGCGTCCGCGTGCAGACCGTCCCGCCGACGGTAAAGCGCGACCAGGAATCCGGTATCAACGACGAGCCTTGGCACGGAACCTTTCCCGGAGCAGGCGCTTGGTGTTCCGGGCGACCTGGCGAGCGGCGGTCGTGTCCGTGCCGAAGCCGACCCTGCCGAGCTCGTACGCCGACGGCGCCGCCGAGCCCTCGGCCAGGAGCTGCTCCAGCGCCAGCTTGACCGCTTCGGACTTGGTCAGCCGCCGCTTCGCACAGTACTGGGCGAGTCGCTCTTCGACCCGCAGCGGGAGTCTCACGGTGAGGGTCATCGGGGATACCGTATTACGGAACTCCAGCGAGTGTAACACGGAGCGACCGGGCCGCGGCCGCGGCGCACTATCGCCCCGCCCCGGGGGCGCCCGGCGGCTAGCGCCGCGCGCGCTCCGGCAGGTTAACGAGCACGATACCGCCGGCAACGAGCAGGGCTGCGGCGAGGAACGCCGGGGTGATCCGCTCGCCGAGGAGAGCCGCGCCGAAGAGCACCCCGAAGAGCGGCGTCATGAAGCTCAGCACCGAGAGCCGCGCGGCCAGGTACTTGGTCAGCAGCCAGAACCACACCAGGTAGCTCGCGAACGCCACGATCGCGCCCTGGAAGGCGAGGATGGCGATGGCGAGCGGCGTCCACCGCACGACCCCCGGCTCGCCCATGAGCACCGAGACGACGGGCAGCACCGCCGCGGACACCGCCAGCTGGTAGAAGAGCGTCTTCGTGGCCGACGCGCGCGCGAGCCGCGTCGCCCGGATCAGCACGATCGTCGCCGCCCACAGGAACGCGGCGATCACCCCGAAGAGGTCGCCGACGAACGTCTCGCCCTTCGCGGACGTGAACCCCTCGGCGAACGCGGCGACGATCCCGCCAAAGGCGGCGATCACGCCGACCCACTGGCGTGCGCTCAGCCGCTCGACCGGCACGAAGAACGGGAGCATCAGCGCGGTCCAGCACGGCGTCGTGTAGATGAAGACGATCATCCGCGACGCGGCGGTATAGGCGAGGCCGGCGTAGATGAACACGAACTCGGTGGCGAACAGCACCCCCGCGCCGATGCCGGCGGCGAGCGTGCCGTCGCGGTCAAAGAGCGGGATGCGGCGCGCCCGCGCCCAGACGAGCAGCAGCGCGGTCGCGATGATCGAGCGGATCCCCGCCTGCATGACCAGCGACACGTCGGGCGCGGCGACCTTGATCGTGACCTGCTGGAACCCCCACAGCATGCACAGCACGGTCATGAGGCCGAACGCGGTCGCGTCCAGCGGCTTGCGGTCGAGAACCATGGCCGGGCGTGATCGCTTGCGCCCCGCCTACTGGATCATGGTGTTCGGCAGGATCAGCGCGATCTGGGGAAACGCGATGAGCAGCACGACGCAGACGATCATCGCCACCCAGAACGGCAGGATGCCGGCGAAGATCCGGTACATCGGCACGTCCTCCGCGATGCCCTTGACGACGAACACGTTGATGCCGACCGGCGGGCTGATGAGGCCCATCTCGAGCACGATGACCATGAAGATGCCGAACCAGATCGGGTCGTAGCCCATCGCGATCATGATCGGGAAGACGATGGGAACGGTCAGCACCAGGATGGCGAAGCCCTCGAGGAACATGCCGAGGAGGATGTACACGACGAGGACGATCGCGAGCACCGCGAGCGTCGGCAGGGCGAGCGCGGTGAGCGCATTGGCGAGATCGACCGGGATGCGGCTCATGGCGAGGAACGGCGAGAAGATGTGCGCGCCGATGAGGATGAGGAACACCATCGCGGTGGTGCGCACGGTCTGCAGCAGCGCCTCCGACAGCGCCACCCAGGTGAGCCGGCGCCGCCAGAGGGCGTGCGCCAGGGTCAGGCCGGCGCCCACCGCCGAAGCCTCGGTGACGGTGAACACCCCCGCATACATGCCGCCGATCGTCGCCAGGAGCACGACGAAGAACGCGCCGGCGCGGCCGAGCGCGTCCCATCGCTCGCGCATCGACGCCCTCGGGCCGGGCGGACCGAAATCCGGGCGCACGCCGCAGATGATGGCGACGGTGATCATGAAGAGCGCGGTCAGCAGCAGCCCCGGCAGGAAGCCGGCGAGGAACAGCTTCCCGATCGACTGCTCGGTGAGGATCCCGTAGATCACCAGCACGGTCGACGGCGGGATCAGGATGCCGAGCGTGCCGCCGGCCGCGACCACGCCGGTCGCGAGGCGCGGGTCGTAGTTGTAGCGGCGCATCTCGGGCAGCGTCACGCGGCCCATCGTGATCGCCGAGGCCACCGACGAGCCCGACAGCGCCGCGAATCCGGCGCACGCCAGGACCGTCGCCGAGGCAAGCCCGCCGCGGCGATGCCCGAGCCAGGCGTAGGCCGCGGCGAAGAGATCGGAGCTCATCCCCGACACCCCCGCGAAGTTGCCCATCAGCACGAACAGCGGGATGACGCTGAGCGCGTGGACGGCGGCGTAGGAGAACGGGTAGGAGCCGAGGACGTGCAGCGCCGCGTCGGGCGTGTTGAGCACGGCGATGCCGATCGCGCCCACCAGGGCCATCGCGATGCCGATCGGCATGCGCAGGAAGAGCAGCGCGAGCAGCGCCACCATGCCGACCACGCCGGCCGCGGCCGGGCTCATCGGCGCGCTTTAGGCTGCCGCGGCGGACGCAACGCCCTCCAGGCCTGGACGAGCAGCACGACCGCGAAGGCGGCGGAGCCCGCTGCGGCCACCAGCTCGAACGGGGCCTTCGGGATGCGCATCATGTTGCTCGCCTCGCCCCGCGCGGCGGAGCCGAAGGCGTAGAGCGTCGTCTGCCACGCAATGACCGCCATCAGCGCGGCGCCGACGAGGTTGCTGACGGCGGTCAGCCATCGCAGCCCCGGCCGGTCGAGGATCGGGGACAGCACGTCGACGGCCACGTGCCCGCCGGTCGCGCCGCAGTACGCCAGGGCGAGGAACACGATCAGCACCATCGCGAGCTCGGTCATCTCGTACGCGCCGAGGAACGGCAGGCGCAGCGCGTAGCGCATGACCACGTCGAAGAGGACGAGGCCGAGGAGGCCCAACAGCACCGCGCCCCCGCCGAGGGCGAGGGCGCGCAGGAAGCGGTCGAACACCCCGCCTAGCCCTTGTAGCCGGCTCGCTTCAGCATCTCCCGCGCCGGGATGCCTTTGGGCTCCATCTCCTTGATCCACTCGTCGATGATCGGGCGCAGGGTCTTGCTGATGCGCTGCTGCTCCGCCGGCGACAGCGTGACGACATCGGCCTTGCCGCGCACGCTCTCCACGGCCTCCGCGGCGCGCTTGATGTAGACGTCGGTCGCCTTGAGGCTGAGCTGACGCCCGGACAGCCGGTCGATCGCGGCGCGCGCGTCGGGCGAGAGGCTGTCGTACTTCTTCTTGTTCATCGCGACCAGGAACACCGAGCGCCCGAAGATCGGGCCGGAAATGGTGAAGCCCTTGGCCACCTCGCCCAGGCGGAAGTCGAGGATGGTGGTGAACGGCACCATGGCGCCGTCCATCGTGCCGCGCTCGAGGCCCGGGTACACCTCCGTGATCGGCGCCGCGATGGGCACCGCGCCCATGTACTGCAGCTGCTTCGCCTGGGCGGCCGAGGGCGAGCGCATGCGCAGGCCCTTCAGGTCGTCCATCGAGCGGAACGCCTTGCCGCGCGACATGAGGCCGGCGTCCTCGGCGCCCCACAGCGCGATCACCTTGGTGCCCTCGAATTCCGGCAGCAGATAGGGATCGAGCAGATCCCACATCATGTTGGTGGCGGCGAGGCCGTCGTCCTTGAGCCCGGGCAGCTCGATGATGCCGACGCGCGGAAACGCGGGCGAGGTGTACCCCGGCAGCGTGAAGGCGAGATCGACCACGCCGTCGACCGTCTGCCGGAAGAGCTCCGGCGGCTTGCCGCCGAGCTGCATCGACGGGTAGAGCGTGACCTTGACCGCGCCGTTGGTGGCCTTGGCAACGTCCGCGGCCCACGGCGTGAGGATCTCGCGGTAGATGACGTGCACCGGCGGGACCATGGTCGAGAGCCGGACCTCCTGCGCCTGCGGCGCGGTGGTGATGCCGGAGAGCGCGACGGCGCCAAGGGCGAGCGCGACGGGGATGCGTGCGAGGTTCATGCTGTTCCTCCTCCAGGGTTGATCGCGGCCCTCTTGTTGCTGGGCCTTGCGCGGATTCTAGGCGAAGCGGGGAGGTCCTGGAAACCGCCGCGACGCGAGGTTGGGCGGCGTCCCATGCCCGCGCCGGTACCGGATAATCGCGCTCCACCCATGGCCCGCCCGCCCGCCACGCTCATCCGCACCGGCAAGCGCGTCGCACGCTGCGCCGCGCGCCTGCCGCCCCTCCACGCGCTGGCGCGCGACCTGTGCCCGGACGGCTTCACCGCGGAGCAGACCAGCGAGCTCGACGACGTGCGCCGGCGGATCTCCGCCGGGCTCGTGCGGCGCCTGCGCCGGGAGGTCGCCGCGGCGCTCGGTCTGCCGCTCGGCGCACTGCGGCCGAAGCGCTTTTCCGCGCACGGCTGCGGGCCGGTGAGCCTGCACGACGACAAGCTGCGCTTTCCCGGTGTCTACTTCGTCATCGTCGTCGTCCACGCCGGCCGGCTGGGGATCGTCGATCACCGGCGCCGCGCGGCGCGACACGTCACGGGCGAGATCCTCCTGCTCGACCCCTATCAGCGCCACGCGCTCGTGCCCGCCGGAC
>Ga0184637_10002357_pt1 | contig 12170 bp, 9 predicted proteins | sample PLM3_127_b2_FD_133143 | JGI IMG/M metagenome (GOLD analysis project Ga0184637, IMG submission 133143) | Groundwater sediment microbial communities from an aquifer in East River, Colorado, USA - PLM3_127_b2 | ecosystem: Environmental > Terrestrial > Soil > Riparian zone | place: USA: East River...
CTAATCGGTGGGAGCAGTGCAGGCCCACGAGCCCGGGCGTGCCACCCTGGTCGCGGAACAGGACCAGGTCTTCACCCATGACCTTGATCTGCTTGGGCTGGCCCCCGGGCTTGCTGTCTTGGGAGAGACCGACGGGCCACCAGTAGCGGCGCAAGAACTCGCCGCCGGGCGTGCCAGAGCCGACGTGAAGCAGCAGATCATTGAACTCCTTGGATAGCATGCAACTCCTCCTTCGGATTCGCTGTCATGCTGATCGACAGCGAAGCATCTCCCGGCAGATCCCTTCGACAACCTCACTGGCAGGTTCTTCGCCCGCGGCTCAGGATGACACCGCTAGTGGGTCAGTTCCCATGGATGGGATCACGGTCACCCTTACCCCAACCCTCCCCCGTCGACGGGGAGGGGGAGAGAACTGCTTCCCTCCCCCCTTGCGGGGGAGGGTTAGGGAGAGGGGTAACGTCCATGTTCACGCGAAGCGACCCGCTAGAGATGGACACTCAGCAGAGCGACTACCTGAGGCAGGTCCGCGATACGGCGCCACGTCTCCCCTCGGTCGGGGCTGTGGTACACGCCGCTATCGGGCCCCTTGCGCGGGAGGTCGCAGCTGAAGAACACATCGTCGGGCGACTCGGGGTCGATGTGCATCGAACCGATTCTGCAGCCGAGCTCCTCGGGCAGGCCGCCCCGCAGCTTCCGCCACGTGGAGCCGCTGTCGTCTGATCGCCAGACTTCGCCCCGCCCTCCCTGCGCCCCCGCCCGGCCGGTGCCCAGATAGAGCCGATCGTTGTCGCTCGGGTCGATGGCGAACTGGACGACGAAGGTGCCGCATCCCTCGGAGATGCATTCCCAGCTATCTCCGTAATCAGTGCTCCGGTACATGCCGCCGCCGCCAGTGCCCGCATAGACGAGCCCGGGCCGCTGTGGATCGGGCTCGATCATGTGCACGTCCAGGTCGAGGTTTCTGCGGTCGTACCAGGTGCCTCCACCATCTGAGCTGATGGCCACGCCTCCGACCTGCATGGCCGCGTAGATCCGGTCGTTCGCATGCGGGTCCCGGGCCAGGTGCCGCACGTGGACGCCGACATCCGACCGCGGATACCACCACTGGCCCGCGCCCGAGCAGTCCGCCAGATTGCCGAGCTGCCGCCACTGTTCCTGGTCCTCCCATTCGAACACGCCAGCGGGAGAAGGCACCGACTCGGTGCCGGCGAGAAAGCGGTCCGCCGTGATGGAGAGTGAACGCACCTTCTGCATCGTTGGTGGCGTCTCCACCTGGTCCCACGATCGAAGTCCCTCTCGGCTCCGCAGAATCCCGCGGCCGCGGGTGCCCACGTAGACGGTGCCATCGGGAGCGGCTTTCACCTCGGCCATCTCGACTTCGGGTATGGCCTCCTCCGGATGTCCCCACGACTTGCCGCCATCCTGGCTGCGGAGCACATACAGACCCAATTCACTCCCGGCGATCAGCGCGGTTTCGGTCATTGACTGTTCTCCTTTCTCGCAGGGGACTGCTGTGTTGTCGCGATACTACCGCTTCCCCCTACATATTGGCGATCCACTCATGGCTCACGCACCGGGCTGGGCCGGCCGCTGGGCAGCGGCACCTTGCCGCCCGTTGGGCAGCGGCACCCTGCCGCCTCGTTGGAACAAGCGGTCCATGTCGGGCGTCACGCCGTGCCTAGCGCACTCCTCCCGGTACGTTTCGTATATCCCGGGCTCCTCGTCACGGTACTCGATCTGATTGCCGCCCTCGTTCACATCGCGGCTAGATCCGTTATCGACCGGGCGGAAGAAGCGATATTTGCCCGCACCCCAGCGGATGGCCAGGTAGCGCGCCGGCTCCTGACCCGTGTTGAAGTGCTGGTGCCACGCCATGTCCTCGGGCACGAAGGTTGTGCCCGGCCGCCAATCGATACGCTCGTAGTCGCCGGCCTCGGTCCAATGCAGTGTGTACCCCGTGCCACTGACGATGATGACGTTCGCGCCCGCCCCGTGGCGGTGGGCCTTCTTATAGGTGCCTATCGGGAACTCCGAGATGTGTGCGATCAACGTGGAGTTGCCGAGCTCGAAGTGGATGTTCGTGCCCCCGCCACGCTGCGGCTGATCCTTTAGCTCGAACGAGCGAACGTCGGCCACGAAGTTCGTCTCCCAGACGTGTCCGCCAGCGATGAAGTCGCCGCGTCCGCTGAAGTGCCCTTCTTCACCGCCGTAGCGATCCGAGAAGCGGAAGTCGTTGCCGAAGACGAAATCAAGATTGTGGAAGAGGTCCATCACGAGCGGGGCATCTGTCACCCCATAGTAGCGGGCGGGCTCGTCGCCGGACAGGTTGAAATGCTGGTACCACGCGTTGGGCGGCACCGCGAACAGGCTGCCGGTCTGCCACTCGAAGGTCTGCTTGCGGCCCTCGTCGTACCACAACGTCGTTGCGCCACGCCCGCTCAGGACGTAGGCGGTCTCCTCGTATAAGTGCCGCTGAGGCTTCAGCTGCTGTCCCGGCGGGATCTCACACACGTAGCCGTCCTGGTAGGCCTGCTCGGCCCCCGCGAGACAGACGAACACAGCGTTGCCGCCGATTCGCTCCCACGGCACGAGATCGGCCTCGTTCAGGTGGGCATAGATGCCGCGAATCGTGGGAACACCCTGGTCCGCCACCCACTGCTCGTAGGTGGTTGGGCGCGCCATCCGTGTCCGTGTCGGGGCTGTAGTCTCCATCGCTACTCCTCTCACTATGCTCTCTCGATGCTCGCGCGCAGCACGAGGCTCTCCAGACGTTCGCGGTAGAACTCCGCCAGCTCGAGCGGGCAGGTGACCACGCGGGCCCTGCTGTGCACGTGCGCTTCGTAGGTTATCTCAGTCGCGCGCTCCGGGCTCAGCGCGCGCACTGTGTTGAGCAGGCAGGTCTCCACGTAGGGGATGCTGGCGTAATCGACGCTGTGGATCACGAGCGCCCACGACGGTAGGATCGCCCGCCGCCCGGTATGCTCTGGGTCGCCCCTCGGAGACTGGTCGTCCATCGGCATGCGCATCTCTGGCTGCGTTGTCACATTGTAGCCAGCCTTAGGGGTGGCCGCCGGCACGTGATAACATCGTCGCACGGCAGGAGCGAGGCCATATCGCTCTACGAAGCGGATCGGCCCGTTGTCGCAGATTGACCGCCTGCTGGTTCCTCGCTGCAGCGGGGGACGCCGGCCAAGAGGGGTGCGATAGACAGGAGGCGTTGATGCTGATCACTTATCCGCGAAGCGTTCTGGGAGTGGCTCTGGTCGTGCTGCTCGTGGGGTGTCAACCAGGCCCTCGGGCGGGCTCCGACCTGCCCACCGACGTCGGTGCCGGCGTCTCGACCACGCCCAGGCGTGCCACGGCGGTCATCATGGGCGATCCGTCGCACTTCGCCGGTCGGTTCAATCCCTCTATCGGGTCGGTGCCCGGCCTCGACGTTCTCGAAGAGATGGTGAACGCGGGCACGGCCAACTTCGATCGGGAGGGGGCTCTGCGTCCGCAGCTCGCAGAGGCCGTGCCCAGTCTGGAGAACGGGCTGTGGAAGCTCCTGCCCGATGGCCGGATGGAAACGACCTGGAAGATCCGACCGGGGGCCGTCTGGCATGACGGCACGCCCTTCACCTCCGCCGACCTCGTCTTCACGGCGCTGACAGGAAACGACGTTCAGCTCCCAGACTTCTCCAACGTGATTTACACCATGATCGAGAGCACGGCCGCACCAGACGCCGCGACCTTCGTTGTCACCTGGAAGGGCCCCTTCGTCGGCGCCGATACGCTGTTCACGCGCGAGCGCGGGCTGCCGCTTCCCAGGCACCTCCTCGAGGCGCCGTACAACGAGAACAAAGCTGCGCTTCGAGACCATCCGTACTGGGGTGAGGAATTTGTTGGGACGGGCCCCTACAAGCTGCGAGAGCTCCTGCGTGGTAGCCACCTGATTCTAGACGCCAACGATCGCTACGTCCTCGGTCGGCCCAAGATCGACGTCTGGGAAGTGAGATTCACGCCAGATGCGAACGTGTTGATCACAACTCTCCTTGCGGGGAGCGCCGAGGTTACGCTGGGCGCGCGGATCTCGATTGACCAGGCACTTGAGATCCAGAGGTCCTGGCGCGATGGCACCGTCGTGTTCAGCCCTAGCGGATGGCTCGTGGCCATGCCCCAGTTCATCAACCCCAGCCCCGCCCTGCTCCTGGACGTACGGCTCCGGCGTGCGCTGCAGCACGCCATCAACCGCCAGGTCATCGTGGACGAGCTGCTGTACGGCAAGACGCAGATAGCCGATGCCGCGATCGCGCCAATCGAGCGGGATTTCAGGGACATCGAATCGGCCATCCCGCGCTACCCGTACGACCTTCGGATAGCGGTACAGCTCGTGAGCGAGCTGGGATACACGCCCGGCGCGGACGGCGTGTTCGTGGACGCATCGCGGCAGCGATTGACGATCGAGGCCCGCACCAACAATCAGCTCGACACGCAGGTGAAGGCAGCGGCTATAGTCGCCGATTTCTGGCGCAAGGCCGGTTTCACCATCGACGAAGTTGTCTACGGCCAACAGCGGGTTGCGGACCGGGAGTATCGGCACACACGGCCTGGCTTCGAGGTCCTGGGGTTCGGACTCCCATCGGAGAGCTTCGCCAATTTCCACAGCAGGCAGATACCGCGGGCGGAGACGAACTGGCTGGGCCAGAACCGCACTCGCTACAGCCATCCAGAGTACGACCAGCTACTCGACAGCTACGCCGTCACCATTCCGCGCGCTGAGCGCATGGATGTGCTGCGCAAGATCGTCCACCATTTCGGCGATCAGCTGATCCTGTTGCCGCTCGGCTACACCACCAACCATACGGCGGTCGGCAACCGGTTCAAGAACATCACCGGCCGCGGCCCCAATTGGACGGAGGGGTGGAATGCCGAGCAATGGGACCTTGTTGGAGGTTGATTGAGGTGAGGGTGAAAGGGGTTCGATCTATTGGCTGGGTGCTCGTAAGCACGCTGTTCCTGCTGGCCGCATGCGCCCCGTCGGGGCCAGGCAGTCCAAGCTCCCCGGTTCAAGGAGAGCCGGCCGCCAGGAAGCACGTGGTGGCCGCGTTTCTCAAGCCGAACCTGCCCAACATGATGGAGAACGGGGCCGACCGAATCGCCGAGCTCAACATGGCCGGGCTACTCCGATTGGACGTCTTTGGAGAGCCGCATTCCCAGCTCGCCGACCTCCCAACTCTTGAAAACGGCCTCTGGAAACTGTCCGGCGACGGAAGAATGGAGCTGACCTACAAGATCCGGTCGGATGCCCGCTGGCACGATGGCACACCGGTGACGTCGCCAGATTACGTGTTCGGCACAACTGTCGCTCAAGACAGGCAATTGGACCATGTGGTTGATTCCCTCTGGAGCACCCACATCGAGAGCGTCATGGCTCCGGATCCGCAGACAGTCGTTGTTACCTGGACGCAGGCGTACTACGCCGCCACCTCCTTCCCGACCGGCTTGAGGACCGGCCTGTTCCACCTGCTCCCTCGGCACCTGGTGGAGCCAATCTACAGCCAAACGCCAAAGGAACATTTCTACGCTCATCCGTACTTCAACGTCGAGTTCGTCCACGCGGGGCCATTCAAAGTACGTGAATGGAGACCCGATAGCCACGTGGTGCTCGACGCGTTCGATGGCTACGTGCTGGGCCGACCGAAGCTCGACACCATCGAGGTCAGATTCATTCCCGATCCCAATACCCTGCTAGTAAACCTGCTCGCCAACGAGGTCCATCTGTCTCTGGGACAGAGCATTTCGCCCGAGCAGGTCCGTGAGCTCGGCGCGCGCTGGGCAGATGGGAAAGGGGTCACCAGTCCTGCGCTCGCCAGCTCGGTGGGCATCTTTTACCAACAGATCAACCCGACCCCGGCGCTCCTGTCCGACGTTCGACTTCGTCAGGCGTTGATGCACGCTTTCAACCGGCAGGGCCTGGCCGACACCTTTCTGGCGGGCACCTCCCCTCCGGCGCACGCTATCGTTGGTGGTCTTCACCCACGAGCTCACGAGATAGCGGTCAAATACGAGTATGACCTTCGGCGCGCGAACCAGCTCATGGAGGAGATGGCTTGGACGAAGGGCCCCGAGGGAATCTGGCAAGACGCGAGCGGACGCCGAATGGATACTTTTGAGGTCCGCGGCATCCAGGAGGAGGAGATTCGCGTTCAAGCGACCATTGCCAGTGAGGCGGATTGGAAGGCGTTTGGGATTCCGACTACGCTGGTGATGCTGCCTGCCAACCATGGGAGAGGCGATGAGTACATCCACACCTGGCCGGCGACACGTACGGCAGGGATCGCCGCCGGACCGATTGCTGGCCTATTCAGCTACTTCCACTCCTCGCGAGTCCGCACCCCCGAAAACCGCTTCCGCGGCGGCAACGGGCCCCGCTACATCAGCACGGAGCTCGATAACTCGATCGATCGCGCCATAGCGACGGTCCCCAGAGCCGAGCGCGAACTCCTGATTGAGCAGGCGGTGCTGCACATGACGCAGAACGCGATCACCATCGGCGTCTATTACAACCCGTACAGCAATGGAGTCAGCAACCGGCTGATCAATGTGACGACGAGCAGCACCTATGCGCATGGCTGGGACGCCCACCTCTGGGATTTGAAGTAGTGCGTCCAAGGGGGGAATAGCGATGGAACTGAACCACCCTCGGGTCTCAGGCGACTCGCATCTGGAGGTCGATTGGAAGTACTGGATCGACCGAGTTCCTGAGAAAGTTCGGGGACTCTTCGCGGGCCGACCTTGCCCGCTTTCCCTCGGACGCTGGAAGGACACGGACAAGGTGACCGGAACGGGCTACGAGGAGGAATCGGGGACAGGGCCAGGCCAGCAGCGTATCGACGAACAGGACGCGGACCGGCTGGCGGCTGAGGTGCTGTTCCCCGCCGTGCACGGGCCCAGGACGTGGCGCGCGATCGTCGAGGAGGACGAAGCGTATCTTGCCGTCGTGCGCGCATACAACACCTGGCTCGCCCAAGACTACTGCAGCGTGAATCCGAAGCGGCTCGTTGGAATCGGCGTGCTCCCGTGGACGGGAGTGGACGACTGCGTCGCCGAGATGGAGCATTGCGCGAATCTGGGCATTCGAGCTGTGGTGCTGGGAACCTTCCCGAGCGGTCGGGGGCATCCGACACAGGAGGATGACAAATTCTGGGCGGCCGCCCTGGCTATGCGCATGCCGGTCACGGTGCACGTTCAGCTGGATCGCAGCGGCCGTCGAGCGCAGCCACTGTTCGAGTACCCATTTGAATCGGATCACCCGCAGGACCGCATCGTGGAACAGGTCACCAACAGCAAGTTCTGCCGGCTGGGGGCAGTCAACGCCGTACAGCTCATCTTTGCGCGTGTCTTCGATCGATTCCCGACCCTCCGCATAGACTTCGCCGAAAACCAGATCGGGTGGATTCCCTTCTGTTACGAGCAGGCCGACGAGCGCTACGAGCGACACTGGTCTCTAGCGGAGCGGATCCAAGGCGTTCCCCCTTTGCAGCGGCATCCTAGCGAATACATGCGCGAGCACATTTACTGGGGGTTTGAGACCGATCGCTTCGGAGTCGAGGTTCGTCATCGCCTCGGGGTCGACGGCCTGATCTGGGCGAGCGACTTCCCTCACCAGGAGTCCAACTGGCCCGACTCGATGGCGATCGTCGAGAGGAACTTCGCTGGCGTGCCCGAAGACGAGACTTACAAGATGGTTTGCGGGAACGTAGTCGATTTCTTCCACCTGGAGGACTGTCTCTCGACCTGGGAAGCGGTGCGCGAAGGCTGGTGAATCAACTACCAAGTTTGAGCGGGGGATGAACCTATGGCCATAGCAACCAGGACGCGGATCATCGATGCCGACACCCATTTCACCTTGACCATTGACTATCAGCAGCTTCGAGGTCTTCTCCCCAAGGCCCAGCTCAAGGAAGCACAGGACATGATGTGGCGGGACGCGGAGCGCTTCGCCGATCCTCAGGGCGTGACTGCCCGAGTACAGGGCAAAGACGGCGGCCGGGCCACAGGAAGCCCGCAGGGGGACCCCAGTCGGGACCCAGAGGCCCGCATCAAGGAGATGGACCAGCGGGGCTTCGACATGCAGCTCCTGAACACTCAGAGGGCTTTGCCGACTCCCCTGCAGCCGCCTGGACGTCCGGCCTGGCTTCGCGCCGCCCTGGCCCAGCTCTACAACAATGCAGCGGCCGAGATCCAAAGCAAATACCCGGACCGCTTCATCGCCCAGGCGACCGTCCCGTGGGACGACATCGACGCGTCGGTCAAGGAGCTGGAGCGAGCCCGCGGACTCGGCCTACGGGCAGTGACCATTTGCGGTAGCTGGATGGACCGCAATCTGGACACCTACGAGCTCTATCCCTTCTGGGACGCGGTCAACAGCCTCGATATGGCCTGTATCGTCCACAACAACACCCAGGGCTGCGGAAGCCCCCGTGGGATGCTTGATCACACCACTACCTATCCGATGGTGGGCACCGAGCGCTACCACCGCCTTCACATCGGCACCTATCTGGGCTTCGGCCTCGACTATGCTGTAGCTTGCGCTACCCTTACGCTCGGGGGCGTCTTGGACGAGTTTCCCAACCTGCGTTTCCTCTTCTTCGAGGCAGGGGCGGGATGGATGACGTATGCCATGCTGGGCTGCGACCGCTCCTTCTACATCGAGCGGCCATGCTCACGCACAAGCACGCTGCCCAGCGAGCTGATCAAGCAACATTGCCTCACGGCCATCGAGAAACTGGAGCCTGTGGAGCAGCTGGTCGAGGCGTATGGGAGTGATAACTTCGTGCTGGGTAGCGACTTTCCGCACGCCGAATTCCGAATGCTCCCCAACGCCCCAGCCGACATCCTCGACCGGCCGAGGCTGAGCGAGGAAGACAAGGCGAAGATCCTGGGCGGGAATCTCGCCAGGGCGCTCAAGCTCTGATGTGGGGTTTGAAAAGTCCCGCGGAATGAGCGCACCCTGGCCCTGCGAGCCGTGGGTGCGCTACCAACCCGAGCCGGCTCACGATCCCTGCTAACGCCTCAGCAGCTCGGCAGCCTCCTGGATCGTGGTGGCGATCGCGGGATAACTCGCGCTAGAGCGTCAGGAGTGGGGCCCCGGGTGCTGGCGAGCATTCGCTTCCTGCTCCTGGATGAGCTCATCGATGAAGCCGGAAAGATCAAGACTCCTCAAATAGTGCATGTCCCACAGGGCGATAGGGCTGATCGCCTGTGACTCTTCATATTGCATGCGGCAGAGCTCGAAGGCGTTGGCGATCCCCTCTTGCGTTGGGTATGGCTTCATCGGGAAGCTTGCGACTCCCGCCGCCCGGCCCCCATGCTCAGCGTAGGGGCGATCCATCTTCGTATCGAGGAGCTGCTGCGCCCGTTCCGGATGCATGCGTGCGTAATGGATGGTTTCCACCATGGCGCGAACCAGCCGGTCCGCCAGGCCTTCTTTCTTGTTGAGAACCTCGTAGCTGGTCGTGATCGTGGTGCCATTGATCATAGGCAGGGTCGGCAGATCGAGGAAATGGACGCCCGCCGGCTCCGTCGCCCCTCGCTGCCTGGAGACGAAGGCGGCATCAGCTCTGCCGCTTCCCACCGCTGCGAGGAGACTAGCTTGAAAACCCGGCTCCTCGGGCTGCCCGACCTCGATCCACTCGGCTTCGCCAGGCTCGTACCCCTCGCGCATGACCTCGAGGATGTGGTTCGCTCGACCATGCGCAGTGTGGCCATGGTGCCTCAGGAGGTCCGAGTCCGCGATCCGCAGCCCCTTGTCCTTGAACTCCGCCAGCGAGGCCACGGGCTCCCGAGTTATCACCCGATCCCGTACCGTGTTGCCAGGCGAGGCCAGACAGACGATCGGCCTCCCCCGGGCAACCCAGAGGTATGGAGTCACATGGTTGCCAGACACGAAGTCGATATCGCCACGAAACAATGCTGCCTCGGCTGCCAGTGAGTCGTCGGCAAACTCCAAGCTGCTGATCGAGAGGTGCATCTGCCCAAGAACTCCGCACTTGTCCGCCAACTCCCATAGCGCCGAGTGGGTCGCACGAAACTGGAGCTTCAGGTCATAAAGGGGGGTAGTCCTTCATAGCGTACGGTCTCGCTGCTCGCTTCTAAACCAGATTCGCCTCGTACCGCCGATGGCTATCGGAACTCCCACTCGTGGATGTTCCAGTGCACCGTCGTAGGTGAAGCCAGCAACCCGACCCCCCGCGTGCCGAGGTCCGGTCCGGTCAGGCCACTAACCCACGTTCGGGTTTGGATCGAGAAGAACAGTGGGTAGGCAACGACGGAATCGTTGACGATCGTCATCATTTGGGCCGAGTAGCGCATTCGTTCGTTGACGTCCAGCGATGAGTTGAAGGAGGAAAACAGTCGCTCGTACTCGGGGCTGGACCAACCTCCTCGGTTCTCGCCCGCCCAGCGATTGGCCGCTGATCCGATCTCAGCGGCCAGGAACCGAGCCTCCGAAGCCCCTCCCGATGAGGCCAGGCCCTTAAAGGTGTGGCGCGACGACACGTCCCGCGAGTCCGCTTGGGAGAGCACAGAGGGGTAGACATCGACACCAGCGCGGCGCCAGGAGTCGGCCAGGATGGCCTGCCAGCGCTCCGCCAAGGCACCGGCACTCACAATGGTGTCTAAGCGCAAGCGCCGACCGGTCGAATCGGCGAATAGCCCCCCTGCGTCGCGGGCGAAGCCGGCCTCACCCATGAGCTGCCCTGCGCGCTGCGGGTCGAAGGGGTACTTCACCCTGACTCGCTCCAGCTCCTGGTACATGGGCTCCGTATCGGGGACGAAGTTCTCGCTCATGAACCCGATCCCGTCGAAGACCCCCTCGTTGATGCCTGGGCGGTCCAGGGTGTGCGCGATAGCTCGGCGCACCCGGAGGTCCAGCAGCGCCGGCTCGCTGAGGTATTCGGGGCGGTGCTGCACGTTAAGGGTCGTCGCCCCCGAGGTCGAGTCTGACACCACGAACCCTTTGCCGGCGGCCTCCCACTCGCGCTTCAGAATGGGGAGGTGTTCGAACTTCAGGGTGGTTGTGTTGGTGTAGTCCAGCTGGTCCCCCGCGAGGACGTTGGCCAGCACGGCATTCTCGTCCGTGATAGGTCGCAGGATGACCCGATCGATCTTGGCACGGCCAAGGGCATGTCCATCGAAGGCCTCGCCCTCGAGATAGACGCCGGGCTCCCAGCGCGTCACGCGATACGGTCCAGCCCCGATGTACTCAACCGTCCAGAAGGGGCGCCCAAGAAGGGCCTCTCGGGTCCCACTCTGGGTGTACTCGGCGAAAGGCACTTCCAGCAGGTGCCTCGGCAAGGGAACCAGGTCGGCGATGCCCAGCGCGCCGGCGTCCGCGTACAGCGACCGCCACTGAATGACCACGGTTCGCGGATCGGGTGTGAGCACGGCCTCCATTAGGCTCTCAGGGTGACCCATGAATCCCAACCCTGGCTCGCGGTACACCCGGAAGGCGAAGGCGAAGTCCTCGGCCGTGAGCGGAGCTCCGTCCTGCCACGTCAGGCCGTCGCGAAGGCGGTAAGTGGTCTCCATCCGTCCGTCTGGAAAGACCCGCCAGGTCTCGGTGTTGAGCCTCGGAAGGGCTTGCGCAAGATAGGGCCGGGGCGTGCCAGAACTATCGATCAGGGACAAGAAGGCGTTGAATAAGCGCTTAGTGACGTTCGGACCGCTGCTCCCCGGGATCTTGGGGGCAAGGTCGGCAACCTCGTCGCGTGTGGCCATTCTCAGTGTTTTACTTTGACGGGCGACAAGATCCGCGCCGCCCGATGGAGCTGAGCCCTGAGGCCCAGTGCAGGCAACGGTGGCCACCGTCACCCACGCGAGGACGAGCGCGATCCACTTCCGAGACATGACGCACCTCCGGCTACTAGCGGAGACTGTTTACCACCTATCAGGACTGCCACTCCCACAACCACATGTTGCGCTCTGTGCCCGCGTCGGGTGTCAGGTTGTTGACGACTCCCTTGAGCGCCGCCACGTAAGCGATCGCTCTCGGGCCGTAGTAAAGCAGGAGCGCGGGCAGGTCCTCGTTCACGATCCGCTCTAGCTGGGCGATCACCCGGATGCGCTCCGCGCGGTCGATGGTGGTTGCGAATGCCTCCGCGAGCCGATCGAACTCTGCATTGGAA
>Ga0184637_10002362_pt1 | contig 12162 bp, 16 predicted proteins | sample PLM3_127_b2_FD_133143 | JGI IMG/M metagenome (GOLD analysis project Ga0184637, IMG submission 133143) | Groundwater sediment microbial communities from an aquifer in East River, Colorado, USA - PLM3_127_b2 | ecosystem: Environmental > Terrestrial > Soil > Riparian zone | place: USA: East River...
AAAAGTCCAGAGCTTTTCCCGAAAGAACGTAGCCTAGAGGAACAAAAAGAGCAAGATCAGAAGACTCTCCAGGAAATATTTAATGAATATGACGAAGCAACACAAAGAGCCCTGAAAGCAGAAAAGCAAGGGTTGGGCTCTGAAGTCTTGGATGCATTAGACTACCGAGATCAGATTTATCAGACAGTTGTCGATTCATGGGATAGTCTGGCTGGTTCATTTAGGAGATTGGTTGGTCTGGAAAAGCCGCCAACAATGGCGGAGTTTGACCAGATTCCTGACTCGTCCAATTACAAACTCATGGATGAACCATCACTTCTTGGGGAAAAGAGAGCTTTTGAGCCTTACGAGAGTCCACCGGAAGCCCAGCCTGAATTCGAAACACTACCAAGTAAGCCGGAATTCTCTGAAAAGGAAGTTGGAGAAACTTTCTTCCCCAAAGAACCACAAGCAAGTAAAACTCTTACATTGCCCCCAGGAACTCCCGCGGCCGATCCAGCGCTTGATGCGCAGTCCATTAAGAATCTGGATGCCAATCTTAACTATGAGCGGGACAAGGCTCGTCGAGAAAGAGAAGAGAGGGCCGAGGAAATCGCCGCCGAAGAACTGGAGATGCAGCATAAGCAAAACCAGGCGCGAGCAGCGAGCGGTCAAGATATTGTTCCAACCAAGGCTGGTTCGATGCCATCGACAAAAACAACTTCGCCAATGAAGGCACCTGTTTCAGGAAAACCTGTTCCGGCCAGCACAAGGACAATGAGCCCATCGCAGCAAGTTCAGATGGAGAATGAAGCCGAGAAAAACTTCAAGAGCTATGCGCAAAAGGGTGGCTTGAAAGTTACTGAGCAGAATGGGCAGGTTATCGTAACTAGCCCAGAGGGAATGTCATTAGATTTTAATAGCTACACGGAAGCGCAGGAATATTTCAAGGAATTTGAGAAAGATCTCAGGTCTCAGTCATCAACAACATTAAAGAAGGCGGCAAATGATTCAGAAGAAGTTGAACCGATGCCAGAAGAAGAGGATAATGGTCAAGTAAGTCTTGAATCTCTCCATGCTGATCCACAACAGAAGAATGCTATGGTAATGGCGCAGAGTAATGGTAGAGTTGTAGTCATGATGCCGGAATGGGATCCACCAGTTAGTGGAAAACAATTTAATAGTGCGGCAGAGGGGCAAAAGTGGCTGAATGAGCAGTACAGTAAAAAGGGAAATCAGCAGCCAGTAGAAAAAGGCTTTACGCCGATCGATCAAGAGGATGCTCTTCCTCCTCCACCAAGGAAGCGAAAAACCGGCGAATCGCCGCAGTTAACGGCGAATCTCGATCTACAGGAGTCGATTAGTTATGCCGAATATCGAGCCGCTCGATAGGGAGTATGATTTCGAAGACGATGACGAAGAAGATGAAGATGATGATATGGAGCTTGAGATTCCATATCTGGATGATACGAAGGTGATAAGGTGGGAAAATGACATCACGCGTAGACCAGTTGATACATACAATCCAGGAAGGGCGCTCGGACTTGGAAACCGCTTCTTCTCTTCTTGGGGACAGAATAGCGTTATTCTCTATTGATCGTAAGTACCGATATATACTATCAGTAACCTGGGATGCAAGTAGGCCATATTGTTGTTTCTGTATGCTAAATCCCTCGGTTGCCGATCACGAAATTTCGGACGCCACTGTTACTAGATGTGGAATTAGAGCAAAAGAATGGTGTTATGGTGGGCTTGTGGTGCTCAATATTTTCGCTTATCGAAGTACTGATCCGAAGGCTCTCTACTTATGCAAAGACCCAGTTGGTCCATGGAACGATGAAACAATTTTATTAATAACAATGAAAGCTGGTATGGTAATACTTGGATATGGGAGGCATGGAAAGCTTCTTGGTAGAGGAGAAAAAGTACTTAGTCTTTTGCGTGAGCACAAAGTTTCACCACACGCACTAAGGATCAACCTGGATAAAAGTCCTGGTCACCCTCTCTATATTAATTATGACGCAAGACCAGTTCTTATGGAGTAGTCCAATGGATCAAATTACTCCAACTTACATCCAATTGATTGGTGTCATTACTCCGGTACTGGTTGGATTATTTGCACTGATAGCAACACTTATTAGTGCGATTGGGCTCCATGTTGGGAACAAGAACTCGAAAGCAATAAACGAGGTGCATGTTATAGTTAATTCCCAGAAGACAGCAATGATGTCCGAAATAGAACAGCTAAAAATTAAGATAGATATCTTGGAGATTTCCAGAGAGGCCAGTAAGGCTCTGGAGGTCCTAAGGGTACTAAAGACAGAAAATACTAAGTTATGACTCTTGCTGTTTCAATAGGAGAGAATTCAATTGCCTGACCAGCAGTTCTGCTACATCGTGTCTTTTATTTTACTGCTGGCGATGTGCTTGTGTATATTTTGGAGACGATAATGAGTCGTATTATGGAAATCTTCCAAGAAGACAATGGTGGATTCAGCTCGCAACGACTAGTTTTTCTAGCTGGAAATTTAGCGCTATGGTCTGTCTGGACCTACATTAGCCTGAAGCAAGGGCAGATGCAGCCGATTAGCCCTGAGTTACTTCTTGGACTAGGCATTCTCCAGGCCGGAAAAGTTGGTCAAAAGGCCGTGGAAAATAGGAAATAGTCATGCAGGAGCCAATGAATTACGAAGCTTATCGTCTCGCCAAAGAACGCGGATTTTTCGGCCACGAAGGACGTCCCGGGCAGCGCGGCGGCTCCGCTCGACGTGACGGCGAGCAAATGGCTTCCAACGAAAAGCAGGGTGACGAGGATCCCGCGGATGCCCAGGCACAGCAAGATCTGATGGAGGTTGCCGGAGTTTACGGATTCAAGGTTGTCGGTCTCAAGCAAAAAGATGGTTCGATCAGGGTTGGCGTAAAAAAGGAAGGCATGAATCCATGGAAGATGGATTTTGTGGATTATATTGAGGCCATGGACTGGATCCAGAAGAATGTGGGCCAGGTTGCCAAAAGGTAGAAACCGTGCATAAGAACATCCAAGAATCGAACGATCATGATCTAATGAATAGTCATGAGCGACTACACCAGCTCTATGGCCTTGGTAAGCTAGTGGATGATAGCGAAGTTTGTCAGAGAGCTATGCGTGAGCATGACCGACATAGCCACGAGATGATCCAGCGAGGGATCAATCATCCGCATCTTGATAATATGGATGATAGTATTCGAACGATGGAAGCGGCAAACCCCAACACTCACGAAAAAAGTATTATGCTGAGCTTTGCTCTACCCAGGGACGTATTAGAGGAAATCTCAGAAGATGATGGAGAGAAGAAGAAAGATCTCCACATGACCCTGCTGTATCTGGGCAAGATGGCAGATTGGAACAAGGACCTAGTAGAACAACTCCCCGAGATGATTAAGACATATGCTGCCAATTCACAGCCCCTAAGCGGAACCATTAGCGGGATTGGCCGTTTTGCTGCATCGGAATCAAGCGATGACATGGATGTCTTGTATCGATCTGTCGATATTCCTGGATTACCTTCCTGGCGACAGGATCTGGTTGAGATTCTCGCGTTCAACGGTTTCAGGCGAGAAGCCAATCATGGATATACACCGCATATAACCATTAAATATTTAGATCCAGAAGAAAGTCTATCAGTAGGAAAACAGCAGCATGTACCTGTTGTTTTTGATGCGATAGTGTGCAATATTGGAGATGAGACACATCGATTCCCATTAAAGGGTGAACCAGATAAGCACATGAGTGAATCGCATTCATTAGATACTTTTAGTGATAACTCGGAATTGCTGCAAAGATTGATTGATATGCAATTCAGTGTACGAGAGGCTATCAAGGAATCTGAGTTAATCCAGGAGTCATCCGGAACACTGGAGAAGATCCTTGAGGCCGTCACAAAGCAGGAGCCGATCGTTCCGCAAAGAGTTCATTCAGTTATAAAGACGGTAGAACGTGATTCAGTAACCGGATTGATTACGCGAGTCATAGAAACGCAAGCCGCGGAGATCACCTAGTGGCATTAGTTATTCCAACTAGCGCAGAAGTCATTATTCTTGGGATGATCCTGAATAAAGTCAAGCAGGATGATCTTATGTTGCGTCTCTATTCGAATGACAAGAAGCCTGATAAGTCTGATTCTCATAATGATTATACTGAGGCTGATGGGTTCGGATATGCCGCAATAAGATTACAGCCTGGGCGATGGAAAATCGATCCAGGCATTCCTGACGATGAAACCCCAACCGAAGCGAATTATTCGAAGTGCGTCTTTGAATTTACCGGAGAGCTTGGTCGTGTGTATGGTTATTTCGTGACACGGGAAGTCTCTGGGCAGCTTATGTGGGCGGAACGTTTCGGGGACGGTCCATACAACACCATGAATAATGGTGGAAAGATCGAAGTGCAATTATCACTACAGGGTAACTAGCCATGGCAACCGTAACCCCAAAGCCGCTCGCTCAAGGTGTACTTCTCGCTGCATCGGCCGGCACGATCTATACAACTCCGGCATCTACAACGGCCACAGTGCGATCCATGACCTTCTGTAATACTGATACAGTCAGTAGGACCATAACTGTTTACCTGGTGCCGTCTGGAGGGGCTATCGGGGACGCATCAACGATTCTGAAAACTTTATCGATTCTGGCAAATGAAACGATTATCGATGATACGCTTCGTGTTCTGGCGACAGGAGATTTTATCTCCGCCCTTTCCGATGCAGCCAATAAAGTCTCAATGCGTGTGGACGGGGCCGAAGTGACATGAGCTTAAAGCGTATTCCTAATCGCATAACTGATGATCTTTCAGCCGCGATTTCTGTAGTTTCGCAGGCTGTATCCATTGTATCAACTGCGGCATCAAATGCCCTCTCAGTAGCTAATGCTGCCAGTAATGCGGCAAGTGTAGTCTCAGCTTCGAATGCTGCGCTATCACTGGCAGTTTCTGTTCTTTCGCAACAAGTATCGGTTCTATCAGCTGTCGGACCTATTATGATGTTAAAAAATGAAGATAATATCGATTTATCTGCTGGAAGAGCCGTCAAAAATGCGACGTCAGTTGGATTCACAAGAGCCGATCCAGACGATGTAAATAGACCAGTAATTGGGTTAGTGCTCGATAATATTATTTCAGTTGGCGAAACTGGTCGAATACAAAATAGAGGAATGATCACATTAACTAGTGCTCAATGGGATCAGCGTATTGGTGGAATTGGTGGATTAAGTACTTCGAGACAATACTTTCTTGATTCAGTGCAGGGAAATTACACAGAAAGCGAGATTGGTTTATTTCCACAAGCCGTTGGGGTTGCATTAAGTCCAACTACAATGATTATTGGAATCGAAAACAGGAGAGACGTAAGACTATCAGTAATAAGCGCGGCGGCTACGTCAGCCGATGGCCACGCCAACGCCGTATCGGCTGCGTTAGTAACACTCTCCCTCAATGTTTCGGCAATCTCTACAACTTTATCGAATGAGATTTCGGCTCGGGCAGCATCGATTCAAACCCTGAGTGCTGCCGTTACGTCGGTCGATGGTCGCGTAACATCGGGAGATGCGGCCCTATCTTTACGTATAAACTCAGTCATAAGTGCCGATATATCAGTGGTTTCTGCGGCGCTCGCGGTTCTATCTCTCGCGGTTTCTGCTTTATCGACAAATGTCTCAACTTTGTCAGCGAAGGTTGTATCAGTATCAGCGCAGATTGTTTCAGTTGAAGCTCACGCGGTTGCAGCAAGTGCCGCGGCTACTAGCGCGGATGGTCATGCGAATACCGTAAGCGCTGCTGTGGAAACGCTCTCGGCCAAGGTGGTTTCTGTTTCGGCTCAGCTCGTTTCTATCGAGGCTCATGCCGTGGCCGCATCCGCAGCTGTGACATCGATTGACGGACGTGTAAATTCGGTTAATACATTCATTTCCGGAATTTCGGCACGATCGGTTGGCGGCGTGTCTACTCATGGGTTCCAGAGTGTGATCAACGCGCTGTCTAACCGTATTTCTGCGGTGATTGCTGGGGCTACTAGTGTTACATCAACTGAATATTCTGTTCGAACAACGGCAGGCGTATCAATCAGGGGCTTCCAGAGCGTTTTTGATGCCCTAAGTAATAGAATCTCGGCTGGTGGCGGAACTGCCTCTGTCACGTCAAATGAACTATCTGCTGTAAATGCTCAATTAACTTCGATTACTCCGACATTTAGGGCGCTTGGGGGCGAGGCGACGGTATCGGCTACCGCCATGACAAATATTAGCGGCATGAGCTTGGGAGTAACGGTCAGCGGACAATACATATTTGATGCCATGCTAATTTACTCTGCAGTTACTGCCCAGCAATGTAGATTCGGTCTATCATTTCCACCAGTAGTACATACTAATGGGTTGATACGCACACCATTTGAAACAGAGAATTCATCAATTACTAGATCTACTATTAATGCTGCACCTGGATGGTGGAGAGATGGAGATAGTGGACTGATGGTACTATCGGTATCATGCCCTGCTACTCCAGGAATTCATGGAGTTTTGTATAATGGAACGTTTCTTATAAGTAATGCATCTGGAACTATTCAGCTAATGTGCTTTGCCTCTTCTGGGACTGGAAGAATTGTCATACTCAAGGGAAGTTATATGCGTTTATCGAGAATTGGATAGTGGAGAATTAAGAATGGCAAGCATAGTTTGCTACATGGACCAAGGCATGACTCTCATTGGTATGCCAACTCAAACAACTATTGTTGGGGAAATTCAGGTTGGGGCCAGAGCATATCAGGAAGATATTTCAATGCCAATGACGCGTATTACGTTACCCGTTACAGCGAATAGAGTGGCCTGGAGAGGCGCAATTATAACGGCAATTGAAGAGTGGGCATTGACAAATGGCCATACAGTTATTGGAATTTTATGGCCAGATCTTGATATGATATAGTCATAATGGATTAGCCTAGAGAACTATTATAATACTAGATGGAGATGTTTTTATGAAAGAACCTAAGCATATTAGCATTGATGATAAATTGAATGTCAAATACTGCATAGATAGCTGGCTTAGAGATGAACAAGTCAAGGCTGCTCTTGCCCGTCCATACCTTGGTCGCTTACCAGACCAACAACCAGTACGAGAAGAGCCAATTGCCATCGCCTGCTTTGGTCCAAGCCTTGCTGATACCTGGGAAAAGATCAAATCATTCAAGTATATTATGACGTGCTCAGGGTCTCATAAGTTTCTTCTCGATCGCGATATAATCCCTTCTTATCACGTCGAAGTAGATCCACGTGCTCACAAGGTAGAACTCCAGGGAACGCCACATCATGACGTGGAGTATCTGATAGCCTCAGCATGTCATCCAAGAGTATTCGAGCATCTCAAGGATTACAATGTTACATTGTGGCACGTCTTCTCGAATGAAGAAGAAGCACTCAGAATTCTTCCACGTGGCGAATGGGCCATTACTGGCGGCTCATCGGTTGGATTGCGCTGTATGACACTGGCGCGATGGTACGGTTTTACAAACCTACATATTTTTGGGATGGATGGTAGTTTTGGTTCGACCGGAAAGCACGCGGCGGAACATCCTAATCAACCGAAAGGTCATTGCCTAGTAGATTACAATGGGGTCACATACGAAACGACACCAGCAGTCCTATTGTGCGCCAAGGAAACTTTTCATGAACTTAATCAGCTAAAAGACTGCACAGCGAAGTTCTACGGTAAGGGGCTTGTGCAGGAGATGGCAAAAGACTATGTACCTAAACCACCAGATGGTAAGGTTTCAATTGGGGCAGCGCACCCTGAATTAATTAGCGCTGAATATGCAAAACTCAATGAGCAGCTTCACAAAGAAAATATGTTTTATGGTGTTGGTGGCGGAAAATATGCTGAGACTGTGTTGAAACTGAAAGAAGCAATTAAGGCTGATTCAATCCTGGATTACGGTTGTGGAAAATCGTATCTCGCAAAGGCGTTACCATTCGCCATATGGGAATATGATCCAGCCATTAAAGGCAAAGAAGAATCACCGCGGCCAGCCGATATTGTTATCAGTACGGATGTTTTGGAGCATATAGAACCAGAGCGTCTTTTGTTTGTTTTGGACGACTTAAGACGTTGCGTAAGGAAGATTGGCTATTTCGTCATCTCAACTATCCCGGCAGGGAAATTTCTCGCAGATGGTAGAAATACTCATTTAATTGTTCATGGACAGAACTGGTGGTCGACAAAGCTGAGTAAATTCTTTACAATTGGAAAGATATGGATGGCTGGATCCAATCTTCATGTGATTGTTGGTGTGAAGGCGATAACAGCAAAGAAGGAGATGGTGGCATGATAGAAAGTCTCGGTAGTCGTGGCAGAGAAGATCCAGAGGGTTCGTTGAAAGATCCAGTAATATGCGATGGATGTGGTAGGCTTGTTTGGGGACCACATCTGTGCGAAAAGCCCAAAGATGGAGAACCGAAATGCCATACATAAAAAAAGAGTATAGGGCGGAACTGGACATCGAAATTAAAGCCCTTGCAGATAAGATCAAGAAGATTTCAGCGAAGGAAGGTTACGAGGCAGCCTTTGTCGGCTTTCTCGATTACTGCTGCGTCAAACTGGGCGTCGAGCTGATGCCGGCCCGCCGCTACTGGGCCATGTGCTTAGTCGTTGGGGCATTCAGGAATGCGGCCGACGAGTTCTTGCGGCGTGTGGTCGGTCCTTATGAGGACGAGAAGCGGGCCGAGTCGGGGGAAGTCTTCGATGAAAGTATTCTCCCCAAAAAGAGAAAATACGGATCGGTGGTCTAGATGAGCAGTCATCAAATGAGGATCTTTATTGGATATGATAGTCGGGAGCCAGTTGGATTTCATGTTCTGAGCTACTCCATACTTCGACGGGCCTCTACTCCAATTAGTATTTCACCGATTGCCTTAAATCAGCTTTCGGGAATATACAAAAGGTCAAGAGGCCCCACCGAATCCACGGAATTCTCCTTATCTCGCTTCTTAACTCCATATCTTTCGGGATACAAGGGCTATTCCCTCTTCTTGGACTCGGATATGTTATGCCTCGGAGATATTGCAGAGCTTTTCGACCTTGTTCTATCCATGCCAGTAAAGCCGGTCTATGTCTGCCAGCATGATTATACACCTCGGTCATCACGTAAAATGGATGGGGCAGTACAGGTAAAATATCATCGGAAAAACTGGTCTTCCCTAATGATATTCTCTAACGACCTATGTCTTAGATTGACTCCTCAATACATAAATATGGCGTCTGGACTTGACCTGCATCAATTCAACTGGATCGATCGTGATGCTATTGGCTCGCTACCGCTTGAATTTAATTATTTGGTTGGTGAGGACTGGCAGTCAAAATCACCACCAAAGATTATTCATTATACGAACGGGATCCCCGCTCTTCCTGGATATGAAAGCTGCGAGTATGCCGACCTCTGGCATGAAGAATTGCGGGAGATGATGAAACCATGCCAGGGATTAGTGGAACTCTAACAGACAACGCTTTCGACCTCGACGCGCTCTTCCTTGGTGGAGAATCTGAGGTTCTTGATCTGCCTTTCGATGGATTCTTTCCCGCTGCAGCAGCAGAAGAAGAGGAGGACGAAGTTGATATAGATGGATCCTGGCGCCAGCTTACTAATTGGCGTCAACTTGATGGGAAATATCGACCGCCAGGCGATTATCAATATTTATCCAATGGAAAGATTAGCACAAAAGGTCAAGCAGAAACTGGATTCATTGAATCGACGCACGAAGAGCGCTATGGTGTAGATAGAAAATATAAAGCATCTGGTAGTATCAAGCTCGGTGGAAAGATTGGCAACGTATTTGCGATTTCTGGCACCAAGAGCTATGTAGCATATGGTAGAACTGGTTTTCTAGGTGTAGCCAAAACGGGATACATCGTATCCTACATTAATTCAGAATATCTCACGGATCCACAGAAAAGCGCAATCAGGGAAGCTCAGGAGTTGGCATTCCTACTAAATATATAGCGTCGTATGGGGCTAAAATGGTATCGAAGAATTTACTCAGAGAGCTGGACGAGCAACTGACAGAGGCTATTCGCTTGCTTCAGGAGGGTGCATCATTTCCATTAATAGGCCTGTTATCTAATATGGCCAACATTACGAAATATCCGGAGAAGGACAATGACTCCAGAACCGTATTGTTTCATTCAAAAAGTGGCAGACATTCTGGTTCTCGTGATAATGGGGTGGGGCCTACTGGCAGTAATGGCCGGAGCTCTAGTAGCGATAAAAATGTTAAGAAAGAAGAGGGACTAGAAAAAAAGATCAGTATCGACAATATTGGGTATCATGGTCTGTATATCAAGGAATCCGATCAAGGAGATGACATTATATATGGAGTACTTCTAGTTCCGGATGAAGACGATCTCGACGGTGACAATTTCCCTGCTGAGGTAATTGCCAGGGCCTGCACAAAATACTCTGATAAATTGAAGGCTGACGAGCAGCATAAATATGCCAATCCAGAGCTTGAGGTCGTTGACAGCTTTATTTCACCAGAAGGATACAACATAGATGGAAACCCAGTCAAGACCGGCAGTTGGGTTGTCGGTATCAAGACAGACGACCAAGAGGTAGTCAGGAAAGTCAAGAGTGGTGAATATAAAGGTCTTAGCGTTGAGGGAAACGCGGTTGTACGGAGTCGAAATGATGGATAGAGTAGCCCTGACGGATGCTTCTGACATAATGAATGTTATGGGTCTGTATGATGTCCGTCGATTTGGATCTTTGAATTCTTCGGACAATACTGGCATATTCCAAGATGCCATGGATACCGCGTATTTCGATAAGATGGCCGGCATTTTCATTCCACAGCGCAGCGCTGTCATGCCATTCTCTCAGCTGAGAGTACTTCCGGGAATGTCCATTATATCGGCTGGCATAATTACCACGCGCCTTGCCCAACTTCCAGGCGTCAATGCCTCGGCCATAGTTAATGATCCAGTCCTGATGCCCAATAACTACTACATGCACGGCCAGGTATTCGAGGGATTCAAGATTGGCAAACTTGGTACAGAAGATACCATAGGGTGTGGAATTGAATTTCAATGCCGAACCGGGGAGGGATTCAGGATTGCCAAAATTAATGCTCTGAGCTTTCCTGAGGCTGGCATAAGACTCGCCCGCGGTGGAGCTCCGTGCTACCTGGAAGATTTGCACTTCTTCCGTAATGGCACATATGGACTAGATATTCAGCGAACAGGTAGTGACGTTTGGAACATGTTTCAATGCGTTGTCTTATCTGGAGACAACAACGGAAATGCCCTGGTTCGCATAAAGAATTGCGGAGTAGAATACGAAGCTTTCAGTTTTATCGGAGTAAAGGCTGAGGTTGGAACAGCCGGCAAACAGCTAAATGTTTTTGAGCTTGATAATTTGCGTGGCGTACAAGTATATATTCATAATATCTCCGGGCTTGTTGCAGCCGATGGAGCTCCAAATGCTTTTGTAAGGATTATGACAAGTGGTGCCAGAGTATCACTCATTGGTGCACGCGGAGTGTATCCATTAGCAATTAATGATACCGTTAGACCGCAGCAAGTTTTTCACTCAACAAACAGAATGGAGTTAGTATACAGCACAGGTAACGGTATTCTCAGGGAAACAATAGGCTAGTTAGCGACATTTCAGTAAGAAGGCATTGCTATTTTCTATTCGATGTTGATAAATTAACGATGTAGGCTAATTGTCATTCTAATATCTCTTTACCCAGATCCCACCCAAAGATCCCACAGTTGGCTGATGGATGAACAGAACCCCAGTACTTGGGGATGGAACATCCATGGCCCAAACCAATCACGATATTGTTGACCTGAACGTCGATTCCGTAAGTCTTGTTGGTCAGCCGGCCAATGACGAAAACTTTCTTGGCCTAAAGAAAGATGCCGATACTGGCCCAACTCCAGTTGGGGCGGCTAGTCAGGCCATACAATCTCTTATCGCCAACTCCGGGGCTGGTCTGTCGGATCAGGACAGGCAACTGCTCCAGCAAGTCGGTGAGTATCTTAAAACACTTGATGCTGACCAGACCACGGAACTTCCCCCACCGATCCAAGGTGAACAACCCCAAGTTCCACCCGTAGCACCCCAACCCATGAAGCCAATGACTCCTGGCATGGTACGAGAGTCAATG
>Ga0184637_10002363_pt1 | contig 12162 bp, 10 predicted proteins | sample PLM3_127_b2_FD_133143 | JGI IMG/M metagenome (GOLD analysis project Ga0184637, IMG submission 133143) | Groundwater sediment microbial communities from an aquifer in East River, Colorado, USA - PLM3_127_b2 | ecosystem: Environmental > Terrestrial > Soil > Riparian zone | place: USA: East River...
CCAGAAGCCCGACGCCGACCAGATCTCCCGACTCAACCACCGGCCCCATCGCACACTGCCCGCCTGGAACTACACCGTCGCTCCCGCACGAGAGATGTAGATTTGTTCCTGCGCCTACACTAATCCCACTACCGTCCTTCGGATAGAGTTTCAGGGTCGAAGTCCAAGCCTCTCCGCGAGCCCCGCGGGCACGAAGAAGTGGTTCACGCTGATGGAAGGGTTGAATCCGCCCTTCGGCCGGTAGGGATAGACGGTCCGGGTGCGCGTGCAGTAGGCGTCAGCGCGCACGTAGCCGGCGTGCCGGGCGCACTCGCTCCAGGGCGCGAGCATCGTTCGGCCGAGCCTTGCGGGGCGTGGCGGCGGCTCCGCGGGCCGGAGGGCCTGGCCGCTCTTGTCGTGCACGTACTTGAAGCCCGCGTGGTAAGTGTTCCACGCGGTAGCCCTGAGATCGTCGATGGAGAGGGCGCTCTCTTCGGTGAAGAGCAGGAGGAAGCCCGCCTGATGGTAGCCGCGGAAGACTTCGACCATGCTCTCGTCCGTCTGTCCGCGCGCTTCGTGGAATCCGTTTCCCACGAGCATCACCGCGCCCTCGGGTGAAAGACCGGCGCTCTGAAGCGCCGAGAGCAGCGCGTCCGGCCGGCCGATGTCCGCCTGCCGGACGAAAATCATGCTCGTGGGCAGGGCGCCCCGCCGCCGCTCGTCCATCGCGGCGTCGATCGCCGCGTCCTCGAGATCGGCGCCCACGTAATGGAGCGCATCTGCCGAACGCGCGTAGCGCTGGCGCGTCGCCTCGCCGCGGCCGATCGCGTGCTCGATGAAAACCCCGTACTGAAATCCGGTGTCCCGGCAGAAGCGGTCGAGCGCGTCGTTCGCCTGCTCGAAGGTCGCTCGGTTCGCGTCCTGGCTCGCGCCCACGTTCTCGCCGCGGCTCACGTGGGCCGAAGACGTCCCCTGGAGGAGGATCTCACGGCATCGCTGCATGTACGGATGGTAGGTCTCGACAATCCCGAAGGGTCCAGGTCCCCGGGAAAACCCTCTCGCTCCCACCGTCGTGACCCGGTAGCTCTCCCCTTCCCTCTTCATCCAGCCGGAAGCCGTGAGCACCTCGAGGGCACCCGAGGCGACGACGGGGTGGGGGCGGCTCCATTCCTCGGGCCGCACCGAGGCGGCCTCGACCAGGGCCGACGTGAGACCGCCCGCCCGGAGCCCGAGCACGACGGGAAGGAGGCGATAGCCGAGTCCCAGCTCGTCGGGGTCGGCAATCCAGTGGTTTTGACGGAAGTCGATGCGCCGCCTCGCGCCCTGACCGAGGTCGAGGAGGATTTCCAGCTCCTCGTTCGAGAGCACCGCGCCGGCAAAGAGACGCCGCCATAGACCCGTGACGCTCGCGGGAATTGACGTGGGGAGGGGCCCGACGCGGAAAAATAGGTCGCGCACGCGGGGATGGCCGGCGATGCGAAAGCCTTCGTCGTACTGTTCGACGAGGCCGCGAGAGAGAAGGAAATGGAGGTCCTTGTCGAGCTCGCCGGGGTCTAGCGCCCGCGTCTTGCCGTCGATCTCGACTTCACAGCCATCGGGGTAGAGCGCCTCGCCCTCGAGAAGCCTTCCGAGAAGTCCGAGGGCGGCGAACGCGCCAAGGACGTGCCGCATGAGCCACAGGTCCGGAGGGGCGGTGATGGCGGCGGTGAGCGCCACCTGGCGAACGACGGTTACGGCGTCCTGAATCGATTTCTTCTCTGCCGCCGCCGAAGCGCCGCTCGCCTCGAACGCGGTCGCGAGCTTGTCGCACGCTTCCAGGACCTTCTGGCCCATCCCAAGAAGGTGGGGGACGCGATCGCGGAACGTCTCCCATGCGCCCTGCTGCAGGTACGGGAAACCCGCGCTCGAGACTCCCGTCGGTTGCACGAGCACCGGGACGAGAAGCTCCGCGAGACGATCGCCCGCCGCCGCGGACTCCAGGATCTCCGTCATCTTCGAGTGACTAGACATCGAGCCTTCTACCCCGTCCTTGTTCCCGCCCTTTCTCGTACACCACTTTCGCCGCCGCCACGTCCTCGATGGCGATCCCCTGTGACTCGAAAAGCGTGATGGCCCCGGGCTCGCGGATGAAGCCGCCAAGGACGACGTCCCCAAGCTCGCGGACGCTCTCCCAGGATAGCTTCCCCGCTTCGACTACGGCGAACAGATCGCCGCACTCGATCTTCGCCTGCTCCACCGAGTCGGCGGCGATGACGTCCGCGCGCGTCACCGCGAGCTCGTCGATCTCGCGGCGGGTGAGGGCGTTCGAGCCGGCCGCGTTCACGTGGTGCCCGGGCTCGAGCCAGGCGCCGAGAAGAACCGGCTCTTTGGAGCTCGTCGCGGTCACGAGGATTTCGGACTCGGACGCCACTTCCTCGGGGCGCGAGGCCGGACGCACGGGGAGCTCCAGGACCTTCGTCATCTCGTCGCAGAACGTATTTCGCCGCTCCGGGTCGCGGCTCCAGACCGTCACGCGCGAAACGTCGCGCGACGCGGCGAGGGCCTCGAGCTGCGATCGCGCTTGCCAGCCGCTTCCGTAGATTCCCACGCGCGACGCCTCCCGGGGCGCGAGGGTGCGGGTCGCGACCGCGGTCGCGGCGCCCGTGCGGATCTGCCCGAGGCGGTCGGCCGCCATCATCGCCACGAGCTCACCTTTGCCGGACTCGAAGAGGAGGAAATAGAAGCGCGCGCCGGAGGGTCCGGTGGTATAGACCTTGAGCCCGGCGTAACCGAGGGCATCGCTCCCGGCGGACATGACGTGCAACACGAGCTTGTCCAGACGGACCCGCCCTCGCGGCCGGTTCACGGCCTTTCCCTCGCCCAGCAGACGAAAGGCTTCCTCGACGCGGGCCACCGCTTCCGTCATCGGAAGCAGAGCCCCGACTTCCTCTTCGGTGAAAAACGTCGCCATTTCTTTGACTCTCCTCGGATCGGATGATAGATCAACGAGGTCATCATGAGCGTTCCGGCAGACGAGTACCGCTTCTGTCCCAAATGCGGGGGAGCGCTCGATTCCAAGATTCTCAAGGAAAACGAGCCGGAGAGGCTCGTCTGCCGACTCTGCGAGTTCGTCTTCTTTCAGAATCCCAAGGTCGCGGCGGGGACTCTCTTTGAGCTCGACGGGAAGCTCGTGCTCCTGAAGCGGGCGATCGAACCGGGCTATGGAAAGTGGGTGTTCCCGGGCGGGTTCGTCGATCGCGGGGAGACGGTGGTCGAGGCGGCGATCCGCGAGACCCGCGAAGAAGCGAACGTCGAAGTGCGCGTTCGGGAGCTTTTGGACGTCTTCTCTTACTCCGGCTCGCCCATCGTGGTCGTGGTCTACGTAGCCGACGTCGTCTCGGGAGAACCGCGAGCCGCGGACGAGAGCCTGGAGCTCCAGACGTTCGAGCCTTCGGACATTCCCTGGGAGGAGCTCGCCTTCCCGAGTACCCGCGACGCTCTCCGCGCCTACGCGCGGCGCTATTTCTGCCCGCGGAAGGAACCGCGAAAGAGGAGGACCTCTTGAATCGTTTCGTCGGAAAAGTCGTCCTCGTCACCGGAGCGAGCCGAGGGATCGGCCGCGCGATCGCCGAAGCGTATCTCGAGGAGGGCGCCAAGGTCGCGCTCTGCGCTCGGTCGCTCGGGGAGCTCGAGAGGCTCGCCGATGCGTGGAACCGGAAGGACCGCCGCGCCATCGCCCTGAAGTGCGACGTGACGTCGCGGGAAGAGGTCGCGCGCGCTCTCGACGAGGTGGAGAAGAGCTGGGGGAAGCTTCATGTCCTCGTCAACAACGCAGGCATCTCGGGGCGGACGCCTATGAGCCCTCCGGGCCCTTCGGGCCCTTCGGACAAAGACGGCGACGAGTTGTGGGATCGGATCCTGACCACGAACCTGAAGGGGAGCTACGTCGTGACGCGGCACGCTCTTCCGCTCATGAGCTCGGGCGACGGACGCATCGTCAACATGTCTTCGGTCCTCGGCCGGTTCGGCGTTGCCGGATACGCCGCCTACTGCACGGCGAAGCACGGAATCATCGGCTTCACCCGGGCGCTCGCCCTCGAGCTCGCGCCCCGAGGAATCACCGTGAACGCCCTCTGCCCCGGATGGGTGGAGACGGACATGGCGGAACAGGGGATCCGCGAGTCGGCGGCGGTCCTCGGAATCTCTCGGGAAGAGTTTCGCGAGCAGGCGATCGCAGGGGTTCCGCTCAAGCGGTTCATCGATCCGCCCGAGGTGGCGAAGCTCGTGCTCTACCTCACCTCGGACGACGCCTCGGCGATCACCGGTCAGGCCTACAACATCTGCGGGGGACAAGTGATGAGCTGAAGCTCCGTGCTAAGATCCTGGTGTAAGAAGGGGGATATGGGGATAGGAGGAGATATGGGGATGAAGAAATACATCTTTTCTATTTATCCCATTATCTCCTCCATCTCCCTATCCCCCTTCTTACACTCTTTTATTTCACCGTGAGGGCGTGACACGATGAGCGAGAAAGTCAAAGTCTACGGAAAGAGCGGCTGACCCTATACCACTGCGGCCCGTGAGGCCTATGCGGATCGAGGGGTCGACTATTACGACGTGAAGTCCAACCCGGAGTTCATGAAAGAGATGCTCGCGGTGACCGGCGGCGGAAGGGCCGTCCCCGTCATCGTCGACGGCGGGAAAGTGACCGTCGGCTACGGCGGAACGTGAGGCGTTTGATAGCCGGCAGTTCGCCGGTTCGAAGAAAAACATGACGACGCCTTCCTGGAAGCACGTGATCGGCATCCTCGGAGGCCTCGGCCCCCACGCCCACATCGAGTTCGAAAGCCTTCTTCTCGACGCCACCGGAAAGGTGCTCGGGAGACCTGCCTTCGACCAGGATTACCCGGACTGGGTGGTTTCGTCGATGCCGATGACTCCGGACCGGACCCGCGCCCTTCTCGAGGGATCGGAGTCTCCGGTCGAGGCGATGCTCGAGAGTGCTTCGCGGCTCTCGAAAGCGGCCTTCGCCGTCATTCCCTGCAACACCGCCCACGCGTTTCTCGAGGAAGTCCGGCGTCGCTCCCGGCTCCCCTTTCTCGACATGATCCAGTTGACCGCCGAGCGCGCCGTCGAACGTGAGGGAGAGAGAGGGTGCATTGGCCTTCTGGCCGCGACGGGGACGCTCAAGAGCGAGCTCTACCGGACCAAGATTCGCGCGCTCGCGCCGGAAGCGCGCGTCGTGAGCCCGCTCGATCTTCGGAACGGCGAGGAGCTCCAGGAACGGCTCGTCATGGAGCCCATCTTCGGCCCGTTGCAGAACGGTGGAACCTATGGAGGAAGAGCCGGGGGCGGCATCAAGTCGGGAGCGTTTCGCGATCCTAAAAAACGTGAGGAGCTCGCGGAGCCGATGCGGGAGGCCGCGCGGCAGCTCGCGGACGCCGGCGCTTCGATCGTTCTCACCGCCTGCACGGAGATTCCACTCGTCCTCGGCCGCGACGCGGTCGGGGAGATTCCGCTCCTCGATCCCATGGCGGTCGCGGCCGAAGAAGCGGTAGCGATCGCGCTCGGCAGAAAGCCCCTCCCCGCCTGATGCACATACTCGGAAGCGCCGCGATGCGCGACGCCGACCGGCGCACGATCCAGGAGATCGGCATCCCGGCCTCGGTCCTGATGGAAAGCGCCGGCCGCGCCGTGGTGCGGACGATGATGGAGCGAATCGATGACCTTTCGTCTCGATCCGTTCTCGTCGTCTGCGGCAAGGGAGGAAACGGGGGAGACGGGCTGGTGGTGCTGCGGACGCTCGCGTGCCTGGGCTACGAGGCGCGCGCCGTGGTCCTCGCTCCGTTCGAAAGCCTTTCGGCCGAGGCCCTCGACAATCTCCAGTCGGCCCTGAAGCTCGGGCTTTCCGTCGAGTCCGCGCCGACGGTCGAGGCGTGGGGCGACGTCCTCTCCCAGGTCGCCTCCGCCGACGTCGTGGTCGACGCCATCTTTGGCACCGGGCTCAGCGAGCCGCCGCGCGGGTTCTACCAGCGGGTGATCGAGGATCTGAACTCTCTCGAAACTCTCCGGGTCGCACTCGACGTGCCCTCGGGTTTGTCCTCGGACTCGGGAAGCGTTGCCGGCGCCGCCTTCGACGCCGATCTCACGATCGCCCTCGCGGCGCCGAAGGTCTGCCACTTCATTCCGCCAGCCTCGGAGATCTGCGGAGAGGTCGAGGTAGTCGAGATCGGAATCCCGCCGCGGTTTCTCGTAAGCTCGGAGCCAAGGCTCGAGACCATCGAGCCCGCGGCTCTCGCCGAAGCCATCCCCCGGCGCGGGCGCCTGAGCCACAAGGGGACCTACGGACGTCTCCTGATCCTCGCGGGCTCGGTGGGAAAGACCGGCGCCGCGCTCATGGCGGCGGAAGCGGCGCTTCGCACAGGAGTCGGCCTGGTCACCGTCGCGTCCGCGAAGAGCGCCATTCCCATGATGGCGCCCCGGCTCCCCGAGGCCATGTGGGAGCCGCTCCCCGAGACCGATTCGGGCGCGGTTTCCAGGAAGGCCGATTCAAGGCTTCGCGAGCTCCTGCGCGAGCGCGACGCTCTCGCTCTTGGACCCGGGCTCGGGACCGACGAGGAGACGGTCGCTCTGATTTTGGGGATAGTGAGCGACTCCGAGATCCCGACTGTGGTTGACGCCGATGGTCTCAACGCTCTCTCGAGGAAGCGAGAGGCGATTCCCGCGGGCCGCGCTCTCGCGCTCACGCCCCACCCGGGCGAAGCGGGAAGGCTCCTCGGCTTGCCGGTGAAAGAGGTCGAAGCCGATCGCTTGCGGGCCGCGCGAAGGCTCGCGCAAGAAACGAAAACCCACGTGCTTCTCAAGGGCTACCGGACGCTGGTCTCGGACCCGCGAGGAAACGTCCAGGTGAACCTCACGGGCAACGCGGGAATGGCGACGGGAGGAACGGGCGACGTCCTCACCGGGATCGTGGGCGCTCTACTGGCTCAGGGCGCCGCCATCGAGGAGGCCCTTCCGCTGGGAGCCCACCTCCACGGTCTCGCGGGAGACATGGCCGCGGCGGCCATCGGACAGACTTCCCTCGTCGCGACCGATCTCATCGGGAAGCTCCCGGAAGCCCTCCGCAGCCTGGGGGCGGATTGACGGAGCCTAGAGAAAGGTCCGAGGTCACGGACAGCCCCGAGAAAACGTTCGCCGCGGCCTTGGAGCTCGCCCGGGGCAATCCAGGAGCCTCCCTCTTCTATCTTCACGGCGACCTCGGAGCAGGAAAAACTATTTTCGCCAAGGGAATCGCGTCCTTTCACGGCATCGATCCGAGCGGGGTCACGAGCCCCACGTTCGCGCTCGTGCAGCGGCACAGCGGCGGGAACAGGGTCCTCTACCATATCGACCTCTACCGCATCGACGGCGAGCGGGAGCTCGCTGAGCTGGGAATCGAGGAGCTGGAGGAGGAAGGGGCGGTGCTGGTGGTAGAGTGGGCCGAAAAGCTGGGCCGGCGTCGCCGGGAGGACGGAATCGACGTCACTCTCGAGGTCGCGGGAGAGAATCAGAGGAGGATCACGATACGGTGCCCATGAGACTCGGGGGAATCATCACGGCGCTCGCGCTCCTCGCGGGATGCGACGATTCGTCGACGGCTACCGCTCCGCCGCCGACAAACGCGGGAATCAACGTCCTCTTCATCACCATCGACACTCTCCGGCCAGACCACCTGAGCGCGTATGGCTACCCGCGGAAGACGAGCCCCGCGATCGACGAGCTGGCGTCGAAGGGAGTGGTCTTCGATCTCGCCTTCACCTATTGGCCCAAGACCCGCGGAAGCTTCGCCGCGATATTCACGAGCCTCTACGCCTCCCAGCACGGCCTCACGGTGCGCGACCGGGACCTTCCCGAGTTCAACGAGACTCTGGCCGAGGTCTTCCAGAGGGCGGGCTACCGGACCGCCGCGGCGGTCGACAACGGGAACCTCGATTCCAGGCTCGGCTACGCCCAGGGCTTCGAGACGTACGAGGAGACGTGGCTTCGAGCGGAGAGCGAGCTCGAGCGAACAGAGGTAACCACCCGGTTCGCCGAGGAGCTCCTCGCGAGCAAGGACGACCCCCGTCCGTTCTTTTTGTGGCTCCACTATGTGAACCCTCACACCCCCTACGATCCTCCGCACGAGATCTTGAGCCGGTTCCAGGGAGACGGACTCGTCCCCCGGGCAAGCGTGCTCCCGAAGGTCGTGGGGTTTCATGGCGGCGTCAACCGCAACCTGGCGACGGCCGGCGCACGCACCTGGGGGGACTACATCGATCGCTACGATGCGGAGATCCTGCTCGCGGACGAGCACGTCGGCCGCGTCCTGAAATCCCTGAACGAGGGTCCCCACGCGGGAACCACGATCGTGGCCCTCACCTCGGACCATGGCGAGAGCCTGGGCGAGCACGGTTACTACTTCGACCACGGCGACGACCTCTTCAACCCCTCGCTCCGGATCCCTTTCGTCCTCTCGTTCCCTGGATTTCTTCCCACGGGCGAGCGGGTCGACGCCTTCGTGTCGAGCCTCGACATCTACCCCACTCTCCTCGACCTCGCGCAGCTACCCTTCCCCACGGGACCTCCCGGCCTTCAGGGAAGCTCGGCCCTTCCGCTCATCCGCGGCACCAGGTCCCGCCTGAAGGACCATCTCTTCTTTCAAAACGACCGTCACCTGACGGCGATCTCGAACGGCCGGCTGAAGCTCGTGCAACACCCGGCGGGCGAAGGGAGCGCCGGCTCCCTCGAGCTCTACGACATGTACCGAGACCTGGAGGAGACCGAGGATCGATACCTCGGCTCGGAGACGCACGTGGGGCCGCTCGAGGCGGAGCTCCGGAGCTTCCTCACCCGGACCGTCGCCTGGCAGCAGGAGACCATGGAAAAGCGAGCGCCGGCGAAGGCGGACTGCGATCTTTCGGAGGCGACGCGGAGAAGCCTCGAGATCCTCGGCTACGTCGAGGAGGAAACGGGCGCGGTTCCGTGCCGTAGCGCCGTGCCGTAGCACCCGTTGTGCTACTCTTTCTCCGTGAAAGAGAAGCGCATCGCCGTCATTCCCGGGGACGGAATCGGAATCGACGTAACCCGGGAAGCGCTCGCGGTTCTTTCGACACTCGGAGACGTCACCGGAGCCCGCCTCGCCGTCCAGGAGTTCGACTTCGGAGCCGAGCGTTACCTGAAAACCGGGGTCTCGCTCCCCGAGGGAACCTACGAGATGTTCCAGCGGGACTTCGACGCCCTCTTCATCGGCGCTCTCGGCGATCCCCGGGTCCCCGACATGGCGCACGCGCGGGACATCCTTCTTGGCACCCGCTTCGTCCTCGACCTGTACGCGAACCATCGGCCGGTCAAGCTCCTCCACGACGACCTCTGCCCGCTCAAGGGCCGCGGCCGGAAGGACGTGAACTTCGTCGTCTTCCGCGAGAACACCGAAGGCTCCTACGTCGGGATGGGGGGCATCTTCAAGAAAGGGACTCCGGACGAGATCGCGACCCAGGAGGACATCAATACCCGTAAGGGCGTCGAGCGCATCATCGAGCACGCGTTTCGCCACGCGAAGGCGAACGGCCTCACCAAAGTCACGATGAGCGACAAATCGAACGCTCTCCGCTTCGGGCACGACCTCTGGCAGCGGGTCTTCGCCGAGGTCTCGAAGCGCTATCCGGAGATCGAGGCGAACCACCTCTACATCGACGCTCTCGCGCTCCAGATGGTGAAGAACCCCGCGCAGTTCCAGGTGGTCGTCACCTGCAACATGTTCGGCGACATCGTGACCGACCTTGGCGCGGCGCTCCAGGGTGGGCTCGGAATGGCCGCCTCCGGCAATATCAACCCCAGCGGAGTATCGATGTTCGAGCCGGTGCACGGCTCCGCGCCCAAGTACGCGGGAAAAAACGTCGCCAATCCCTTCGGAGCGATCCTGTCGGCCCAGATGATGCTCGACCACCTCGGTTTCCGCGACGAGGCGGCGCTCGTCGAGAAGGCGGTAGTCGCGGCGATCGAGAGCCGGGAGACGCCGCAAGAACTGGGCGGAAACCTCGGAACCCGTGAGGTGGGAGAGGCGGTCTCGCGGCGGATCCGCGAGCTGGGCTCAGTATAAGATCGCGCTCTCCCCGCGCTCGCGGATGAGCCTTTCGAAATGCGCCACGAATCGGTCACTCCCGATCCCGCGGGAACGGCCGCAACCACCGTCGCCGTTCGCAGGAACTCTGCCTTGCGATCGTCGTCGATGCCGTCGGTTGCCAGGCGACCGCGAGCACCAGCAGGAGCAGGCTCTTCCCCACCCATCGAGTATAATCCTTCGCATGAAACGCACACGAACCATCGCCGCTCTCGGCTCGGCCGCGCTCCTTTTCGCCGTCGCCCTGTCCGCGCAGGTTACGAAATACGTTCGCTACGCCCACCAGGGAGGGACGTCGTTCGGGATCCTCGAGGGCGACCAGATCCGGGAGCTCGACCGCTCCCCGATCGAGAGTGGAAAGCCCACGGGAAAGACCGTGGCGCTCTCGAGCGTCCGGCTCCTCGCTCCGGTAGAGCCATCGAAAGTGATCGCGGTCGGACTGAACTACAAGAGCCACATCGGCAACGCCGAGCCCGCCAAGTATCCCCCGCTTTTCGCGAAGCTCCCGACCTGCATCGTCGGCCCGGAGGCGGACATCGTATATCCCGAAGGCGCTTCGAACACCCATTTCGAGGGCGAGCTCGTCGTGGTCATCGGGAAGAAAGCGAGCCGCGTCTCCAAGCAAGAGGCTCCGCAGTACATCTTCGGAGTCACCGCCGGAAACGACGTGAGCGAACGGGACTGGCAGCGCGACGATCTCCAGTGGTTCCGCGCCAAGGCTTCCGATACGTTCGGGCCTCTCGGGCCCGCGATCGTGACCGGCCTCGACCACAACGACCTCCTGCTCCAGACGAGGCTCAACGGCAAGACGCTCCAGGAGCAGCGGACCAGCGATCTCCTCTTCGACGTCGAAGACATCGTGAGCTACATCAGCCAGTTCGTGACCCTGATGCCCGGGGATGTGATCTATACCGGCACCCCAGGGGCCACGAGCGCGATGAAACCCGGAGACGTGGTGGAGATCGAGATCGAGGGAATCGGAATCCTCCGCAACAAGATCGCCGCCTCCAGCACCGATCCTAAAACCGGAAACTGAAGGCGGCGCAGCGACTCATCGTTCCCCTCGTCACCCCTTTCGCCAAAGGCGGCGAGGTGGATTCTGGCGCTCTCGCGACGCTCCTCGAGTATGCGATCGGCGAGAGCGCTTCCGCCCTGATGCCGACGGCGTTGACCGGACCTCCTCAATTACCTCGGTCGCAAGTCGAACGCCGCCATCTCCCGGAGGTTTCGCACCAGCAAGATGCCCTCGGCCATCGCGGGGTGGTTCCAGGTCTTTCCCTCGATGGCGCTGAAGCGCGCGATCTCGTCGAGCTTTTCCGGAGTGGCGCGGACGAGCGCCAGATCGCCGTCTTCGCCGAGCACGATCACGTGGCCTGAGGCGAGCAGAACCTGGCCATGGCCGTAACGGCCGCCCTTCCACAGGCGCTCACCGGTACGGGCGTCCATGCAGGCAAGGATGGCTTCGTCGAGGCCGTAGATGTAGCCCTCGTGAAGAACGGAGCTCGTGAACTTGTTCTTCATGTGAACGTTCTCCCACACGCGGCGCGCCTCGAGACGCTCGCCGCTCCCGCCTTTCAATTCGACGAGTGCGGCGCCGTGCCCGTAGCCTGCGGAGACGAAAACGTGGTTCTCGTCGACGACGATCGGCTGGGCGGCGTTGACGTCGTAGCTCGTCGTCCAGGGGTAGTCCCAAAGAAGAGCGCCGTCCTCGACGCGAAGGCCCATCAGGCGCTTCGCGCTCATGACGAGGAGCTGTCGCTGCCCCGTGAGGGTCGCGATCATCGGCGCGGTGTAGGCGGCGCCGTCGTCGAGGGAGCGCCAGACCGGCTTTCCACTCTCCACCTCGTAGGCGACGAACGATGCTCCCCGGCCGCCTCCCGGATTCACGATTACCATGCCGTCGACGACGAGCGGTGACGCGGCCATGCCCCAGGTCAGATTCGCCGCCCCGGCATCGTCGAGAATGTTCGTTCGCCAGACGACCGACCCATCGGACGCGTCCAGCTTGCGAAGCTCGCCGGTAGCGCCGAGGGCGTAGACGAAGCCGTCGGACCAGGTGGGCGTCG
>Ga0184637_10002364_pt1 | contig 12161 bp, 10 predicted proteins | sample PLM3_127_b2_FD_133143 | JGI IMG/M metagenome (GOLD analysis project Ga0184637, IMG submission 133143) | Groundwater sediment microbial communities from an aquifer in East River, Colorado, USA - PLM3_127_b2 | ecosystem: Environmental > Terrestrial > Soil > Riparian zone | place: USA: East River...
GCCGGACGACGGGAACCTGGTGCTCCTGGTCGGCTACCAGGCGGCCGGCACGCGCGGGCGCGCCTTGCTCGACGGCGCCTCGATGGTGAAGGTGCACGGCGCGCTGGTGCGGCCCCGCGCCCGCATCCTGACGCTGCACGGGCTGTCGGGCCACGGCGACAGCGACCGCCGCGCCGAGTATCCGCGCGAGCTGTGGGCGCGCGAGGTGATGGCGGTGGTGAGGGACGCCGGCTTCGGGGGTCCGCCGGTCGTGGTCGGTCACAGCATGGGCGGCTTCGTTGCGATCGCCACCGCGGCGGAGTTCGGCGACCGGCTCGCCGGTGCGGTGATCCTCGACTCGCCGGTGCGCCGACTCGACGCGGAAGAGGAGGAAGGCGCGCGGGGCAAGGCGTTCCGCAATCCGAAGGTCTACCCCGACGTCGAGACCGCGCTGCGCCACTTTCGCACCGTCCCCGATCAGCCGACGTCGCTTCCCTACGTGATCGACCACGTCGCGCGTGAATCGCTGGTCCGGGTCGAGAACCCCGAGACCCGCGAGGCCGGCTTCACGTGGAAGTTCGATCCGGTGATCTTCCGCCGCGTGACGCCGCGGGCCGCCCGCGAGCTGCTCGCCAACGTGAGCTGTCGCGTGGCGTTGTTCCGGGCCGAGAACGGGCTCGTGACCCCCGACATCGGCGAGTACATGTACGAGCTGCTGGGCCGGAACGCGCCGGTGATCGAGATCCCCGAGGCCTATCACCACATCATGCTCGACCAGCCGCTCTCGCTGGTGACCGGCCTGCGCACGCTGCTCGCCGACTGGGAGCACTCGGTGCCGCGCGGGCGGCGAACTTGATCTCGGCTTGACGCGATCGGGCCCCGCCGGAACACTGACGAGAAGTCATGGCCCACCGCCCGTCCTCTGCCGCGCCGGGCGCGCTGCCGGAGCGCAAGCCCGCGTGGCTGCGCGTCCGGGTGCGCGAGACGCCCGAGTTCCTGGATACCCGGGCGCTGTTGCGCCGCCTGTCGCTGGGGACGGTCTGCGAGGAGGCGGCTTGTCCCAACATCCACGAGTGCTGGACGAACCGACACGCGACGGTGATGGTGCTGGGGTCGGTGTGCACGCGCGCGTGTGCGTTCTGCAACGTCGCGACCGGCGTGCCGGACCGCGTGGACCCGGACGAGCCCGACCGGCTCGCGGAAGCGGTCGCGGAGCTGGGCCTGCGCCACGTGGTGATCACGTCGGTCGACCGCGACGATCTCGCCGACGGCGGCGCGCTGCACTTCGTGCGCTGCATCGAGAGCATCCGCCGGCGCACGTCTGACACCACGATCGAGATCCTGACGCCCGATTTCCGCCACAAGGAGGGTGCGATCGAACGCGTCGCGGCCGCCCGGCCGGACGTCTACAACCACAACGTCGAGACTGTGCCGCGGCTCTACCGGCGGATCCGACCGGGTGCCTCCTTCGCGCACTCGGTGGGCCTCCTGGGCCGCGTCAAGCGGCTCGAGCCCGCCACCTTCACCAAGTCGGGGCTGATGGTCGGGCTCGGCGAGGAGGCGGACGAGGTGCTCGCGGTGATGGACGATCTGCGCGCCGCCGGCGTCGAGTTCCTGACGATCGGACAGTACCTGCGCCCGACGCCCCGCCACGCGCCCGTGGCGCGCTACGTCGAGCCCCCCGAGTTCGCCGCCTATCGCGAGGCAGCCACCCAGCGCGGCTTTCTGCTCGTGTCTTCTTCTCCGCTCACGCGCTCGTCCTACCATGCCGATCGGGATTTCGAACGGCTGCGCGCGGCGCGCTCCGAAGCCGCGCCGCGCTGAGCCCGGAGTAGAGCCCATGGCCGATCGCCCGATCGACAGCGACCCCCAGGAGACCCAGGAGTGGCTCGACGCGCTCGACGAGACGCTCCAGCGCGAGGGCGCGCTGCGCGCGCACTTCCTGATCGAGCAGCTGATCGACAAGGCGCGCCGCTCGGGCGCCCATCTGCCGTACAAGGCCACCACCGCCTACCTGAACACGATCCACGCGAACGACGAGAAGAAGGCGCCGGGCGAGCCGGGCCTCGAGCACCGGATCCGTTCGATCATCCGCTGGAACGCGCTCGCGCTGGTGGTGCAGACCAACCGCAAGAGCGCCGAGCTCGGCGGCCACATCGCGAGCTTCGCGAGCGCAGCAACGCTCTACGACGTGGGCTTCAACCATTTCTTCCACGCCCCCACCGACGACTTCGCCGGCGACCTGCTCTACATCCAGGGGCACAGCTCGCCCGGCATCTACGCGCGCGCGTTCCTCGAAGGGCGGATCAGCGAGCAACAGATGCACCGCTTCCGGCAGGAGGTAGGCGAGCGGGGCCTGTCGTCCTACCCGCATCCGTGGCTGATGCCCGACTTCTGGCAGTTCCCGACCGTGTCGATGGGGCTCGGCCCGATCCTGGCGATCTACCAGGCGCGCCTGATGAAGTATCTCGAGCACCGCGGCCTGATCGACGCCAACGAGCGCAAGGTGTGGGCGTTCATGGGCGACGGCGAGATGGACGAGCCCGAGTCGCTCGGTGCGATCGGCCTCGCCGCGCGCGAGAAGCTCGACAACCTGATCTTCGTGGTGAATTGCAACCTGCAGCGCCTCGACGGGCCGGTGCGCGGCAACGGCAAGATCATCCAGGAGCTCGAGGGCACGTTCCGCGGCGCCGGCTGGAACGTGATCAAGGTGATCTGGGGCGACCGCTGGGACCCGCTGCTCGCGCGCGACAAGAAGGGCCTGCTGCTCCAGCGCATGGAGGAAGCGGTCGACGGCGACTACCAGAACTACAAGGTTCGCGGCGGCGCCTACACGCGCCAGCACTTCTTCGGGAAGTACCCGGAGCTGGCCCAGATGGTCGCCAACATGACCGACGACGACATCTGGCAGCTGAACCGCGGCGGTCACGACCCGCAGAAGATCTACGCCGCCTACGCCGCGGCCAGCGAGCACATCGGCCAGCCGACAGTGATCCTGGCTAAGACGGTGAAGGGCTACGGCATGGGCGAGGCCGGCGAGGGGCAGAACATCACCCACCAGCAGAAGAAGATCGGCGAGAACGCGCTGCGCGCATTCCGCGACCGCTACCGGATCCCGATCCCCGACGAGCGGATCGCCGAAGCGCCGTTCTACAAGCCCGCCGAGGACAGCTCCGAGATGCGCTACATGCACGAGCGGCGACAGGCGCTGGGCGGCTACCTGCCGGCACGCCGCGCACGCACGCCGCGCCTCGACGCGCCGCCGCTCGAGACGTTCGACAACGTGGTGAAGGGCTCGGGCAAGCGCGAGATCTCGACCACGATGGCGTTCGTGCGGATCCTCACCGCGCTCGCGCGCGACCCGCAGCTCGGTAAACGCGTCGTGCCGATCGTCGCCGACGAGGCGCGCACGTTCGGCATGGAGGGCCTGTTCCGCCAGCTCGGCATCTACGCGTCGGAAGGCCAGCTCTACGAGCCGGTCGACCACGAGCAGGTGATGTACTACCGCGAAGACCGCGAGGGACAGATCCTACAGGAGGGCATCAACGAAGCGGGTGCGTTCTCATCGTGGCTCGCGGCCGGGACGGCCTACGCCAACCACGGCGTCGCGCTGATCCCGTTCTTCATCTTCTACTCGATGTTCGGCTTCCAGCGCGTCGGCGACCTGGCCTGGGCCGCCGGCGACTCGCGCGCGCGCGGCTTCCTGCTCGGCGGTACGTCGGGCCGCACCACGCTCGCCGGCGAGGGCCTCCAGCACCAGGACGGCCACAGCCACCTGCTCGCGTCGACGATCCCGAACTGCGTCGCCTACGACCCGACCTACGCCTACGAGCTGGCGGTGATCATCCAAGACGGCCTGCGCCGCATGCTGACGGAGCAAGAAGACGTCTTCTACTACATCACGGTGCTGAACGAGAACTACCACCACCCTGAGCTGCCCGAGGGCGTCCGCGAGGGCATCGTGCGCGGCATGTACCTGCTCCAGCAGGGTGCTACCGGCGCGAATCCGCGCGTTCAGCTCCTGGGCGGCGGCGCGATCCTGCGCGAGGTGCGCGCGGCGGCGGAGCTCTTGCGCAACGACTGGGGCGTCGAGGCCGACGTGTGGAGCGTCACCAGCTTCAACGAGCTGCGGCGCGAGGGGCTCGACGCCTCGCGCTGGAACCTGCTGCATCCCGAGGAAGCGCCGCGCAGCGCGACGGTGCAGCGCGAGCTCTCGGGCCGGCACGGGCCGGTGGTGGCCGCCACCGACTACCTGAAGGCGCACGCCGATCAGATCCGGCCGTTCGTGCCGGGCCGCTACGTCGTGCTGGGCACCGACGGCTTCGGGCGCTCCGACACGCGCGAGCGGCTGCGCCACTTCTTCGAGGTGAACCGCTACTACGTGACCGTCGCGGCGCTCTCGGCGCTGATGGACGACGGCGCGCTGCCGCCCGCGACGGTCGCGAAGGCAATCGAGAAGTACGGGATCGATCCTGCGAAGCCCCCGCCGGCGAGGTCGTGAGGATGGGCGAGAAGCGGGAGGTCCTGCTTCCGGACATCGGCGACTTCGCCGACGTCGAGGTCGCCGAGGTGCTGGTGTCGAGCGGGCAGCGCGTGGCGGCGGAGCAGTCGCTGATCGTGCTCGAGAGCGACAAGGCGAGCATGGAGATTCCATCGCCGGTGGCAGGCGTGGTCGTGGAGATGAAGGTGTCCGTCGGCGATCGCGTCAGCGAGGGCACATTGATCGCGATCGTCGAGGTCGACGGCGATGCGGCGCAGCCCGAGCCACGGGCGCCGGAGCCGCGTCCGGCCCCGGTCGCGACGCCGCCTCCGGTCGCGGCTCCGCGTCCGGCACCCGCTGCGGTCGCGGCCGAGCCCGCGGACAGCGCGCCGATGCAGGACATCATCGCCGCCCCGGGCGCCGAGGTGCTCCCGCATGCCAGCCCTTCGGTGCGCCGGCTCGCGCGCGAGCTCGGCGCCGATCTACGCCTGGTGCCCGGGACGGGGCCCAAGGGCCGCGTCACGCCGGAGGACGTGCGGCGCTACGTCAAGAGCATGATCGAGAAGGGAACCGCGGCCGGCGTTCCGATCGCGGGCATCTCGGTCGCCGCCGCGCCGCAGATCGACTTCGCGCTGTTCGGCCCGACGGAGATCCAGCCACTCCACCGCATTCGCAAGCTCTCCGCGGCCAATCTGCACCGCAGCTGGGTGACGATTCCGCACGTCACCCAGCACGACGAAGCGGACATCACCGACCTCGAAGAGTTCCGCACGCAGATGAAGCCCGAGGCCCTGGCGCGCAACACCAAGCTCACCTTCCTGCCGTTCGCGATCAAGGCGTGCGCCTATGCGCTGAAGGAGCATCCCCGATTCAACGCGTCGCTCGATCACACCGGCGAGAACCTGATCGTGAAGCGCTACTGCCACATCGGCGTGGCGGTCGACACGCCGAACGGCCTGGTCGTGCCGGTCGTGCGCGATGCCGACCGCAAGGGCCTGTACGAGATCGCCGGCGAGCTGATGGAGATCTCGGAGAAGGCGCGCAGCCGCAAGCTGTCGCCCGGCGATCTCCAGGGATCATCCTTTACCATCTCGAGCCTGGGCGGAATCGGCGGGACCTTCTTCACGCCGATCGTGAACCACCCCGAGGTGGCGATCCTCGGGGTCGGGAAGATGTCCTGGCGCCCCGTCTACCGCGACGGTGAATTCGTGCCGCGCCTGGTGTTGCCGCTTTCCCTGTCCTACGACCACCGCGTGATCGACGGCGCGGACGCCGCGCGCTTCACCACGCGCCTGTCCGAGCTGCTGTCCGACCTGCGCCGGCTGATCCTGTAGGCGCGCGATGGCCGAGCTCACGATCCGCGTCCCGGACATCGGCGACTTCGCCGACGTCGAGGTGATCGAGGTGCTGGTCGCGCCCGGCCAACGGGTCGAGCGCGAAGACCCGCTGATCACGCTGGAGAGCGACAAGGCGACCCTCGAGGTGCCGTCGCCGGCGGCCGGCGTGGTTCGCGAATTGCTGGTTGCCGTCGAGAGCCGCGTCAGCGAGGGCGCGCCGATTCTCGTGCTCGAGGTCGCCGAGGCGGGCGCCGCGGTCGCGCCGCCGGTGTCGAGCGCCGCTGCGTTGCCGGCGGCGGCGGTGCCCGCGGCCGATCTACACGCCGACGTGCTCGTGCTCGGCTCGGGTCCCGGCGGCTACACGGCGGCGTTTCGCGCCGCAGACCTGGGCAAGCGGGTCGTGCTCGTCGAGCGCTATCCGGCGCTCGGCGGCGTCTGCCTGAACGTCGGCTGCATCCCATCGAAGGCACTGCTGCACGTGGCCGAGGTGATCGCCGAGGCCGCGGCGCTCGCGGATCACGGGGTGGTCTTTGGCGCACCCGCATTCGACTTCGCGAAGCTGCGCGCACACAAGGACGCGGTGGTGGCGCGCCTCACGGGCGGTCTCCGCCAGCTCGCGAAACAGCGCAAGGTGGAGGTGGTGACGGGGACCGCGCGGCTCGCGTCGCCGCACCACGTCGACGTGGACACCGCCGGCGGACGGCGGCGCATCTCGTTCGACGCCGCGATCCTGGCGGCGGGCTCGCACGGCGCGGTGCTCCCCAATCTGCCCGACGACCCGCGCATCCTCGACTCGACCTCGGCACTCGAGGTGGACGGCCAGGCGCGCAGCCTGCTCGTGATCGGCGGCGGCATCATCGGCCTCGAGATGGCCGCGGTCTACGACGCGCTCGGCTGCGCGGTGACCGTCGTGGAGCTACTCCCGGCGCTCTTGACGGGAACCGATCCCGACCTCGTCCGCCCGCTTCAGCGGCGGATCGCGCAGCGCTATGCCGGCATCCACCTCCAGACGAAGGTCAGCGAGGTGCGGGCCGAGACCGACGGCCTCCGCGTGCGCTTCGAGGGGCAAAGCGCGCCCGCGGAAGGCCGCTTCGATCGCGTGCTGGTGGCGGTCGGCCGCCGGCCCAACGGCGATCGGATCGGCGCCGAGGCGGCGGGCGTGCGCGTCGACGCGCGCGGCTTCGTGCCGGTGGACGCGCAGCAGCGCACCAACGTCCCGCACATCCATGCGATCGGCGACCTGTGCAGCGGGCCGATGCTCGCGCACAAGGCGATGCACGAGGGCAAAGTGGCGGCCGAGGTGATCGCGGGCCTGCCGGCGGCCTTCGATGCGCGGGCGATCCCGTCGGTGGCCTACACCGACCCCGAGGTGGCCTGGGTGGGTCTCACCGAGTCCGACGCGGCACAGCGCGGCACGCCGATCGAGAAGGGGGTATACCCGTGGGCGGCGAGCGGCCGCGCGCTGGGGATCGCGCGCAGCGAAGGGGTGACCAAGCTGCTGTTCGAACCTCGATCCCGGCGCCTGCTGGGCGCGGGCGTCGTCGGGCCGAATGCCGGCGAGCTGATCGCCGAGCTCGCGCTCGGGATCGAGCTCGGGGCGGATGCCGAGGACATCGCGCTGACCGTCCACCCCCATCCCACGCTCTCCGAGACGGTGGGTCTCGCCGCGGAGGTGGCGGCCGGGACGGTGACGGATATCTTGAAGCGCTGAGAACAACTCTATTCAAGGGGTCGAACTAACTACCTACCCCCTGGAGACCTCCCGCGGGTGGACGACGGGCAGCGAACGAAGAGCGAGCTCATCGAGGAGCTTCGCGCACTGCGGGCGCGCGTCGCCGTGCTCGATGATCCCGGTGTGGAGCCCGTTCTCGTGCCCGTCCGACCGATGCTGGAGGAGATTCCTGCTTATCTGTGGACCGCGGACCGCGACCTGCGCCTCACGTGGGCGCGTCCGGCGAGCACCCAGATCCTGGGCCTCGACGCCGAGCCCCAGATCGGTGTCAGCGTCCTCGACCTGTTCGGCGCGACGAACCCGGAGCATCCCTCGATCCACGCGCACCGCGCTGCGCTCGAGGGCGAGGCGCGCAACTTCGAGGTGTGGGTGCGGGTCCGGGATGAACCGCGCCTGTTGCGGGCCCACGTCGAACCGCTGCGCGACGCCGGCCAGACGATCCTCGGCGTGGTCGGCGTCGCGCTCGATCTCACCGAGCGCGTGCGTGCCGAGGCCGACCGCGAGCGCCTGATCCGCGAGCTGCAGCAGGCCCTCGATCGGGTCAAGACGCTGTCGGGGTTGATCCCGATCTGCTCGCACTGCAAGAGCATGCGCAATGACAAGGGCTACTGGCAGCAGGTCGACGCGTTCGTCCGCGAGCACTCGGACGCCGAGTTCTCCCACGGCATCTGTCCGGAGTGCGCAAAGAAGCTGATGCCGGCGGCCCGCTGAGTCCATGGCCGACTCGGCGGTGATCTCACCCGACGAGCGCTACGCGAAGCAGCGCGCCACCGTGCTCGGGCTCGAGATGGCCTACGTCGACGTCGGCAGCGGCGATCCGATCGTGCTCCAGCACGGGAATCCGACGTCATCCTACCTGTGGCGCAATGTGATCCCACACCTCGTGGGCCTCGGGCGCTGCATCGCGCCCGACCTGATCGGGATGGGCGACTCGGCCAAGCTCCCCGACAGCGGGCCGGACCGCTACACCTTCGTCGAGCACCGGCGTTATTTCGATGCCCTGCTCGAGCAGCTCGGCGTGCGCGAGAACGTGACGCTGGTGATCCACGACTGGGGCTCGGCGCTCGGCTTCGACTGGGCCCGCCGCCATCCGGACGCGGTGCGCGGGATCGCGTACATGGAGGCGATCGTGCGCCCGCTCTCGTGGGACGAGTGGCCCGACGCCGCACGCAAGGTGTTCCAGGGCTTCCGCTCGCCCGCCGGCGACGCGATGGTGCTCGAGAACAACGCCTTCGTGGAACGCGTGCTGCCCGGCTCGGTGCTGCGCCGGCTCTCCGACGCGGAGATGGAGGTCTACCGGCGGCCGTTCCGGGCGAACGGCGAGGACCGCCGCCCGACGCTCTCGTGGCCACGCCAGATCCCGCTCGACGGCGAGCCCGCGGATGTGGTCGCGATCGTGTCGAGCTACGCGGACTGGCTCGCGCGCTGCGACGTGCCCAAGCTCTTCATCGACGCAGACCCCGGCGCGATCCTGATCGGCCGGCAGCGCGAGTTCTGCCGCGCATGGCCCAATCAAACCGAGGTGCTCGTCCCGGGCTCGCACTTCCTGCAGGAAGACTCGCCCGACGCGATCGGCCGCGCGATTGCGGATTGGTGGAAAGGCCTCTAGACGGCGCGCGAGCGCGTCAACCCAGCGCCCGCGTCAGGAACCAGAACAACCCCAGGCCGCAGATCGCCGCGGAGCCGGCTTCGGCGACGAGCGGGCCCCAGCGGCGCGGGCTCGTGCGCGCGATCGCCGCGAGCGCGGGCCACACCAGCGCGACCACCGCGAGCTGGCCGAGCTCGACGCCGAGGTTGAAGCCGAACAGCGCGGGCACCAGACGCCCGGTGGGAAGCTCCATCTCCGCGAGCACGCCGGCGAAGCCGAAGCCATGCACCAGCCCGAACACGAACGCCACCGCCGCGCGCAGGCGCGCGGGGCGCGCCACGCGCCCGAGCAACGCGAAGTGACAGCCCGCGAAGACGGCGAGGCCGCCTAGCACGAGTGGCCCGACGGCTCCGGTGCCGAACGCGGCGAAAAGTGCCAAGCCGGCGGTTCCGAGCGCAACCGCCGCGGGCACGGCGATCCCGCGTCCGCCGAGCAGCCACGCGTTCTCGGCGGCGACCAGCGCGATCGAGTAGCCGATCAACGCCTCGACGGCGGCTCCATCCGGCCGCACCAGGCCCAGCACCGCGAGGCCCAGCGTCACGCTGTGGGCGATCGTGAACGCCGTCACGAGACCCGCCACCTCGCGCACGCTGCCGGCGAGCAGGAGCAGCGCGAGCACGAACGCGAGATGGTCGAAGCCGCTCGCGATGTGCCGCGTGCCGAGTGCGATGTAGCCCGCCAGCGTCGTCCCCGCGCCGCCGCTGCCGCCCGCTTCCCGCGCTGCGTCGAGCGTCCAGCCCGGCTCCGCTTCGGTGAGCACGCGCTCGCGCGCGCCGGCACCATCCCCGGCGACGCGCGCGAAATGCAGGTGCGACGGAGCGACGTCGAGCAATACCGCGCTCTCGACCGCACGCGGGCCGCTGGCCTCGCACGCGACGCGCCAGCGGAAGTGCGCCCATCCCCTCGCCGCGGGCGCAGCCGTTGGCGTTCCGGTCGCCGCACAGGGCGTGTCGCCGGCGCGCAGCGTGAGGTGGGTCGCGAGATACTCCGCCACCGGGCCGCCACTGCCGACGTCGAAGTCCGGGTCGAACGCGAGCCGCGACAGCTCGAGCAGCGGGATCCGCACTGACACGGTGGCGCCCGACGCGTCGAGCTTCCAGCTCGAGTAGGACACGCTGCGCGTGTGGGCCACCGCGGGCACCGCACCCGCAATGGCGGCGCCGAACGCGAGCAGCGCTGCGGCGCGCTTCACGGCGCCTCGCTGCGCAGCCGCACGTCGGCCCGCTCGCGCAGATCGTCGAGGTAGGCGCGCAGCGCCCGTTCGCTGGCGCGGCGGCGCAGCTCGGCGCGGACCTCCTGCTCCACCTCGGCCAGCGGTGGCGCGAAGCCGGGCGCCCGGTCCTGGACCTGCAGCACGTGATAGCCGGTGGCCGAGCGCTGCGGGTCGCTGACAGCCCCGACGTCGAGGGCCTGCGCCGCGCGCGCTGCGGTCGGCCCCAAGTACTCGCGCAGCTTCGCGATCGGCAGCAGGTCGCGCGGCACCGGCGCCACCTGGGGATCGCCGAGCGCCTCGTCCACCCGCTCGAACGCCTCTCCGGCGCGCAGCCGGCGCGCCACGTCGTCGGCGCGCGACTTCGCGTCGTCCTCCGAGCGCAGCGGCACGCCGCGCACGAGCACCTGCGCCACCCGCAGGCGCTCGGTGTGCGCGAAATAGTCGCGATTCTCGTCGTAGAACGCGCGCACCTCGGCGTCGGTCGGCGCTTCGTCGTCGGCCTGAGACACGACGAGCTCGATCACCGCCGACACGATGTCGCCGCGCACGCGGCGGTCGTGACGGGCGAGGCCCAGCTCGAGCCCGCGCTGCACGAGCAGCTCCTCGTCGAGCAGCCGGTCGAGCACGTGCCGGCGCTGCTCGGGCCCGATCGGGTCGCGCCGGTCGGCGGCCAGCGCCAGGGCCGCGCGGTCGTACTCCTCGAGGCGGATCACGGTTCCGTTCACGGAAGCGGCGGCGTTGGCAGGCAGACCGCCGGCGCTCTCGCCAGAGCGCAACAGGCCAATCGCGGCGCAGGCGAGACCGGCGGCGGCGCCGAGCGCGAGCCACACGACGGCGCGCGGGGATCCGTTCGCAGGTTCGCCAGCGCGCTCTGCTGCGGCCATCGCGGAGCATGGAGTAGCGCACCGCGGGCGCGCCGGCCGCGGCGCGCGAGGAACCTACAACCGCAGGCGCACCGCGCGCCCCTCGCGGCCCGCGAGCACCACCAGGTACTGCAGGCGCGACAGCGTGCGCTGGTACTCGCGGTTGTCGATCACGATCCGGTACTCGGTAACGGCGTCGGCGCCCTCGCCTGCCGCGAACTCCAGGTGCGGCCGTAGGTGGTCCGGTCGGCCTCGTAGAGAATGCGCGACGCGTCGGAGAGCGCGCTCGGGCGCAGCACCGCGTCGCAGCCGGGCGCGATCGGACCGACCGCCAGCGGCAGGCGGCTCAGCGCGTCGACCACGCCGTGGGCGTAGAGCGCGTGCAGCGAGTTGGGGGGCACGACGACCCGCGCGCGAGTCGTCACCTCGCCGTCGGCACGCAGCTCGACGCTGGTCGCCTCGCCCGAGCGGAAGCCGGGCTGCTCGCGCTCGCGCGCGGCGTGGTCGTAGTAGACGACGCGCGCGATCGCCGTCGCGACGCTAGTCACCGCCGCAGCTCGCGCTGCGCGGCGGAGTGCGCTGGCACTGGAGGCCCTGGGTCACGCCTCCCGAGAGCACCGCACACGCGGTGCTCTGCGCCATCTGGAGCGCCTGGTCGCGATCCGCGGCGGACGAGCGGCGGCACGCGCTCCGACCGCCGAAGTCGACGCAGACTTCGCAAGCCACCGCCGTCTCCCGCAGCGTGGTGACGACGAGTGCGGCAAGGAACACGAGCGCCAGCAGGATCCCGATCGCGACACGCATCGCGCGCAGCGTAGCCCGTCCGAAGCGGGGTCGAGCAAGCGCTCCTACGCGCGCAGCGAGGCGCAGCCGAGCGAAGATCGGAAAGGCAAGCGCTCCTACGCGCGC